>Ga0180009_10001571_pt1 | contig 27805 bp, 21 predicted proteins | sample OS_PC_MetaG_FD_123537 | JGI IMG/M metagenome (GOLD analysis project Ga0180009, IMG submission 123537) | Groundwater microbial communities from the Aspo Hard Rock Laboratory (HRL) deep subsurface site, Sweden - OS_PC_MetaG | ecosystem: Environmental > Aquatic > Deep subsurface > Groundwater... | reverse complement strand
GGTGGCAAAAAACCAAAAAACGGCCAGCCCCAAGGGTGGCAACAGAAGAGGCTTGGCCATTGAGGACGCCTACCAAAAAGTCAAGAAGATGATTTACCTCAACCAACTCGCTCCAGGCCAAAAAATCATCAGCAACGACTTGGCCAAGCGGTTGGATATCAGCATCACCCCAGTAATTCAGGCCCTTAACCGCTTGGAAGCGTCCAACTTCGTTTCCTACGTGCCCAACAAGGGATATTTCGTCAGCGAGATAACCGAAGAGGACGCCCGGCAGCTCTACATGGCCCGGGAAGCCCTTGAACTTTACATCATACCTACGGTGGTGGAAAACATATCCGCCAAGAACTTCGACGAAATCAAGCAGGCCTTCAGCCTCCAGCGCGCCGAGGCCCAAAATTTGGTTGGCCGCCGCCTCATCTTGCTCGACGCTCAATTCCACATGAAAATCGCCAGCTTTTCGGGCAACGACATCATTTGCCACATGTTGCAAGACATTTTCGAAAAACTCTATCTCCGCTACCAACCGGAATATTTTGGCACCAACCGGCTCAAGGAGATCGCCGAGGAACACCGCGCCTTGCTGGAGGCCCTGCGGCGAAGAGACGTGGAGGAGGCGCTGGCCGTCACCCGCCAACATATATCCAAGGGCATGATCCGATTGATCCAAAGCCTTAGCGCAGAGCAACAAACCGAACTGTACCTAAATTAAGCTATACCCGGCCCTTCACGCCGCCGTCGCCTGGGCTTACGCGGCCCAATCCCCCGGCGATGCGCTTGGTCCGGAGCTGATGCCAAATCCACCTCGTCCCGGTTCAGAGATTAAAAACCGCCGGGATGCCTTGCAGCGCGGGCCATCTCAAGGCCCGGCTTTTTTCTCTGATGGCGTATAGGGACCCTAATCTGGCGCCATGGGCTCGCGCCGTCCAGCCCACAGCCCTGCTCCACATGGGCGAGGGTCAAGGCAAGCCGCGCAAAATGTCCGCCAAAATGGTTCGAGATTCAGCGCGGTGGCCGGTCTCAGGCAAATCACCCCATGCGGTGCTGGGTTATCGCTTGACATGGCAACGATCTCCTCGGTACATTGTCGACTGTTTACTATAGACATTTTTACCGGCATTCCTAAGAAAGCGTTTTGATGGGATGCGGCCATAAAGTTTGATTGAGCGGCAGAAGGGGAGAAAATGCGACTCCTTGAATATGAATCCAAACAAATACTCAAGGGCTACAACATCGCGGGGCCCCGGGGCGAGACCGTCTCGCGGGGCCAGGAGACATCATTTCCGCCGCCAGCCATGCTCAAATCCCAGGTCCCCACGGGAGGCCGAGGCAAGGCGGGCGGCATTCTGGCCGCGCAATCCGCCCCGGAGATGGGCGAGCGCCTTGAGCTGCTTTTTGACACGCCCATTCACGGCTTCACGCCCACCAGAATTTTGGTGGAAGAGCAGATTGAGTTGCGCCAGGAGTTTTACCTGGGCATCACCTACGACACCGCGGCCAAACTGCCGGTGGCGGTCTTCTCCCAGCAGGGCGGGGTTGACGTGGAAGCGCTGGCCAAACAACAACCCGGCCAAGTTGTTGACATGCACTTCTCACCGCTGAGAAGGCTCCCCTCCTTCCAGGCCAGGGAGTTGGTTTCCCGGGCCGGCGTCACCGGCAAGCTGCTCATCCAGTTGGGCGCGGTGTTCTCGCGCCTGGCCGACGTGTTCCTGGACTACGACGCCACCCTGGCCGAGATCAACCCCATGGGCCTCGCCGCCGATGGCCGCCTCATCGCCTTGGACTGCCACCTGGAAATCGACGACGACGCCCTGCCCCGCCAGCCGGAGATGGCGCAACTCGCGAAAGAAAAGGGACGCTTCGCCGGAGGACGCGCGGTGAGCGACTTTGAGCGCCGGGCCCAGGAGATAGACAGCCTGGATCACCGGGGAGTGGCCGGACGGGTGATCGAGTTCCCCGGCAACCTGGGATTGATCATCGGCGGGGGCGGGGCATCCCTCACCGCTTTTGACGCGGTGCGCCAGCACGGAGGCCAACCGGCCAACTACTGCGAGATCGGTGGCAACCCCTCGGTGTTCAAAGTCACCGAACTGACCAAGCACATCCTTTCCAAGCCCGGGGTCAAGAAGATCGCGGTGATCATGAACGTGGTCAGCAACACCCGGGTGGACCTGGTGGCCAGGGGGGTCATCAAGGGAATCCTGGAGAGCGGCGGCGATCCGGCCCAGAGCGTGGCCGTGTTTAGGGTGCCGGGCGCTTGGGAGGAGGAAGGCTTCAGGCTCCTGTCCAAATACGGCGTGCCCTACTGCGACCGCACGGTTTCCATAGACGAGGCGGCCAGACGGGCGGCCGCCGCCACCACCGCCCAGTGACCTGGAACTAGAGGACCAAGCAAATGACCATTCTGGCAAACAGCGAAACCAGGGTTTTGGTGCAGGGGATCACCGGCCGGGAGGCCGCGTCCTTTACCAAGGACATGTTGGAATACGGCACCAAGGTGGTGTCGGGGGTGACCCCCGGCAAAAAAGGCCACACGGTCCATTCGGTGCCGGTTTTCGACACCGTGGCCCAGGCAATGGCCTTTGAGACGGCCGACGCGGCCATCATCTCGGTGCCTCCCCTCATGGTCAAGGAGGCCGCCCAGGAGGCGCTGCTGGGCGGCATCAAGCTGTTGATCGTGGTCACCGAGCGGGTGCCTCGCCGGGACACGGTGGAGTTCCTGGAGTTGGCCCGGGAAACCGGAGCCACGGTGATAGGCCCCAACACCCTGGGCCTGATATCTCCCGGCGTGGTCAAGCTGGGCATGGCCGGCGGCCCGGTGGCCACGGTGGAAAAGGCCTACATGCCGGGCAAAGTGGGCATCGCGTCGCGCTCCGGGGGCATGACCACCGAGATAGCCAACCTGCTCACCACCAACGGCATTGGCCAGAGCACCTGCATCAGCGTGGGCGGCGACCCCATCGTGGGCTCCAATTTTTTGGAGTTGGCCGAGCGTTTCAACCAAGACCCCGGAACCGAGGCCATGGTCATCTTCAGCGAGCCCGGCGGGGTCATCGAAGAAAAGCTGGCCCAGTGGGTCCAGGAAAACCGTGTGACCATGCCCATCATCGCCTTCATCGCCGGGCGCTTCGTGGACGACATGCCCGGCATGCGCTTCGGCCACGCCGCCACCATCGTGGAGGGGGACAAGGGAAGCACCAAAAGCAAGATAGAGGCGTTCGAGGGCGCGGGAATCCGGGTGGCCCATGCCTTTTCTGACATCGTGACCATTCTGCGGGAAGTCCTCTAAGGCGCCTACAGGGAAAGGTGTGAAGATATGGATTTCGCCCTCATCAGAAGCGCCCTGTTCGTGCCCGGCACCCGCCCCGACCGGGTGGACAAGGCCTTGAACACCTCGGCGGACGCTGTGATCATCGACCTGGAAGACGCGGTGCCTCCCGAGAAAAAAGTCGAAGCCCGGGAGGTGGTGAGGCAAAAGCTGGCCCAGCATGCGGAGCGGGAGCTTATCATCCGCTGCAACGCCCTGGACTCGGGGCAGTTCGAGGCCGACCTGGCGGCCCTGGGCGGCCTGCCCCTGAGCTGCCTGTTGGTGCCCAAGGTGGAAAGGGGCCAGGACGTGGAGCGCATCAACCTGGCCCTTGTGGAACTAGAGCGGGCCGGCGGCCTGCCCCGGTTCTCGGTCAAGGTCCTCTACCTCATCGAGTCTGCCCTAGGAGTGGAGAACGCCTTTGCCATCACCAGCCCCCCCCTGCACCAGCAGCGGGAATGCATGGTCGCCTTTGGCGCGGCCGACTACGCCACCGACATGGGCATGGAACTGACCGAGGGCGGCCAGGAGTTGTATTTTCCCCGCTACAAAGTGAGCAACGCCAGTCACGCCGCCGGCCTGTCCGGTCCCCTGGACAGCCCCTACATGCACGACCTCAACGATCTGGCCGCCTTGGAGGAGGACGCCAAACGAGCCAAGGCTTTGGGCTTCGGCGGAAAGCTGTGCATCCACCCCAACCAACCAGACATTTGCAACCGGGTCTTTTCCCCTGGCGAGGATGAGGTCGCTTTTGCCCGCAAAATCATCGCGGCCTTCAATCAGACCCGGGAGCAGGGCCAGGGGGTGCTCCAGGTGGAGGGCAAGTTCGTGGACGAACCGGTGGTGGAGCGCTGCCGACGCATATTGCGGCGTGCCGAACTTACCCGCGCCTCCCAAGGCAATTGAACTTCACGAAAAGGGTGACAGAAATAATGGGCTATTTCGTTGAGGTAGAGATATCCCCGGATAAATGCGCGGGGCTTCAGGAATGCGGGGCCTGCGTCAAGGTCTGCCCGGTCAACATATTTGAAAAACGCGGCGGCATGCCGGGCGTGGTCGCAACCAACGAAGACGAGTGCATCCTTTGCGACCTGTGCCTGGACGAATGCGCCCCCGGGGCCATCACCATCGGCAAAAAATACTGATGGCATCGCCCGGCCAGGAAAAATGAGGCTCAGAGGGAGGCCTGTCCGTGGAATATGAAACCTTTTACAGCGACCTGATCTGCATCGGCGCCGGCTTGGCTGGGGAAAGGGTGGCCATAGAGGTCGCCTCCCAGGGCTTCGGCGTGGTCTTGCTGAGTCTGGTACCGCCGCGCCGCTCCCATTCCTGCGCGGCCGAAGGGGGTATGCAGGCTTCCCTGGGCAGTTGCGCCATGAGCCAAGGCGACAGCCCCGAACTCCACTTTGAAGACACCGTTAAGGGCTCCGACTGGGGCTGCGACCAGGAAGTGGCCCGCATCTTCACCGAGTTGGCCCCGGTGGCGGCCAGGGAGGCCGCCTTTTGGGGAGTGCCCTGGAACCGGGTGGTGGCCGGGCGCTCCACCTATTACCAGGGCGGCCAGTCCTTCGAAAAGGTGGAAGAACAACGGCACCACGGTCTCATCGCCGCCCGCAATTTCGGCGGCACCTCCAAATGGCGGGCCTGCTACACCGCCGATGGAACCGGGCACACCCTGCTCTACGCCCTGGACAACAAGGTTACCGAGCTGGGCATCAAGGTGCATGACCGAGTGGAGGCCACCAGCCTGATCCACGACGGCGAGCACTGCCTGGGCTGCGTGGTGCGCGACCTGAAGACCGGCAAGCTCAGGGTCTATCTGGCCAAGGCCACCCTCATCGCCACCGGCGGCTACGGGAGGCTTTACCCGGAGACCACCAGCAACATCATCAACGAGGGCGGCGGCCACATAATCGCCCTGGACACCGGCTTGGTGCCCTTCGGCAATCCCGAGGCGGTGCAGTTCCACCCCACGGGCATCGTGCCCACCAACATCTTGGTCACCGAAGGCTGCCGGGGCGAAGGCGGCACCCTGCTGGACGTTGACGAGCGCCGTTTCATGCCCGACTACGAGCCCAAAAAGGCCGAGTTGGCCTCCCGGGACGTGGTGGCCCGCTGGATGACCTATCACATCGCCCAGGGAAAGGGCGTGCCCAGTCCCTACGGTGACCATCTGTGGTTGGACATTCGCCACCTGGGGGAAGAGGCCATCCGCACCAAGCTGCGCGAGGTCCATGAGTTGTGCCACAACTTCCTAGGCATCGACTGCGTTCATCAGCTCATTCCCGTGCGCCCGGCCCAGCATTACTCCATGGGCGGCATGCGCACCAATTCCGACGGGGCCGCCTATGGTCTGAAAAACCTCTTTCTGGCCGGCGAGTCGGCCTGCTGGGATTTGCACGGCTTCAACCGCCTGGCCGGCAACTCTCTGGCCGAGACGGTGGTGGCCGGCCGCCACGTGGGGGCCAAGATCGCCCGGTTCCTTCAGGGCCATCAGGCGACCCTGTCCCTCCGGCCGGCCCAGGAGTCCGCCCGGAGGGACGCCGAGCGCATCCGGCGCCTGGTGGGCCGCGCCGACGGCGCCGAAAACGTCTATGCCATCCGCACGGCCATGCAAAAAGAAATGATGCGGCGGGTGGGCATTTTTCGGGACGGGAATAACCTGCAAAAGGCGGTGGACAACCTCGAGGCGCTTTACGCCCGTGCCAAGAAAATCGGCCTGCGCAGCAGCGGCGTCGGGGCCAATCCCGAACTGGCCCTGGCCCTCAAGATGCCCGGAATCCTTCGCCTGGCCCTCTGCGTGGCCTACGCCGCCCTTATGCGAACCGAGAGCCGGGGCAGCCATTCCCGGGATGACCACCCCCAGCGCAACGATCGGGATTGGCTCAACCGCACCCTGGCCTATTGGCCGAATCACCAGGCCGATCTGCCGGTGCTCAAATACGAGCCGGCTTCCCGGGCCATGTTCTTGCCGCCGGGCGACCGGGGCTATGGCAAGACCGAGATCATCCCCATGAACGCCCCGCCGGATGGCGGCGCGGACTACCAGGCTGGTTAGACGGCTGTTGGAAGATTCGGTTGCCGTATAGAAAGGGAGAAGCACATGGACGACCTGAAGGAGAGAATCCGCAGCAGCGGCTTTAAGCCCCAGGTTCTCACCAAGCAAGTGGCGGATCTTCTGGCAGACCTGATTCTGGACGGCACCCTAGCCCCCAACCAGCAGCTGGTGGAAACCGAGTTGCAAAAGCAACTGGGCGTCAGCCGCTCTCCCCTCAGGGAAGCCTTTCGTGATCTGGAAAACAAGGGCCTGGTGATCATCGTCCCCCGCAAGGGCACCCACGTACGGGAGCTGACCAGAAAAGACATCGAGGAGAACTTTCCGGTTCGCGCCGCCCTGGAAGGCTTGGCGGCCCGTGAGGCCTATCAAAAGATCACTCCCGAGGGCCTGAAAGAAATAGGCGAGGCCCTGGAGGGCATGAAGCAGGCGGGACGGGCCAAGGACCGGGAAAAATACTTTGAGGAGCACAAACGCTTTCATGAAATATTCATCGCAAGCTCGGGCAACGAGTTGCTGATAGAAATGCTCAACACCCTCCGCATGCACCGCCTCTGGTATTTGATTACTTATCGCTACCAGATGCTCAACATCGACCGGGCCGTAAAGATGCACCAAAAAATCTACGACCTATTCGCCAATCGGAAAACCGACGTGCGGAAGCTGGAATCGTTGGTTCGCCAACATATCGAGGAAGCCCTAGACCGCTTGTTCGGTATGGCGGAAGAAAAAGGAAAAGAAAACCACCAAGACCAGACATGAAACGGCTTGGATGTTTAGTCACAGTCGATATTACATACCGTACTTCTTCATTTTTTGGTAAAGGCCGGTTCGATGAATCCCAAGAATCTTGGAGGCCTTGCTGCGATTTTGTCCGGCGATTTTTAGCGTTTCCTTTATGATGGCCTTTTCGGCCTTTTCCATCTGTCCTCTAAGGGTTATACCAGAGGCCGTATCCGCCAATCTTACCCAAGAAGGATTGCCCAGACCTGGGGGCAAATGGTCGATTTCAATCTGGGTATCTTTGCAGCGGATCATCGCGCCTTCTATTAAATTTCGCAGTTCTCGTATATTGCCCGGCCATGAATGCCCAATCAACACTCCCATGGACTCTTGCGATATCGACCGAACATCCTTGGGCATGACTTGCCTAATTTCTTTAATGAAATGATTGACAAGCACGGGGAGGTCCTCCTTCATGATACGCAAGGGAGGCAGGCAGATATTAACCACATTAAGCCTATAATACAAATCATGCCTAAATGTTTTTTTCTCCATCATTTCTTCTAAATTACGGTTGGTTGCCGCAATAAGTCTAAAATCGATTCTTTTTGGTTTTCCTCCTAATTTCTCAATCTCTTTCTCTTGCAAAACCCGCATCAACTTCACCTGCATGTTCAAAGGCATGTCACCGATTTCATCTAAAAAAATAGTTCCGGTTTCAGCCAACTCAAACTTACCTATTTTTCCATTTTTCAAGGCTCCGGTAAAGGTTCCAGGTTCGTATCCAAACAATTCAGATTCGACCAATTCCTTGGGTATGGAAGAGCAGTTTACGCTGACAAAAGGGTTGTCTCTTCTTTTGCTGGCCCTGTGGATTGAGTGCGCATACATTTCCTTACCCGTGCCTGACTCACCCGTGATCAACACAGGTGAATCGGTAAGGGCCGCTTGAAGCGCTATTTCTTTGGCGTGTTGAATTAATGGTGAATTTCCTATTATATTTTCGAAGCCATAATTACTTTTATAAATTTGATTTAGGGTGTCTTTGAAAAGTTTTATTTCGCCTTGCAAAGATTTTATCTTTTTGTAAAGTTCACCTAATTTATCAGTATGCCAAAACATTAATTTCCCATAAGCACCGATGACTTCACCGTTCATTTTTAAGGGTATGCGAGCTATTACTCGTGGTTGCCCCTCAACCGTAAAAGTAGCTCCAATTTTGGCTCGACCCGACTCAACAACTGTATGCAACTGCCCCTTGGGTATTACTTCGGTGAGATGCTTACCGATGGCTTCCTCGGGGGAGACAGAAATGAAATCTTCGTAGCTTTTACTTATGAATAAAATTCGGCCCTCTTTATTGACAATAATCATACTTTCGTACGGGTTGTCTAGTACTTGAAAAAGTATGTCGCGGGGAATCTGGTCTATGATTTCGTTTTCATTTTTCATAGCGGTAAAGACCTCCCACCCTTTAATTATGTATTAAATGCTATTTGCGGTCAAAAAATCAATACAGTATACAATTTTATGATGATGTATGATTTTTTCGTTTATTTACAGACGGATGAAACGTATCGGATTACCGGGAAAAGGCCAGGCTGGCAGGAAGACGCGTTCCGTATGCCTTAATAAGTTCACCGTCGCGATTACCGTGATATAGCGTGCAGCTGCTCTATGTTAGCCGTCCCAAGGCATTCGTGGGGTTTAGAAAACCTGTTGTCCCTTCAGGCCCGCTATTTCTTTCGGGGTGAACCCAAATTTCCCTAAAACTTCTTGAGTGTGACGGCCTGGCTCCGGAGAGGGTGTGGGTGGTTTGTTTTCCGTCCTGGAAAACCGGGGTGCGGGGGCGGCTTGCACAACCCCATCGATTTCCATGAAGATTTTGCGGCAAACGTTGTGGGGATGCTCCCGCGCCTCATCCAAGCTCAACACAGGAGCAAAACAAGCGTTTTGATTTTCAAATATTTCGCACCACTGTTCTCTGGTTTTTTCCTTAAATTTCCCGGCGATTTTGTTTTTCATCATCGCCCATTTTTCTTTTTTGTACTGATCATCGCCATGGCAATCTTCAAGCTGCAAAATACGCAAAAGGTTTTTATAGAATTTGGGTTCGATGGCACCCAATGCGACGTATTTGCCGTCGATAGTTTCATAAGTATCGTAAAAGTGGGCCGCACCATCGAGAATGTTATCTTCTCGTTGCAAACTCCAACTGCCGGCTGCCCTGAAGCCGTATATCATAGCCATTAGGGCCGCCGCCCCATCGATGATCGCGCCATCGACGACCTGACCCTTGCCGGACTTTTCGCGTTCGAACAGCGCGCAAGCCATGCCGAAGGCCAACAGCATCCCGCCTCCCCCAAAATCGCCCACCAAATTCAGCGGCGGCGCCGGCCTTTCCCCGGCCCGCCCCATGCAATGCAAGGCCCCGGTCAGGGCGATGTAATTTATGTCGTGCCCCGCCTCGCTGCTCAGGGGGCCTTCTTGGCCCCAACCGGTCATCCGGCCGTAAACCAGCCGTTGGTTGCGCGCCAGGCATACCTCCGGCCCCAGGCCCAGCTTTTCCATCACACCGGGGCGAAAGCCCTCTAACAATCCATCCACCGCCTGGACCATTTTCAAAACGGCACTTTGGCCCGCGGGGTTTTTCAGGTCTATATTTATGGACTTTTTGCCACGGTTCAGTATGTCGGTCTTATGACTGGAAAGCCGGTATTGATCCTTCCGCTCGATGCGTATGACCTCGGCCCCCATGTCGGCCAGCATCATGCCGCAAAAGGGTCCCGGCCCCACCCCGCCCATTTCCAGAATTATTATGCCCTGCAGAGGCCCCATGGCAACCCCGCCCGTCCCTAGCAGACCTTGCCGATGATACTGTTGGCGTCGGTTTCATATTCCCGGGCGATGACCTGTTCGTGATAGGCGTTGTTGCCGCAGCAGTTTTCCAGGTCCTTGGCCCTGACCAGGTAAACCCCGATGTCCGCCTCCATGGTCCAACCGTATGCGCCATGTAGAACCATGGCCTCGTAGCACACCTCGTTATAGGTTTGGTTGGCCTTTATTTTGGCCATGCCGCTATCTACCAAATACGGCATGCCTTGGCTGATTTTCCAGGCGGCCCGGTACACTAGGTTTCGCAAACCGTCTATCTGGGTGAGCATGTCCACCAACTTGTGTTGCACCACCTGAAAGGATCCGATGGTTCTGTCGAACTGCTTGCGCTCCTTGGCGTATTTGGCGGTCATGTCCAAGGCGGCCTGGGCCCCGCCCAGCATTTCGGCGGCCTTGAGCACCGCGCCCTTGGCCAATAGGTCCTTCAGCATCTGGTCGCCGCCGTCGTCCATGCCAATGGCGCTGTCCTTATCCACGGCCACGCCGTCCAAGACCACCTCGTAGTATTTCTTGGTCCCGATGGTGGGCATGAGGTTGACGGAGATGCCTTGGACGCCCGGCGGCAGCAAGAAGAACCCGAGTTTGTCCTCGCCGGAGGCGGCTATGCCGCAGGCGCACACGATCAGGTGGTCGGCCTGCCCGGCGTAGGGCACGAAAATTTTGCGGCCGTTCAAAATTATCTTGTCGTCTCGCCTTTCATATTCCGTGGCGATTTTCACGGCGCTGAAATCGTCGTCCTCTTCCAGCAAAGCCAAAGAGCAGATATCGCCCTTGTTGGCGATTTTTTTCAGCACGGCCTTTTTCTGCTTCTCGGTGCCGAATTCCTCCACAAGGTCCGCGCACAGTGCCGAGGCCTCGAAAAACGGCACCTCCACCGCGTGCCTGCCGATCTCCTCCATAACCAACACTGCGTCAAAAAAGTCACCCTCCTGGCCCATGTATTTCTCGGATATGCACAACCCGGCGTAGCCCAGGCCGACCATCTTTTTCCATATCTTTTGGTCGTACCCTCCTGATTCCCAGTAAATGTCCCGAGTGTTTTCCAGGGAGGCTTCCTTTACGAACAATTCCCTGGCTGATTTTTTTATAAGGTTCCTGTCTTTTTCAATTTCAAAATCCACGGCCGGCTCCTATAAATTGCATCACTTCATCAATCATTTTATTCCGCCGAGACCCTGAGGCCGTACTTGGCCACGATATTGCGCATGGTGTTGGTCGTCCCCCCGGCGGTGTTGATGGCCGGGCCGGACCAGTATAAATTTTCGACCACCCCTTTAAGTTTGCGCCACCTGCTTTTTCGGTTGCTGGGCAGCATCTGGGAGTAGGGCCCGATCATCTCGGTGCCGAACGTGGCCAGCCGTTTCACCAGTCCGTCCAGGTTGGCCTTGTCACGAGAAGGCTCGTAAATGATCCGCTCGCCACGGCTGATCTTCCAGGCCGTCTCGCAGGAGCAAAGGATGAGGGCCTCTATCTCCAAATCCAGGGTGACCAGCGAGTGCTTTATATGGGCGTTACCCAGCAAGTTGTGTTGGATGGCGAACCGCTTCAGCTCGTCCAGGATTCTTTTAAGCTTGGCCCCGTAGCGCACTCCGATGCTGCGCTCAAAGGAAAGGGCCTTCATGATCACTTCCCAGCCCTGGCCCTCGGCCCCCACCAGGTTCTCTTGGCCCAGTTCAACGTTGTTCATGAATATTTCGTTGAAATGGTGGTGGCCCAGAATGTTGATGACCGGCTTCACTTCCACGCCGGGGCTGTTCATGTCCAGGATGAACAAGCTTATGCCGTGATGCTTTTTGGGCGCCTCGCGGTCGGTGCGGGCCGCCAGCCAGCACCACCGCGAGCGATGGGCGGCGCTGGTCCATATCTTTTGACCGTTTAGGAGGTAATTGTCGCCTTGGCGCTGGGCGTAGGTCTGCAAACTGGCCAGGTCCGAGCCCGAGTCGGGCTCACTGTACCCGGTGCACCACACCCCATCCTCGCTACCGCTGGCTATGTCCGGCAGGTGCTTTTTCTTTTGCTCGTCGCTGCCGTAGATCATCAGGGTGGGGCCCACCCAGGCCGTGCCGCCGATGCCCATGCCCGCGCCGGGTATGCCCCAATAGCCCACCTCGTAGTTGAAGACCACCTGCTCCTCGAAAGTGGCTCCCATTCCGCCGTATTCCTTGGGCCAGCTAACGGTAAGCCATCCCTTTTGGCCCAGTTTCCTGGCGGTCTTCATGGCCAGGGCCCAGTGGTCGTCGTAGTGTTCATCATCGCCATAGAGGCTGATGTAGTCCTCGGGCAATTCGTTTTTTACGAACTCGCGCAACTCGCTACGAAATTTTTCCGCCTGGTGGCTAAAATTAAAATTCATTTCCGTCTCTCTCACTAAAAAGGCATCTGCCGGCCGAATATCTTTATTCTCCCAGGCCCTTTTTTCGGACCAAAAGCGTCTTGTCGCCCTGCTGCACCACCTCGCCCTTTTGGTTCACCAACTTGGTGTCGAACACCACGATACCCATGTCGTCCTTGTTTATATCCTTCTTGCTTTTCACATATTGCTCGACATGAATGGTGTCGCCGATCTTGATGGGCTTGTGGAAATTCCAGGTCATTCCCATAAAGGCAACCACAGTGTCGGCCAGATGCCCCAGGGTGGCGGACAGTCCGGTGTGCACCACGAAGCCCAGCGCCCCGTGGGCTATGCGCTCGCCGAAGATCGAATCCTTGGCGTACTCCTTGTCGGTGTGTATGGAGTTGAAATCCCATGACAAGCCCGCGAAGGCCACGATGTCGGCCTCGGTTATGGTCCGGCACCTGGTCTCGAAGTAAGCCCCCACTTCGAATTCCTCATAAAACAACGATCGCATTTTTGCGGTTCCTTTTCTTGATTCCGTTCCGGCTAATTTTTTTGACGCGCGATGGCGGAGTTATCAGAGGGACACCTCGATGTCCTTGAAGGCTCCTTCCTCCAGCATTATTGCGAGGTCTTTTTTCATAATCTTGCCGGTGCCGCTGTAAGGAAGCTTGTCGGTTATGATTACCTTTCTTACTTTTTTATATCCGGCCACTCGATCATTCACATACTCGATTATCTCCTTGCCTTCCAACTTGGAGCCAGCCTTCAGGACCACGAAAGCCACGGGGATTTCACCGGCCCGTACGTCCTTCTGGCCCACAACCGTGGTCTCGGATATCTCAGGATGAGCGCAAAGGACTTCTTCCAACATGCGTGGCGCGATGTTGTATCCTTTATAGATGATGATGTCCTTGAGCCGGCCGGTGATGTAGAAATAGCCATCTTCATCCATGCGGCCTATGTCCCCGGTGTAGATCCAGCCGTCCCTGAAATTTTCCGCCGTTTCCTCCGGCAAGTTCAGGTACCCCTTGGAAACCTGGTACCCGTTATGCACCACTTCGCCTTCTTCGCCCGGGGGCACCTCCACTGACTTGTCGCCGGGGTTGACTATCCTCACGTCGGTGTAGGGCAGCGGCACTCCGATGGAGCCCCACTTGCGTATGCTGGATTTGTTGGAGAAGTTTTTCACCGAGGCCATGGTGGCCTCGGTCAGGGAGTAGCCTTCGGCGATCACCCCACCGATCTTCTGCTCGAAGCTTGTGCCCAGGGCCACGCTGCAGGGAGCACCGCCGGTGGTCCACACCCGTATGGAGGACAGGTCCGTCTTGTCGATATCCGGCGATTCCAGCATCATGGTCATCATTTGCGGCGCGCCGCCAGCGAAGGACACCTTCCACTTTTTGATGATATCGAAGGCCTTTTTGATATTAAGCTCAGGCACCGGAATGATGGTCATGGCCCCCATGACCAGTGATTGCAGATGCGCCAAAAACCCCATCATGTGGGTCCAGGGCGCCGCAGCCATGGCCGAGTCTATGCCGTAGCGTATGGGGAAATCCCAACCTTCCTGCAAATCCTGTTCATCGTTTTCAAATTTCAGCAAACCATCGCCATCCACCTGGGGATAAACACCGGTGTAGGTGGCATGATACAAAATTGAACTGCACACCGCATTTTGGTGCGTTATCATAACTCCCTTGGGCTTTCCCGTTGTGCCCGAGGTATAGATTATCGCCGCCAGATCTTCCCGAGGATTTATCTTTTCATGATCAAATTTATTTTGATCGAACACTTCGCTAAAGTTTACGAAGGATTCTTCATAATTTTTCTTCGCCGGCCTAAACAACTCCAGCTTCAACTCCCCATCTCTTTCGAAAACGATCACCTTTTCCAGCAGCGTATTGCCCGTATTAATTATTTCTTTTAAAATTGGTAATTTGTCGTCCGAAACAATTGCTATTTTGGCCTTTGAATCGGCAAGTTGATATTCTAACTCATCTTTTATTAATATGGGATTGCAGGATACATAGGTTGCGCCCGCAGCAAAGATGGCATACATGCTGATGATTACTTCCGGATAATTTCTTGCATATATGGCCACGGTATCGTATTTTTTAAGGCCCAGTTTGTTGGCCAGCCCACCGGCGAACATATTGCATAGTTTTAGCAGTTCTTTGTAGCTTAATATGAGGTTTTCTCTTTCATATAAAACCGCAGTTGCATCGCCGTAATGTTTAGCGCTTGATCTGAGAAAATCGAAAAGAGAAACTTCAGGCATAGTGTATTGGTCATATGCCCGCTTAATTCTTTCCGGATAAGCATGAAACCAAGGGCGGTTTTTCAACTCTTCAACACTGGTGATTTTCATTTCAAACTAACCTTTGACTGGTTATCCGCTACTTTCCGGTCAGATTAGGCAGCCAAAGGGCCAAGTCCGGCCAGAAGATGATAATTATCAAGCACAGGGCCTGTAGCATCACGTAAGGCACGATTGATCGATACAGATCAACCATTTTAATCCCAGGCGGCACGACGCCCTTCATTATAAACAGGTTGAAGCCGAAGGGCGGGGTTATGTAGGCCATTTCCATGTTGATGGTGAACAGGATGCCGAACCACACAGGGTCGAAGCCCAATTCCTTTACGATGGGTATGAAAATCGGAGTGGTCAGCATGATGATTCCCGCAGGGTCCAGGACCATGCCCAGCAGGAAGAAGGTGAGTTGCATTCCCGCCAGGACCCACCAGCGCCCCATGTCCAGGTAATCGATTCCCTGCTTGACCAAATCCGGTACGCCCGCGTAGGCCAGAATGTGAGTGAAGGCTACCGCCCCAATCATGATCCATAGCACCATGGCGTTGAGCGACACCGTGGCGATCATGGCGTCTTTTATGTTTTTAACGCTGGCCTTTTTTTGGATCATGGCGCAGATCAGTGAGCCCAGGGCGCCTATGCCGGCCGCCTCGGTGGGAGTGGCCGCCCCGGTATATATGGAACCCAGCACCAAAACAATCAGAACGGCGGGCAGCACCACGCCCTTGCAGGCTATCATTTTCTCCTTAAAGGAATATTTTTCTTTAACCGGCGGCCCTAATCTTGGATTGAAAAAGCATCTTATCAATATGTATAAGCAGAATATCACCGCCATCAGAATGCCGGGGATGATGCCCCCCATGAACAACTTTCCGATGGACACCTCGGCCATTGAGCCGTAGATGATCATGATGATGCTGGGCGGAATGAGAATGCCCAAGGCCCCCCCGGCGGAGATGCATCCGGTGGCCATTTCCTTGCTGTAACCTCTTTTCAACATCGAAGGTAGGGCGATCAGTCCCATGCTGATGGTGGCCACCGAGCTGATGCCCGCCATGGCCGCGAAGATAGCGCAAATCACCACCGTTCCCGCCGCCAACCCTCCCGGTATGTGCCCCAACCACTTGTAAACCATTTCATACAATTCATCGGCCAGGCCGGTGTTTTTGAGCACGTTGGACATGAAGATGAACAGGGGGATGGCCAGCAGGATGAAGCTGGTGCTTTCGGCGTAGGCCGTGTTGGCCAGCATGTACAGGCCGTTGAAGCCCCACAGATAGATCACCCCGGCCACCGCCCCGCCCCCCAAAGCGAAACCCACCGGCACCCCGGCAAGCAACAACACCCCTAGGCCCAGGGTTATGGCGATCACCACAAAAGCGCTTTCCATGTTTTTACAACCGCCTTAAAAGTGAGAGTCCAAAAGGTTAAAATCTTCTCGGTTAAAAATTAGGTTGAGTACATTGCGGATCATCCTGGCCACCGCCTGCAACAGAAGCAAACTTGCCCCGATGGGCACCAAGGCCAGGCTGTAATACATGGGAACTTCCATGAAGGTCATGGACTTCTCGTTGCCCAGGTAGGCGTCGATCGCTAGCTCTCCTCCCTTCCAAATCAACACCAAAAGGAAGACGATAACGATCCACCACGTAGCCATTTCGATTACGGCCCTTTTCTTGAAATTGTATTTTCTGTAGATGATGTCCACCCGGATGTGCTTGTCCACCAGGAGGGTGTAGCCGCCGCCCAGCATGGTTGCAAAGCATAATCCGTATTGACATAGCTCTCCGGACCATATGGTGGGGGCGTTGAAAATGTAACGGCTCACCACCTCGTAGGACATCATCAGGACCACTATCCCGATAACGTAGCTGCTCAGTTTGCCGGCCCAGATGTTGACGGAATCGATGCAAGCGCAAAGGGCGGTTAGTTTTTGGTACTTTTCGGCTGCCACTTTCAACCTTGCTTTCTTGAGGCGGGGGGAACCCGGCTCCCCCCGCCTCAAAACCTTACTTGCCTTTTTTCCCCTTCAGGTAGTTCTCGATCAGGACTACGGCCTTCTTCAACTCCGGTGATTGTTCAGCGGTCTTTTTCCAGTCCTCGCGGGCCAGGGCGTAGAGTTTTTCCTGGTCGGCCTTGCTCAACTCCACGATCTTGATGTTCTTGTCCTTGGCTGTGCGCATCGCGTCATTGTTCCACTTTTCAGACCACAGGGCCGAAAGCAGGCAAGTCTCCTCACAAGCCCTTTCCAAGGCCTGCTGAGTTTCCGGGGGCAGCGATTTCCACAGCTTCAGGTTCATGTACAGGTCCACCGGATTGGGCGTATGGATTCCCGGCAGCACGACATTGGTGGTAACTTCAAAGAACTTGTAGGTGTCCAGGACGTAATAGGGGTAGATAACCCCGTCGATGGTCCCCCGCTTCATGGCGGCATACATCTCCGTGCCGGGCATGGCCACCGGTGAAGCGCCCAATTGTTTGACCAGCGAGGCATCCACGCTCATTGCGCGGATCTTCTTGCCCTTCAGGCTGTCCAGGCCGGTCACGTCAAAGTTGGTCATTAAGCCCATGGAACCGCTGAAGGTGGTGCCCAGCAGCCATACGCCTTTCACGCCGTTGGCTTCCCGCAACAAGTCCAGGTAGCCACCGTTGTAGAAGAGGTCGTAGGCGTCCTCGGGCGAGCTCCAGGTCAAGGGTAGAAACTCGCTCTTTACTGCCGGAACAATGCCGCCATAGTAAATGGAGGCCGCGTAAAGCGCGTCCACCATACCCTTGGAAACCGCGGTATAAGCCTCTTTCACCTTCACCAACTGGTTGGGCCAGAACAATTTGACTTCCACCTTACCCTTGGTGTATTTGTCCACCTTCTTGGCGAAAGTCTTGACCATCAAGCCACCGTTGCTAGTCTCTGGGTAAACGCACTGGAGCCGGATGACCTTCTTGGCCGCCTGGGCGCTGGCCACGCAAAGCATCAGACTAAAACAAATCAGCGCCGCCGTAGTTATGGTCTTCACCAATTTAGATTTCATGGCAGAACACTCCTTTCCTAACCAAACCAAAAAAATTAACCTAGCTGTCATCTTCATGCTGCCAATCAATTACCTTGAGACAATATCTCGATTCAAATCCGCGAACCGAATTCCCGCTTGCCGCTTGCTCGTTGGCGTCTTATCCCTCAAAGTCGCCGTCTGTCTGGATGTTGCGCGACACATTACCGCGCACATCTTTATTCCTTATCCGGACCAATCAACCTCGCTTTTCTCCGATCACATCCATGCTCTTTTTTGTCGTCATAATGTTTATCCTCAGCCACTTTTCGCTTTATTAGAACTTAGCCAAACTCACCACGAACAGATGGATTACCTAAGCGTGTCCCCGTCGTCACCTAATCCAGGCCCACGATGGATATGGCCGCCACGTTTTGGTGAGGCATGCCGCCCAGGTTGTGGGTCAGCCCCAGGCGGGCGTTTTTCACTTTGCGCTCCTCGGGCACCCGCTCCAGCAGTTGCTCGTACATGGCGTAGACCATGCGCAGTCCCGAGGCCCCGATGGGATGGCCGAAGCACTTGAGGCCACCGTCCACCTGGCAGGGCAAGTCCCCGTCCAGGTCGTAAAAGCCGCTCATGATGTCGTCGTAGGCCCCGCCCTTGGGCGATATGTGCAAATCCTCCATGGTCACCATCTCGGTGATGGAGAAGCAGTCATGCACCTCGCACATGCCCAATTCCTCGCGGGGGTCCACGATGCCAGCCTCCTGGTAGGCGCGGGTGGCGGCTATGCGGGTGGTGGTGAAGTGCGATCCGTCCCAGGTGTTGGCGATGGCCTCCTCGCCGGAACTGGCCGACACCGACAGGGCCTTGATCTTCACGATGTTCTGGTTTGGCTTCAGGGCCTTGGCGATATCGGGGGTGGTCACGATGGCGCAGGCCGATCCGTCGCTGACCCCGCAGCAGTCGTACAGCCCCAACGGATAGGCCACCATGGGCGCGGCCTTGATCTGCTCTTCGGTGACCACCTTGCGTAAATGGGCCTTGGGATTCATGGCTCCGTTGGCGTGGCTCTTGGCCGAGACATGGGCGATGGCGTCCTTGATCTTGTCCATGGGCAGGCCCCACTTGGCGCTGTAGGCGGTGGCCAACTGAGCGAACATGCCCGGCGCGGACATGTTGGCCCAAGTCATGTGGGCCTTTATGCCCCTGGCCGCTCCACCGGGCAGGCCGCCATAGCCGGTGTCCTTGAGCTTTTCCACCCCAAGGGCCAGCACGATGTCGTAGACTCCGGCGGCCACCGAATAGCATGCCGCCCGCAAGGCCTCGGTGGCGGTGGCGCAGTAGTTTTCCAGCCGTGTGACCGGTATGTAGGGCAGCTTGAGAGCCACGGCCAGGGGAACCGCCGACTTGCCCAGGTTAACTTCGTCGAAGTTGGTGCCCACGTAGGCGGCCTGGATTTCCTCTTTACCGATGCCCGCGTCAACCAGGCATTCGATAAAGGACTCCACCGCCAGATCCTCTGAAAAGGACTCCCACCGCTCCCCGAAACGGCTGCATCCCATGCCCAGAATCGCCACTTTATCCTTAATGCCGGTGGCCATTTATTTTCCCTCCATCAAGGGGACGGCCTTCCAGAAATATCCGGAGATGTCCCTTTTCTGATCAAAGTATTTCCGGCGGAAGCTCATGGAGACGGGATTTCCGACGCTCAGGGAATCCAAATCGCAGTCGATGAAATCGAACATCATCTTGCCGCCGCCTTCAAAATCCACCTGTCCGGAAATGGCCGGCGGATTCAGGCTGGCGGCCAGCATGTCCCCGGTGAAGCTGGCGATCCGGCCAAGTTTGTCGGAGAAAAGATAGTCCTCGGTCTGGTCCACTGCCCCGCACTGCGGGTTTACGCATATGCGCTGGGGCGGCAGTTGGACCATGCCGCACTGGGTGCACCGGGAGCCGCACAGGCCGAACACCATCTTGCGGGAGCGCCACAGGGCGGACCACCTGGTCCACAAATCCTCCTCGGAGCGCATACCCACCTCGACCGGCATGATGTCGCGCCACACCAAGTACTTGTTGTAGTTGTCCAAGAGCATCTTTTCGGCCAGGCATTGGGCCACGCTTTTTTGGGTGGCGCGGCCCAGGATTTTTTCGGTGGCCTCGAAATAGAGCGCGTCGCAACCGCTGCCGAAGCTGACCACCAAAATCTTGTCCCCCGGCTGGGCCTTGTCCAAGGCGTCGGCCAGCATGAGCAAGGACTGAGCCGCCCCGCTGTGGCCTATCTCCATCTGGAAGTTGCCGTGGTCGCGGCCCTCGGGAATGTCCAACAACTTGTTCAATTTCTTGCGGGCCGCCCCGTAGTGGCAGTCGTAGATCACGTCGCTGAACTGGTCCATCTTCAGGCCGTATTTTTTGAGCAGCCCGCCCACCACCTCGGGGATGAATTGCTCGAACCCCAGGTCGCGAATCCAGCGGTCCTCCCACTGGCGATCGAACTTGGAAAACTGGCCCCGGTAGTGATCCGCGAAGTCGTGGGTGATGGAGTAGGAGCCCTTGAACTCGGCGATGACATTTTCATTTCCCACCACAAAGGCAGCAGCGGCATCGCCGAAGATCATCTCTTGGGGCGAAGCCGGTTTGCCCAGCCGGGTGTCGCAGGCTGTCACCATCACCTTGGACAAGCGCCCGGCCTCCAGCCCCTCTATGGCGGTGAGCAGGGCAGTGGTCCCCGCCTTGAGCCCGCCGGAAAAATCCGAGCTGCGCACGTCGCTGTCCAGAGCCAGCGCGCCGGCCACGATCCCCGCGTTGAGCCTCTCCTTGTAGGGCATTGTGGTGGAGGCAAAATAGACCCCGTCCAACTGCGAACGCCCGATGCCGCAGAGGGCGTTGAGGCTGGCGGCCACGGCCATGGTCACGCTGTCCTCGTCGACGTTGGCCACCGCCTTTTCGCCTTTGGCGTGAGCCGCGTTACCGGGGTTCATCCAACCCATGGCTTGGTAGATGGTTTTTCTATTCAATCGGTAGCGCGGTATATAGGCGCCGTATGAGCAAATGCCGACCATTATTTTTTCCCTCGACTTGCTTAAAAAAATATCACCGTTGCGAATTGATTCTCTCGGTAAGCAACGGAACAAATTCCAACAGGTCGTCCACCACCCCCACGTCGGCCACCTGGAAAATGGGAGCCTTGCTGTTTTTGTTGACGGCCACGATGAAGGGATTCCCCTTGAGGCCGCCCAGGTGCTGGAAGGACCCGCTGATACCCAGGGCCAGGTAGATCTTGGGCTTGACCGTCTTGCCGGAGGTGCCAACCTGCCGGGCCTTCTCCAGCCATTTGGCGTCCACGATGGGCCGGGAGCAGGACACCACCCCTCCCAAGGCCTTGGCCAACTCCTCGGCAATCTCTATGTTGTCCTCGTCCTCTATCCCTCGGCCCGCCGACACCAGGATCTCTTCCTTGGTGATGTCCACGTCGCCGGCCTCGGCCTCCACGATCTCGAGGAAGCGCCGGCCGCAGGCGAGGTCGCCTATCTCCGAAGACCTATCCTGCACTTCACCGGGGGCCCCGTCTTCCAAGGCCGGGAAGGCCCCGGAACGGATGCTCAACACCGCGCCGCCGGAGATATCGCAGCTAACGTGGGTGCTGACCTGGCCCCCGTATTCCTCGCGCACCAGCGTTAGCGCCCCGTCCCGGGGGGCCGTCATGGCCACCACGTCGGAAACGAAAGAGGAGTTCAGCTTCACCGACAGGCCGGGCCCCAGGTCCATGCCCAAGGTGTCGTGGGCCAACAAGAGCACCGCCTCGGACGGCAAAACCTCGACCAGGCATTTACGCACCGCCTCGGCGTTGGGATAGGCCAGATCCTGGTGGGCCAGCTTCCACACCTCGGGGCAGCGGGAGGCCATCTCTTGGCAGACCCGGTCCAGCCCCTCGCCCCAGCCAGTGACGATGGCGGTCACCGGTCCATCCGGTGACAGGATTCGCGCGGCGGAAAGCAGTTCCAGGGCCGAATCGGCGGCCTGGCCGTCGCGGTGCGCCACGTAGATGAAAACTTGATGGACCATCACTGAATCACTCCCCTGCCCTTGAGGCGTGCGATGAGTTGGTCCGCCATCTCCTCCCTGCTGCCTTGCAAAATCTCCGCGCCCTCGCCCATCTCCGGTACGAAGTAGTCCAGCTTGCGCACCTTGGCCCCGGCCTCGCCCACCGTGGCCGGGTCCACTCCTAGCTGGGCGGCGCCCAGCACCGGCACCTGAACCGAAGCGGTCTTGCGGATGCCCCGGATGCCCACGTAGCGCGGCTCGTTGATGCCGGTCTGGATGGAGAGCGCGCAGGGCAGGTCGATCTCGTTGATCTCCAGGTTGCCCCCGTCGATCTCCCGGGCGATCTTTAGCTTTTTGCCGTCCATGACCCGCACCCGCACCACCAAAGAGGCGTAGGGCACATCCAGCATGGCCGCCAGCATGCCCCCCACCTGGGCGGCGGCGTCCTCGGCCTGGGCTCCGGTGAGGATCAGGTCGTAGCTGCCCCGGCGGGCGGCGTGGGCAAGTATGGCCGCCACGCCCCGGCCGTCTGAGTAGTGGAAGGCCTCGTCATCCAAAAGATTGCCCGCGTCGGCCCCCATGGCCAGCTCGCGCCGGATGATCTCGTCGGACTCCTCGTCGCCCACCGAGACCACGGTTACCGAGCCCCCGTGCTCCTCCACCAACTGGATGGCCTCTTCCACCGCGTAGTTGTCCCACTCGTTGACCGAGTAGACCAAGTCGTCCCGCTCTATGTCGCTCCCGTCGCGGCTGACCACGATCTCGTTTTCCGCCGGGTCCGGGACTTTTTTCACGCACACCAAAATTTCCATGTTCAACCTTTCGCGTCCCGCCGCCCTTGTCCCCCCTGGGGCAGGTGACGCTCAACCAACTCCATCAGGTCGATGACTTCCATTTCCTGGTCCAGGCCCGCGATCTTCAGGGCATCCTCGATGTTGGCCAGACAGAAGGGGCAGGCGGTAACGATGACCTCGGCCCCGGCCTCCCTGGCCATGCCCACCCGCACCACCCCGATGCGCTGCTCTTCCTCTGGCTCGTAGAAAAGGGCCAGCCCTCCCCCGCCGCAGCAAAAGGAGCGGTCGCGGCAGTTGCCCACCATCTCCACCCGGCGCAGGCCGGGGATGGCGTCGATGACCCGGCGTGGCTCATCGTAGAGGCCGTTGTGCCGCCCCAAATAGCAGGGGTCGTGATACACAACCGTCTTTCCCGTGTACTCGCCTCGCTCCAAGGCAAACTCGTTCTGCACGATCTTTCGGCTCAACAACTGGCTGAGGTGCATCACCGGAGGAATGCCCCGGTAGTCGTTTTTTAGGGCGTTGTAGTCGTGGGGGTCGGCGGTGACAATGCGGGCCGCCCCTGAATTCAAGATCGCCTCGGTGTTGGCGTCGCGCAGGGCCAGGAACAAGGACTCCTCGCCGAAGCGGCGCACCTCGTGGCCGCTGTCGCTCTCGGCCTTGCCCAACACCCCGAACTCCACCCCAGCGTGGCGCAGCACCCTGGCCGTGGCTTGGGCGATGCGCTGCATGCGGTCGTCGTAGGATGAGACGCTGCCCACGAAATACAGGGTGTCCACCGGCTCTTTTTCGCTGGTGACAATGACCGCGAACTCATCGGCCAATTCCTTGGCCCAGTCGGCCCGGATTCTTTGGCTCTTGCCCCAGGGATTGCCCCGCTTCTCCAAAGCGCCCAGGGGCTTTTGCAAAGATTGGGGCACCCGCCCCTGGTCCACCAGGCCCCGCCGCAAATCCACGATCTTGTCGATGTATTCGATGCCCAGGGGGCATTCCTGTTCGCAGGCCCCGCAGGTGGTGCAAGACCATATCTCGTCCTCGCCGTAGATGCCGCCCACCAGGGCCTGCCGCGCCTCCATCGCTTTGCCCCATAGGGGATATTTGGCGTACACGCGGTCCCGAGCCTTGATGGTGAAAAAGCGCGGCGAAAGGGGCCGCTTTACTCGGTTGGCTGGACAGCGGTCCGAGCAGCGCCCGCAATCGGCGCAGGTGTAAAAGTCCAGGATGTGCTTCCAGGTGAAGTGCTCCAGCTTGCTCACCCCGAACTCGGGCAGGTCGTCAAGCCGGTCCTCGTCCACTCCATATCGCACCGGCTTCACCTTGCCTGGGTGCAGGCGCATGAAAAATACGTTGAACAGAGAGGTGAGCACGTGGAAGTGCTTGCCCAGGGGCAAGAAGCACAGGAAGAAGAAAAAGACCACTTCGTGCACAAAGTAGGAGACCGAGTTCACCGCCTGCAGAACGGGCAGGCCCAGGCCGCCCATCAACGCCCTGCCGGCCCAGAGCAGGGTCAGGGGCGGCGCGCTCACGGCCGCCCCGGCGCGGGCTTGGGCCATTTGCAGGCTGGCCTCGAAAAGGCTTTCGGAAACCACCAGGGCGCAGATGAGCCCCGGCACCAACAGGGCCTCGCCCAGGTGGTCCTTGCCCAGGGCCGGGGGCGCCTGGTAGCGGGCGGGCCGGAATACGCCGCGCCGCACCGCCGCGATCACGCAGGCGATGAACACCCAGGTGGCGGCGTAATCCTTGACCAGATTGTAGGCCGCGCCGGTTTGGCCTCCCAGGCCCGGCAGCGCCGCCCCATCCCAAAAGCCTATTAGTATTAGTTGCAGGGAGCGAGCCCCCAGGAGCACAAACCCGGCGAAGATGAAGATGTGAATCATCCCCGCCAGCAAATAGCGCGGCTGGCGCCACTGGCCCAGCCAAATCTGGAGCACCTTGCCTATTCGGGCGCCGATACGGTCTACCCGCTGGTCGGGGGCGGCCCGGAAAAGCGGGACCAGACGTCTATAGAGGATATAGGCGAAGAGACAGATGCCGGCGCAGGTAATTAAAATATATACAAACGCCATCGGTACACCCCAAACGGCCGTGTCGGCCGGTGGAACCAAGGCGTTGTGCATATTGTTAATCAATTCTCTTTGCCCTACCCGTCAGGTAATCCGCGATTTCCAACCAAATTTTTGCTCGGTACACACTTAATGTTTGGCCTATCGCCCGCCGGAAACTATGAGCACCTGACCAGACACGTAATCCGACAAAGGCGAAGCCAGGAACAAAATCCCCCGGGCCGCCTCATTGGCCGTGCCCGGGCGCCCCAAGGGGATGCTTTTCTTCAGGGCCTCCTGATTTGCCTTGGGGATGCCTGCGGGCACCTTGATCTCACCGATGGTCACCGAGCCTCCGCCGTCCTTTTCGGCGGTCAGGCGGGTCTCGATCCAGGCGTAGGCCACGGCGTTGACGCAGACGTTGTAGCGGCCCCACTCTTTGGACAGGGTCTTGGACAAGCCGATGATCCCCGACTTGGCGGTGGCATAGTTGGACTGGCCGGCGTTGCCGTTCACACCCGCAGTGGAGCTGACATTCACCACCTTGCGTATGACCTGCTGGCCCGCGGACTTCTCCTTCTTGGCCGCTTGGCGGATAAAAGGCGCGGCGGCCCGCAAGATGCGGAATGGTGCGGTGCAGTGGACCGCGAAGATTTTCTCCCACTGCTCGTCGGTCATGTGCTGGATCACTGAATCCCAGGTGAAGCCAGCGTTGTTCACGATGACGTCGATACCCCCGAAGTTGTCCAGGGCCGCTTTAATGAAACCGTCGGCGAAACCCGGGTCGGTGACGTCCCCCACATAGGCCACGGCCTCGCCGCCCTGGGACTTGATGGTGGCCACCACTTCCTCGGCCGGGGCTTGGTCCAGGTCGGAAATCACCACCTTGCCGCCCTCGGCCGCCATCATCAGTGCGCCCTCGCGGCCGATTCCCCTGCCGGAGCCGGTTATCAGACAAACCTTGCCATCAAGCATTTTTTCCATTTGTAAGCTCCTGTTGCATTTTTTTCGGCCCAACGGAGTAGGCAGGCTACGGTCAAGACGGCTGGTTCCCCCCAACAAATAAAAATCTTCATTTTTTGTTTTGCCGCCTCTTGGTAGCCTGCCAACCCCGGGCCGGTTAATCTTGGGAACCCGAGTTCCCGTCTCCCAAAAATTCGCACGGCCAAACCTGCGGGCATGCAGATCAGTAGCCGGTAAAAACCCCACCTAGGCCAGGCGCACTTATGCCTTCCAAGATTTGTGCCAATCTCGTCCGCCGAGGTTGCGGAGAGCAACCTGTTGTTTTAACTATTGATTTTATTTGCAGGGTCGGGAGTGGCCCAGACGGAGCAGCAAATTGGTGAATAGAATTCTATACGTTTTAGGATTACCGACTAAAGACGTTGAAAATATGGGACAATTCCTGCCGTATACAATGCTCTACATGTATAAATTCATATTCAATCCAAAAATTACCACAACTCCTTTACTAATATCGCGTCCAAAGAACCTTAGTACCGTTGGTGGCTGAAAAATGGATCGTATCCCTTGGAGAGTCTGCGGAGCGAAGAGAGCATCACCGAGCCTTGCCCCCGGTAAGGGATAGCCCCCTGCCTGCAAGAGCGGGTTTTAGCCGCCAGCGGCCTGGGTGGCGATCGCCTCCAACTCCTCCCATTGGGAAAAGGCCTCCTCCAGCGCTTGCTCCAGTTCCGCCAGCCGGGCGCTAATGGCCGCCGCCTCCTTGCCGCCCTTGGCGTACAGCTCGGGGTCGGAAACTCGCTCATGCAACTGGGCCTGCTCCCGCTCCAAGGCCTCGATCCTTTGGGGTAGCTCTGCCAGCTCAAGCTTTTGCTTGAAGGTTAACGTCCGGGGCCGGTCCTGGGGGGGCCGCTTCCTTGCCTTGGAGGGCCTGGGAGGCTTGGGTTGGGCCGGAGCCGATTCAATAGCACGCTGGGCCAGCCAATCGTCATAGCCACCCGCGTACTCGCCCACCAGACCCCCGCCTTCCAAGACCAGGGTGCTGGCCGCCACGTTGTTGAGGAATTGGCGGTCGTGGCTGACCAAAAGCACCGTGCCCTCGAATTCCACCAAGAGATTTTCAAGCAATAACAAGGTGTCGCGGTCCAGGTCGTTGGTAGGCTCGTCCAGCACCAGAAGGTTGGCCGGCTTGGCGAACAGCTTGGCCAAAAGCAGGCGATTGCGCTCGCCGCCGGAAAGGACGCGAACCGGGCTGTGGGCGCGGTCGGCGGTAAAGAGAAAATCCTTGAGGTAGCTGATAACGTGACGCTGGCGGCCGCCGATGAGGAGAGAGTCATGCCCTTCCGACAGGTTCTCCTGAACGGTTTTTTCCTGGTCCAGTTCTTCGCGCATTTGGTCGAAGTAGGCTATTTCCAGGTTGGCCCCCTGGCGGATGCTCCCGGACTGGGGATCGAGGCCACCCAGGAGAATCTTGAGCAAGGTTGTCTTCCCCGAGCCGTTGGGGCCGATGATGCCTACCTTGTCGCCCCGCAGGATCAGGGTGCTGAAATCGGTGATCACCGGTGGTCCGTCGCCGTAGGCGAAGCCGACCTCGTTGACCTCGGCCACCACCTTGCCCGAGAGGTTTGCCTTCTGGGCCCGCAGCCGGGCAGAGCCCAGGACCTCCCTGCGCCGGGCCCGCTCCTGGCGCATCTGCATGAGCCTGCGCACCCGGCCCTCGTCGCGGGTGCGCCGGGCCTTGACCCCTCGGTTCAGCCACTCCTCCTCCTGAATCATTTTCTTATCAAACTTGGCTCGCTGGTCCTGCTCCATTAGCAGGGCGTCCTCCCGGCGGCGCAGGAACTCGTCATAGGGGCAGTTCCAGTCGTAGAGTTCCCCCCGGTCCAACTCCACCACCCGGGTGGCCAGGTTGCGGGCAAAGGCGCGGTCGTGGGAGATGAAGACCATGGACCCCGGGTAGCTGGACAGGAACTCCTCCAGCCAGACGATGGCGTCGATGTCCAGATGGTTGGTGGGTTCGTCCAGCAGCAATAGGTGGGGGTTCTTGGCCAGGGCCCTGGCCAAGAGCACCCGGCGCTTTAGGCCACCGGAGAGGGTCTCCATCCGGGAAAGGGGCTCCAGGCCCAGGCGGGTGAGCACCGTGCGCAACCTGCGGTCGGCCCGCCAGACTTCTTGGTCGTTGCCCTGCTCCGCGATTTGCCCGCCACCCTGCCCGCGGCGCAACTGGTTGAGGACCCGGCCCAGAGGGCCCAGGTCCTGGGCGACCACCTCGTAAACCTCGCCCTCCAGGCCGCTGGGGACATCCTGGGGCAGGTAGCCGGTTTCCAAACCCACCTCGCGGCTGATCTC
>Ga0180009_10001569_pt1 | contig 27827 bp, 21 predicted proteins | sample OS_PC_MetaG_FD_123537 | JGI IMG/M metagenome (GOLD analysis project Ga0180009, IMG submission 123537) | Groundwater microbial communities from the Aspo Hard Rock Laboratory (HRL) deep subsurface site, Sweden - OS_PC_MetaG | ecosystem: Environmental > Aquatic > Deep subsurface > Groundwater... | reverse complement strand
TGCTGCCACCCATGCGCTGGCCGCCACAGTTGACGGCGCCACCGGCCAGCTCGGCGTAGATGGGAGCCCCGCGCTCCAGGGCGCTGTCGAGGCGCTCGAGCAGCAGGATGCCGGCTCCACAGCCGGGCACAAACCCGCCCGCGCTGGCGCTCATGGGGCGCGAAGCCTGCTCGGGTCGGTCGTTGAACTTGCGCGACAACACCCGCATGGCGTCAAAACCGGCCCAGATGTAGTGGCTGTCGCCCTCGGAGCCGCCCGCCAGCATGCGCTTGGCGTGGCCGCTGCGAATGCGCTCGGCCGCCTGCACCACCGCCTCGGTGCCCGTGGTGCAGGCGCTGCTGTTGGTGGTGACCTGGTTGCCCAGACCCAGTAAGCCGCCGACCTTGGCGCTGACGCTGCTGGACATGATCTGCTCGACGCAGGTCGAGCCCAGCCGGCGCACCTTGCCCGCGTTGGTGAGGGGCACCACGCGCTCGCCCACGACGTCGAGTCCGCCGATGCCCGTCCCGATGATGGCGCCGCTGTCCCAGTCGACCCGGTCGTCTTGAGGATCCGGGCGCTCGAGACCCGCGCTCTCCCAGGCCTCCAGGGCCGCGAGGGAAGTGTAGATCATGCTGTTGTTCATGCCCATGCGCTCTTCGGCGTCGAAGGTCTGCTCCGCCAAAGGCTCGTGCCCTTTGACCACGCCGGCCACCTGACAGCCGAACTTCAGCTCCTGGAGCAGGGCCACGTGCCCAATGCCCGAACGTCCCTCGCGCAGGGCCCGCTCAAAGTCCGGGACGTTGTTCGCGTTGGGCGCCACGACCCCCAAACCCGTGATGACGACTCGCGTGCGGTTCATTGGGTGACTCCCATGCCGGCCAGCTCCGCTGAGCACACCAGCCGGCCGTCGTCCGTGTGCATCTCCGCCCGCACCTTGAGCTTGCGGTGGCGGAAGTACACGACCTCGGCGCGGGTGGTGGCGGTCTGTCCCGGTCGTACGACGTTGAGAAACTCGACGTCGGCTTCGCTAAAGAGCGTGAGAAAGCCGGGCGAAAGGTCCAGGCCTTGTTTCGACGCGAGGCGCAAGCCCAAAGCGACCACGCCGACCTGCGCCATGGCCTCGAGCAGGATTACGCCGGGTGTGATGGGGTTGCCCGGGAAATGCCCGGCATAAAAATGCTCCTCCCCAGTGAAGTGATAGGAACCCACGATGTGCTCGTCGCTGAGCTCGAGGATCCTCTCCACGAAGAGGAAGGGAGGCTTCTGCGGCAAGGCCGCCAGCACTTCATCGGGTCCCCAGGGCTCAGCCACCGTACAGCCCTCCGTTGACGTGGATGACCGAGCCGTGGATGTAGCCGGCGCCCGTGGCCAGGAAGGCGACGACCTCGGCGACCTCCGCGGGCGTGCCCATGCGCTGCAACGGGACGCGGTCCAGGATGCGCTGTCGGTCCTCGTCGGCCAGGTCGGCGGTCATGCCGGTGTCGATGAAGCCTGGGGCCACCGAGTTGACCCGGATGTCGCGGCCGGCGAGCTCCTGCGCCAGGGAGCGGGTCATGGCGTCCAGTCCGGCCTTGGCCATGGTGTAGGGAACCTGCCCGGCATTTCCGGTGTGTCCGACAACGCTGGAGATGTTGATGATCCGGCCGCGGTCAGCGCGAATCATGAAGTGCCGCAAAACCAGGCGCGTGAGCAGCCAGGTGCCGCGGGAGAGCGCCGCCACGAGGTCGTAGCTCTCGAGCTTCATGCGCGGCATGAGCCCGTTGTGGTTGACCCCGGCGTTGTTGACCAGCACGTCCAGGCGGCCGACGGTAGCTTTGAGCTCCTTGACCATGGCCTCCACTTCATCGGGCTGACAGAGGTCAGCGCGAATCACCATGGCGTCCGGCAGCGTGTCGGCCAGTGCACGCGCTCGTTCTTCGCTGCGATTGCAGTGCACGACGACCCGCATCCCCGCCTCGGCCAACAGCCGGCAGCAGGCCGCACCGATGCCCGTGGCTCCTCCGGTCACCAGCGACACGCTCTTTTCACTCATCGCGTGGCCTCCTCACTCAGGTTTGGGCCAAACCGCCGTGCGCCTTGGCACCCGGCCGCGGGTAGTCGACGTAGGCGATGCCGGGGAAGATCCCCGCGCGAGCCTTGGCGATGGTGTAGATGCACTGGTCATCCACCAGCACCCGCGCGTCGGCGATGGCGATGCCGGCGCCCGCGCGGAAGGTATAGCGGCGCACGTCGATCTCGTAGCGCACCAGCTGGTCCATGGGCCGGATCTGGCCGTCGAAGCTCACGTCACCACAGCCCAGCGCCCGGCCGCCGCCCACGGCGCCCTTCCAGGCGCAATAAAAGCCGATGAGCTGCCAGACGGCGTCGAGCCCCAGGCAGCCCGGCTGGACCGGATCGCCCTTGAAGTGGCACTGAAAGAACCAATCGTCCAAGCGCACGCGGCGCTCGGCGACGATACGACCACCGCGCTTCTCGGAGGAGATCTCGGTCACCGTATCGACCATGAGCATGGGCGGCGTAGGCAGCCGGGCAGTGAACCCCTCGGGCGGATCGTCGATGAGCTCGCCGTGGGCAAAGGCCAGCACCTCGGAGGCCGACAGCGCACTGCACGCGAGGAACTCCTGATACCGCATCACGCCACCGCCCTTTCGCCGAAGGTCAACAGGGCGCCGGCCCAGGTCAGCCCCGCCCCCACGCCCACCAGGGCGACCTGATCTCCCGCACCAAAGCGCTCCCACTCGGCGCTGAGCACCGCGGGCGATCCGGCCGTGGCCGTGTTGCCGAAGTCGTAGACATTGGCGTGGTGACGCTCGGGCGGAATGTCGCAGCGGCGGCACACCGATTCCAGCATCAAGCCGTTGGCCTGGTGTCCGATGAAGTGCAACCGCGCGGGGTCCAGGCACTGCGCCTGGATCTCGTGCAGCACCCGGGACGTCTTTTTAATCGCGAAGGTCTGCACCGTCGCGCCTTCCTGGGCAAAATAGCCCGCCCAGGGCACGACCACCTTGGCATGTCCCCGCGGGTCCGAAACGAGCGAGCACTGGTCGATGATCACCGGCGCAGGCACGCGCAGCGAAACCACCGCCGCCACCGCGCCGTCGCCCCAGAGCACCGACGAGCGGCGGTCGTTGTAGTCCACCGAGCGGGTGACGGTCTCGGCCATGACCAGCAGCACAAATTCGGGCATGCGCTCGGCGTCCATGAGCGAGAGCAGGTACAGCGACGCGCCAAAGCTGGTACAGGCCGAGCGGAGATCCAGGCAGGGCGCGGCAATTTCGAGGCGCTCGGCGGCCTGACAGGCCTCGGCAGGGGTGACGTGGTCCGGCACACTGCCACCGCCGATGACCATTCCGATCCGATCCGCGGTGACGCCCGCGCGCTCGAGTGCCATGCGCCCGGCCAGGGCCATGAGGTCGGCGTTGGACAGCTCGCAGGCCTCGTGCGCCGCGCGGGTGTCGCTGTTGCGAGTGGCGCGGATGTAGTCCAGGTCGAGCACCGTCCGGCGCGAACGGATGCCCGTGCGCTCGATGATCCAGGCGGGATCCACGCCGATGTCCAGCTCTTCGAGGAAGGCGTTGCTGATCTCCGCCGAGGGGTGGACGTGTCCAACCCCGTGCAGGTACAACATCAGCTGTTGCCTCCTGAGATGTGCTCACCGCCGTCGACGCGCACGATGGTGCCGTTGATCCAGGCGGCCTCGTCGCGGCACAGCAGGTAGATCACGTTGGCCACGTCCTCGGGACGGGTCAGGCGACCAAAGGGATTGCGCTGCCGGGCGGCGGCCTTCATGAGCTCGATACCCGGAATCAGGGACGACGCCGGGGTGGCGGTGATGCCGGCCTGCACGATGTTCGAGCGGATGCCCCGGGGCGCCAGCTCCAGGGCCATGGACCGGCTGATGGACTCCATGGCCACCTTGGCCGCGGAAATGGCCGAGTAGCCGCGCCAGGCCACCTCGTTGCCTTCGCTGGTCAGGCCGAGCACCCGCGCGTCGGTGTCGAAGAGGTCAGCGTCGAGCAGCGCACGCACCCAGCCCAACAGGCTCGTGCCCATGTTGTAGATCGTGCCTGACAGGTCCTCCTCGTCGATGACCTGGTTGCCATAGTCCACGTCGATGACCAGTGGCGCCAGCTCGTCGAATCCCTCCGTGGCAAGATCCTTGAGCGTGCCCGCCAGCGCCTCGACTCCCACGCCGGTGGCCGCGGAGAGCCGCTCGAGCAGCTCGGCGCGGCGATGGCCGGTGCGGTACGAGACGATGGGCTTGAGGTTCCCCAGCGCGATGGAGTGCAGCAGCAGCCGCACCTTGCCCGAGTCGCCCAGCGTGGACCCCAGCTCCGCGACGATGCGCGCCCGCTCCTGGGCCGACAGCGCGTCGGCATTAAACGTCACGACCTGCACGCCCCGCTCCCGCATGGCCGCGAACTCCGGCTCAATGCGCTTGGCGGCGCCGCGGCGGTCGCGATGCACGATGACGAGGTTCAGGCCATGTTCAGAGAGCTTGTGCCCGGTGGCCAGCCCAAAGCCGCTGGACCCGCCGAGGATCAGCCCCCACTGCTGTTTGGAGAAACTCACGACGCAAGTCGGGTAGAAAAGGCGCGCTGCGCCGACCGCACGCTGATGATCCCGGACACGTCGACGTCGATGGTTCGGAAGAAGCCGCGCAGGGGGCGGCCCGGGCCCACCTCCACAAAGGTGGTGCAGCGGTCCACCAGCGCCTGCATGTTGTCGCGCCAGCGGACGGTGCCGCTGATCTGCTGTACCAGGCGATCGATGAGCAACCTTTCGTCACACTCGTGAAAACCGCCGGTGACGTTGCAGGTGACATTGCCGGCCCGCGAGGCGTCGAAGCCGGCGAGGTTCGCCAGGAGCACTTCGCGGAAGGGGACCGCGACGGATTCCATTAAGGTGCTGTGAAAGGGCGCGCTCACGCTCAGCTCCACAAAACGATCGGCACCGGTATCCGAGGCCAGCCGAATCCGCTCCTGCACCACCGCGAGATCATTAATGAGACCCGAGACGATGACCTGGCCGATCTCGTTGTCGTTGGCCAACTCCACCTGGAGGCTGTCAAAACACCCGCGCAAACGGTCGTGGTTGATGGCGTCACCGATGACGGCGACCATGCCGCCCACACCCACCGGCACCGCTTCCTGCATCAAACGTCCGCGCTCGCGAACGATGCGGACCGCCGATTCCAGCTCGAGCGCGCCGGCGGCCACCAGTGCGGTGTACTCGCCCAGGCTGTGCCCGCCCCAGGTCTGCGCCGTCAGGCCGAACTGGGACTCGAGGCCCGCGACCATGGCCAACTCAGTGGTCAGGATGGCAGGCTGACTGAACTCGGTGCGGCCGAGACGCTCATCGTCGCCGAAACAGAGCGCCGCCACGTCCATGCCCAGAGCAGCAGACGCGCGCTCGTAGATGTCGCGCGAGGTCGCAAATGCCTCGTAGAAGTCCCGCCCCATGCCGGGTCGCTGGCAACCCTGTCCGGGAAATACAACGGCAGTCCGTTCTTGCATCTTCTCTCCTCCATTGCCTGCGCCCCAACCCGGGCGTCAAACAATTTAGACTCGCGTCTATAAACCATGTAAAACCAGAATGCAACTAATTAAGTAACACCAGGTCAGTCGGAGTTAATCGGCACCCAAGACACATTGGCCGAGCGTCGACACGAACCAAGGCGCTTGACCCAACACCTCAATTTTTCGTATGATTTCCCGCAAGCAGTGTTTGATGACGGGTGGCGTAAGGGTCCTGTCGGATCCACACACTCAGAGGGAAAAGGCGGCTATGCTGCAAAAGCTCATTGGTTGGATCTATCTTGGCGCGAGCGGATGGCGACCCGAAGGCAAGCTTCCGCCGGACAAAAAATTCGTGCTCATCGCCGCGCCCCACACCACCAACTGGGACATGCCCATCATGCTCGCCATCAGCTGGGCCCTGGGCGTTGAGACCCGGTGGATGGGGAAAAAAAGCCTCTTCCGGTTCCCCTTCGGGACCTTCATGCGGGCGCTGGGGGGCATCCCCATCGATCGCTCCCAGCGCACCAACATGGTGGCGCAGGCCGCGGAGATGATCCGCTCCAAGGCCCAATTCATCCTGGCGGTGCCCCCCGAGGGCACCCGCAGCGGGGGTGACGGCGTGTGGCGCTCGGGCTTTTATCACATCGCCCGCGAGGCCGACGTGCCCATCCAGCTCGGCTTTCTGGACTACAGCCGCAAGCGCGGCGGCCTGGGCCCCCTCGTGCACCCCACCGGCGACACCGGCGCCGACATGGATCTGATCCGCGCGTTTTATCAACCGCACATGGCCAAGTTCCCCGAGCAGTTCCGCGTGCCCCGGCTTCGGGGCGAGGGTGAAACCCAACGTGACCCGAGTGTCGCCCCGACCACGCCCCCAAAGCCTGCGCCTGGCCGGGCGCGGTGACATCGCTCTGAAGAGGTAGCAATGCGCGTTTCACAGATCAGTGTGCTCGGATGGTGTGCGATGCTGGTGAGCAGCGGTTGCGGTTCGAGCGGCAACGCGGACAGGGCCGATGCCAACACACCCCCGGCAGACGGAGGCACCATCCCGGGGCCGGGACAGTGCGGCGCGCCCACGGGGGACGTGTACTATGTGAGCCCGGCGGGCGACGACAACAACCCCGGCACGTCCGGTGAGCCCTTCGGGACCCTGGCGCGGGCGGCAGACGCGGCCCAGCCCGGGGACCACGTCTACCTCCTGGACGGGGTGTATGCCGAGCGGCTCATCGTGCCGCGATCCGGCAGCGCCGGGGCGTTCATCACCTACGCCCTGGCCCCGTTCGCCGGCGCGGCGGTGATCGACGGTGCCGGGCTGGACACGGACGGCGACGGCTTGGTTTTCCTCTCGGGTGTGAGCTACATCCGGCTGTGCGACCTCACGATGCAAAACGCCCCCGCGCACGGTGTAGAGGTGGAGGACACCTGGGAGGCGCCAGCCACGCACATCGAGCTCCTGGGGCTCACCGTCCAGGACTCCGACGACGCGGCGATCTATGTGGAGGGCGCCAGCGATGTGGTGGTGGAGGGCTGCCAGACCCGCGAGAGCGTCTCGTCGGGCATCGGCATCTGGTACACCGCCCGGGTGGCCGTGCGGGGCAACGTGGTCGTCAACGCGCGCAACAACGACGACCGGGGCGACCAGGAGTGGATCTCCATCGCCGGCGTCGAGGACTTCGACGTATCCGACAACGAGCTCTATATGGAGAACGCCGATTTCCGCGGCCACTCGGCCATCGACGTCAAGGAGTCCAGCTACCGCGGCCGCGTGCACCACAACTACATCCACGACTTCCCCGAGGGCGGGCAGATCTACCTGGACGCGTGGGAAGCGAGCACCGACGGCAGCTACAGCCTCAGCCACGTGGACGTCTTCGCCAACCTGCTGGTGGACGCCAAGGGCATCACCCTGGGCTCGGAGCAGGGCGGCACCGTGGAAAACATCCGCGTCTTTAACAACGTCATCGTGCGCTCCTACTCCAGCGGGATCCTCCTGTCCGAAACGGGGCATGGCCACGGCGGCGACGGCCCCCGCCGCAACATCCACATCTTCAACAACTCCATCTACGACTGCCGGAACCACGGCACCTCGGCCATCTACATCCTGAGCACCAACATCGAAAACATCGTGATCCAGAATAACGCCATCTGGTTCGACCCCGACCGCGTCGTGGGCCTGATCACCGCCGGCACGGACGGCGCACTCGAAGCCCTGACCGTGGACCACAACCTGGTCTTCGGCCCCACCGAGTGCTCCAACGACTACCCCGGCTGCGAAGAGGTCTCCGGCTGGCCGGGAAACACCACCGCCGACCCGCTGTTCACCGACGGCCCCGGCGGCGACCTCCACCTCCTGCCCGCCTCCCCCGCCGTGGATCTGGGCGTCCCCATTTCCGGCCTGACAGTCGACTTCGACGGCAACCCCCGTCCCCAGGGCGCCGGCATCGACATCGGCGCCTTCGAGCGCAGCCCGTAAACACCGCATCCCTGAGCCGATCCCCAACAACAACTTCCCGTGCGCGCGGATCTGTGAGAGCCTCTGCGTGCGCATTTTGCGCGATGGGTGAGACGATGAGCAGGGTCCTGCTATGGTTGCTGACAGGGTGGATGCTCGCGGCCTGTCCGGGGCCTACGCCGCCGGTGCCGCGGGACCCGGGGCGGCGAGGGCGATCCGGGGCACGGACGCTGGCGGACCGGGCCAAGGGGCTGCCGCAGATGAAGGCGCACTTCATCAATGTTGGGCAGGGGGACGCGGTGCTGTTGGAGTTTCCGTGTGCGGCGATGTTGGTGGACGCGGGCGGAGAGCAGGGCGGCGGCTTTGATAGCAACAAGGTGCTCGACCACTACCTGGGGGCCTTTTTTGCGCGACGCAAGGACCTGCACAACACACTGGCGCTGCTGGCAATCACGTATCCTCACCCTGCGCACGCGCGGGGCATCAAAAGCGTACTGCTGCATCCCGGCTCCAAAGTAAAGATTCAGAACGTCATCACCAACGGGCAGGAGGAGGGGCCCGGGGCCTGGCAACAGCAGCTCCTGCACAAGTGGGCGGCGGCGAACAAGGACGTGCACCTCCGCAAGATCATCGTCGAGGACATCCCCCAGGGATATGGGCTCACGGGACCCATCATCGACCCCATCAAGTGCAAACACGTGGATCCGAAGATTCGGGTGCTGTGGGGCGCGGTGACAAAAAAACCCAAAGACTGGGACTACCGCGCCATGGAGAACCCAAAGAACCACTCCCTGGTGATCCGGGTGGACTTCGGCAAGGCCTCCTTTCTGCTGATGGGCGACCTGGAGGAGGACGGCCTCAACCAGCTCGGGCACTGGAGCTACCCCTCGCGGTTGCTCGACGTGGATGTGTTCAAGGTGCCGGGGCACGGCTCGTCCGAGAGCGCCAGTCCGGGCATCCTCAAGGTGGTGTCGCCGCGCATCGCTGTGGTGTCGGTGGGCCCGCACAATCGCACGTGGGGCTTCACGGCCTTCAAGGCCGGCCTCCCGCGCCTGTCGGCCATGAAGATGCTGCAACAGTACGTGACCACCAAGCGGCTGCCCCAGCGTGCCTTCCACGTGGCCACCGGGCCCCGGAAATATGAGAAACACTGGATCTCAAAGTCCGTCTACGCCACGGCCTGGGATGGGCACGTGGTCATCGAGGCGGCCACGAACGGGTGGCTGCGGAAGGTGCCGTAGATGGGTCGGGGCGCGTGAGCAGATGGACGTCTGGCAACAGCTGACAGAAGCGGTCCGCGAAAGCGGGGTGCGGGTGGACGAGCGTCTCCGGCTGCTGAAGTCCCTTCGTTCCGAGGAGGACATCGAGCGGTTGGGGGACCGGTTGGACGCGGCCGTGGCGCGACTCGAGGACGCGGCCGGGCAGCTCCGTCGGGAGGCGCGGGGACGGTGAGCGACGGCGGGGCCAGGCTGCGGCTGAGATCCATCGAGCTCCAGCGCTTCCGTGGATTTCGAGCGCGCACCCGCGTGGTGTTGCACGATGGCATCAACGTGCTCGTGGGCGACAACGGCAGCGGCAAGAGCAGCGTGTGCAATGCCATCGAGTGGTGTCTGTTTGGCCGCGAGGTGGAGACCAAGGGCTCGGGCATCCCCGAATACAAGGACCGGGAGATCAGGCACCGCAGCAACGACGCCGGGGGCATGGGCAACGCCGTTGACCCGATGGATGACGGGGATGACGGGCACACCGCGGTGGCGCTCGTCTTTGCCGGTCCCGACGGCGAGGTGACCCTGACGCGCACCCGGGACGCGGACGCCAAAGCCAACGGCCGCGACGATCGACTCGGCGTGCTCGACGCCACGGGTGCCGCCCATGCGGGCGTCGCCGCTGAAGGCTGGCTGGCCGCGCATGGGTTTCCCTCCTGGACGGACTGGCGCTCCTCGTACTGCCAGCACCAGGAGGATGCCCGGCACCGCCTCCTGGACGACCACAGCCTGCGCGCGTCCCTGTCGGCGCTGCTGGGGCTCGAAGAGCTCGTGGACCTGCGCAACCGACTCGACGCGGTGAAGACCAAGAGCCACGTCAAGGTGGTCAAGCGGGTGGAGGCGCAGCAGAGCGAAGATCTGCTGGACCTGGCCACTGCGCCGGGGCCCGTGGATGAAGCCAGTGCGCTCTGCGCGCGTCTGGGCGTGGACCCGCAGCGGGTCACCCGGGAAGGGGCGCGCGGTGACGCCACCAGGCTGCTGGACTCCGCCCGGGACCTCGGGCGCGAGCTGGGACTCAACGTCGAGGTGCCCGAGAGCGTCACCGCCCCCAACGACCTGGCGGAGGTCATCGCCTGGGCCGCGGGTTGGCCGGCGCTGGTCCGGTCCCTGCCCGGCAAACACTCCCGGCTGACCGGGCTGCGCAAGACCGCCGGCGAGTTGTCCGCGTTGATCCTCGAGATCGAGCCCCTGGCCCAACAGGTGACGCGGGCCGAGGAGGCGCTGCGGGCCAGCCTCGAGCGCGACGGCGATCGCGAACGCCGCGCGCAAGCCCTCTCGCGGGCGCGCGAAGACTTCAATCGGTCCCACGCTGCCCGCAAGGCCGCCGGCACGCTCCGGGCGCTGCTCAAGGACGCCACCGGGGTCTTGAACGAAGCGGCCTCTGACGCGTGTCCGGTGTGCGAGTCCGTGGTGCCGGATCTTACCGGCAAAGTCGAAATCCGGCTCGTCGAGCTGTCCTCCCAGGTCGTCACCACGCTCGATGAGGCGTGCGATAATGCGAGCCAAGCCGTCCAGAGCGCCGAGCAGCAGGTCACGGCGTTGACCCTGCTCGAGACGCAGCTCACCAACGCTCGTGGGCACCTCGAATCCAAGACCGGGGCACTCCGTACGCGGCTGCCCGAAGCGGACGCGGAGGCCGTCGACCCGCTGGCCGCCGCCCGCTCCGCCCTCGAAACCACAGCGGCGGAGATCGACCGACTCGAGCCGCTGCTGCACACCCGCGATCAGGGACTCGACCAGCACCAACAGGACACCGAGCGCCTGGCCGCCGCGGCCCGCTACTTGGACGCCCTCGCCGGCCAGTCCAAACGGGTCGACGTAATCACCCTCCCAGCCTGGCGGGAGTACCAGGACAGCCTGGACGCGCTCGTCAGCCTCCTGGTGGACTGCGACAGTCTGTCGACCCTCACCAACGACCTTCTGTGCCGACGCTCCGAAGAGCGCCTCTCCGTGGTCAACCGCAACCTCGGCAAGTATTTCTCCATGATCACCGGGGAGCAGCGCGCCGCCGCCCGCGGACTGACCGTCAAGACCAAGGCCACCGCCACCCGACTGAGCTACCGCGTCGTGGACGCCCACGGCGAGCCGCTGCTGCCCATCCTGAACCAGGCGTCCCTCAACGCCATCGCCCTGGCGGTCCTTTTCGCCCAAGCCGAAGATCGCGCCGAGCGGGGTGGGCCGGCATTCCTCGTGCTCGACGATCCGGAACAGAGCCTGGACGCGGATCACATCGCCGGCCTGGCCCGGGTGCTCGATCACCTGACCACCTGGGTGCCGGTGATCGTGGCCCTGCCCCCCGGCGGCCTGGAAACACGCCTCCGCGACTACGCTTCGGGATCCAAGCACTTCATCCGACTCAATGCCTGGGACCCCACCACCGGGTCCACGATTCGCCCGGCCGCCACTGGGGAGGCCGCGAGCCCATGAGATACGAAACCTGGAAAAAGCTGGACGAGATCCGCGCTGCCACCCAGAAGGATTTTGGCAAGGTGGTGCAAAAACTCCTGGCCCTGACGCTGCTCGAGCTCGGCGCCACCCGCGTCACGGATCGCGCCATCCAGGGCATCGACATCGAAGCCCGGCTCGACGACCGCGACCTGGCCATGGAGGTCAAAACCGGCGAGTCCAGCACGGTCCGCGTCGGCAGCAAGGACCTCAAGGGCCTCGACGCCCGCCGCAGTGAAGGCTACACCACGCTCCTGGCGGTGCTCGGAGGGCGCCTCATAGACGACTGGCAGCTCCTGCCCGTCCCAGGCACGGACCTCAAGCTCAACAGCGACCTCGAGGTGACCTTCCTGCGTCCCTACATGGACCGCGCGCTGGGCGACCGCGTCTCGGCCGCCTTCGTGGAGATCGTCGACCGCTACGGGATCGCCGCGGCCACCGGGGGCCAGCTCGCGCTCAACGCGATCCTCGAACAGCACGAGCACTACGCACTGGCGTGAGCACACAGCCTGGGTAGTTTCCATCCCGTCTGTCGCGTACACTCAGTTGAGGATGACTGACCGGATGCGCCGACTCCCGCACACAGTGGTCTTGATCGCCATCACGCTGCTGGCAACAGACGCCGGTGCCCAGGGGACGAAACCCGCGCCCGCGCCCATGCCCGAGCCCGCGCCCGCGCCCGCGCCCATCAAGCCCCTCGACAAGGCGGGGCTGCAGCGGGGGATGCGGCGACTCGTCATGGGACCGGCGGCGAACGACGGAACCCTGGCCATCGCCGTCAAAGAGCTGGGCGCCAGTGAGGCGCTTTTTGTGCGGCGTGGAAACAAAGCCCTGCACCCGGCCTCCTGCGTGAAGCTGGTGACCGCGACGGCGGTGCTCCGGAAGCTGGGAACGGGGATGCGGTTCGAGACGCGGCTATACGGGCTGGCGACGGGCACAACCCTGGTCACCCCGCTGTATGTTCGGGGAGAGGGCGACCCGTCAGTGTCGCCGGAGCATCTGCAGGCCTTTGCCGCGGCCCTGGTGGCGCGAGGCGTGGCAGCCGTGCCCTTTGGCATCGTGGTGGACGACTCGTACTTCGACGGCAAACGCTGGGCGCCGGGCTTTGACAAGTCCGCGGCTTCGGGATATTCAGCGCCCACCGGGGCGGTTTCTGTGCACGGAAATGTTGTGCAGGTGCAGGTGACACCGGCGTCGCGCGCCGGACGTCCGGCGGAGGTCAAGGCCATCCCGGACTCGGACTACCTCCGGCTGAACGCCAAAGTTAAGACGACTGCCCGAGGCCTCAACTACTGGGCGCACTCGGCCCGCATGCGCGCTCGACGCGAACGACCGGGGCAGCGGGGCCGGCCCGAGCGGCTGCGCGTGGTGGCCCGGGGGCGCATCGGCGTGAACAACGAGCCGCGGAGCAAGTGGGTGCGCGTCATGAACCCCGCGCGATTCTTCGGCGAGTCCTTCAAACGGATGCTGGAAGACGCCGGCGTGTTCGTGGGGCCCGTGGCCCGGGGGCGGTTGCCCGCCACCCAGGACTCGCAGCGCCCCCCGGTGATGCACGTCCACAGGTCCGAGCCGTTGGCCACGCTGGTCAAGACCATGAATGAGCACAGCTCGAATTTCTACGCCGAACAGCTGCTCAAGGTGTTGGGAGCCCGCGGGGCCGGGGCGCCGGGAACCACGACCAAGGGCCTCATCGAGGCACAAAAGCTCATGGCCTGGCTGGGCATCGGCGCCCAGCAATACAGCCTCGCCAACGGGTCCGGACTCTGGGGTGGCACCCAGCTCACCGTGCGCATGGTAGTCACACTGCTGGACAAGATCCGTGTCGAGCCGAAGCTGTTCGGCGCCATCGGCGCGTCCTTGGCCGTGTGGGGCAAGACGGGCACCCTCGAAAAACGGGCCCTGAGAAGCGTCAACGTCGCCCGGGTGCGCGCCAAAACCGGGACGCTCAAGGACGCAAGCTGCCTGGCGGGGTACGTGGACGGCAAGCCTGGGAGTAAGCCGCTGGTCTTCGCCATGGTCCACAACGGCTTCTCCCGCGGCCTGCTCGCGGTACGTAGGCTCCAACAACGCGCCACCGAGCTCCTGGTACGATACGCCCACTCCCGGTAGCCCGTCCCTTCCCTGCCAGAATTCCCTGGCCTTCGGGTCTAATTACCGATGATAATGCTAGTTCATTCGCAAGACAGGGGAGCGTTCCATGAAACGATCTAGATCTGCATGTATCGGATTGGCGCAAATGCTGCTGGCGGTGGGCACCGGACTGGTGCTGATTGCGGGCTGCGGCGACTCCGCGCCCGCGGGCAACACCAACAACAACAATGAGTCCGACGCGGGTACGAATATTCACTGCGGGAACCGCGTAATCGACGGGATCGAAGAGTGCGACGACGGTTCTGACAACAGCGACACCCAACCCGACGCCTGCCGCACGAACTGCACGCGGGCCCGCTGCGGCGACGGCGTAGAAGACACGGGTGAGGGCTGCGATGATGGCGCGGCCAACAGCGACACCCAGCCCGACGCCTGCCGCATGGACTGCACAAACCCGGCCTGCGGCGACGGCGTGGTGGACATCGGGGCCGGCGAGAACTGCGATGACGGCGGCACCGCGCCCGGCGACGGCTGCAACGCCAACTGCCTCGCAGAGTATTGCGGCAACGGCCTGGTGGAAACAGGTGAGGTATGCGACGACGGCAACTACGAGCTGGGCGACGGCTGCACGCCGGACTGCCTGTCCAACGAGACCTGCGGCAACGGCCGAGCCGACTTCGCCGCCGGCGAGCTCTGCGACTGCGGCGTGAGCCCAGCCCCGCCCCCCGTGGGCTGCGTCGGCAACAACGGCGCGACCGGCGGCAGCTGCACCATAGACTGCCGGACCACCTACTGCGGAAACGGCATCCTCAACACCGGCGAGCAGTGCGACGACGGCAACAGCACCGCCGGCGACGGCTGCAGCCCCAACTGCCAGTTCGAGCAGTGCGGCAACGGCATCATCGACGTCACAGAGCAGTGCGACGAGGGCGCTGCCAACTCCGACTCACCGAACGCAATCTGTCGGCTGAACTGCCAGCGGCAACGCTGCGGCGACGGCATCCGCGATTGGCTCCAGGGTGAGGTGTGCGACGGCGCCTCCCTGGGCAACGGCACCTGCGATGACTACGGCTTCTATTCCGGCAACCTGAGCTGCAACAACTTCTGCCGCTACAACACTTCAACCTGTAGCGGGCACTGCGGTGACGGCATCATCAACGGCCCGGAGCTGTGCGAGCCCGCCTTGCCCATGGACTACACCTGCATCGACTTCGGCTTCGACGCCGGCCCCCTGGGCTGTGCCGCCTACTGCAGCTACGACCTCGACAACTGCTCCATCATCGGGTGGACAAGCCAGGACACCTGGTCCACCGCGATTCTATACGGCCTGTGGGGGTTCGGCCCCAACGACGTGTGGGCCGTGGGCCCCGGCATCGCATTACACAACGACGGCACCGGCTGGAGCTATCATTCTGATCCTGTAGGCGGCGGGGAGGTCAAAGGGATCTGGGGCAGCGCTAACAACGACATCTTCGTCGTGGGTTTCGATTCGTGGCCCGCCCCGGTGGGAAGAATCACGCACTGGAACGGCAGCGATTGGACCCCCATCGCCTCCGGGGTCACCGTGGCCCTCAACGCCGTCTGGGGTGACTCGGCCACCAACGTTCACGTCGTGGGAGATGGCGGCACCATCCTTCATTACGACGGCTCGACCTGGACGGCTATGACCACTCCAGACGCGAGCCACCTGAACGGTGTCTGGGGCAGCGGCCCGAACGACATCTGGGCGGTGGGCACCAACGGCTCCATCAAGCACTTCGACGGCACGACCTGGTTAGATTTCTCGTTTTCGTCGAATTTACCTATCCTCCGGGCGATCTCTGGCAGCTCGGCCAACAACGTCATCGCCGTGGGCTACAACGGCACCGTCCTGCGCTATAACGGCGCGGCCTGGACCGTGCTGCCCTTCCCCTCCACGACGACGAGGCTGTACTCGGTCTGGGTCCACAGCGACCGGCTCGCCTACGCCTCGAGCCAGAACGGGGAAATCTACGTGTTTGACGGCGCCGACTGGACCCTCATGAACGGTCGTACCGCCGACACCCTCTGGGCGGTCTGGGGCAGCGGTCCGGACCACGTCTGGGCCGTGGGCGACAACGGCACCATCCGACATCACGACGGAGTGCACTGGCTGCGGCACAACACCGGGACCACGAACGCGCTGCGAGGCGTGTGGGCCTCGGCGCCCGACGACATTTTTGCCGTTGGCAACACCGGCACCATCGTGCATCGCGGTCCCACAGGCTGGACCACCATGGCGTCGGGAACTGGCGAAAGGCTGAACCATGCCTGGGGTGCCGCCGCCGATGACGTCTTTGCAGTCGGTAGAGCAGGCACGATTCTGCACTACGACGGTACGAGCTGGGACAATTATCAAACCGCCAGCCAGGCTGAACTGAAAGCGGTCTGGGGCTCGGCCACCGACGACGTTTTCGCGGTCGGCGTGCTGGGCGAAGTGCACCACTATGACGGAAGCAGTTGGTTTCCCATGACGTCCGACGCCACGGATTTGCTTACCAGCGTGTGGGGCACCTCTTGGGACGATGTCTGGGTCGTGGGTGCCTGGACGATCATGCACTTCGACGGCACCTCCTGGGGACCCAACGTCTCTCCGACAGGAGATACCTTCAACGCGATCCACGGCACCGCGGCGAACGATATCTGGGCCGTGGGCAACAACGGCCTGAGCTACCACTACGACGGCAACACCTGGACGGATACCTACACCGGCACTTCCTCACACATTAATGGCGTCTGGGGAAGCTCGGCCACTGACGCCTTCACGGTGGGGCTCGGCGGATCCCGCATCCCCCACTGGGACGGCTCTGCTTGGGCGCCGCTATCCACCCCGCTACTCGGCTCGTTGTTCGGTGTCTACGGGTTGCCGGGCTACGGTGTATTCATCTCGGGGCTCACCGGCGGCCTCGCGACCTTCGTCTACCCCGGCACCCTTCCCTAGCATCCCGTTTGTCTTAACGCGAGGCTAGGCTCCGGTAAACTGATTCTCGGCGCGCTCGGCCGCGAGGCGGTGGACCCAGGATAACGCGTCCGGGTTCTGGGCTTGAGAATGTTAGGTGTCGACGATGGGTTTGTCGATGGGCAGGGTCACCGAGGGTGTGAACATGTGTTCGCTCGATCCGATCCAAATGTCAGACTCCGTCGGTACCGTGCAGTGAGCCGGGAATCGACGTCCCAGATGCATGTAAGGCAAAACACAATTTCCAGGAAGCTGTAACCACAGAACATTTTTACACCGCAGGCGTCTAACCTCAGTGCCCCGCCCGGGATCGGGCGTGGGCCCCGGATGGCTGGCACGACCTATGCAGGTTTTCTGGGTGAACGTCGCGTTGGGAGGTGACAAATGACCCGCAGCGACAAAACAAAAAATGACCCCACGCCCGAGCCCGCGAGCGCCAGCACGCCGCGAGAGCGCTCGAACGACAAAATCTCTCTGGAGAGCCTCTCCCGCCGCAAAGTGTCTCGCACGCGGTGGCTACGCGCGGTCAAGCGCCTGCGCCACCTCGCCAGCACGGTGAACGACCTGCGCCGCGACAACGAGGCCTTGCGGAGGCTGGCCTACCAGGATGCGCTCACGGGCCTGATCAACCGTCGGGGCTTTGACGAGCACCTGGGGTTGGCGTTGGAGGACTTCGCCGAGCGCGACCGTGGCCTGGCGGTGATCCTGCTGGATGTCGATGAGCTCAAGCACATCAACGACACCCGGGGCCATGCCGCAGGCGACTCGGCCCTGCGCATTGTGGCCGACTCCCTGCGACGGGCGGTGCGCCTGGGGGACTACGTGGCCCGGCTGGGCGGCGACGAGTTCGCAGTACTGCTCCCCCGTACGGACGAGGCCCGGGCCAAGGGCGTCGCCGAGCGCGTGCTCGCCACCTTGCGCCAAGCCAGCTCCCTGGCCAGGCACGACGTCACCGTGAGCGCCGGCGTGGCCGAGGTCCGGCGCGACGACCCGGCGCAGGACCGGGCCGACCTGCTGCTGAAACGGGCCGATGTGGCCCTGTACGCCGCCAAGAACGCAGGGCGTGATTGCGTGGACTCCGCCACCGTCTGTGCCTGCAACCGTTAGCGTCCCCAGCGATCATCCCGAATCAGTGCGAAATCCCACCAGTGCCTGCCAGAGTTCCGGCACGGTTCCGGCAACGTGATATCTTGAAAGGGAAGCCAGACGAGATGGCTGGCGTAGACGGAACAACGGCAGGCTCATGAACAAAAGCACCTGGACAAGGATTGGCCTGACGCTGCGGCTGTTGGCGTCGGCGGCGGTGGGGCTGGTTGTCCTCGGGCTGGGAATGCGGCTTGGGGTGGCGGCGCCGGGAACGGGGACCCTTGCCGATCCGGTGATCATCGACGGCTTTCCCTATGCCGTGGCAGACGACACCACCGGGCGGGGGCAGGAGATCGATCTCTACGCCTGTGCGAGCAACCTCGATGAATCCGGGCCCGAGGTGGTGTATCGGCTGGAGCTGCCGGACAATGGACGGTTGGTGGCGTGGGTGCAAGGCGACAACTACGTCACCACAGACATCGACGTGCACCTGTTGGGCGCCACCGACGTGAGCGGGGGCGAGGCCACCCATTGTCTCGCCCGTTCCAACCTGGCCATCGAAGTGGACCAGCTCTCCGCAGGGACCTACTGGCTGGTGGTGGACAGCTACGTGGACGCCGGGACGCCCCTGCCCGGCCCCTACGAGCTCCGGGTGGACTTCATTCCCTACGACACCTGGCGGGACCGGGTCGTGGCCCGGGGCGTGATCTGGCGACAGCGCCTCTACCCCGATCTGTACGACTTCTTCCAGACGGCTAACGTGCTGGTGATCGACCCCGCGGAGCCGGATTTGGCCGTGGTGCCCGTCGAAGGCCAGGGGTGCGAAACCCCCGCGAGCATGGGCGCGCGCGTGGGGGCCGTGGCCGCGGTGAACGCCGGATTTTTTGCCGGTGGGTGTGCGCCCGTGGGGTTGGTCAAGATCGACGGCCAGCTCCTCGCCACCAACGGTGGTCCCTGGGCGACCTTCGGCTTCGACACGGCTGGAGGACCGCTGCTCGACTGGGTGGACAACGCCTCGGACTGGCCCGCGGCACACCAGGCCCTGGGCGGCAAACCCATGCTCGTGCAGGGCTCGGCGGTGGATGTCACCTGGGAGCTGGAGGGTGTGGGCTCAAGCTTCACGTTCAGCCGCCACCCGCGCACGGCGGCGTGCATCGACACAAATGGCAACGTCGACTTCATCACTTTCGACGGACGTACCGCCGCAGGTGGCGGCGTCGCCCTGGACGACCTGGCCGAGTGGATGACCCAGCTCGGCTGCGCCGACGGCATGAACTTCGACGGCGGCGGATCCACGTCCCTGTGGATCGCCGGCCTCCCCTTCGGCGGGGTGGTCAACTATCCGTCCGACAACTCCACCGCGGACCACGCCGGCGCCCGGGCCGTAAGCAATGCCTGGGCCGTGTTCGCCGCGCCTTACAATCACCCACCGCGCTTTACCACCACCCCTGACCCGCTCACCGCGAACGAGTCCTCACCCTACGCCTACGATGCCGACGCCTTGGATCTGAATGTCTATGATCTGCTGGTCTTCGACCTGGCCAGCGGCCCCCAGGGCGCGTCGGTGGATCCCGTGTCGGGCGTCTTCACCTGGACGCCCACCCACCAGGACGGCGGCCCCCAGAACGTGGTGATCACGGTCACCGACGGCGAGCACACCACCGCGCAATCCTTCACGCTCACCGTGGCCGTGATGGACTCTGATGGCGGCGTCCCTCCCGACGTCTCCACTGCCGATAGCGGCGACGCCACGAACCCCGCCCGCGACGGTGGTTGTAGCTGCCGTTCGGGCTCCGGGGGCGCTGACTCCGGCCCTATCCTGGTCTGGCTGCTGCTCGTATGGCTGGGGTGGCGCCGGCCTGGGCAGACGCCGGGCAGCTCCCGAAGTAGCCACCGCGACTCACGCGACAGGGACTGAGCTTTCCGATAAAGCGTCCCGACGTCAATGCCAAAGCAACGAGACGAACCGTGTGGGGCGCGGTTGCCGAGGATCTAGGGGACGTGTATGCTCCAACACTCTGGAGAAAGCAGCACCCGACGTGCCCACACCAACGCCAACAGGGTCCCCCGGTGGCACCCCCGTTCAGATTCTCTTCGGTCGGTACATCATCCACCGGCTATTGGGCATGGGGGGCATGGCGGAGATCTATCGGGCCAGCGTGAGTGGCCCGGCAGGATTCGAGAAGCCCGTGGTGATCAAGCGGGTGCGCTCTCAGTACGCCCAGGATGAGACCTTTGTGCAGATGTTTGTGGATGAGGCGCGCATCTGCGCCAGCCTGAACCACGCGAACCTGGTGACGGTCTTCGACTTCGGCCAGGAAGACGGCCACTTCTACATGGCCATGGAGCTGGTGGACGGGCTCGACCTGCGCACCGCCCACGTGCGGAACGCCCAGGCCAACGGCAAGCCCCTGCCCTGGGGGGTCTCCACCGTGGTGGTGCGAGACGCGCTGTGCGGGTTGGACTATGCGCACAACCTCGCCGGGGCCGACGGTCAACCCCTGGGCATTGTGCACCGGGACATCGATCTGGCCAACATCATGGTCCGACGGGACGGCGCGGTGAAGGTGCTGGATTTCGGCTGCGCCAAGGCGTCGAGCGCCATCCGGCGAACCCAGACCGTGGCCGGCGTCATCAAGGGCAAGCTGGGCTACATGTCGCCGGAGCAGGCCGAGGACCGTCCCCTGGATGGCCGTTCAGACGTGTTCGCGGCATCGATCGTGCTGCACGAGCTGCTCACCGGGCGGCGGCTGTTTTTCGGGGATGACCCCCTGGGTGTGATTCAAAGCGTGCTCAACCGTCCCATCCCCGACCCGCGGGAAAAGAACCCGGACGTGCCCGAGGACCTGGTGCGCGTGCTGAACCGCGGTCTCGCGCGCCGCTTGGAAGAACGCTACAGCTCCGCGGCCGCCATGGTGGAGGACCTGGACGGCATCATCCACCAGCACCGCCTCAGCAACGCGCAGGTGGCCGAGGCGTTCGCGCCCCTCATCGACGACGGCCAGGCCTCCCTGGGCACTGAGATCACGCAAGACCAGCGCAAGCTGACCCTGGCAGCGTGGAGTGAGTCCACCGGGGACGTCGTGCCCATGGAGATCATCTCCGGGATATTGATGGAGGAGGGATCGGACACGGCGAACGCGCCGTTCATCGACGCGACCATCGTGGTCACCAACCCGCGCTGGATGCTGCCGGACGAGCACGACACCCAAACGGATCTCCGCCCCGTGGGCGCGCCGACTGCGGAGGCCCCCGTGGTGAGTCTGCACACCGAGCAGACCGCCCTGCTCAACGACGCCCACGCCGTGGAGCTCCATTCAGAACCCACCGCGATCATCGGCGACAACGCCCCGGCCGTGGGAATCAACGATCAGGAAACGGTGCTGCTCACCAAAGCCGAGCGCAAGCGGATTACGGGCGCTCAGCCCCACGCCTACACCCCGGCTTCGCTGCAGGACCCTCCGGAGCCGACCCCCTCGTACCTCCCGCTGTACCTGCTCATCGCCACGATCTCACTGGCCGCGGGTCTGATCCTCTTTTGGACCCTGGCGAGGTAGTCATGGAAGAACGCAGGAGACGAGTCTATATCGCGACTCTATTGATGGGCATCTCGTTCTGTGGCGGCACGGCGGGCTTTTACCTCATCGGGGCGGGGGACTGGAACCTCATGGACTGCGCGTACATGGCCGCCGTCACCATGACCACCGTGGGCTACGCCGAGGTGGTGCCTGTAGGCAGCACCGCGGGCGGTCAGCTTTTTACCATCCTGTACATGGTGAGCAGCGTGGCCGCGGTGCTGTATTTTGCTTCCACGTTTATGGCCTTCATCGTGGAAGGGGACCTGCAGGACCTGCTGGGGAGCAAACGAATGGAAAAGATCACCAAGAACCTGAGCGACCACTATGTCGTCTGCGGCGTAGGTCGCACCGGGCGTCACACCGTGCGGATGCTCTACCGGGCGAAGCTGAAGGTAGTCATGGTGGACCAGGACCAGGAGCGCCTCAAGAAGTTCGTCACCTACGAAGAGATTCGCCTGCCCTACATCGTGGGGGACTGCACGGCCGAGGCGGTGCTGAAGGATGCCGGCATCGAACACGCCAGAGGGCTGTTCTGCGCCCTGAGCAGCGATCAGGCCAACCTCTATACGGTGCTCACCGCCAAGGAGCTCAACCCCGGGCTGCGGGTGGTAGCCAAGGTCAGCGGCCGGGCGGCAGCCAAGAAGTTCAAGATGGTCGGGGCCGACGAGGTGGTCGCGCCGACGGAGCTGGGGGGCAAGCGGCTCTTCGCCCAGATGATCGAGCCCGCCGCGGTGCACTTCCTGGAGCAGCTCACGCTGCCCGATCAGCTCGATCTCACGGTGCGAGAGGTCCAGGTGAGCGCGCGCTCGCCAATCGCGGGACAGACCCTGGCCGAGGCGGATCTGCGCCGCCAGGTGGGCAACGTGCTCATCCTCGCCATCCGCCAGCCGGACAACGGGGAGTTCTCCTACAACCCCAAGCCCACAAGCCGGCTGGTGGCGGGCTCCTCGGTCATGGCCATGGGCGCCCCAGAGGAGATCGTGCGGTTTCGGGAGCTCGCCGGGTAGCGCGCGGTCCGCCCATAGTGGGATTGCCGACGCCGATTTTTTGTGGCTATTATAGACACCAACCATGTCCGACAGTAAGCCATCCGACGCCCCCCCGCACGGGCCGGGGGTTGGGCCGAAACTCGACCCCATCACCCGGCGACTCGTGCGCCGCATGGCGGGCAAGGGGGACGAAGAACTCGACCGGGCCGAACGGAGTGTGGCCTACGCCCTGGTGGAGGGCTATGTGTCCGTGGTGGCTAACCTGGTGCTCTTCGGGGTGAAGCTCGCCCTGGGACTGGTCACCGGCTCCATCGCGCTCATCGCCGACGCGGTACACACGGCCTCGGACAGCCTCACCTCCGTGGTCGTGATCGTCAGCGCCTACATCGCCCGCAAGCCTCCAGACGCCGAGCACCCCTACGGCCACGGCCGCGCCGAGTACTTGGCCGCGGTGGTGATCGCGCTGCTGCTGGGCGTCGCGGGATTTGAGTTCGGCAAGGAGTCTGTTGCGCGGATCCTCGCTCCCAAGCCGCTCTCGGCCCCGTGGATCATCATCGGGGTGGTGCTGCTCACGGCCGCCGCCAAGGAGTGGATGGCCCGATACGCCGCGCGCCTGGCCAAGCGCTGCGGCAACCGCGCCTTGACCGCTGATGCCTGGCACCATCGCTCTGATGCCCTGTCCACCGTGCTGGTGGTCGGCAGCATGATCGGCGCCCGGTTTGGTCTACCGTGGCTCGACGGCGTGGCCGGTATCGGTATCAGCCTGCTGCTCTTCAAAGTCGCCTACGACATCGCGCGAGACGCGGGGAACTCCCTGCTGGGCCGGGCCCCGGACCCCGAGGACGTCGCCGACGTCAAGCGCCGGGCCATGGAGGTCCGAGGGGTGCGCGGCGTGCACGACGTGGTGATCCACCAATACGGCGTCCGCCGCTTTGTCTCGCTGCACGTGGAAACCGCCGCGGATCCGTCGGCCGTGGACCTGCACCGTATCGCCGAAGCGGTGGAGAGTCAGGTGGCCCAGTCCGAGCATGGTTCGGTCTGCGTGCATGTGGATCCCGTGGATCGAGACCACCCGGCCTACGCCGCCGTGCACGCTGCCGTGGCCGCCGTCGTGGCCGCCGAAGCAGACCTCAGCTCGTTCCACGACCTGCGCTTGGTGGGCGACACCGAGATTTTCACCGTCGTGCTGGACGTCAAGTGCAAACCCGACACGGCCGAATTCACGCAGATCAGGCGTCGCATCGCGACCGCGATTCACGCGCGCTACCCCCGGGCCGCCGTGGTGGTGGAAGTGGAGCCGACCTACTCCTATTGAGCCGTCGGCGCGATCTGTACGTGGAGGGAAATGCGGGCCGCCCACTCCAGGGCCAGCCCGCCCGTGGGACACGCTAGACTAATAGGACCACAGGCAGACGTCGATGCCGGGCAGGTTGTTGCCGGCATAGGCGTCCGAGAGCCACACGTAGTAGGTGGTGTTGGGCGCGACGGTGATCGTCCCGGCGTCCGCGAAGGTCCCGGTGATGCCCGCGGAGGTGCAGTATTGCGACGTCCCGGTGGTGCAGGGACCATCGGTGATCTCGAGCCCGATGTAAGCGCTCGCGGCGTAGTTGGAGATGACGGCGTCCCACTCCAGCGTCGTCGCCGCCGCGCCCGTGGTGAATTCGACCACCACATCCCCGCCCACTGCGCTATCGCAGGTGAAGGTGTGATCGTTGACGGTATCCGAGCCGTTCGGGCCCCAGACCCAGCAATCGTGTCCATTGCCGTTCACCGAGTGGTTGCTCGCCCCGACGGTCGCCGGCAACGCGCAGGTCTCGCCCGGAGGTGGTGCGGTTCCTGGACCAATGTCGATGGTCGGATCCACCATGGTGTTGCTGGTGCTGCTGGTGTAGTGGGCAATGGTGTATGTCGTTCCACTGGCCAACCAGAGATGATCCAATGAGAAACCGGGGTTGGTGAAGGTCACGCACTCCAACTCCGTGCCCAGAGGGCTGCACGAAGCGGTCTCAAAGATCGCCAAACGACCGCCCGTGGAGCTGCCCGAGTTGCTCGCATCGATGGAGTACCAGCCGTCCGCCGGAGACGTCCAGGTGTACCAGACGGCGTTGTCGGGCGTGATGTCACAGGAGCCCCCCGTGCCGCCGATGTTGGCAAACGTGCCCACCGCCTGGTACGGAACGCCCACGGAATCGAGATCGATGGCCGTGCCGCAGGTGGAGCCCGTCGGGGGCGGAGCCTGGGCGCGGATGTCGAGGGTGGGATCGACCATGTAATAGGAAGCTCCGTCGGTGTAGAACATGATCGTGTAGGTGATCCCGGCGTCGAGCTGCACGTTGGGCACGCTGATGAGGTTGTCATTCGCCGTCTGACACGCCACCTGGGCGCCGTAGGGAGCGCAGGCTGTCGTTTCGAAGATTGCGACGCGGGAATAGGGGAAGCTCGCGGTCTCGGCGTTCGTGGCATCTACGGTGTACCAGCCCGTCACCGGCGGGGTGAAGTTGTACCAGACCGCCTGGTCGGCCACGGTGTCACAGGAGCCTCCCGTCGCACCGTTTGTATCAAAGGCCCCGATCTCCTGGTGTGGCACACCCGTCGTATCCAGGTCGATGGGATTGGAGCAGATTGCCCCCGTGGGAGGGGGAGGCGCGAGGCTCACCTCAAAGGTGGCGGAGGAAAAATCGTCACCAGAGGACTCCGCGATGGCCTTCATGAAAAACACGTCGCCCACGGCCACGTTGTAGATCGTGGCACTGTCCGAGTTGGCTGTGATGTTGTCGCAGTACTCTTCCACACCCACCAGGGGATCGCAGCTATTGCGCCAGATTTCGTAGTTCCGGTAGGACCCGGACACGAGTGTGACGTTGGTCCAGCTGAAAAGAAGCGGATCCGTGGAAGTGGCCGTATAGCTGGCGATGATGTCCGCGCCCTGCTCATTCCAGCACGAGCTCGATCCTTCGTTGAGCGTGTCTCCCGTGGGCAGCGTAGTCGGCGAGGACGGCACACCCAGCTGCAGGGTGCCGACATCGGCGCAGTTGGCCCAGGTGCCCGCCGAGACGGCATCGATGGAGATCGAGATGTTCGTGGCCGCCGTCAACGGGTTGCCGCAGACGTCCTGGACTGCTGTGGTCACCGTGAGCGTGTATTGATCGCCATCGACCACTCCAGAGAAGGGTACGGTGTAGGTCTGCGGGTCCACCTGGACAACCGTGCCCAGGGCACCGCTGCCCGTCACCGGCGTCCAGGTGAGGCCCGTAATCACACCGGACACGTCCTCACTGAAGGTAAGGGTGTACGTGTCGGTGGTCGTGCCAATGGCGTACAGCGCTGCCACATTGGACGTGACCGAGGGTGCTCCAGCCACCGGATCATTGCAGGTGGTGTGGAACGACCACACCGGACCCTGGACCGCACAGTCGCTGTCGATGGCCACCACCTGCCAGCAATACTGGGTGTTCGTTGCCAGGGTCAGCCCAGTGAGCTCGGAGGCGGTGACGTTCTGGAAGGCTGCGTCCGGGTAGGTGGGGGGCGGGCAGGTGCTGCCGAAGTAGACGTCGTAGCTGGTGGCGCCGTTGCTGTCGGCCCAGTCCACGCTGGTGACAGTCGTCTCGTCCACGTTGACGGCCTGGTGCGCGGGCGCCGGGCCGGCGGGCAGGACCGGGCCGGTGAGGGCGCAGTTGATGGTGCAGCCCGCATCGCCCGTGGTGTCGTCGCACAGCTCGCTGGTGTCAGCACAGTCGACGCCGCCCGTCCAGTCGAGGCAACCGTCAGCGCCCGCGGCGCAGGTCTCGATGAGGGTGCCGTTGCACTGGGTGTCGGTGAGCGTGGTGCACTCATCCACGCAGTGGTCCATGCAGCTGGCGTCGCCCGTGGCGTCCTCGCAGATCAGACCGAGGTCGGCGCAGTCCGAGGTCTGCTGCCAGTCGAGGCACCCGTTGGGCAGCTCGAGGCAGGTCTCGATCTGGGAGCCGGCACACTGGGTGTCTCCGTCCGTCGCGCACTGGTCCGTGCAGTCGCTGACGCAGATGACGTTTCCAGTGGAATCGTCGCAAACCTGCATCGAGTTAGCGCAGTCGACGCTGTTCACCCAGCCCAGACATCCGTCGGCGCCACGCGAGCAGATCTGAATGGCGGTGCCGCCGCACTGGGCGCTGTTCACCACGGCGCACTCGTCAGTACAACCGCCGTCGTCGTCACCGCAGCCGCCACCCACGAGCGCTAAGACCAGCACCGGGACTGCAACCACTGTCCAGCCATACCAACTTTTGCGTATCATATTATTACACTCCTGGTCACACGGAACATTGTCGCAATTCGTAGACATTAAGGTCGCTTATTGACCCAGGCAAGGCCGTATGGCAAGTATTATTTTGGGTAAACCCTCTAAAACACCCACAATTCCGAGGCTCTTTGCACCAAGTCCGAAAACGCCATTGGGAAAAAACGGGGCAGTGCACGCTCCCGGATCAGGCAGCGCACGGTCCCCTTGACCCCACCGCTGCACGTGGTGATACTCGGCGGGCTGTGGCATATAGTAAGCAGAAAACCCTGACAGACGCCGCGGAATGGGCCCGAAAGGGACAGCTCGACCGGGCCATCGAGGCCTACCGGAAGGTCATCGAGCATCAGCCCGAAGAGATGCGGGCGCGCCTCAAGATCGGTGACCTCCTGGTGCACAAGGACAACCTCGACGACGCCGTGCACACCTACCTGCTCGTGGCGGATCGCTACGCGAACCAGGGGTTCGCGCGCAAAGCCGTCGCCATCTACCAACGCGCGATCGAGCTGCAGCCGCACCGCCTGGACATCTATCTGCAGCTCGCCGAGGTGCTCCTGGGTCTCGGATTGGCGGCGGACGTAAGGGAGACGGTCACCGGAGCGCTGGGGGCCCTGGATGCGGCGGCCTCGTCCGACGCGATGGACCCTCTGGAGGCCTTGACCGCCATGGTCCGGCTGGACCCGGATAACGTCGTGGCGCGACTGCGGCTGGGAGACCTGTTTTTCGAACACAACCGGCCGGCAGAGGCGCGGGATGAGCTCGAGCGCGCCGCAGGGCTACTGCGAGCCTCGGGTAAGACCGACGCCTTCCTCCTGGTCGGCGAGAAAAGGCTCGCCTTGCAACCGGAGAACACCCCCTTGCGGCGCGAGCTGGCCGGAGTCTACCTGCGCCAAGACCACCCGCGGCGAGCGCTCGCGCTGCTGCAGGACTGCTACGACGCGACCGCCACCGAGCCCGCCACCCTCGCGCTTCTCGTGAAGACCTTCCTGGCCATGGATCATCAAGCCCAGGCCATCGTGGCCTTCAAGGCCCTGGCCGAGGCCCACGATCGGGTGGGACAGCGGGCTCAGCGAGACGGCGCCCTCCGGAACATCCTGAAGCTGGATCCCGCGGATCCGGATGCCCTGAACGGACTCGGCCGCCAAAAAAGCGAAGCGCCCGAAACCC
>Ga0180009_10001568_pt1 | contig 27844 bp, 10 predicted proteins | sample OS_PC_MetaG_FD_123537 | JGI IMG/M metagenome (GOLD analysis project Ga0180009, IMG submission 123537) | Groundwater microbial communities from the Aspo Hard Rock Laboratory (HRL) deep subsurface site, Sweden - OS_PC_MetaG | ecosystem: Environmental > Aquatic > Deep subsurface > Groundwater... | reverse complement strand
CTTTTCATGGCCTGCCGGCTGCTGTCCCTGACCGATCATCTCAGTCCCGACAGGGTCTATGATCCTTTTTATAATCCCCAACTCGGGATACTGGTATTCAATGGTGTGGGTCTCGTTTAACGCATTGGCTTTGCTCGTTATGCCGTGCCAGGTGTTGTAAGTGTATGTGGCTATCGTGTCCGGGCCCTGCTTTACTTTTACGAGCCTTCCTATCTGGTCGTATTCGTAGGTTACGGTTCTGTTTGCAATATCTGTTGCCGAATCAATCCTTTTTGCGGCATTGTACGCAAAAGTCAGAACCTGCCTGCCTGTCGCGTCTTTGACCCATGCCGGTTTGCCGTCCGTGTTGTAACCCAGCGTAACCGCGTTGCCCCTTAAATCCTTTATGGATATGAGCCTGCCGTCAGCGTTGAATGTCAATATCCTGCCGCCGATCTCAACAAGCTCATAACCTGCCGCCGTCTTCTTCAGAATCAGGCCATTCTCCATATCCGTAAGAAAATTGCCTGATGAGTCTTTCTTGAATGTATTGTACGCTCCGTCCTCGTCAACATAGGTGTCGCCGGGCTTGCCCGCCACGGAGGGCTCTATCCTGGCAAAATAGATCGTCATCCAGCCGAATCCAAGCGGCCCGTCCGCAGGTTCCGCGAATACAGCCCCTGTGGCAGTCTCCTTTATCGCGTTTGAGCGGTATGCCCTTCTCAAGTCGACCGGTATCGCCGGGGCAGGTATGGTAAGATCTGTCTCGCCAAACTCGTATGTGCCGTTTGACATTATTACAGAGCTTCCTGTGCATTCCTGACAGTCACCGAATAATGCCTTCTTTATGCACGCCGGCGAAAAACACATCTCGTTTGCTATCGACGTGATCACGCCACCGCCTCCGCTACTCCCGCCTCCGGTCTGCGACCCCTGGCCTCCGATAATAACTGCCGGTTTTGAACCGGTGCTCGGCGAGCAATCGGAGCCGGGAACAGGTGTGCTTATCGAGTAACCCGCACTCTTTGTAACCTTCTTCTCATTCTGGGTATTGGGGCAGATGACGACTGTGCCTGATACTACTATCCTGGAGCTTTTGTAACAGGGATTGCCGCCGTAGCCTCTGACTTCATCAAACAAGCCGCGCAGAGCGTAATATGAGCTTTCTCCGGAAGCTCCGGCAAGAGCCGCGGAAAGCTGCCTTCTTTTCACCCTGTACATGACGGAGACCTTCTGCATGGCCTTAAGCGTTTCGGGAATCGCGGTTAAAACCTGTATGTCGTAATCATTGTCCGAGGCCGGGATTTGTATTTTTACCTCATTAAGGGCGACAAGCCCGTAATTTGTTACAGTGAACTCACCGTTATAAACCTCTGTCGGCTTAAGCTCCGGAAGTGTTATGCCCCCGGGCTCTATTACAAGCACGGGTGTCGGCACATTGGTCTCAAATGTGGTGGTTATCTTTATTTCATACCTGTCTTCAATGATTACAGGCGTTACCGACCACTCCACCTGCACGAGTGAGACTTCAAGGGCAACCGGCACTGCCGTCGTGACTCCGGGATAGATTACAAATGATCCCGATGTCGGCTTGTGTCCGGGCGCTGATATATTGTATGAGTATCTCCCCTCCGGCATGTCATAAAGCATTGCCGTGCCGACCGCGCCTGTCTTTGCCGAATAGGTAAGTTCGGGAAGCATCTGATGCTGTATGCTTATGGAAGCCTGCGCAACATGCTCCATAAGCTCGTTGAGCAGGTCAAACATAACGCTGCCCACCGCATCCGACGTGACCGTCAACTGTATCCGGCACGTATAGGGTATGTGGTTGTCCGAATAAATGACAAGGAGGTCGTTATAAACGTTCTGAGGCGTTGTTTCTGCCGGCCTGAAAACCAGATTTATGGATTTTGACTCGCCGGGTTTGATATCTCCGATAACCCTTTCCGTCGTCAGAATCATCCATGATGTGGCAGGCCCTTCTATCCGGGCATTTTTGAGCGTTTCATCGCCTTTGTTGGTTATCACAAAAGATGACGTCTTCTGAGTCGCGCGAACCATGCCTGTGTCTATATAAGACGGCTTGGGGTTTATTACCGGTATTGCTGTAGCAAGAGTTATGGAAGCATCGAACCTCGTCTTAACGGGCGCCGCAGTATCTCCGGCGGCGGCAAAGAGCGTGACATAGCCCGTATCGGGCGCAGATGTCGTGGATGATACACGCAAAACGATATCTTTTGTCTTTCCTGCGTCAATAGTATCGCCTCCGGTGTTTACCACTTCCGCCGATATGCCGGGGGCGGTTTCTGTAGTGAACAGAAGACCACCAAGCTGCGTCTCTCCCGAGTTTGTTAATTTAAGAGATATGTCGATTGTGCGGTTCTTTGCCATCCGTATTGAGGCTGTCTCTGGACTTATCTTAAGACCCGCGATCGCGAATACGGCCTGAACCGTCCTCGCGCCTATATCAGGATGCACCGCCCATACGCTGAACTTTCCGGCTTCGTTCGAGTTCGGCACAAATGTATATGCAAAGTCGCCCTTCGCGTCTGTGGTAACCGTAAAGAAACGGTCATATCCTTTTACCGATACGCCTATCTTTACCGGCACATAGGGAGCAGGAACTTCCATGTTCGCGGGTGAGTATTGAACGTTGGAAATTGCTCTCCCCGTGATTAACACCGGCTGCGGATACGCATAGAAAGGCTGTTCTACAGCTGCTATGGCCCTGTACGACGTGTCGGTTACCGTTGTCTCGACGGACTGCTTCATCGCAGGAGCCGTAACCTGGTCGGGTTTCGCGTAATTGTAATACGTATTTTCTATCACAGCCTCTATGACGCATTTTGCTGATACCGATCCGGGAACAATGAATGTTATCGGGTCTGTGAGAAAACTTTCTCCGGGCTCTATCCTTGCAATGGCATACGAGCCGATGTTTATCACAGCGCCGGTAAACTGCTTGAGGCAGCCGGAGGCAAGGAGGTTGCCGTCCTGATCCTTCAGGCTGACGCAGACCTTTTTGGTCGGCAATTTGTTCTCGCCGGTCAAAAACTCCATCCGGCTGCTGCCGATATTGTTTACTTTGATCCGTACGGATGCCTGCCCGTCTCTTACAAGCGGCTCGCTGAATATCTCCATGGCAGGACCCGCGGCAATGACACTTACATTCAGCGTCTTTATGAGAGAAACCGTTGTGCCGGGGGCGGGCGACCAGGATGTCTTTACAAGCACTCCTGTGATCGCGGCCGCATCAGTTGCCGCAACAACGACTTTATCCATCTCTAATGCCGCGCCCGCATCGAGGGCAAAAGGACCTTCAATTGTGCTCTCTGCCGCCGCGCCGACCTTAACCGTTATCTTTCCGATGTTTATGTTTTCGTTTTGCGCGGCAGAGGCATAGAGAAGCCTGATTGTCTCAAGCAGACCTCTTCGCAGCACCGTCCCCTGCTTAAATCCTACTGATAAATCCTGCAGTTTAGCCGATCTTACCGGGCTTTCGTCGCCAAAAACATTTACTGCCGAGATGCCGTATGTCGTTTCGCCGGCATAGTACGCGTCGGTATAGGAGAGTGTGGCCACAGGAACATCCGTCAGTCGGTTTCCGTTCCGGTAAATGTAGTAGCCGACTATCTCTCCGTCTGCAGGCGGCTGCCAGGTGATTTCCGGGGATGCCGTGTCTATCATTTCTATGACCAGGTTTCTTACCGGAGATACCGGGAAAACTATCTCCGCGCTTTCCGACAGGCCTCCTTCGTTTCCGAGGGCATCAAGCGCTGTGACCGCGTAAAAACGCTTTGACTGTACGGGAGCCGTGTCTGTAGCCTGTGTGGTTTTACTCACCGCGGCAGGTGTAAGTCCCGCTATTGATGCCAGTGGGCCGGATGCCCTGTATAAATTGTATGAGGCGGGTGTTTCACCGATGGGCGCGCTGAATGCCGCTTTGACGCCGCTTCCGCCAAGCGTAAGAATGATGCCGGAAGGCGCCTGCGGCCCGGTCCTGTCTGATACTGCCGAAACTTCCGCCGAATACGGGCTTTCGCTTTCAAGAAGTCCGATGGATGTCAGGGAGTAGTAATAAGCGCCGTCCGAGGGAGGAATATCGGTCGCAAACGAGCCGGCCATGCCTGTCTTGATCTTTGCCGGCGTAGATTCGCCTTCCGCTCTCCGGTAAAGGTTATAGGAAATCGCGCCTTCAACAGGATTCCAGTTTAAGGTTATAACTCCGGCCTTGCCTGATTTCGCGGAAAGCAGCGACGGAACATCAGGCGCGGGGGGGCTTGATTCATAAAGGATTATATTCGCACCGGATGAGACAGTGGTACCGGTATTGCCGAGACCGTCCTTCGCGCTTATCAGGATGAATACAGCCTGGCCTTCGGGAAAATCTGAAACATTGACGCTTCCTGTCCAGCGGAGTCCGCCGTCTGAAGATGTAAGGCCGTTCACCGGCGCCGATACGCCGCTTGAGGCTTTCAGCTCCATCTGGGGAACGGCTGCCAGGAGCTCGTCAAACAGAACATCTGTTGCAACCGGTTCCGCCGTGATCTTTAATGCCTCCGCGGGAGCCTGTACGGATGCCGCGGGCCCCTTATTGTCTATTCTTATTCCAGTGCCCTGTTGGTTGCCCCTGTTTCCGGTCAAGTCTTTTCCGGAAAATTTATATACCGTGGTTCCGTACGGCGTCAGAGCTGTGACGGTAAAGGTTCCTTCATAATGCGTCTCGTCTGTTTTGTTCATCGAAATTATGACAGGAGAGCCTGAAAGCGATTCAAGAGCAAAGAACGGGGTCTCCTTCAGGGGTTCGCTTACCGTGAAAGCAACCTTTACGGCTCCAAGACCGGCGACTGACGCGGGAGAGATCACGGCGCCGCTTAAATCGGAATACCGGAAATTAAGTTCCGAAATCACAGGAGCGGAACGGTCTGAAGCGATTGCCGCCACATCGGACACCTCGCTTTCGTTGCCTGATCCGTCCGTGGCCGTAACGGCGTAATATCCTGTGCTGTCGCCGGTAGGAGTATAATCGTAGAACATATAAGCAACAGGAGATGTGTTTACCTTTGATACGCCGGGAGATGCTTTTGATGTAAAGGCGGACGCGCTTTTGTAAAGGTTGAAGCCCGAAGGAACTTCGCCCGCGCCTGCCGACCATGTAAACCTGAGGCCGCCGCCGGAAAGGGCCTGGGCTGCAAAATTAACTGGATTTGCCGGCGCGCCCGTATCTTTGACGATTTTGTATAATGAGGTGTAAGGGCTCTCCCCGCCCCTGTGGGACGCTTTTGCCGCGACAAAGTTGTCGCCTTCGACAAGCTCAACCGACTCAAAGGCAAATTTGCCGTTTGCGGACTGCTGCGACGCAACAACCGTGTCATTGACTTTGAGCGTTACAGTCGAAGAAAGCGGCGAATCGCCCGATATCCTGACTTTATATCCGGGTGATGTTTCCGTAACCGTGTGGCCGGTTATGACCGGTTTCTGCGGAGGGGCAAGGCTGACGATGACGTTTCGCGCCTCCTCCGTGAAATTGCCGAACTGGTCGAAGGCAGTAATCTTAACGATGTGATTGCCGTCCGTGGATCCGATAACATCCCAGAAATATGACAGGTTCAATCCACCTCCGGCCGCAGTTATCGATACAGGCCCGGAAGGAATTTCGCCGTCGATAAAAAGCTCCATTTTTGACATGGCGCTTTCCGCATCCGAGGCAGAGGCGGTTATTGTGACCGGCGCGTTTATAACCTGACCTTTTATAATGCTGAAGCTGTTTACTACAGGACCTGTCTCATCCATCCTCGGCTTCGCGCCGATACTTTTTATATCGGACCTTTCAGCGCCCGATGTATTGAGCACAGTAACCGCATACTGGTATGTCTCACCGTTTGCAAGGCCGGTCTCTGTGACTGTGAAAACGTTGGAGGGCACCGATCTGATGAAGGTCATCGCAAAGATATCGTTTAACTCCGTATCGGATACGGCGCGGTATATGTTGTACTGCTTCACATAGACAGAGTTGACCGCCGTCCATGAGATTACCGCTCTTGCATTTCCGGGCATTGCCGTGATGTTTGCCGGGTTGCCGAGTCTTGTGACGCCTTCTTTTACAGCGCCCGCGCTTTCATGTCCGCCGGTGTCTTTGACGGTTATCTTCAGTTTGTATCTTGTGGCGTCATTCAGCCCTGTGGCTGTGTATGCGGCAACTGCATTGCCTAGCGCAACTCCGGCATCATAACCCGAACCATTGTCCGTATAAATAATCTGGTCGGCAAGGTCGCCTGTTGAATTGATGCTCGGTTTCCATGTTACCTTTATCCAGTTGCCGTTTGAAGCGTCATATCCGGCGGTTACGTTTGTGATCACGACATCTTCAGGCGCGGTTGTGTCTACCGGTATGCCCGATACCGTGTTGACCGCAGGATTGAAATTATCGCTTGTGTCAACAGGCACCACCGCAAAATAATAAATGCTTCCGGAGGTAAGCCCCGTGACCTTGAATGTTTTTACGCCTTTGTTTGCCGTACCGGAAGGCGTCATGCCTGTTATGTCTGTGAAGCTGCTGTTCAAGCTGTATATCCGGTAATAGGCGACATCAGGCACTTCCGCGTATGCCGGCCATGAAAGCGTCACTTCCGTGCCCCTGCCGCTTCCGTCTGCCGTCAATACGCCGATGCCAAGGGGCGCCGGGGCTGAAATATCGTATGTGATGTCCGCGGTTTTAACTGTCCTGTTATCAAGCGCGTCGGCCGCGACAAACAGAAAATGGCCGGGGAGGCCTGCCGTGAGCGTTATCTCATATGACCAGGCGGGGTTCATGTCGCTTGCGTCAAAGATGACTTGCCCGTTTAACTTTACGACGCAACCCGGCTCTTTTGTGCCGGTAATCGTCTGCGTTACGGATGGTGAAGGATTCCTGTAGGTTACAGTAAATACCGGAGGAACGGTGTCAAGCAGTACGGGTACCGTGGCCGGCAATGAGTCGTTGCCCGCCTGATCCCTTGCGACCACCAAAAGGTTGTTCTGCCCTTCCGCCAGCGGATATGTGAATGTCCATGTTGTTGCCGAATTACGCGCTACTTTCTGTACGCCGTTTATTATAATGGCAGTATCCGCCGGTTTTGTGCCTGAAAGCGGCTGGTTCGGAACCTTTGTGGGTGTTGCGACAGGGTCAACGGCCGGAGCAGGCGGAGGTGCCGTATCGAGTATGAACGCGCCTATTGTCGCCGGAGCTACAGAGTTGCCCGATATGTCTTTCGCGCTTGCTATCATGGCCGTGTAGTTCCCGTCGCCTGTTGAGCCGGTAAACGGGTATGTGGCCCTCCATGTGGTCGTATTCACCCATGTGCCTGAAGGAAGCGAATTTGTGTCAAAGGGCGCTTCCCTGCCGAATGTCACGGAAGGCTGGACGGCCGTGTTCATCGGTTCGCTGAATATGATGGTGAATAAGACATTTCCCGCCTTAAACGGACTTACCGGACTCGTTGCCAGCGACTGAACCGTTGCCGGTGTCGTATCCACCGTAAAGATTAAACTGACGGTACCTTTGTTTCCGAGGCTGTCCACAGGATATAAGGTGACCGTGTATTTGCCGTCGGTAAACGCTGAGACAGGAGTAAAAATGACGTGATCGTTATCTACAGCCCATGTGCCGCTTATCAGAGCCCCGGATAAGTTCTTAACCACAGCATCGACAAGTGATGCCGCAAAATCAACGGAAGAGCGGACGTCCGTAAGCGTTATATCAATTGCAGATGCCTGATTGATAAAGGAGTTGTTCACGGGGCTTGATGACGCAATTACAGGAGGCGTTGTGTCCCTCACAACTGATGCAGTAGCGGCCACGCTCCTGTTTCCGGCCTCGTCTTCCGCAAGGATGGAAAATGTATTGCTTCCTTCATTAAGATTCGCGGTGTGGCTCCATTCGCTCTCCGCGAAAGCATTTGATGTCTTTGTCCCGTTTACATAAAGATATGTGCCAGCTTCCTTTGTCCCCGAAAGAGCAATTGATGTATTCTTTGTCGGTGAAGCAAACGAGTTTACAGCAGGCGCCGGGGGCGGTGTATTGTCAAGCAGAATCGTCACGGAGACGCCCGCGCTCATGTTGCCGGCGGCATCTTTCGCGTATGCCGTTATCATGTTCGCGCCGGGCTTAAGATTGGATACGGCAAGGCTCCATGTTGCAGCAGACGGATATGCCGCCGCGCCGATCGTCGCTGTTGCGGATTCGGCAAAAATAGTTGCCGTATCGGCGCTCTTTGTTCCGGTTATTGTCTGGGACGTAAGCTTGGTCGGTGATACTACAGGGTTTATAAAAAGCTGAGCCGGCGCCGTTATATCATAGGAGAAGGTTATCAGGGCTGTGCCGGTATTCCCAAGCGTATCCGTCGGATAGACCGTTACAGTGTAAGTTCCGTCTGTAAACGGAGCCTGAGGCGTGAAAAGAAGGCTGTTTGAGCCCTGCGTAGTCCATGTACCCGAGATATCCTGACCGGATGAGTTCTTCACAAAAGCGCCGTTTATAGTAGCCGCAAGGTTGATATTCGAATAAGCGTCCGTCAGGTTTAATATCACAGACTGTATCACTGTCGCTGTTGACGAATTGTTTGCGGGTATGCTGCCTGATATGACAGGCGCTGTGTTGTCGAGCGTGACCATCTTTGTTACGGCCTGACTTCTGTAGCCCTGGGAGTCCGCGGCCGATATGTTCAGCACGTTTACGCCGGTATTTAATGTGTATGTCCCCTGCCACTCGGTCAGATTGTTGTGATCGACTATCTTGACGTACCCGATATAAATCGCCGTACCGGCATCCTTTGTTCCCGAAAGCGTTATGACAGGACTGGCTGTCGGAGTCAGAATCTCATTTACTGTCGGAGCCTGCGGCAGGGTAACATTGATCTCGCCCGTGATGAAATGATTGAGTATCTCATCATCGGCAAGCGGCCTGTTATACACGGCAAGTTCGTCGGCAAGTCCCGAGAAATATCCCGCGCCCGATGCGCCGGGCCTGTAGCCTATTCTAAACGGATTAGTGTAAGTGATTATTCCCGTTGCGGCGGTTTCGGCGTCTAAAACTCCGTTTACGTAAACCTTGAGCTTATCGCCGTTATAGGTTCCCGCGACATGGTACCATAATCCCTGCGCTATGGGAGTATTGCCTGTAACCAGGCGCCATGAACCGTCTCCGATTTTAAACTGAACCAGACCGGCATCCGAAATGACCAGCCCATAACCATTTGCCGCCGCCTCGTCCGAGTTGCCTGCAATATACATGCTGCCCGAAGCGCCCGGATTTATCTTTATCCATGCCTCAACGGAAACTGCTACAGCCGGTCTGAGCGTAATCGATGCTCCGGCATCAATGTAGCTGTTTATGCCGTTAAAACTTCCGGCGCTGCCCGATTTTCCGCCGGCATCGAAACCGGCGCTTCCGTACGCTGTGCCGTTGTTGCCGTTGCCCGAATCATCTGCCCAGTTGCCGTCCATGTGCCACAGGCCAAGAAATGAAAAAAACGATACGCTCGTATAATTTGAAAAGACTGTTGAATACGCGTCTGCCCCCCGGAAACAAACGCTTGCGGATTTTGAGAATAAAGTGCCGTCTGTTGGAAAACCTGAAAAGCCGACACTCACCGGCTTTATAAGGACATATTCTGTGTTTATGGGGAGATTGTGGCTGACGCTTACCGGTTTGCTTACCGATAGATATGTATCGGCGGCAGCAAGCGGAGCCGCAAATGTGATCAGAAGCAGACAGAGCGCTGTAAGAAAAGCAAGCGCTGCCTTATTTCCACGTTTATTGTGCTGCAGGATCATCTCATCCCTTCCGAATTGGTTTGGTATTGTCAAAACTATAATGAACAACTTAAATAAAACGTCATAATTCATCCGCCCCTGTGTCCCATAAGCGATAACTTATTTTATCAAGCTTGTTCATAAAAAATCGAATATCGAATATCGAACAAGGAATTTCGAATTACGAATTTTTTTGATTCTTGCTCTTTGCAGTTTTAATGCTTGTAACAAATATTGATATTAGTTGATCGTTTTCATCAATATACGATATTCAAATTACTTTCATGCTTTCCCGGGAATCTCTCTTCCTGATTCCGTAATGTATGTAACCAGAGATTCTTGTCCTAAAACTGAATCCACTCTTACCTGAACGATCTTTTCCCCGTTTGTATCCACAGGCGCGTCAATTGCAGCGATCAGCATTTCAAAAGTAACAGTCGCCGTTATAACGCTTATCTCCTTTGTCGAGAGAGTCATCTGCACTGTGGCTGTTGATGAGGCATCGGTGCCTGAAAGTGTCGCGGTTGCACTTGTAGAAACTCCGTATAAGGGCGCTGCTACTATTTTCACAGCGCTTCCGGCCGGAATATTGGTTGCCTGAATGGAGATATCAACAGGGTTTGTTGCTCCGGGGGAAAGAACGATATCCGCAGTCCCGTAATTTCCGGATGGGCTCGCAGGAACCGTTATTCCGCCTATTGCCGCTATCTTCAGCAATGGCACGACCGATGGAAAAACCGCGGAAGGAATCCCATACACGAAGCCCGGGTTTGTACCTGCGCTTCTAATAAGCGTATTTGCCAGAATACTTATCCTTCCAAGTCCGCCGACTCCACCATTAAAATAATTACCGTAAGAGCTGCCGCCTGCTCCGCCAGTGGCGGTAATGGCGCCTTCTCCTTTTACGGTATCGGCTATCAGTTTTACGGCGCCTCCGCTTCCGCCGCCGCCGCCGCCCCAACCGTATACAGTGTAAGTGCTTGTCCTTCCGTTTGCTCCAGTGCCTCCGTTTGCCACAATGGAACCCGATATATCAATTGTGCCCGAAGATGCGATAAGAAGAGCGCCTCCGCCGCCGCCACCCCCGCCTCCGTTTCCGGTCACTGTTCCGGACTGACATCCGCATCCGCCGGCGCCTCCTGAGCCGCCTATAACGGGCGACAGCTTGACATTTCCATATGTTGCGCCGCCAGTTCCGCCCCTCGAATAATTCCCGTTCCAAGTGGGAGCGGCTACGCCGGCGCTGGAATAGCCGCCCCCGCCGCCGCCTGCTCCGTAATTCATCGGTTCCGCAACCTTTATACCGGGCTGGCCACCTCCGCCGCCGAGCCCTGAACCTCCGCAAGCATTAACGTATCCGGCATTTCCGCCGAAAAACCCTCCGGGCCCGCCATGTCCTCTGGCGGATAATACCGCGTTTTTGCCGTTTACGTTTATGGTTCCGGCAATTGTAACATCTCCTGAGGCCAGCATGAATACCGGGGTATTATCGGCATTCGGCTTGAATGTAACAGTTACACCTTCCGGTATATTTACGGTCGTGTAATTTAATATCCCGTTTGCCGGAAGCTGAACCTCGGTATTTATCGAAGGAGCAAATGCGCCGTCCGCGCCGGTGCTTCCGCTGTCATAGGCAAGGGCCAATGGCACCGGAATGCCGATACACGCAACCAGAAGAGTTGCGAAAAAGGCCTTATTAAATCGTTTTGTCATCATATATTTTTTCTCCTTATAAATAGTTTCGCAGGGATAAAGACTTCGGGTTCCTCAGTTAAATGAATCAATTCGCCTCAAAAGCCAGCACCCACTTCTTCTGCCATATCCTTAGAAGCTCGTCTATTTTCAGCCTGATGGCCGATACATCCGCTGATACATCCGCTGATGTCCCGCTCAGCTCTTCTAATGCATTAAGGATGTATTTAATATTCTTCTCGGCCTTTTTGTTCTGGTCAATTTTATTGAGTTCATCTATTGCGTTTTCTATTTTCCTGCGGTCTTTATTGGTTGGCGGAGTCAGGCTTTCCAGGTCGTTAATAATGCCGCTTAACAGGTCTGTTGAACTCTGGGATACCGTAACATTCAGGCTGTAGTTTCCATATAAACGGTAATTCCCCCGGTTGCTGTAAGTCACACTTGTCTCTGCCTGATAGTCTCCTGCCAGATCAGGAAGATTCAACCGGTAGCCGAACATGCTGTTCTGATTAGAAGCAAGCGGCAACTCCCATTTAATCGTGCTGCCGCTTAATGTCCCGGACGGGATTATAGCGTCAGCGGTTGTGCCGTACGGCAGTGTCTCCGTTACCTTTATTTCGGCAGGCTCTGTTGAGTTGTTGATATCTATCCTTACCGGCACGCTGTCTAACGCTAATGTTTGCCGCTGATCAGGCGCGCTATAATTTATTGAATTAACAATCAGTTCTGCCACTTTATCGGTTTCAGGAAATTCGAGAAGATTAAAGTTAAAGAGCACAGCCTTTCCGTTTCCGTACCGGTTTGAAATCACCGCGGGATATATGTTTTGTCTCTTGTCCGCATAAGTTCCCAGCACCTGCGCCGTTTCAGAGATAAGTTCCGACTTGCGCACTTTTTTGATGTTTCCGCAGGTCAGCGTCCCCGCTTCGCTTATCGGGCTCTCCGGAAGATTTACGGTAAGCCCTTTAACCCTGCTTATACCTTTGAAATCAACCCCGAACATCTCATCAACCACAGCTTCTTTTACGGGTTTTGCTTTGATGTATATAATCCCGTCTCCGTGATTGACGGCTTCCCTTAGCTCTTTGCCGAGGTCGTCGTCCCTCATGAAATTTATCAGCATATATGTGTTGTACATGCCGGAACGTATGGATATCTTAAAGTCTTCCTCGCTTGTCGGCATATAAAATGGTATGCTGGATGACGAGAGTATGGCCGACAGCCTGTCCACAGCATTTCTGAAACTATTTTGGCCGTTGTCATCATTATTATTGCCGTTATTGCCGTTATTATTGCCGTTATTGCCGTTGTTATTACCTTCGTCACCGTCATCATCGTCATCGTCATCCGGATCAGGGCACCACCATGCGCCCGCAAGAACAACGCGCGGCAATACCTCTTTTGCTACCTCCATTACAATCATCCTGACTTCAAGAGTCTTTGCAGCCTCTTCATTACCTAAATTGTCATACGCCTTGAAGGAAATGGTATGCGGTCCGGCTATCAGGCCCGACAGGCTGAAATTGGCAAAGTATGTCTGCCACAACCCGCCGTCGATGCTGTATTTGATCTCTTTATAGTCGGATGACCCGGCTGCCGGGGTGATAGTAAATCGCGTCTTCGGCGAAATTATGTTGACTACCCCTTCAATCAGGGGGTCAGAGGCTGATATAACACTCTCCGGCGCCGTATTGTCGAGAACTACAGCGATATTCCTGTCGGCTTCGGTGTTTCCGTTGTTGTCGACAGAACGATAAGTTATTGTATGGTTTCCGTCGGAATAGGCGCTCAGGGTAAAAGGTACGGTGTAAGTTGTAATTAAACCGCCGTCTATTTTGTATTCAACCCTGTTTAGACCGCTGACCGAATCCGTGGCAGTTATGCTGAACTCTGTCTTTCCGCTTATGTAGAATGTGTCATCAACCTGATGCTTCGGGTCACCAACAGTTATGACCGATGAAGGCGGAGTGTTGTCTATAAAAACGGCAAGGGTCTTTTCAATCTCGGTATTCCCGAGGTTGTCGATGCTCCTGTATCCTATCGCGTGAATTCCTTCTAAAGAAATTGTAAACGGCGCGTATGCCTGCCACTCTCCGCTGTCTATCCTGTATTCTGTTTTCGAGACACCTGAGAGATTATCTGTAAATGTCAGAGTAAAGACCGTGGTTTCCGAAACATACAGCTTTCCGTCAGATGAAGTGAATTTCGGCTCTCCCGCCGTTATTTCAGTAACAGGAGGTGTGTTGTCTATTACAACGTCAAACGTCTTTATTGCCTCTGTATTACCTGCATTGTCCATGCTCCGGTATTCTACCCTGTTGTTTCCTTCGGAAGGTATGTTAAATTGCGCATACGGAGTCCAGGCGCCGTCGTTGATCCTGTACTCTGTTTTCAAAACGCCTGAACCGGAATCTGTTGCCGTAATTTCAAAAACAGTATGCTCTGTCGCGTACGCATTTCCTGACGAATCGGTGTAGTTGGGATTACCTGTCAAGATTGTGCTTACAGGCGGTGCACTGTCAATAACAAAGGAGCGGCTTTTTTCAGTCTCTATATTGCCCAGATTATCAACACTCCTGTAATAAACCGTCCATCCTCCCTCTTCTGCTATCCTGAATGGCGCCGCGTACAAAGTCCACGGGCCGTCTCCAACCTTATATTCGGTCTTCATCACTCCTGAAAGTAAATCGGAAGCACTTAGCGTAATGTCCGTGGACTGGGTTATATAAACAGACCCGTCTGTGCCTGTAAATGCCGGTATTCCGATCTCCATGACCGTATTTGGCGGCGTATTGTCGGATTTTACGGGCAATGTCTGGTAATCCTCTGTATTTCCCGCAATATCAATTGACCTGTAATCTATAGTGCTGACACCGTCGGCAAGTCCCGCGAGGGTAAAGAAAGACTGATATGTATTCCACAGGGAATTATTCAGCCTGTATTCGATCCGGTCTATGCCGGATACAATGACTCCTTCATCAATGCCTGTAAGAGCAAACGGCGTGGAGCCTGTGACAAATATCTCACCCGGTATGACGAACTTCGGCTCTCCTGTTGTTATGCTGCTTACCGGTTTTGTCTTATCAATATAGAATGTGTATGAATCTGACGAACTGTTGCCCGCCTTGTCAACCGCCGTTATCGACAACTCATAAGCGCCCTCCTGCCCTACAACGGTTCCGCTTGTAAAGGCGCTGCCGTTAAGCGTGCTGGTTGTACCATGAAGGTTTGAATCAGTAACCAGGATTACAGGGTAAAGGTCGGCATTATAATATCCGCCCTTTTCTATTCCTGAAACCAGGATTGAAGGAGGAGTCTTATCTATTACAAACCCGATCTCTTTTGTCGCGGTATTGCCCGATAAGTCTGTCGCGGTAACCTTCAGCGCATAGTTGCCTTCGATTCCGATCGCGGCCATCGTGTATGCAATGCCGTTTAAGAGCATCTCTTTTACCGAAAGGAACGCATCTGTCACGCTTATCGAAGGAAGAACACTCGATGAGTAGAACGCGCCCTCTGTTATTCCTTCTATGACAATCCTTGGAGCTACGTCGTCTATGGCAACGGCTGAAATAATACTTCCCTGGCTCTCATTTCCAAAACCGTCGTAAACCGTGATCTTAAGCTGTGAAACCTGGCCGTTCGGCAGGCCTGATATCTCTGTTCCTGCCGCCACCGGGTTATTTATCTCTTTAAGGAGGATCTGAGAGCCTGATACCAGATAAATTCTATAACCGGCGGTATCGCCGGAAACTGACGGATTCCATGAAAGCGCCACTGTTCCGTTCTCATCCCCTGTTATGTCGGTTGCGACTGCGCCCGAAACCTCTGCCGGCGGCGTGTTTATGGCAAGGTCGATTTGAGTTTCACAAAGCACGGATGTACCGTATGGCTGTGACTGGGCAAGAACGCTGTTTAATGCATAACCGCCGGGATTATTAATTTCGTATATGTTTCCGGGCAAAAGGCCGGCATTCTGAAGCAAAAGCAGCGCATCTTCGCGTGATAGCCCCAGGAGATCCGGCACGGTTGTCATACATCCAAGCTGTACCACCGCGCCTGTGACTGTATCAAGCGGATATGCATCTTCGCCTTTAAGCAGCATCACGTCTGAAAGCGTGATCGTAATGTTTTCCGCGGCAACATCCCTGCCCGCGGCAAAATGGAATCTCGCGATGCTGCCGCTTCCCGACGGAAGAATCGCGCCGGCAGTATGCGCGAAGGTATACAGGAATGAGTATGAACCGGATGAGCCGGGTGAGCCGTTATCAATCATGAGTATTCCGTTTGTCCCGGCCGCATTCAGGAAAAATTCTCCGATTCCCGAACGGCTTGCCGTGGGAGCCCCCGTTATCATGGGCGTTGCCAGAGCAATTTCGGATGAGCCGACCTGTGACGCGTCGGGTATCCCGCTTACCACCGAAGGAGAAGCCTCTATATTAAGCCTGAACTGAACCGCTCCCAGCCCTTCCGAAGGGATGTTTTCCGCCATGATATCTATGAAGAAGTTTTCACCGGGACTTACCCTTGTCGCGGAAGGAACTGCCTTTATGTCTGCCGCTTCCGATATAGCCGGCGCAAAAAGCAGAGAAATTATCAGCGCAAAAATAAATCCTGAAATGAGATTCTTTTTTGTTCCTGTTCTACTCAACATCAGTCCTTCCATATTCTAACGAGAATTTTGAAAACTCTCTAACATCCACTTGATCCTCAGAATCATTTACGAAATTAAAATCAGGGTTAAATGCCGGATCGTCAGGCATCATTCTGTACTGCTTTTTCAACTCGTTTAAGTCGGTCTCATCGATTTTGCCGTCAAGGTTAATGTCGGCAAAGAATCCTTTTACAGACGCGGCGACCCCGGCAAGATTGCCGTCCGGCGCGACCTTTCTGTAGTGGGTTAAAGGCGGAAGCGTCCCTTTTCTGTAAACTGTTATGATCATTTTTTCGTTTCCGGCAAGATCGAGGTTCTCTCCGTCCGCATTAAAGAGATTGTTAAGATCGATTATGCTCCAGGGAGCGTCTATCCCATCGCCCGCAAAGGCGGAAACCGGGTATCTTGCGCCTTCTGTTTCAACAATTACAAGATAACCGGCGCCGGATTGCTCACCGGCATCGGAAGGTCTTACATGAACAGAAAATAAAGCAAGGTCATTCGAAAAAACCCGTTCATCGCGATAAGGTGTTATTTTCGACGCCGTCGTAACTTCGTAAACCGGCGAATAGCCCGTTGAAGCAAGATTTTGACTATCCTTTGTGACCGCCCTGAAATAATATTTTGCCGAAGCGGCAAGCCCTGAAACCCTGACTTTCATTATCCCCATGCTTTTGGCCGCCTGCGCAACCGTAGAACTTGCCGCCGGCATCGGAGTTATTATCAGACTATCGGTTATCCGGTTTGTCATTAAAGCATCCGAGTAAACTTCAACAAAAGGGTCAGCCGGCACATCAGTGGTCCAGACTACGGAAAAAGAGGCCGGAGTCACATCGGTTGTACGTACGTTTAATGTCGCGGGCACGGCAAAGGCGCCTGATATTGAAAAAAGGAGTATAAAAAGAGCAATGCCTGATATCGTCCCGCAGCTCTTTATTCTTCCCGATAATTTCACCTTAACATCCCCCTTCGACCATGAACGTTACTTTTTCTTTTTTTTCGGACAGTCCGGACATGGTCCGGAAACGACTCTCTCTCTTTTCATCTTTATGGAAAATGCCTCACATCCGCCGGCAACGTATCTTATATCTATTCTGGTATTCATCATCGTATGCCTGATAACGCTATCCGCATCTGCAGATACGGGAAAAAAGAGTATCGCCGGTTTTGACTGTTTTCCCTTAACCTCTTTTTTCCTCAGCAGCTCTTTTAACTTTTGCGCCTTTTCTTCCATGCTTTTTCCGGATACAGGTTCTGCATTCGGCACCTTGCAATTTTTTCTGTCTTCCGCATCTCTCATATCCAGAATAGTCATGAGCACTTTCTTTGAAACAGCCCATTTTAACTCTTCCGGCGTTACTGTCTGCACCGGCCATTCATTTGACGTATAAGGGTAACCTGCGAACTTCCACGCCGGTATGCCTCCTTCAAGAACATACACCCTTTTATATCCATTCTTTACAAGCATATCCGCAGCATCTACGGCTTTTTTCTGCCCCAGAGAATCATCGGCTGTTATAATCGTTGATTCCTTCCGGAATTTTTTAAACGAAAGCGATGACAGCGGAATATTAACGGCACCCTCCATGTGACCCGCCTCAAAAGCGCTCTCACTTCTTACATCAATAATCCAGAGGTCCTTTTCTTTGATAAGCATGGCCCGAACCTTCCCGCAGTCCGCCCTTTGCCATCCGGCTTTTGCGGCAAGCGCCGTTGAGTGGAGAGGCAAAAGGAACCAGACAAGCGCCATTAAACCAATAAATACACCTGCTTTTTTGCCGCGTTTCATGGCTTCCATCCGTCCAGATTATTTTTCATGGTAACTATCAGGCCATCGCCCTGATGGATGGCAAAATTGATTCCAAGCGCTTCCTTTATTCCATCCCTTTCCCTTACAGATGCCGTTTCCCATGCGCCTGTCTGTGTATTGAACCTCCTTACACTCTGCACATTATCAAGCCCTATGGACTGGAGCATCTCAAAGGCAAAATAACCTGACGGCACCGTGAGCATCCCTATGTAATTTGTTCCGGCAAAAAGCCTGTAAACGGCTGTTTCGCCACTGTCACCTGTCTCAAGCAAGCCTTCTCCGGCTGCATATATCCCCAGTCCCATGCCCTTTTGCAGGAGTATGTCGCTTGTCGGGGATGTCTCCATAAACATTCCATTCAAGCTGTTGTACGTAATTATTTTCGATATGCCGGTATTGCCCGGATTCGATGTTATCAATCCGGATGCGCTTTGGTAAGCGGAAACCAGTTTGCCGCCTGCGGCAACAAGATTGAATCCGGGTTTGATCTCCACGGTTATCGCAAGTTCATCCGTCTTAAAATCCATCCGGTATATCTGGTAAATCCCGTCCCTTGAGTCCTGCCATACAAGCAGTTCGTCACCGATGGCCGGTTCTTCCTGTCTCGCGGAATCCGATACTATCCTCTCTCCTCTTCCTGTCTTAACATTGTGGTATGACAGGTTGGGATCATCGGGCCCGGACTCGTAATCAGTATAAACAATCACATCATTTAATATCGCGGCCTGTAAGTGATCGCCGGAGCCATATGTAATTCTGGTTTCGGAATCACTGGAATCCGAAAAGTATATGTCTTTCCGGTCATTCCTCTGGTCCGTCCATACGATGGCACTGCCGGAAATGGCCGGGAATGTCTGATTGTAAGCGTTATATGTATATCTGGATTCTGTTTTTGCATTCAGGTCATATGTATAAATCTCGGCAAGTCCGTGCCGGTAATCCTCCCAGGTGACGATTTCGCCCGAGATCGAGGGATGCATCTGATCCCTCTCATGCGAGGTAACGGCAATTGTTTCATGCGTATTTATGTTGGAGGCGTAAATATCCCAGTTGCCGTTTCGTTTGTCCTGCCATGCTACCCACTCGCCTGATACTACGGGCTTCTCCTGATCCCCTGCCTCGTTACAGAGTGTGAACTCAGTAGATGTTGAGATGTCATATCCGTAGATGTCCCAGTTGCCGTTTCTGTTGTCCTGCCAGACGATTCTATTTCCATCAACAGACGGCCGTATCTGATCCGCCTGGTCGGTTGTGAGAGCTACAGAGGAAGTGTCATCAACCAGCATAGTATAAATATCCCAGTTGCCGTTTCGCTTATCCTGCCAGACAACTCTCTTTCCGGATACTTCCGGATACATCTGCTCTCCGGAAAGATTCCTGTCGAGAGATTCGGCATTAAACCATTCGGCGGCAGAAAGCCCCGTATTTGCCGAAGCGGTGTTGTTGAGTCCGTCTGTCACCCTGACTCTTGCCGTGTATGTCCCTGTCGGCACAAGCGTGCCGCCACTGTTTTTCCCATCCCACGGTATGGCGGCTGGAACTCCTGAAACCATGGACGCTGTTATGGTCCTGATAATCCTTGCTTCCGAGAAAGGAGCGCCCTCTGCTATGTCAATAAAAGCCTGCATGCTTTTGCTGTCGTCTGTTGCTGTTAATGCAAAATTAAGAGTCCTCGCGGCAATCGTGCTTGTCGGCGCGTGAGGATAGATAACGGCAGGCACTGCATTAAACAAAGCTATAACAGGAGCGGAATCGTCAATATAGATGTTTGCGGTTTTAACAGGCTCCTCATTGCCTGCCCTGTCAACACTGTAATACTGAAGTTCCGTCAGGCCCGGCTTACTTATGCTGAAAGGATAGGCAGGAACAAAACCGGCGTCTTCGCCCGTTATCTTCTTTAGCATGCGGTCCACACCGCTGCCGCCGTTGTTGTCAGTTGCCATAAAGATTATCTGTGTGTCCGATTTGATATAAATCGGGTCTGTCTTTTTTGCAGGGCCGCTAAAGACAAGCGTTGTGACAGGAGCAATAGTGTCTTCCGCCGGCTGCGAATATACAAGGGTATATTTTCCGGTTACTGTTGAATCCGCCCTGTAGTCAAGTATATGAAGCGTGTTTATCTTATTAAAGTTGCTGTCGATCCCCTCCCTGATCCAGAAGTTATGCCAATCGAGATGAACACCATCTGCCCTGACAACATCAAGAAGCTCAAGCATCCCTGCAGCCGGGTCGGGCATCCTTGAATAGACCCATCCGCTCGCGCCTGTCTCAACAGTAAATTCCATATTGGGAGACTGAGGCGTGGGCCGTCCGGGAGCGGCTACGACCGGAACCACGGTTACCAAAGATTCTGAATCCTCTATATTTCCGGTTCCTCCCGGAAACTCGGATTCAAAGATCATATCCGGCAGGTGCTCGACATCCCTGTCCGTATCAGCAAGATAATCAAGCTTATTGTCCCTTCCGGGCAGATTTACCTTTACTCTCGAAACAAGATAATGAGCGTTTGTCGCCTTCAATATCGAAGTAAGCTCTCCGCCAAGCTCGGAAGCATGAGTGAAACTTGCCTCAAAATCGGTAAAATGACCGCTTAGTGTCGAAATCATTTCCCAATAAGCTGTAGATATCTTTTTGCTTTCAAGATTTCCAAAATCTACAAGCAGCGTCGGCGAAACCGCGCTGTCGTTGACGGATGCTCCGAGCAGCCGGAAGTCCACAAGCAGCCCCTGAGCATTGCTCACGATCTTTGGCTGGCCGGAATCCAGTTTAAGCTTTTGCGCTCTCCCATATCCGTCATTTACAACTCTCATCGCAAGCTCGAAGGGTATGGGAGGCTCCGTCTGAGGCGTGAATGGGTTATCCGCAATTACTTCATCGGGCAGGAAATAATCAATTATGAGCTGCGGGGAAGGTTTTACCGTTATCTTGTCAGGGTTTATCGGTACGACTTCTTCTTTTCCATCAATCGAATATGTTAAAGTTGCGCCTACCCAGTAAACCTTTCCGTTCAAGTCATCACCCCCCGCGCCGGGTGAGGGAATTATGAGCCAGTGCACTTCTGCGGTAGTTGAGGCCTTTACAATACCTGATCCGTCCACTCCGCTTACATTATTTGAAGAAGAAACCTTCATGAAGAAAATATCATTTTTGATGTTTCCAGCGGCGTCCTTTATCGTCACATCAACACGGATGGCGCTGAGGTCTTTATCGGGAATGTTGTTGGTTATGACAAGCTTTGCGTCAAAGGCTACCCTTTCAAGCGTCATCTCCTGAAGGATTTCGAGGCTCACTTTCGAACATACGGAACTTGCGGATGAGATTGAAGGCAACACCAGGCATATAAATAAACAAACCACGGCAAATATGACTTTGCCGATGAAATAATTGATGCATCTGAAATGTTTAATGTCTCTATTCATATAAGCAATCTATCGAAAATAACCGTAACATTTAAATGCCGTGACCGGCATGAGGAGCCGTAAGCCGTGACCTGCATAAGGAGCCGTAAGCCGTGACCGGCATAAGGAGCCGTAACGAAAAGATCATAAATGTAATGGTTTTTCGTAACGGCTCCTAACGAAATGGTCGGAAATATAATGTTTATTTCGTAACGGCTCCTGAGCGTTCACAGGTTCAGAGTTCACCGTTTTGGGTTATTTTTCCAGGAAGTACCTGGTCCAGCGCTTTGACAAAATCGCTTACTGTCAGCAAATCCGCCCCCGGTACATTTACCATGTAGGCCAATGCTGTTTGTCTTCCGTTGTTGTCAATATAGCCTGCGATTGAAAATACATCCATCAGGCGTCCTGTTTTAAGCTTCAGAGTTTCCAGGCCGGAGGGGGACTCGACAAACTCCCCGTCCATACCGATCGCCGGGATGGTTTTGTAAAAAGATTGAAACCATCTCTTTTTGGATATTTTCATCAAAAAATTCGCCATCTGCCCGGCGGTAATTCTGTTGTCGCGGGAAAGGCCCGATCCGTCGGCTAAATTCATTTCTTCGGACTTTATCCCGAGGCCACTCATAAACTCCTTCAGCGCATCTACTCCCTTGCCGACAGTACCGGGTGAACCGGCCCTCTTTGCGCCGATAGAGAGCAACAGATTATCGGCCAATACATTAAGGCTGTATCTGTTCATCTCTTCCAGCATCACAGCTATATCTTTTGATTTAAGGCGAACGATTTCCTTTGCGCCTGACGGCACTCTTCCCCGTTTAATTAATCCACTTGTAATTACGCCATTTTGCTGCAAAATATTTTTAAACGCTCCGGCAGCAAAGAGGCCGGGATCAGAAAGAGCAAATCTCTGCCTAATATTTACCGGATCTGCGGGGTTAAGAAAAATTTCATAGGAAAGGTCGTCGATCTGACGGATTGACTGCTTTTCGGAATTGTTGAAATAAAATTTTAATTCACCGTTGGGTGGGATTGCCGAAATATTCTTTGTATTACCTGAAACCGTTATTGATACGGTGTGCAAATCCATTCCGAAAGCGGCCGGAGACGCATAAGCGGGGTGGTTTATTTTGTTCGCAAACCCTTGCGCATCAAAGTAAGAATCATCCAGTATTATATCGCCGGTAATTGTTTTAATCCCCGAAGACCGGATCTTCTGCGCAGCAAAAATAATATCATCGCTTAAAAGCAACGGATTACCCGAACCCCTGATGTAAATATCGCCTTTTAATTCTTCTTCTGCCACAACACCGTCAAATGCGATTAAAGTGTCAAAATCGGCTTCGGTTACAGAACTTTCCAATACCAGAGCCGCCACAAGCAGCTTTATCACAGAACCCGGAATCAATAAGCTTTTGCCGGCGTTACCTGAACTGATTATTGTTTCACCCGTATCGGTATCAACAGCACATAAAGACCACCTTGCATTGTCCGGCAGGAAAGAGTGGATTTTTTGTTCAAACAGAACCCATTCCATGGGCTTGTTTATAAGATGTCCCGGCTGAGCCGCGTAACAGAAAACAGGCGGGAAGAAAAAGGATACAATAAACAGACACACAATTGTTATGCGTGCCGTCTCTGATACTCTGAAGGTTATTTTTCTCCCGGTAAAAGCACTCATATGACTTTATACCTGACTCACAATATCAAATTCGCCGGAAATATATACTTGAAAAAAATAAATATGATAAAAGGCAGAGGTCTAATTCAATGCCTTAAATACGAATGAAAGATTTGAGCTGGATAAAACAAATGAATACAGTTTATTATAAAATCGAGTAGTCCGTATCAGGCAATTTTCCGCCTGTCAATCACAATTTGGAGAAAGAGGTCCAGGGATTCTCCACCTGAGGCGGAAAGGATTGAAGCTCCCCGCGGCAAGCTACAGGGAATCTTCGGCCTCAGGGAATAGCGTCTATTATTCGCTCGATAACCCCTCGCCACCCGTTTTTTGGAAGATGCGCGGAACTCTTCAAAACGACTCTTCAGGAACAGAAAAAGCTGATAGTTCTATTTGTTGCTAACAAAGCCATAAATATATATTTACAAATAACTGTTTACGCATTAACATGATCAACTATCAAATCAATATTACGCAACAGGTACGCATTTTTTCAGGAGGATCCATTGTTTGAAAGAGAAATATTATGAGCAGGTTACAGATAAATATTAAGGACGATAAAAAAGTCTATATTGTCTTGGATTTACTAAAGGAATTGCCTTTTGTCGAGATCGAGGGCGGCCCGGGAAAAGCAACCGATAGAAAAGGCAAGGGAAGTTTGAAGGATCTTTTCGGCATATGGGAGCACAGAAAGATCACTCTGAACGATATCAGAGAAAAAGCCTGGAATAGAAGCTAAACCATGATATTGTGCGATACCGACATTTTCATCGAAGCGCTGAAAAATAACTCCAGGGCAATAGGATCGTTAAGAAATATTGGCTTCGAAAATATAGCGCTCAGCGCCATTACCCTCATGGAGTTGAGAGCTTTGCACAACTCCCGAGATATTGTTTCCAGGAACTCCGTTGTTATTTCTAAAACTCATAAAATAAGCATTTAGTTTGATTTAACATATTGATTTTACTTGACATCATAGTTATTTCATGCCATATTCTCACCATAAATCAATCACTTTCTATGGAGGATAATATGGGCTTTAAAAAAATGGATAAATCTCTTGATTTTGCCGACTTCGTACTCGCTAACTCCTTGAAACATAACCGCAGCCTCGCTATAATGGAAAACATTAATAAAGCCATCAACTGGTCAAGAGTCGAATCCATCCTGCTCAATCATTATACAGTCGGCGCAAGCGCAGAAGGCGCCGATGCTTATCCTCCTTTACTGCTGTTTAAATGCCTCATGCTACAAAAATGGTTCCATATCAACTCAGATCCCGAACTCGAAAACCAGATCAACGATCGTTTATCCTTCAAAAAGTTCCTCTCACTTCCCTTCGGTAAACCGGCTCCTGATCATTCAACTTTCTCACGCTTCAGAACCAGATTGTCTAAAAATGCCATGGATCAGATAAATACCGAAATCCTCCGCCAGTTTGAAAGTCAGGGCCTTACCATTAATGAAGGCGTCGCTATTGATGCCAGACTCGTTAAATCCGCCAGCCATCCCATCAGCAATGATCAAATTAAAGAACATAAAGACAAAAAAAATACTCCTGAAGGTAAAGTGGATAAAAACGGTAAACCGCTCAAGTTCTCAAGAGACCTCGAATCGGACTGGACCGTTAAAAATGATGAGCCTCATTACGGCCTCAAAGAACATGCATCTGTCGATATTAATCACGGCTTTGTCCTGGCTACCACGCTTACTCCGGCTTCCGTTAATGACTCAAAGTATCTGCCCTACTGCACCATCTTCAGCCGCCATACAAATCAGCCTGTTAAAAAGGTTCTGGCGGATAAAGGCTACTTTGGAAAACCTAACAGGGAATTCCTTTCCATGAATAATATAGCCGACGGCATAATGAGAAAAAATACTACTACCGCTAAATTGACCTCCTCTGAAAAAGAACGTAATAAAAGAATATCAAAACTCCGTTATATCGTCGAACAATATTTTGGGCTCAGCCAACTGTATGATGGAGCAGAGCAAGCCCGGTTTACGACAATCGTTAAAAACACGTTTGACTGCTGGTACCGCCAGGCAGCCTTTAATATCTCAAGGGGGTTGAAAATACTGAGTGTTGCCGCCGTATAAGGCGGTGAGGTGCGCCCGGAGTATGGCATCCGGGTAAAGCACCTCAAAACACTCCCCTGAAGGGGGAAGATTGACTCCCTTACAGGGTACTTTTTGACCGATTTTAAGAAATATTTATAAATTTACCGTATTCTCCAAACTGATGTTTTTTGAAAACCTATAAAAATGTCATTATCCGAAATCTGTTAAGTTTTTCAAAGGTCTCAGTGGATATCGTGAAAGTCGCTCCGATGACGATAAAATAAGGTGAATTCACCATGTCTAATAGTTATCTTAAGTGGTGCACTTTAAACTTGAATTCACCAGATTTTAAAACGAAACAGCGAGCCCATTCCACGCCGAAAACCTGTTTTCACCTACCAAGTCAGTGGTTTTTGACTTGAAATTGAATTGAAGATTACCAATTGTACAGGTGAACATTGTACAGGTGAACCTTAATCCTCCCGTGTCCACGTGGATCGGTCAAGTTCTTTCCTCACGGCCATTCCCAGTTTCTCTATGACATAGGGCTTTCTCGCATAGGCGCCCGCACCGAGAGCCTGGGCGGCTTTCACGCGCTCCGACTCCGAAAATCCGCTCACGATAATTGCCCTCTGTTCAGGACATATCTCAAGCACGCTCCTGTACGTGTCAAGTCCGTCCATACCGGGATCCATAATCATATCCAGAACCATGAGATCAGCCTTATGCTCCTTTAAGTACGACACTGCCTCTTCACCGCTGGAAACGCTTGCTACAACGTAATTCAGTTTCCTGAGCATCTCTTCTGCCAGATCCCGTTGCCCTTTGACATCATCCACAATCAGTATCGATTCGCCTTTCCCTATGTATTCGGAAACGGATACGGCAACATGTTCAGCAGATAATTCTTCCCTCGTTACGGGAAAATAAAGGACAAAAGTGCTTCCCTTTCCCTCTTCGCTCTGAACGTTGATGTAGCCATTATGCTCCTTCACCGTACCCCAGACCACCACCAATCCTAACCCGGTTCCGCTTCTCCCCATGACCTTCTTCGTATAAAACGGCTCAAAGATGCGTTTCAGATCAGCCTCATTTATACCTTCACCTGTATCGGACACTGAAAGGACAACATAGTCTCCTTCCTGAATCTTATCATATCCCTGAATCGGCTTGTCCAGATACCGATTGGCTGTTTTGATGGTCAGAACTCCGCCTTTCGGCATGGCTTCACTCGCGTTCGACACCAGATTGAATATGGTCTTGCCGAGATGTACGGAAGAAGCAGAAATGTTCAACAGATCCGGATCAAGATCGGTCTTGATCTTTACTGCAGAATGGTAGGAGGTCAGCTTCTCAAACTCCGGTGACTTTTGCCAGTCAGCAAAGATTTTGTTAAGATTAAGAACGTCTCTGCCGGAGACTCCCCTTCTTGCGAGGGTCAGAAGATCACCCACAATCATGGCTGCCTTCTGGCCTCCCTCCATAATATTAACAAGTTTGGATCTTATCGGGCTGGACTTATCTGCACCCATCAGGAGCAATTCCGCATAGCCGACCACAATGCCCAGAACATTGTTGAGATCGTGGGCGACGCCACCCGCCAGAATTCCCAGGGACTCCATCTTCTCCGCCCGGCTCAGACGCTCCTCAAGGCTTCGCCTTTCCTCCTCAGCCTGCCTGCGCTCTCTAATCTCCCTCCGAAGTTGATCGTTAGCTTCCCTTAGTTCTGCAACCCGGTTTTCCAGTTCATGGTGAGCTGTCCGTAGGTTCTCCTCTACTTTTTCCAGTAATGCGGCTTTCTCTATTAGTTCAAGATTCTGCTCACGCAACTTGCTTCTGTTCTTCTTCAGGATACCGGAAGTTAATGAAGAAACGTATGCTACAACAAAAAGTAATCCTATGGCCACCGAGAGGTAGGACAATATAGTAAGCGGTGTAGGATTAAAAGACGGAACGACAGTCTGATGTGGAATTAAACCGAAATACTCGCATCCCACCACAAAGCTGAAAGCTGCAGAACACAGAAAAGCTATGACATAGGTATAGTTTCGCGGCCCCATGACGCCTACATACGTTATGAGGGCAGCATAGATAGGTGTTAGGAATGTGGCTTCTATACCGCCAAGGGAATAAAGGATTGCCGTATAACCAAGGATCTCAAGGAAATTGATCAGGAGTGAAGCATATCCGTATAAGCGCATGTTGGTAATACGCTTCAATATCAGTAAAGTGGGTGGGTTGATCAAAATGAGATATAGGACTGACAAGGAAATGCCTGCAAAGTGATTCACCTTGATAACATTTGCAAGATAAGCGGCTAAAGCGAACAGCCACATGATCAAACTGGCGCCTGAGCGGACAATCGCTCCTTGAAAATGCCGTCTATAGAGGTTCTCCAGATAATCCGCAGGCTTTTCGGTCTCATGGTGGTTGCTTGGTTCTATCACGTTGTCTCCCTCTTCAAGAATTGTTCAAACGCTTAAATACCTCGTGTTGCCGGCTGGATAGAAAGATGGATTGTGTTTATACGAACCTTATTTAACTATTTAAAAACTATTTGCCCCAATAAGATGTCAAACGGAATATGGTCCATCAGATGCTCTTTACCGTCTGAAATCATCAACTTTTCCTGACTCATGCTGATTGATACTTTCAGGAAGTTATATTTCAGCCCCCACTGCCCATTTTTTTTCTTCAACCTCACTCCCGATAAAAAACAAAGACCCGATCCACAAGCTTTATAAAATATTCAGAGTCTTTCTTGGCAGCCTGGTACT
>Ga0180009_10001567_pt1 | contig 27857 bp, 26 predicted proteins | sample OS_PC_MetaG_FD_123537 | JGI IMG/M metagenome (GOLD analysis project Ga0180009, IMG submission 123537) | Groundwater microbial communities from the Aspo Hard Rock Laboratory (HRL) deep subsurface site, Sweden - OS_PC_MetaG | ecosystem: Environmental > Aquatic > Deep subsurface > Groundwater... | reverse complement strand
TCCTGTTTTCCACACCTTTTTCCGTTGATACGCTGTAGATCACCACTGGTTGCCCGTTGAGCGCTTCGATAATGCCTTTGTCATTCATTGAATGCTCGGTTTTAACATAGTCATCGCTCAGGCCGAAGTGAGCAACCACTTTCAGATCCTTTCCCCTTGAATCCAGGAGCTTAACTGATGTGGCTTTGACATCAAGGGCTTCTGCGATGTCACAGGCCATCTTGTCAAGAATGTCTTTCAGGTCAAGACTTGAATTGATATTGACGGTCAGGTCATGGTAAAGCCTGACATATCTGAGAATCTGGTCTAGGAGCCTGGATTTCTCAATGGCAATTCCGCCCTGCTCAGCCAAAGCAGATAGAAACAGGATCTCATCACTGTCAAATACCCGGATCTCTCTGGTATAAAGTGTCAGTACGCCGATGACCACATTCTTGACCTTTACCGGCACTACCAGGAGCGATGCAATACCTTCTGCTTTTTTAATATCATGATTGTCCACCCTGGGATCTGAACAGGCATCCTTTATCTGGAAATATCCCTTGGACATTAGGAGTTTCAATACTTTCTTCACCTTAGTGGATCCAGCGTGAAGGTAGTTGTCCGACAATCCTTTCTGGGCCGCTATGGTAAAATGCCCTGGATTTTCATCGCACAGGAATAAGCAGGCTGCTTTTCCGGCCATCGTATCAATGGCGCTTTCAACAACAAGATCCAGCAACGGTTTGGTTTTCTTTGTCGTGCCGAACAACCTGCTGATCTTACAGATAGTGGTAAAATAATCTTCTTTTTTGGTCATAATGTGCACCTCTTGAGTTTTAAAAATTTATCTTCCTGGTGCCAGCTTTTTATTAATGATGCATTTAGCTGAATCCGTCACTTTTACGGTTCCATTTTCTTTTGCAATCATTTTCTTTTTCAACAATTTTCTTGCCGCACACATTGCCTTGTGTTTCTCAGGATCATCCCACTCAATCAGCCATTGGGAAATCTTGGGCACAAATTCCTTCTGGCTTTTTGAACTGACAAAAATCCCAATGTGTCCCGTATCCAGGACCAGGTCTTCCGTGTTTTTACTGCCCACGGCTGAAGTGGTCTTCTCACAGGCCTTTGCCGGAACAAGATGGTCATATGTCCCGTAAATATTTAAGACCGGCATGGTCACCTTTCTTAGATCCACGATCTTGCCGTCAAGTTCCATTTTGTTCTGGATTAAAAGATTTTTTTTATAACAGTCCTGAATAAACTGCCTGAAGGTCTCCCCTGGAACATCCGGGCTGTCAAAAATCCATTTTTCCATCCGCAAAAAATTTTCAACAAAGGTCTTATTATTCATATTATCCATAAATCCGACATATTTATCGATCATCAGTCTTGCCGGGTTGAGCATTAAAAATCCAAGGTTTAACAGATCACCCGGCATGTTGCCGTAAGTGTCTATCAGCGTGTCCTGGTCCATGCCGCCGGACCAGATATGCAAAAGCCCGTCATTTGTATCGAAATCAGTGGCAGTCACAACCGTAATCAGGTTTTTCACTTTTTCAGGAAACAAGGCCGAATACATGAGGGAAAACGCCCCGCCCATGCAGATGCCCATAAGGTTGACCTTCTCAATGTTTTCAGCTGAACAGATATGATCTATCACATTGTCGATATAGCCGGATACATGGTCGTCAATAGTGAGATATCTATCCTTACGCGTGGGATATCCCCAATCAATCATATAAAGATTGATGCCTTCATCAAGCAGGCTTTTGACCACACTTCTGCCGGGCTGGAGGTCAAGCATGGTTTCCCTGTTCACCAGGGCATAAACAATCAACAGCGGCGTTTTCAAGCGGGTTTCTGTTGTTTTTTTATAATGCTTGAGCTTTACCCGGTCCTCCTCATACACTACCTCATACGGGGTCGTGGCAATATCGGTTTCAAGGTTTCCCGTCAGGACCCCGGACGTTTCCTGGATGTGGACCTTGGCCTTTTCCGTGTCCTGAACCAGTTTGGAAATCATTAAATCTACAAATGCTTTAGGTCTGCTCATTTGGCTGCCCTCCTTACTGTTCTTTCTTTTCAAGCACTTTAAGACGCTTTTCCATGCGTTTTATTTTTTTTACCAGCAAATACTGCTCCTTGTATAATTCATCCATGTCCTTGTTGGATGGGATGGGGAGCATCTGTATCAGGTCCTGAAGCGTTTCATGACGGGCAGTGTTAAATTCTGTCATGGTTTTCAACGCATTCCTCATGGCATCCAGGTAGTCAGGCGATTTAAAAAGCGTCATGTAAAAACCTTCCAGGACTTTGATCCATAACCTGTAGTATTCCTGGGGATTGTCAGGAATATTGTCACTCTGGGAAATTTCATCAAATTTCTCCTGCATCACCTGAACAGACTTCTCAAGCGGCAGGCTTAAAACCCTTGAAAATTCTGCCGCAGCCGTCTGGAATAGATTGTACTTGTCCAGCAGGCTGCTGAATCGTTCCTGGTACTGGCGGGCAAGGCCCAGCTTGGGGAGTTTGTAAACCTTGGAAAGTTCTTTGTCATAGATTTCAGCCCAGACTTTGTATATGTTCTGGTCAATATCATCAAATGGATAGGCCTGGGTGGTCTTGCCTAGGCTGGCAAGCTTATTTGCATACTGCTGTTGCAGCTTAAAGCAAGTTTCCCAGCTGATCCGGGCCATCTTCAAGCCGACTTCAGGCAAGGCATTCATGCCCGAGGTCATGGCATTCATCATATCCGGATCCTTAAGGAAACAAAACAAGGTCTGCCAAACTTTATAGGCTGAACTGATGGAGTCTGCCGCCTTTTTTGTCCCTGGGCCAAACGCTTCAAAGGAGGGGCCGAACCCTGTACCAAGCGGGTTGAAGTCAGGTGCAAAATCCTTCATCATACCGTTAAAATCATTAACAGACTGCATCCAGGCTGACAAAAAAGATTTCGAATCAAAGTGTTCCTGTTGTTTTTTTGTCATGGGGCACCTCACTTTATTCTCTTTTGCAGTTGTTTTCAGCGCTTAATGATAGACCGCCTTTCAAACGGATACTGAGATAAAAAGTCACTTGCCGATCACTTTGTACAATGCGCTGTCATGTTTTTTTAGAACATCTTAAAATGCACCTGTATTATGGCATTTTAAGATAATGTATCAGCTAGCAAGACAGCTTTTGATCACAGGTCGATTATTTAGGCAGAATCTTTGCCTTGGTTGATTTTTTTTGAACTGGAGTCTTTTTTCTGGCGGAGTTGGGACGTGAAACTGTTTTCTTTTTCTCAGGCATGGCAATGACACCCGTCATACTGCCGAATTCTTCCAAAAGCTTATTAAACCGGGTGGTTTGGAGACTTATGACCGTGTTAAGCTTTTGGGTAACATCATTTTTTTTGTGACCGACATCTTCCATCATCATTTGAAGATGGGTGATGGTTTCTTCCTGATCCTTGACCCGTTGTTTTAAGGTCTCGTATCTATGAACCATCTCCATATGTTTTTTTTTGGGAACCACATCAAAGAGGCTTAAATATTCCTCAAAAGAGCTGAGAAAACTGGAAAAGGCTTTTTTTTGAATTGAGTCGGCATCATGGTAATTATCTTTCTTTTCAGTTTGGACCGGTTTGATACCATAGGGCTTAAAAAACAGGTCATTCATCTCTTTCATCCCAGACAGGCCTGCTGCCACCCATTTTGCCATTTCATCCATCTGTTTTTGCCCCTTTGCCGCATTCAACATCATGTTACCCCAAAACTCTAAAAAATTTTTATCCATTGTTTACCTCCTTTCTAAGATTCCAGGTCCAAATGAAAACGGACAGGTCCGCGGTAATTTTTTCCAAAACGCGTATGAAGCGCACATGCTGATTCCGGGTGGGACCAGGATGTGGCAATTCCAAGATGTCCTTTGGGGAAAACACATAGTTCGGCATCGACATGGTTCAGGGGTGCCTTTGCACAATCGCCGTCCACAAGGTCATCCTGCTCGGCAATGCTGATGTGGTACTGGATATTCGTTTTTTTTAAATGGCTGAAATTCAGTTTTCTTCCAAACAGTGTTACCGGCAGGGTGCCGTCATCGCTGATGGATTTATTATAGGTGATAAAACTGAAATCACATATTTTCTTTGGAATATCAGTGCGCTCATAGGCCAGCCAGTAATTAAGCGCGGCAGCGGTTGTATTAATTTTAATCTTGCCCTTCTGCATTAAAAACATGGAAAGATCCCTATAAAAAGCGGCGACAGGCGATTCTTTTCCCATGCTCATGATCTTGTAAACCCAGCTCATGACCTCGCCATCAACAACCTTGTGGCCTGTATCAAGCGTTTTAACCGAATGCCCCATATCCCTGAACCGATCCGGCAAAAGAGTATAATAATTTTTAAGGGAAATGCTCTTTGTTCCGTCTATGGGAGAAACGCAGGTCACAAGTGCATCTACAAGGTTATCAAGCCTGCCGGATAACAAATTGATCAGCGCAACGAATCCGCCCTGGCAATATCCGTTCAATGTCACTTTTTTATTGTGGATCTTCTTGATCTCGCTTAAAAAATAAGCCATATCCATGCAGTCATCCTCAGGTGCCATCTCCTGAACCGCGGGTGTGTTTGAAACAGTTTTCAATACCCTGAGATATGTGGGGATACCCTGGTCTGCAAAAGCATTGACATAGCTTTTTTTCTTCCCCCTTAAAAACATAAGAATATTGGATCCAAGCACATAGGGAGGAATTACCAGGACAGGTTTGCCGGTATTTCCAAGTTTTATGTTTTTGACTGATGGGGTAACCCGGTACAGGTAAAAGCGCTGTGTTTCAGCAACCAGTGTGACATCACCTCTTTCAGGGTGTACGCCGAAATCCTTTTTTGCTGCCTTAATGGCCTTGGGATAATGATGCACAAGGGTCTCCAACGCACTGGAGCCCTGTTTTAGAAGCCTGAGTAATTTTTCACCATTCGGGTCTGAAAAAGCATCTATGAATGACATGAAAGCTGTTTGAGCTTCCGGAAAATTCAAATCGCCCATTGTCTTGAAAGCCCCGGCTGCCCCTTCTGTCATAAGGCCAAGATTCATTTGAAACAGACTGACATAATCAAAGTAATTTTCCAGGGGCGATGTTGTTAAAATTTTTTGCTTCTCAACTTCATAGAAACATCTGGAAGCCGGCCATGCCGGCTCCATAAAGGTGTTTGTGTACCTGAATATGCCTGTCCAGAAGGTCTGCAGGGATTTGATGCCTTCAAGCATTGCCATACCTGCATTAAGGTTCCGGTTCATTAATTGTTCCATTTGGCCTGAAAGTTCCCGTTTTATCATCAACACCTTCCTTCCAGAATTTCTGGCTATTAATGTTTACCGCACCCCAAGCAGGTTGTGTCTACTCGTTGAAAAAAACCTCAACTTTTGCAAAGTTTTCATCAACCATTTTCTTGAAATCTTCACATCCTTTTTTACAATTGTTCGCCCAGTCCTGCATGGCTTTTTTCCCTTCTTCAGGCAGCCAGGGGTTCTGCTCAATCATTGTGGTGAACATTTTTTCAGTCTGTCCCTGAACAATCATCATTGCGCTTAACGTATTATCAAAAGCTGTTTTGTTAAAATCAATCATTTGTTTAAGAATGGTTTTCTGATCCATTTTTTTCTCCATATTTACATTAGTTGTTATATTTAAATTCCTGGGCAAGTCCTATTCATTAAAATAGGATTCCACTTTTGTAAAATTTTCATTCATCTCATTTTTAAAGGTGGAGCGACCGTGTTGATAGGTTTTAACCCAGTCTTCAATGGCTTTTCTCCCTTCTTCCGGAAGCCAGGAAGCCTTTGCCACAAAGTTTTCAACTACTTTCTCGGTTTGGTCCTGAACCATAGCCATGGCATCAAATGAATTGTCAAATGTAAACCTTTGAAAATCGATCATCTGTTTCAACATGCTTTTCGGTGTCATTTTATCCTCTCTTTTCTTTTGTCATAACTCCAAAATATATTGCTATGCACAAAAAAATAATGTTCTGATAATTATTAACTTTAAATTTTATAATACACTTGATCATAAGTTTCCTCTTGCTGTATTTGAAATCATAATATAATATACAATAACTGCTGGTCAAGCATTTTTTTTGCATTGCAACATTTTTAAATTTCAATTTTTTCTGCAATGCACTCAATACACTGCAACCATAAAAGGAGACGGGAAATGCCGGAAAAAGTTAAATTTAAAAAATATGCCAACCGACGTTTGTATAACATGGAAAAAAGCAAGTATGTGACCTTGAAGCATGTTGCAGAACTTATACGAAAAGGCCGCCAGGTGGAAGTGATCGACGTCCAGACCGAGGAAGATGTCACTGCATTTATCCTGACACAGATCATTATGGAGGAATCCAAGAATAACAATAACCTCCTGCCCATCCCTTTGCTCCATCTATCCATCCAGTACGGGGAGACCATCCTTCGAGAATTTTTTGAAAAATACCTGCAGCAGACCCTGGAGGCATACCTTAGTCACAAGATTGCCGTGGATGAGCATTTTGGAAAAATGCTGGAACTGGGTATGGGATTTTCGAATTTAGCACAAAAATCCATGTATGACATGTTTGCAGAGTACACAAAGAATTTAAAAAAATGAAGATCTCCAAGAAATTAAGCTTATGGTAAAATTGCTTATTTCTTCTGCCTTCCGGGAATCTGATTTTTATTCTCACTGATTGAATTATCAGTATTCTTCATCTTTCTTGTAATTGCAGTTAACAATAGGGCGCAAGCCCCGGGTTAAAGGATTCAAACGCCCTGATGTCGCTGATCAGATTCTGGGGCAGGCTTTCCAGAGTATCCAAGGAGAAATGGGTTCCGGGCTGGATAAACCCGTGGCCGAATTGACGGATCTGTTCTCCTTCAAACCAAAGACCCGGCTGCTGGATTTGCCTTTCGATCACCACCTTTTTTTTCTTGTTCAGGGCCACTTCCTTAAACGGGTGACGAAAGGACACCGCTGTTTTCAAGGATGTGCCGCTGTATGCGACCTTGAGTCGGACATTGGAAAAATCCAAAAGCGGCCACAGGTTTTCACTAAAAAAAAGCTGATCGCAGGCGTTTGACAATCGCCACAAAGTGGTGTCGCAGGCCAGTGACAAGAGATGCTGATGAATGGCGCTGATCTGTTTTTCGCCGCCGCAGACGCTCATGGTTCTGATATGGCCGATGGGGGTTACATCTTCATGGGCAGCTTTTATCTGCAGGGCGTTTCTCCTTTGTGCGCCGGCTCCCTGGAATTGATGGCGATAGGTAAATGAGCAGTAATTGATCGGCAGGGTAATGTTTTGATCCAGGCTGTATCGGATCAGTTCCAATGCAGCAAGCTCGGTTTCAAGAATCGTGACCTTGGGACCATGAAGAAACGTGTATGCCTTTTGTATAAACCGGGTTTTATTAAACGGCGTGCACCGAAGCTGGTGAAGGTTTAGATAATTGACCCCTGCCGCATTAAGTTCTTTTATCACCTGCCGTGTCTTTTCCATATCTTCAGGAATGGCAGGAATCTCCACGGTTACGCAGGGAATAGTACCCAGAGCCTTTTTCAGGGCTTCCAGATTATAATGGTTGGCACTGATGTCAAAGCGGATTTCGTTAAGACCATGATCTCTCAAGATTTTGAGTTTATCCTCTGTCACCAGAAGGCCGTTGGTATACATCCATATATAAAGGGGGTGAGATACCCTGGACCGCAGGGTCTTTAAAAAAAACAGCACCCTGTCAAAGGTCATAAAGGGTTCTCCTCCGCTGAAGCTTACGCCCTTGATATTAAATTTTTTCACATAATCGGCATAATCATGGGGATTGGAAAATTCCAATGAACTGGTCATTGGCTGTCCCTTTTCCTTCTGGGCTGAAGGGCAGTAAAAACACTGGGCATTGCAGATTCCATTGATAAAAAGACAGGACCAGTCTCCATTGCCGCAAAGGGTACATCCCGGGGAAATGGCATGGGTGAAAAGCTTGGTCTCTGAGAACTGCCATCCCGGTCCTGCGACATGGGTATTAAAAATGGCGTTGATCAGGTCTTCCCTGAGACGGGTTGCTGCATCAGCCTTTTCAGGGGTGAGCCAGTTCATTGATTCATAGGAATCTGAATATTCCTGCCGGATTTTGCAGAACCGCTCGGGAGTATCAATTTTAATCATGGTTAACAGCCTGTTCTCATTAAGGATAAAACCCCTGTCTGATTGCAGGATAGATGCCAAGGGGATGACTTCCAGGTCATATAATTTAGAACCGACTGAATTAATGGAATATTTTTAGGATTGATAAGGTTGGCTGCCTGAAGACGGTGCCGGACTGAAGGATGAAAACCAGAGGTCAAACGTCTTAAAAAAGGAAAGACAGGAATCCATATGTCCTGTTTAAGTCACCGATATTCTGTAATAAGGATTGATTTAAGTATTCAAGGGAATAAGAAAGGATTAAAATTAATTATTTACCTGGTATGAAAAATGACTTTTCATAGGCCAGACGCCTCTTCAGGCCAAGGCGCAACTTCCCCCTCGGTTTTAAGCCCGGTGAAAGCGTATTGCCGCATGACCTCATAGCTGAGGATCGCCACAGTATTGGCAAGATTCAAGGATCTTGTATGAGCAGACATGGGTACCCTGACACAGGAATTTTTGTTTGCCAGCAAAAGCTCTTCAGGCAGCCCCACTGATTCCTTGCCGAAAATAAGATAGACTTCAGCTTCATAACAGAACCGGTCACATCTGTTTGCAGCCTTTCTTGAGAGAAATACTTTCTGGCCTGCTGGATTTTTTGCAAGGAAATCTGCATAATCCCTGTAATATTTCACGTTAAGCTCTTTCCAGTAATCAAGCCCGGCACGCTTTAAATATTTATCTTCTATGGAAAAGCCCAACGGCTCCACCAAATGCAGCACCGCACCCATGGCATTGCAGGTCCTTCCGATATTCCCGGTATTCTGAGGTATTTCCGGCTCTAATAATACAATATTCAACTTAATCATTTTCTTGCACCTTATTTTTTTAAAAAATGGGCTATAGCATTTTAAATTTTGTTCTGGTGTCTGCCCTTTCTATAAAACCTTGCAAGTTGTTTTTATGGTTTCCAGACTCATAATAATTAAGATAGATTCTTGTTCCTCCCGTTATACCACCAGGAGAATAGATCCATATCTTGGCGGTATATGTTTGCCCGATTTTAGGCGGCAATCCACCCTTCACAACCAAAATATCATTTTTCGCCAGGGTTATCGTTTTATATTCAATCCCGCAATCAAACACCTTTTTACCGTGTTTTTCTTTTTCAAGTTGGAGTTCCCACGGCTTATGCACCATCCATTCGCCTGTATTTAAAGTTACCATACTGATGACGATTATATAATCCTTTCCGGTAAAAAAATGTGAATAAGCACGATACCTAAGCGCAGATTCCCCAGTACTTTCATCGATAGAACCCAGATATTTTAATCCAGCTGTTTCCATTTCAAATTTCGGCTCCTGGGTTGTAGAAAAAATATTTTCCGTCAGCTTCTTATCATCCAACTGAAAATTTTTTTGAGCGACACATCCCGTCAAAAGCAAACCCAAAACAATGATTAATAATTTTTTCATCATGTTTCCTTTCTATAAAGTTCCCTGTGTAAACAGCCCTTTCATACTCTATAAAATTGTGACTGACCGCAAGGGAAATCCAAAAGATTATATCATTTTGTAAAAAAAATTACAGTGTGATATTGTTAACATCTATTCATAAATCAAGCTAATAAAACTTTGTTTTTAAACTGTTGGAAAAGAGAACAATGGATTCAGCAACAAAACCTTCATCTACGGTTGAACAGAATATGCGCCTTATTAATGTGGCCTTTGACTGCGTATTCATCAATGCCTCTGAAAAAGAAAAAACACTCAAACTTTTGGAAGAAAAATCCAAGGAAAATCCAGACACCAATGTAATAGAAATTTTCAAGCAGGAAAATTTCATCTCAGATAAAAGAATAGAGTATTTACTCGCTTTTGATACCTACTTGCAAATTCACTCTGAAGATCACCAGTTTGGGAAGATTGCCATTGCCAACGGCCTGGCCTCTGAAGAAGATGTATATAGCGCCCTTAAACACCAGGAAAATTATTTTAAAAACAACCGGATGAGTATGTTAATTGGGGATATTCTGGTTGGAAATGGGAGCATCACCAGAGCGGACCAGGTTTCAATTCTTTTGACTCAAAATAGAATTAAAGATGAAAACCTTTCAGATGCCTTAAATGACATTGGCAAAACTCAAATGGAAAAAGATGCCGTTAACAAGCGGTTCGGGGTTCTTGCCATTAAAAAAGAACTGGTTGCAATCGAGCAGGTAAATACTGCTCTAGAAATTCAAAAAAATGAAAGAAATAAACCAGGAGAACCCCGTTTCATTGGTCAGATCCTAAAGGAAACAGCTGATTTATCAGATAGTGACATTCTCCAGATTCTTTTAGAGCAAAAACAATTTGAGAAAAGGAGACTTGACCTTGAAAAAGCTTTGTATACGGTTAAATCTGAATTAAGGATTTCTAAAAAACTTAACAGACTATTTGAATACAGTATCTCAAAAGACGGCCTTGAGGCCTTTGTAAAAAAACGAAAAGAAATAGACGAAGCAATTCCTATTTATGAATTTCTTATTTGGCTTAGAAGAGTGGGAATTAAATTCGGTTTTGTGGATGATGCTGTTTTGGAAAAATTTATTCAAAAAACAGAAGAAAAATCTCAGATCACAGTTGCAAAAGGGTATCCAGCAGGGCAATGTACCAATGAGACAATCGAATTCTATTTTGAAAATGAATTTTCACAGGCACAACAGGAATCGAACAAGACAGATCCGGATCAAATAGAATCCTCAGACAAAGAGGATATTGCACAAGAAAAACCGATAGAAAAAAAACAGCCTCAAGAATTGGAAAGCAAAGATAACAAGCCTGACCAGGAAAAAATTCCGTCCCATAAAAATGATGATGAGAAAGACAATGACCCTCTTTTCTTTAAACAAGGCAGTCTTCTGGCACGGATCATTCCGGGGAAAAAAGGAAAACCTGGAAAAGATGTTTTAGGGTATCCCATCCAGCCGGATAAACCTTCCATTTGTATATTAAATGCCGGAAGCGGTGTAATTAAAAAAGGCTCTGTTTTTCTTGCCCGTATAGATGGCCGCCCTGTTCTAAAAAATGGTGTAACCCTTATGGTTGAAACGGCGCTTCAGAAAAATGAAATTAAAACCATTCCGGGCAACATCAGCAATGACACTAAAGACACTTATGACGCTGCAACTTTAGAAGTCAGCGGTATCATAACCACAGAGGGCATTTTAAGATGCCGCTCCCTGTTACTCCTTGGTAATATGATGGGGTGCGTAATTTGTTCCGGTGACATTGATATTAAAGGGAACATCGGAACGGATAAAGAAACAAAGGATAAAGGTACACTTCATCAGGCTGACATTCTCTGCCAGGGTTCAGTTAAAGCCTCTAAATCCATAATGAATTCAAAAATTCAGACTGAAGGTGAACTCCTGGCCTTTGGTTCAACCGTTATCGGATCACAGGTGCTTGCCTTTAAAGGCATGAGGATAAAAGATAGCCTCAAGGGTGTAAATGGACCGTCTATTCTTCAGTTTGGCATTAAACCCGGGGATAAAAGTATTCCTTTGGATCATACAATTGAAACGAAAAATGCAGAATTGTCTGTCTTAAAAAAAGAAACAGAGATCGCACAATTAACTGAAACATATAATAAAGAATTAAAGGAAGCAGAGAACCACCAGCTTGAACAGACTATATTCAAAAATCTTGTTGAAATCATTGAGGCACCTGATCTTTATCAGTATAACGGACTGGAAGGTAAAATAAAGTATTTGTATAGTCTGCCGGATTTTTCGTCCGTTAAAGCCTATTATTTAAAACTTCCTGAAACAGACACGGCTTTGGCGGTTCTAAATCAAATAATAGCATCTACCAAAACAATGCCCCTTGAAAATGCTTTAAAACAGTTTAAAGATAAAATTGATCCGGAACCAGAAGATCAAAATGCTGCCTCCACCATTTCTCGGATTGAGACTGATTTTAAAGCCCGCCTTGCCGCTTTTAAACGGGAGGCTGCAGAGAAATCAGAAGAAATCGAAAAGATAGAAAATGACATCAAAGGCCTTCAGGCCTTAAGAGCAAAGCTTGGATCAAGACATGTCAATTCGTTATCCCCGTCTACATCAGCGATAAAAATAAAAAACAAGTGTGAAAAAGGAACGATTATCAAAGGAGTATTTGCCCAACTTGTTGTAGAAAAAACCTTATATAATGTTGAATTTAAAGAGGTGATTGACCCGACAACCAATACAGGGTCCATTGTCATTGAAACATATTAAGGTGGCATAAAAAAGCCCTTCAAGAAACAGAGCAGCAATTTACATCAGGCAGCAAAAAAATTCTGGATCGGCAAACTGCTAAAAAGGCGCTGCGAAAACACTTTGAAGGATATAAACTCCCTTATTTTTTTTCTCCCAAAAGATGCTTTGCAAGACGCTTTCCAAGACCAATAATAGTTGTTGTTGGCGGCTGTCCCCAGGCTTCCGGAATAACAGAGCAATCACAAACAAACAGATTGTCATACGCTGTCATAAGATTGGAATCCACAAGTTCTCCGATTTTAACTGTACCACCAGGATGAGCGGCTAAATACTGAGTTTTAAAAATATCTTTTGCACCGGCATTCTTTAATATCTCTTTTGCACGTTCATACCCTCTGGACAGCTTCAGTTTATCCTTTTTATTTAATATTTTACGTACGCCGCCAGTGTCAGTAAGTTGTCCGCCAAGTTCATCTTTTGCTTTTACCATTATCTGGAGAGTTTTTTGTCGTGAAAAAATTTTCTGAAATTTAAAAACCCCGGCGGCAAACATTGCAGCTGTTGCGAATGGATGCGCCATGTCCGTCATCATGTACCCTTCATCTTCAATATGCACACCAGCGGTCATAGGAATTTCACTGGTTGGAACATCAATGTCTTTTACCGTCCCCCGAACACCTATGAGTGGATCAAAGAAAAAATCATATCCTGCTTTTTGAATACCACTTGCTCGAAGTATGACCGGAGTGCCGATACCACCTGCAGAAATAATAATTTTTGGTGCAAACGCGGTATGTCCTTTTTGACCTTTGGAAAATTCCACACCAACTGCTTTATTGCCTTCAAAGAGAACCTTTTTAACCTTTGCGCTGGTGATGAGGGTTGCCCCATTTGCTACTGCCTCCTCAATATACATTCTGGCACTCCACTTTACCTGATGAGGATCTCCATAATGCCCAAATGCATATGCTGGTTTCCATTTATCCTGATACATAAATTTATCCAGTTTTTTCCAGTTGTATCCAAGACCTTGAGCACTGTCCATCAACCGCTTTGACATGGGACCGACCATTTCATTTTTAAGTGGTGCAACCGGAAGCTTTCGGTCTCCGATGCTGATATCTGCCGTCATAACTTCAACAGTCGATTATGCTATGCGTAAATTTTGAAGTTTATCCTTGGCTTTTACAAAAATGATTTTACCATCTTTCCATACAGGGATTGAGAGGTCCAGATTGGCTGCTTTTTCAACGGCTTTCTTTGAAGCCCGTTGCATTGCATTTAAAGCCAATTGTGATTTTGATTCTTTTTTCATGTTTTTTCCTCCTTATCTCCATAAATCAAATAGCGAACAAATCTCTGATTAAATCCATATATATCTGTAAATAAAGATAAGAACAAGATTTACCTGAATTTGTAAAATAAGCAGATCAGATAAGGGGTTGATCGGGAATAACGGGAATTCATATAAAAATATTATATTTAATTGATCTTACTGATGTTACGCGATATTGAAATGATAGTACGGTGTGTAAATAGCTAAAAAGACCGGAAGATTTCGGTTCTTAATCTCGGATTGATTCGGAAGATCTCAGATATATTAAAATTGACAAAAAAAGTTTCAAATGTTAATTTTCAAATAAATACAATAGGATTTAAGATATGCAAAATACTATCGAAATAAAACACCTGTCCAGAGAAGAAAAACTTCGGATGATGGATGCTCTTTGGACAGATTTGATATCTGAAGAGGAGCTTCTTGAATCTCCGGAATGGCATCAGAAAGCCCTTCAAGAAACAGAGCACCGATTTGCAGCAGGGAAAGAAAAAGTTCTGGATTGGCAAACCGCCAAAAAAGATCTGCGGAAACACTTTGAATGAAAATTAAAATCCTTTCGTCCGCGATAACTGACTTGTCAGAAGGTCGGTTGTTTTATGAAAAACAGGGTGAAGGATTGGGAGAATACTTCTTCGATTCTTTATTTTCCGATATTGATTCTCTGACATTGTATGCGGGCATACACCCTGTATTTTATGGTTACCACCGAATGCTTTCAAAAAGATTCCCCTATACCATTTATTACAAGCTTAAAAAGGAATCAGCCATTATAATCTGGAGGGTTCTGGGTTTGCGACAAGATCCAAAGAGAATCAAGAGCTCGTTAGAGAGTTTATAATCAATTCTTTTATATTGACGAATGAGTGACAATAGATATGATAAGCTTGAAAAGAAATATAATGCACTTCTTGAAGAAAATGAATATCTCAGAGCAAAAATTCGAAAATTAGAATCTAAGCAAGACTCCATTTTTCCTATCCAAAAACCGGCGCTGTCCCAAAAATCATTGTTTCAAGAAGCAGAGGGGCAAATATTAGATCAAAAATCAGATACTGCTTCACCAAGTGATGTCTCATCCGGCGGTAAATCTATTCATCAGTATTCTTTGACGAATGAAAAAATTTCTCTATTTATATCACTGTTCAAAGGCAGGAGCGGTGTATATGCGAGAAAATGGCAAAACAAAAAAGGGCTTTCCGGATATAGCCCGGTTTGTTTGAATGAGTGGGCGCCTGGTATCTGCAATAAGCCTAAAATCAAGTGTTCCGGATGTGAGCAAAAACGATATTCACCCTTAAATGAATCGGCAATAGATAAGCACCTCAGGGGTGGAATTGTCATTGGGATTTATCCGATGGACCTTGATGAGACCTGTTATTTTCTGGCCATTGATTTTGATAAGGAGGGCTGGGAGAAAGATATTTCGATTATACGAGAAACATGCTTTCAATTTGAAATTCCTGTTGCAATAGAACGATCCCAGTCCGGCAATGGCTGCCATGCATGGTTCTTTTTCAAGGACAAGATCCCGGCTGTTCTGGCACGAAAATTTGGAACGTCACTTTTGACCCATTCAATGAGTAAACGGCATAAAATCTCATTTGATTCCTATGACAGGTTATTCCCCAATCAGGATACCATGCCTAAAGGCGGTTTTGGCAATCTGATCGCTTTGCCACTCCAGAAAATTCCTCGGGATAAAGGGAATTCAGTTTTTATTGACAAAGACTTTGCTCCTTACCCGGATCAATGGAACTTTCTGTCAAATATTAAAAAAATGGATGAGAAAGAGATAACTTTATACATTAAAAAGCTTGGCAAAGGAAACGACTTGGGGTTACTTAAAGATGATGATTCAATGGTAAAACCATGGATAAAGCAGGCTGTTGAATTAAAGGATAATGATTTTCCCAAAACTGTCACGATTATTAAATCCAGTATGTTATATGTCGAGAAAAAAGGATTAAGTCAAAAGGCACTGAATACCCTTAAACGCTGTGCGGCTTTTAAAAATCCGGCATTTTACAAAGCTCAAGCCATGAGAATATCAACATATGGAAAGCCACGGGTCATATCCTGTTCTGATGATTATGAAAGCTACCTGGCACTGCCTCGGGGGTGTGAAGACGATATCAAACACTTGCTAAAAGATTTCAAAGTTAAGCAAGAATATGTGGATGAGACCACCCCTGGAAATAAAGTTAATATTGAATTCAATGGATCCTTGCGAGAGGAGCAACTGCGGGATGCTGTTGCATTATTGGCACACGAAAATGGTGTTCTATCTGCCACAACAGCATTTGGAAAAACGGTTATCGGGGCCAAACTGATCAGCGTGAGAAAAGTGAATACACTTGTGATCGTTCACAGGCAACAGCTGCTTTCTCAATGGCGGGAAAGGCTGGAACAATTTTTGATTATAAATGAATCACTGCCGGATCTGCCTAAAAAAAGAGGCCGAAAAAAGGAGCAAAATGTAATCGGGTATATGGCCGCCGGTAAAGATCGGTTAAGCTCGATTGTTGATATTGCGATTATGCAATCAATAAATATAAATGGTGATGTCAAGGAGATGATTAAAAATTATGGAATGATTATAGTGGATGAATGTCATCATGTTCCAGCGGTTACTTTTGAACAAATTTTTAAGCATGCAACAGCAAAATATATCTATGGGCTAACAGCAACGCCTTACCGTTCAGATGGGCATCATCCAATAATCTTTTTTTACTGTGGGCCTATTCGATTTTCAGTGGATGCAAAAAAGCAGGCTGAAAAAAGACCTTTTGAACACTATCTGATTCCAAGATTTACGTCCTTTAAAATTATCCATAACAAAAATGGTATTGAGCCCGCCATTCATGAAATTAAATCCAATCTTATATCAGATGAAATCAGAAACCAATTGATCATCGATGATGTTATACAGTGCTATAATAAAGGACGAAATTCTTTAATTTTAACAGATCGTATTTCCCATATCGATGAGTTGGCAAAAAAGATCAGGAAAGAGATCCCGAACGTTATATGCCTCAAAGGTGGCATGGGAGTTAAAAAAACCGTTAAAATAATGGGAGAAATCGATTCTATACCTGATACTGAATCATTTGTCCTGATTGCGACAGGCAGCTATATTGGAGAGGGCTTTGACGAGGCCCGCCTTGACACATTATTTTTGGCCATGCCCATCTCCTGGAAAGGGACCGTTCAGCAATATGCAGGCAGGTTGCACCGTTTATTCGAGCCTAAAAAAGATGTGCAGATATATGATTATGTTGATCTTCATGTAAAAATGCTCGAAAAAATGTACGGGAAAAGACTTAAAGGGTATGCCTCAATCGGGTACAAAGTAAAAGTGGCAAGGTTACCTGACGCACCAACCAATATCATTTTCACTAAAGACAGTTTTTTCCCAGTTTATTTGCAGGATATAGACAGTGCATCAAAACGTCTGTTGATCATCAGTCCGTTTGTTACTCAAAAGCGGATTCTCCAAATGATGGATCATTTTAGTGAAATCTTGAAAAAGCAGGTGGAAATAATTATTATTACCAGGCCCATTGATGAATTTAAAAAAGATCGTCAAGCTGCATTGGAAGATATTTTTTCAATGGTTGGCAAAGCAGGTATCCGTTTGATATTCAAATCAAAAATTCATCAAAAATTCGCCATCATCGATGATAAGATCACTTGGTATGGCAGTATTAACCTTTTAAGTTTTGGCCATTCTGAAGAGAGCATCATGCGCCTTGAAAGCACCAGCATTGCACATGAGTTAACCGAAACCATTGAGGATAAATAGTATTGGCAGCTGAAGGAGAAGAGGATAAATTTTTTCAATAGAAGAAGCATGCGCCTAAAAAAGCAGAAAAAACTCAGACAACATTAGGACCACATGTAAATCATTGCTCAGCGGTTTAAGGCACAAATCACATTAAATTTTTGTCTATATCCATTTTACCATGCAAAATACCAATGATATCAATATAACTGTCTGAGATGAGATAAAAAATGATGTGTTTTCGCACAGGAAAGGAATAATATTCACTAACAATTTCAGGCCGTTGTTTTCCAAGTCCCGGATTAACCGCAAGTTGGTTAAGCTTGTCCTCAATATCCTGAAGATATTTTTCAGCTTGCACTTCACCCCATGTTTCAACAGTATAATTCCAGATATCTGTTAAATCCGATTTTGCTGAAGGGGTGAGACGGTATCTATGCATTCCTGGCCTCAGTAATAATTTCGCTCACGGATTGAGCAACAAATTCTCCCCGTTTAGCTTGTTCGGCACCAATCGATAAGCGTTCTCTTAACATTTCAAGTTTCATGTGCTGTACCAATTCTTCATTTTTTTCCCAGAACCGCAAAGCATCCCGAATCACTTCACTGGCATTGTTGTAATAACCTGATGCTACTTTTTGCTTAATCTTGTTTTCAAGCTCAGGTGTTAGTGAGACATGCATACGAACCTCCTTATCTATTTGAATACCATATAATAATAACAAAAATACAAACATTGTCAATCTTTGAAAGTATGCTTTTGTAAAATTCGGTAGACTCTATTAAGAATGACACCATTTTCAGTACAGATTATTTTTCAGGGCATAAAGCAGGATTGAAAAATATGAAATTCAATATAAATCAAGCGTCTTACAGGTAGTTAGAAATTCAGGATAGATAATGGATATTTCATGGACAGAGTTGGTTTTAAACAAGGGTAGCTAAACACCTCTCTAATGCTGTTGAAGAAGCTGTGAGAATACGACAAGCAAATACATAAAGTATATAATTGGGTTTGAATAGAAGAAAACAACAATCCGTCAAATCCCAATTGCGCAAAGCAAAAGTTTTCAGAGGACCGGAAGGGGACCGGAAAATTTCGCCGCAATCTCTTTGTAGAAATGGTTCGGCTTTAGCGTTTTATGATGGAACACTTAATTTTTGCAGCTTTTCTTTGGCTTTTATAAAAATGATTTTACCATCTTTCCATACGGGGATTGACAGGTCCAGACTGGCTGCTTTTTCAGCGGCTTTCTTCGAAGCCCGGTGCATCGCGCCAAGTGCTAAATCTGCATATGATTCCTTATTCATATTTTTTTCTCCAAAACTTCGGGGTTTTCTCCTGAATTATCAAAAACAACCCAAGCGTCGACCAGTGACTTATAGTATCTCTCAAAATTTTCCCACCCTCGATGGTACCTTCTTACAATAACATCTTCCGGTACATAATGTCCACCTTCGGCAACTCTGAGTTGTACACGTTTAATCGCTATTTCTGGGTTTGGAAGTTTCAGAAAATACAATATTATTTCATAGCCTGTCTGTTTCCATTTTTCAATACGCTCAATATAGTTTAATCCGCTTAATGTTGTTTCAAATGCAAAGGATTCTTTATTGGAAACAATAGTGTCCATCCTTTTTAAGAATAGTTTTCCAGCTTCTAATGCAACACTTTCAGGTTTGAAGGGTGCAATTCCCCGGGCAATCAAATCAGCATTTAGAAAATTCAGACATCCGGCTTCTTCAGGTAGAAAGTTTTCAGCAAAGGTCGTTTTTCCTGCACCGTTTGGGCCTGCAATAATGTAACACTTCATTTCATTTTTTGACATTGATCCCACCAATAAAATTACGAATAAAAAAATGCTGATTAAATCTTTATATAGCCTCAAATGAATTTAAGAACAAGATTTGTCTGAATTTATGAAAAGGGTAGATGAAAAAAATTCTCTCCCTATGCAGATTCAATGAAGGAGAATGGGCTTCAAGCACTCGTCGGAACCCATGAAAAAATTTTGCGGGAATATTAACAAATCGTTTCGGAAAAAGGCGACAACTTGCTTGACACACATCGGTATACAGGGATAAATATTTTAACAGGAACAACTTGTGATCACAGATGGAACAATATTAAGCAGCCTTTCGCCACTCATACCGATGGTGAAGCCCTCCAACCCTTGGAAGGGAGATCAGTATACCATTTTCTGGCTCGAACTGTACCTGGCGCATGTATGGTGAATCTTTTGAAAAACCGAGATGCGTTCGATCATGATCGATAATACTCGAAATAATCAGACAAAATGCTTTTTAAATGTTTTTCGTTAAACACAATTATATGGTTTAAACAATCACGCCTGATGCTACCTATAACTCTTTCACAATATGGATTTTGCCAAGGACTTTGAGGCGCTATCTTTACCTCTTCTAATCCCATATTTTGTACTCGTTTTTGGAAAACTTTCCCATATATCCCATCACGATCTCTTAGTAAATATTTTGGCGCTGAATCCCATGGACAAGCTTCTACGATTTGTTGAGCTGTCCATTTGGCAGTAGGATTTGTGGTTATATTGAAATGAAGAATTTTCCGCCGCTCATGCCATAGAACTAAAAAAAAACACGAAATTGGAAATTAAGAAACTAATTGCGCAAAGGAAAATAATCTCAGAGGCCCGGAAGGGTACCTGCGAAGCAACAAAGGATTTCGGCTGATTTGCCAAAATCCTTTGTTATCAATGGTGATCCCACCGGGAATTGAACTCGGGTTTCAGGCGTGAGAGACCCTCGCAACAAGGGTCTCAGGTCGAAGTGCAGTTCATATAATTTCCAGATTATTCACCAAGTTTCCGAGAAAAATCAAATCAATGAAAAAATGTAAAATTCTAAGGAAACCTGAAATGGCAATTGAAATAATAGTTTTCCAATAGGGATTTAGGAAGCAGACAAAAGACAAATTTACTATATTTTATTGATTTCACAGCGATTAAACGATATTGAGATGATGGCACGGTGTGTAAATAGCTAAAAAGACCGGAAATAATTGTTCGGGATCGATTGAAATGGATACAACCGTAATAAATAATTCGTCGGATTTTTCTTTCTGCCTGAATGCAACACGATTCTTTCTCAATGTGCTGTTCTTTCTGAAAGGTATGAATAAATGAACCTGGATGGCTACCTGAAAAAATTTACAAAATTGAGAACAGGTATAAGTCATGGCCATGTTAAACCACACAAGCCGATAATGCTGTTAGCCATAATTTCCCTGATCGAGAACAGGAAAATTGTATCCAACAAAATTGATTATTCGCCCCACCTGCTTGAGCTGTTTAAACGGTTCTTTGATATTGTTAGAGCAGAACAGGATGCCTTGAATCCCCTTTTACCTTTTTTCTATCTGCGTGGAGATGGATTTTTTCACCACAGGCCGTTCAATGGAGAGGATCAGTCTTACATGGCGCTCAGCGACCCAAGCAGCATAAAGAAATTTACGGGAATTGTTGAATACGCATACCTGGATGAGGAGTTATGGGCTTATCTTCAGGATCAGACGGCTTTGAACACATTGAGGGATACACTGATTCAATCCTATTTCCCCAGATACAAGAGTCAAATTGAACGGATTGAGAGAGAAGAAAAAGAGATATCTGGCTATGAGACCATTTTAAAGGGGGAGCCTGACAGGATAAAGGAAACAAAATCAATATACAGGTCCACTGCCTTCGCTCGAACTATAAGGGAAATTTATGATTACCGTTGTTCAGCCTGCGGTTTGCGGCTTAATTTAAACGGACTGGTAATCATTGATGCCGCTCATCTTATTCCTTTTAGTGAATCTCAGGACGATGATCCCCGGAATGGAATTGCATTGTGTAAAAATCACCATTGGGCCATGGATAAGTTTTTAATTGTACCGGGAGCGGACAATTTGTGGCATGTTTCCCCTGAACTCGACGACAGAATTGAGGGCTGCAAAGAGATTATTAATCTGAATAAAAGAAAAATTCTGTTGCCACAGGATGAAAAATATTATCCAAAACCGGAATCTTTAACATGGCGACATGAAAGGATTTTGAGGTGAAGACTGTTTGAGATTGATAAGATAAATTGAATTTTTTTATGAAATAGGTTTAATAAATGGTTTCAAAAATAATAAAAGACTCTGATATTCGCTGGGATATTTTTAGAGCTCTGCTGCCTTTTTTTGGGACCATCGTAACACCATCTTTTTTAAAAAGGACGCAGGAGTATATTTCAGGGATTGAAAGAGTTCATCCACTGATTGAAGGTATCTACAAACCCAAGTGGAGTAAATATGCTCTGAGTATCGCCAGTATGCAGGTCAATCCGTATTCAGACAAATTGGAATATTTAAATGACGGTAGGTGGCGAATCAGTTACTCAGCCAAATCGGGTGGCACTCATATTGCCCAAAATAAAGCCTTGGTAAATTGTATGACGGATAAAGAACCTGTCATTGTCTTATTGCAAACATCCAATGATAAGAGGCTCGGAATTAAATACAGGCTGCTTGGGCTTGGTTTAATTAATCATTTTGATCCCGTCAAGGAGCAGTTTGATATCCACCATATTGATAGTGAATTTTTAAATAGATTTGGAAATGGGGTTCAAGAAAAATTGCTTGTGGAATATTCAATGCGTGAAGCAGCCTTTGAAGAGTTCCATCCATTCGTTAATGAAGAGAAAGCAATTTATAAGGTATCAAAGGTTAAACGAGAGCAATCATTTAAAAAAATTATTCTGGAACAATATGACCATTCTTGTTCAGTGACCGGTATGAAATTCAAATATAACAATATAGTAGAAGCTCAGGCTGCCCACATCAAGAATCTTTAAGGTGGCACCGGGAAGAAGTGTTTAATAGGTTTGGTCAATAGTGTTCCATCATTGGTTTACTATTAAGATTGTCATTGAAACGTTGAGTTTAAAAATCAGAGATGCAATATTTAGTATTGCAAATTGAAGAGTAGATGATAAATACTGGATGTATAATCATTAACTCATAGGATAAAAAAGAATGGCGACGGCAGAACAAATAAAAGCTTTGATAAAATCTCATTTCAATGATGACAAAGAACGTTTCTATACGATTTCTCTGCAGTTGGCAGCCCATGAATCAAAACAGGGACATAACTCAATCGCTAAAGCTATTCGGGATATTGTAGACAAAGGCCGTCAACAGACAAAATCCAAGATAATCCCATTTCCTGGTGACCTACAAGGTTTAGTCCTGACTGAAGAGCCTGAAACTCCAAAATCTTCTCTTGTGATGCCCGCTGCCCTGGAAAAAAGAATTGATAGAATTATTCATGAATACAGACAAAAAAATAAATTAAAATCTCATGGTTTGAAACATCGGCGTAAAATACTACTCGCTGGCCCACCCGGAACAGGGAAAACAATGACAGCAAGAGTCCTTTCGCAAGCACTTGGTCTAAAATTGCATACAATTCAAGTTGATCGTCTTGTTACCAAATTCATGGGTGAAACCAGTGCCAAACTTCGTCAAATATTTGATCTGATCAAGCAAGTACACGGAATATACCTCTTTGATGAATTTGATGCAATTGGTGCTGAGCGCACGATGGATAATGATGTCGGTGAAATGCGCCGGGTCCTGAATGCATTTTTGCAGTTCATTGAACAGGATCATTCTGATAGCTTGATCATTGCTGCAACCAATAATCCGAAATTGTTGGATCATGCACTTTTCCGCCGGTTTGAGGATGTACTCAACTACAATCTGCCTGATGAAAGAGAGAGGCGGTCTTTAATTGAAAATATTATGGGTACCTTTTTAAATGCCCGATTTGCATGGAATAATGTTATCAAACTGAGCCGTGGTTTATCCCATTCAGAAATAGATTATGCTTGCAGAGACGCTATAAAAGTTATGATCCTATCTGGTAAGACCACAGGGAATGCCAGCTTATTAATTCAGGCATTAAAAGAAAGACAAAATTCCTATTCGGAAACCAAATAAAATCAAACAATGGCAGAAACTTATCCTCACATTGTTCTTCCACAGCCACCTGAAACAACATCATTTACAAGTACCTCAAGCAGAGGCAGGAAAAATATCCCCACTGATCGAATCCGACAGACTCATAGCGCTTCATTAAAGCAAAAATTAGAAAAAGCCTGGGCTGATACAACATCAGAACAAATTGTTCACTATGCAACCCGAAAAGGCATTTACCTTGAATTCAAAGGCGAAGCCGGTTTTGACCTGGTTACCAAAAGCCTTGAAGACATGCGGTCAAAAAAAATCCGGCTTTTAAATGTTAGAAAAGAAACCGGCAAACCCAAGGAGTCATTTGAAGAAACCTCACCTGAAGATATAACGACATTTGCGACTGTTTTTGTCGACAACGAGAAAAAAGAATTTTTTTTCAATCGAATTGAGCAGTATGCCCGGGAAGAAACGGATAAGAGAAAACCTAAACATAGTGATTTGATCAACAGTATCTCCAATATTAGGAAAGCGGATAAAATCGAATCTTTCTGGTTGGATGAGAAAATCCTGATACCCAAAAAGGAGCCGAGATGGTGCGAGGTCTGGTTAAGCAGTGACACCGATGAAACGATAAATCATTTTAATCAATTGCTTGAAAAATTTGAAATTCAATCACGATCAGGCTTCATAAAATTCCCAGAAAGAATCGTAAAGGTAATTCTGGCAAATGCTAACCAACTGGAGCAACTAACCCTTCATTCTGATGATATTGCAGAATATCGCAGTGCAAAAGAAACCGCTTCTTTCTGGACCGATATGAAAAACTTTCACCAAGCGGAATGGGTGCGAGATCTTCAAGACAGGACAAAAATTAAATCCGATTCAAACACATCGGTCTGTATCCTTGATACCGGGGTGAATAATGGTCACCCTCTTTTGTCTTCACTGCTTTCTGATGAAGACTGCCAATCGGTTGATTTGGATTGGGGAACCCATGATCATAATAAGCATGGAAGCTTGATGGCAGGTATTGCTGCGTATGGGGATCTGGCAGCCTGTCTTGCAACTTCGGATTCCGTGGTGATCAGGCATTGTTTGGAATCGGTAAAAATTCTTCCTTTACCACCGCAGCAAAATGAGCCTAATTTGTGGGGCTTTATAACCAGTCAAGGTATCTCTCGTGCAGAAATTCAAGCGCCGCACAGAAATCGTATTGTTTGTATGGGGGTGAGTTCTGTCGATACCCGTGACCGTGGACGACCTAGCTCCTGGTCGGGACAGCTTGATCAAATTGCATCCGGCAGTCAAGACGATATTCAAAGATTGTTGATTGTATGTGCAGGAAACATCAATGATTTACAAGTGGCAAAGAATTATCCTGAAGCTCAAATTACAGATTCCATTCATGACCCGGGGCAATCCTGGAATGCATTAACTGTAGGGGCTTATACCTGCCTGGATCAAATCAATGATCCAACAATGTCAGGATATGAACCCATTGCATCTAAAAATGGGCTTTCCCCTTTTTCGACCACGTCATCAATATGGGAGGATATGTGGCCCATAAAACCTGAAATAGTAATGGAGGGTGGTAATTTTGCCAAGGATGAGAGTGGTTTTGTTTCGGTATGCGAAGACCTTTCTTTATTGTCAATATATTACAAGCCGCAAGAAGGGCATTTTTATCCATTTCAGATGACCAGTGCTTCAACTGCCTATGCAGCATGGTTTGCAGCACAAATTCAATCGGAATATCCGAATTTCTGGCCGGAAACCATACGTGCGATAATGGTACATTCAGCAAAATGGCCTGAGTATATGAAAAAACAATTTGTAGATGATGACAAAAAACAATCTCTAAAGAGACTGATGAGAATTTGTGGCTATGGTGTACCGGATCTTCAGCAGGCACTGTATAGTGCTGCCAATTCATTGACTTTAATTGCACAGGAAACTATTCAACCGTTTGATAAAAAAGAAAACGCCAGCGGTTACCGGACAAAAGATATGCATCTTTATGAACTCCCATGGCCGAAAGAAACCCTTTTGGGATTGCCTTCAGATACGATGGTGGAAATGAGAGTAACCTTGTCATATTTTATTGAACCAGGACCGGGTGAAATTGGTTGGAAAGATAGATATCGGTATGCATCCCACGGTTTGAGATTTCATTTGAATTCTCCTGAAGAATCTCAAGAAGAGTTTGTAAAAAGGGTCAACGCAGCAGCAAGGCTTGAAGAGGAAGGGAAACCAGATACAAAAAGTTCTTCTCAATATTGGGTTATTGGTCAATCGAGGAATAAAGGATCAATTCACTCCGATATATGGAAAGGAACCGCAGCAGAGCTTGCAGGTTCCAATTTAATATCTGTCTCTCCTACTATAGGATGGTGGAGAGAGCGATATCATCTTGATAAATGGGATAAAAAGACTCGATACTCTCTTGTTGTGACCATTAAAACGCCTGAAGAAAAGATGGATATTTATACACCGGTTGCCACTAAAATTGGCATTAAAGTTCCCATCGAGATTAAAATATAAAAATTTCATCAAACCCCAACTGCGCAAAGCAAAGATTTTCAGAGGACCGGAGGCGGACCGGAGAAGCAAAAAAGGATTTTAGCTGATTTGCCAAAATCCTTTGCTGTCAATGGTGATCCCACCGGGAATCGAACCCGGGTTTCCGGCGTGAGAGGCCAGCGTCCTGACCGCTAGACGATGGGACCTTTAAAAAAGTGTCTAAACATATATTAATGCGGATGTATTGTCAAATAAAATTGCCGGTTCAGGCGGGCTTCTTTCGCTGTCCCTTTCTGTAGCCGAAGAGAAGATAGATCAGCCAGCCGACGATGGGGACAATGGCCACAAAGTGCCAGATGATTTTTGTTTTTATGGATCCGAAATCCTTAAGGATGATGTCGATTAAGGCCAGCATGGTCAGACCGAAAGATATGGCAAAAATAATCAGGAGATATAAAATGGTTTGATCCATAAATAATATGTTACCCTTTTAATTTGTCTGAAATTTTTAACAGTGTGTCCACGTAATAGTTGCTGTGGTTGTAAGTAAACAGGACCTCATGCTGCCTTTGTCTTGCAATCCCGGGTTTCCAGCCATGATGTTTAAGGTAGTTGGCCACACTGAAAATAGCATCTGCATGGGTAAAAAGATCGATCTTGCCGTCATTGTTTCCATCTTTTGCGAGCTTGAGAGCATTAGACGGCATAAACTGGGAAACGCCCATGGCCCCGGCATATGATCCTTTAATGCTGTCAGGGGCAAGCCCCTGTTGTTCGGAATATGTGATGAGTGCTTTCAGCTCTTCATATCCCCACTTTGTTCGTTCTTCAACTTTTTTTAAAAAAGTCTGCTTTTTGGGTTTTTTCTTGTCAGGTATAGCGCTCCAGATTCTTTCTCTCAAAACTTCATCTGTTAACGCAGCCATGGTGGAAAGCGTGTTAATAACAGTTCGCTTCCCAAGATATGTTCCAAGCCGGGTTTCAACAAGCAGGATGGCGGTGATGATTGTTTTGTCAACACCGTATATTTTTTGTGCCTGGTCAAGTGCATTTTTATGGTCTTCAATATATTTCAAGGCGTTGTCAATGGATTTTTTTGATGTGAACTGGTCGTAATTAAGGCTTGACTCAGAATGGATGAAGAATTGGGAGACGCCTTCAGGATTGAAAAATACATTTTCGCTGGAAAACAATTGCTCTATCTTTTCTTTTTCAAATCCGTCATTGATAAGCTGGAGGATGAGTTTGTCAAACTCTTTGCCGATCTTTATTTCCTGCCCTGATAAAGGAGAGGACATAATTAGAAAAAGAATGAAAATAAATAAGATGACAGGGGGTTTTTGTAATACTGGCATTTTCATTCCCATGGGTCTTTTGTCTGCTCCCTTTATATCTATTAATCCGATGCCGGATATCGTTAAAGTTGAAGAAATAATTCTAAAGCATTACAATTTTTTATTTCTTATAGCTTATTTTTTTTAGGATTGCATTAAAAAAATAGGACAGGAACAATTGAAAAGCGCTTGAGTGTCAAAAGAACGTCCGGCTATTTAAATTTTTAATGACCGGACGTCCTTTTGGGTTAACTCCCTTATGCAGGGTTAAATATCATAGTAGAGATAGAATTCATGGGGATGAGGACGGCTGATAACCGGTTTGACTTCATTTTCCATCTTATAGTCAATCCAGTATTCAATAACATCCTTGGTAAACACATCACCTTTCAACAGGAAGTCATGGTCTTCTTTCAGGGCTGCCAGGGCTTCTTCCAGGGAACCGGGTGCGGATTCCATTTTAGCCAGTTCTTCAGGCGGCAGATCATAAATATTTTTATCCATTGGATCTCCTGGATCCATTTTATTCTGGAT
>Ga0180009_10001566_pt1 | contig 27875 bp, 16 predicted proteins | sample OS_PC_MetaG_FD_123537 | JGI IMG/M metagenome (GOLD analysis project Ga0180009, IMG submission 123537) | Groundwater microbial communities from the Aspo Hard Rock Laboratory (HRL) deep subsurface site, Sweden - OS_PC_MetaG | ecosystem: Environmental > Aquatic > Deep subsurface > Groundwater... | reverse complement strand
CGCTGTAATAGGTAACCCCTTTAACCTGATGCACCTTAAATATATGTAGATCGTGGTATTCCTTTTCTACAGCTTTGACAAGATCACAGTGGGCTATGGTTACACCGCTAAGTCCGAAAAAGCGTGATTTTAATTCCTTGGCCAGCGATTCAACCGCCTCCCTGTCACCTCCCACAACCGTCTCTGAGGGGGTATTTACTATAAGCAGATAAACCCTCTTCTTTTTCTTGATAGCCTCTCTCACCTTATCTGAAGGGGCGCTAATGATCCCTGTGACCCAATCGACAGGGATTGATTTCGGAATCTTCCAGGCTCGTCGGGCTGTGTCGTATGTTTCGCCAAGTTCATGGCTGAAGAGGGGGGACTCTGTTAATCTCTTAAACATCTCGTCCCTGTCACGCCAGGCCCTAAGTGAAAATAGGCTAACTGTTTCACCGAGACTGTAACCTATGGCTCGGCTCGGCCTTAGCCCGAAGGCCAGAGCCATATCTGTATAGAGTGTCCCAACGGAGACCTGTCCCAGAAGTGTGTCGGTAGCATTTATCTTCTCTCTCCCCTTCAACCAAAACTTGCAGGGAGCGAACTGATTCTTGAGTAGGCTATTGTCGGTATCCTGGTTATGGAGGAGTTCCGGCCATTCAAGGGCAATATCACGCCCCATCCCGACGAAGTGATTGCCTGAGCCGGGGTAGACAAAAGCAATATCACCTTTGTCGGCTATCGGTTCATCCGAGAAGAATATATTATCTTTGCTCAGATATGATGTTGCCTCCTCATCACTCTTCAGAAAGGAGATAGATTTATCTATCTTGTGGGTTAAATCATTTTTCCCCTCAGTAACTATCGATAGGTGTATCTTCTTCGTCCCATCCATCCCCTTCATATCCCACCACTTTTTAGCCAATCGCCGAATATTCTTGTTGGGGAACTCATACATTATCTCTTTCAACTGTTCTAGGGAGGCAGCTACCTCAGCCCTATCCACTCCGCTAAAGATGAATAGGGCTTCCTTAATAGTGCTAACCGGAGAGACCCTATAGTTGCTGACTATCTTCTTATTATCGGAATAACCTCTAAGGATTGTTTCTCTGCAATTGCCGTCAATGCTGAGTGAAGCAACCGCTGCATACCGTTCCCCATCACTTTTGTTTCTGAGCCAATAGTGCCCTTTTTGAGGCAGATAGAGACTATGGTTTGATAGATGTATCGGTTTTTTGAGATTCCTTATCGGAGGGATAATCTCATTCCGGAGAGCCAAGGCAGTCTTGGCAACAGAGGCAATGGCTGAGGCTGCCCCGGTGTGACCAATGTCTCCCTTAACAGAAGAGAGGGCGCAACATTTTTCTTTCTCTGGTCTAATAGTAGAGCTTAAGGCTTTAGCCTCAATCGAGTCTTCTTTGGCAAAGCCTGTTCCGTTCCCCTCTATAAGAGTTATACATGATGAATCTATTTGAGCCTCGTCACAGGCGAGTTGCAGAGCCGTTTTATAAGCATCATCTCCTGTTACGGATGAAGTTCCCTCTATAACTGCGTATATCTTATCCTTGTCTCTCTCAGCATCCTTAAGTGGTTTAAGGATTAGGGCCGCTGCTCCTTCCCCTAAAATAATCCCCTCTGAGCTGCTATCAAATGGAATACTATTTCCGTTGGTTGAAAGATGTGTACTTATCCTGGTTCCGGCTATGGCCCGGATATCGCCGGTCAAATCAACTCCTCCGACTATAGCCTGTTTTATAGTGCCATTATTTAGGAGGCGAATAGCTGTCTCAATCGCCTGCATAGAGGAACCCTCTTCAGAAGATATAGTAAAGCTGGGGCCGCCGAATTTAAACTCTCTGGCTATACGGCTGGCGACAATACTCCCCAAAGAACCAAGGGTGCTATTCGCAGTTAGGGGAGGGGAGGCGGTATCTTTTAGACTATCTAACCATTTTATCTCTTCCTCAGGAGTAAGGTTAAGACCAAGTTGTTTAATCCATTCCTTCCCTTTTTTCTCCATCATCCAGCGGAGGTGGAAGTTGGTGGTGTTTAGGTCTAAACCTATTCCGACAAAGACACCGGTATCAAGTCCCTTTTCAGTAGATAGATTGGCATCCTTTATCGCCCCGGCTGCCACCTTTAGCATAAGTAATTGCTGCGGCTGCATCTCCTTAAGTTCAAGAGGGGGTATTCGATATTGATTATTAGGGATAGATATATGATCGATAAAGAAGCCCTTCTCATCTATGCCGGCCCCTTTTTTATCCGCCTCGGCCTTAATATGGTCCGCACCTCCCAATACCCTTTCGGCGAAGAGTTCTTTCGAATCAAACTTTCCGAAATGGGCATCTAGGCCAACTATGGCTATAGGCTCAACCTTAGGTTTGGTTATTGCCTTGGCAACCTTCTTTCCTTTTTTCGGAATATATTCTTCAAGTATCAGATGGGCATTTATCCCCCCAAATCCGAAGGCACTTACCGCTGCTCTGCGGGGGATATTCTTTCCTCTCGCTTTCCATTCCTCAGACTTTTTGAGGACGCGGAAAGGGGAATTGGTTAGATTTAGGTTTTTAGTGGGAGTATTGAAATTAGCAGTGGGGGGGAGGGTGTTATTCTTTAGGGCGAGGAGCATCTTTATTACTCCGGCAGAACCGGCAGCAGTTAATAAATGCCCTATGTTTGACTTAACAGAACCGATAACATGGTTCCCCTTTTCTTCACCCCATACCTTCTTAAGGCTGGCTACTTCTACTGCATCACCGACAGGTGTTCCGGTGGCATGACACTCTATGATATCTATATCGCTCGGTTTCAAACCTGCTGATTTGTAGGCCGACTCCATCGCCCGAACCTGTCCGTCCGAATTGGGGGCGAGAAGGCTTCCACCTATATCGTTTGAAAGCCCAACCCCTCTTATGCATCCATATATATGGTCCCCATCACGTTCCGCATCCGATAGCCTTTTAAGGAGGAGCATTCCGGACCCTTCCCCTACAACAAGGCCGTTTGATTTCTCATCAAATGGGGCGCTTACCCCGTCTGGTGATAGGGCGCGGAGTTGTGAGAAACCCATCTGGGTATAGAAACAATCCGGCCTCGATAGTCCTCCGGCCAGCATTGCATCGGCCCGGCCCGAAAGAAGTTCGTCGGCAGCCAGGCTTAGGGCGTAGAGTGAAGAGGCGCAGGCGGCATCAAGTGTATAAGAACCGCCGCCTAAGTTTAGGGCCTTGGCCAATATTCCGGCCGGAAGTCCGGCTGAAAATCTATTGATAGGGTCAATCGTTTTGGGGCTATCGATAAATTTATCCCCGAGAACCTTCTTCTCTATCTGACGGCCAAGATATTCAAAGGCTATCTCTGAAGATTTTTCTGAAGGGAGGACAAGATTCCCGATAATTACTCCGACTCGGCTAAGGTCTAAGTTATTTGTTAGCCCATCATTGAAGGCATCGGATCCGGCTCTTAATAGTAGGTGAAAGGCAGGGTCAAGTCCGGCGGCAAATTTGGGGTCTATATTAAGACCTTTAAAGTCAGGCTTGAACCCATCTATAAAACAACCACGCTTAGAATAGGCTCTATCCAACTTCCCCTTTTCGGGGTGGTAGGCGGTATCAACAGGAATAGGCCAACGTCCGTCGGGGACTTCACTGGCGGTATTTACCCCCTTTGATATATTGTCCCAAAAGTCATCAAGAGTAGGTGATTGGGGAAATATTCCCCCAATGCCGACTATTGCTATAGGCTCTCTTTTTATATTCATTTGAAATTATTCATGGAGATGTTTCAGGTTATCTAAAGAGATCAAGAATTCCGCTATTCCCAAAACCTATCTTTGTAGATGGTGGAGTTGGCAAGTTCAATCTGCTTATGTCCCGTTTCATAATAGTCGATAATATTGAGCGCACCAAAGCTCTGTTGTAGGGAGTAGAAATTCTGAAGGGATGAATTGAGAAGATCGAGTAATATTATTCTATTCACCCCACCGTGGGCCACAATTACTATAGTTTCTCCAACGTGTGCCTGTAGCAATTCATCTATCTTGGGGAGAACCCTGGCCGATAGTTCTACAAGGGTCTCTCCCCCTTCAACCCTGTAATTAACTACATCGGCGTAGCGTTCTTTCACCTCTTCGGCATACATCTCTCTAATATGTGAAACTGTCTTCCCCTCCCATATCCCATAGTGGAGTTCTCTCAGTTCAGGGAATTTAATGACGCTTAAACCATGTTTGGCGGCTATCATCTCTGCCCCCCTTGAGGCGCGGAGTAGGTCGCTTGAATAGACCGCCTTTATCGGGGCCTCCCCTAGCCTTTCGGCGATGATTTCATACTGCCTGACCCCGTCGGGAGAAAGGTCTACATCGTTATGCCCGTTATAAATCCATTCCTTGATATTGGCTACCTCTCCATGCCTTAATAGAAGCAGTCTTGTCTTATTATCCATATCTTCTCTATTTCTCTCTATCAGGTTTGTTGCTTGCTTAAAAACGATTTTATCATGTTATCATAGTGGCCATTGTGGAGAAGAAAAGATTGATAACTACGGTTCGCTTTTGCAGGGGGTAAATATTATTTTGCCGAATAAGTTGATTTATCCTTTTCCTAATAAAGGGTATAATACAAAAACATTGTTCTAGTTAACATTCCTAAGGAGAAGATAACCATGAAAAAGATAGAGGCGATTATAAAGCCCTTCAAACTGGATGAGGTAAAGGATGCCCTGAACGCCATAGGGGTTCATGGTATGACCGTATCTGAGGTTAAAGGTTTTGGCCGACAGAAGGGGCATACCGAACTTTATAAGGGGTCTGAGTATGTGGTTGATTTTCTCCCCAAGGTTAAGCTTGAAATAGTGGCCAGAAATTCCGAGGTGGATAACATTATCAAGACCATTATAAAAACCGCCCAATCAGGCAGAATAGGGGACGGTAAAATCTTTGTGCGGGAAATTGATGATGTTATACGAATAAGAACCGGGGAGCGGGGTAAAGAGGCTATATAGTCAGCCAGCAACTTTTTTCATCAACCTCTCTGCTAAATATTTTTCCCTCAAGTGAACTATCTTTGGTCTGATGATATCTGAATTGTAAATTATTTCCCTCTCTCCCAATTATCTCTATCTTCCCCTCCTTGTGCGACATTACAAATCGAAACCTCTTACTTGGGCCGTCAAGCATTCTTCTTGCACTTGATACTATACGGTTCCCCTTTAAGAGTGGAACTTGAAAGATGTTCTTAACCCCCTTAACAGGTCTACACTGAAAGATATAGTAGGGGATAATACCTATTCTGGTTAAGGTCTGTTGCAGTTTGGCCATTAAGGCTGCATTGTCATTTACCCCTTTCAAGAGAACGGTTTGATTATTTATCAAAACCCTTTCGTCAAGTAGCTTATCTATTGCCTTGACGGCATTTGGGGTTATCTCGGTTGGATGGTTGAACTGGGTATTGATATATATCTGTTTCTTGTTGCGAGAATAATCTCCCAAAAATTGGGTAAGTTTGGCATCCTCGCTGATGCGGGAGGGGAGTACAACCGGTATCTTTGTTCCTATTCTGATAAATTGAATATGCTTGACGACCGATAATCTATCCAAAATGTCTATTATTTTATCGGTTGGCAAAGTAAGAGGGTCCCCTCCAGATATAAGAACATTGGTTATTTCAGTATGGTCATTTATGTAGCCAATAATTGCATCCATGTTGTCGGCTATCTCATTGAAAGAGATACCTACAAATCTCTTTCTAAAACAGTGGCGACAGTAGGTAGCGCAGTTGTTGGTAACCAGCAGGAGGGCTGTTTGGCTATACTTATGCTGGAGGCCGCGAATCTTGGTATTACTCTTCTCACCGCTTGGATCGAGGAGACCAGTACCTCTATCCTCATCAATCGAGGGGATGGTCATTTTTACTAACGGGTCATCGGGGTCATCCCAGTCCATAAGATTAAGATAATACTCGGTAACGGCCATGGGATGATCGAAGATGATATCTTCTAATTCGTCCTTCTCATTCCGGTCTACTGAAAAATCGGTATAAGACTCAAGTTCATCAATGGTTCTTAATATTTTCTCGGACATAGGCTTGCGATACAAAATAAATTAAAAAATAGAAAATATTACTGAAGTAATTTAATACTGAAGCAATCTAATAACGGGCAACTATTATAACATACTTTTGAGGCTAGTTGGGGTTAGGAGTGAATATCGACTATGTTGTGATAGAGATGGGTCATCCAGACCACGGCTATGATGGGAATGAACAAGTTTAGTATTGGAATCAGACTTGTCATTGTCACAAAAAACCCTCCAATATAAACGGGGGTTCTGTTTTTACTCAGTAATTCCTTGGCCTTATCCTTCCCAAGGTGGTAGCCGGCTGCGCTCTCAAAAAATTCCCGCCCCAAGATGTAGCTGTTCAATATTATTGAAACAATAAATCCTATACTAAATATGTAGAGGGGGAGGACCAGGATATTAAGAAAGAGTCCCCAGATGGTAAATTTTATATCGTGAAAAAGGTCAGGCCAGAACTTGGCCTCTCTCTCATTAGAATTGGGATAATAGGCATCTTCCACCCTCTTTATAACTGTTTCCTGAAATGCCCCGGCTATCAAAACAGAAAAAACAGGAAAGAGAAACCAGGCGCCAACCCCGCTGAGTATCCCGACAAGAAGATTGACTACTGTATCAAGCCAGCCCAGTTCTATCTCTATCAGGTAGGCGCTCCCCCAGGTAATCCCTATCGCCCCGCCTATAACAACCGTCAAAGAGACGAAGGCGGAGAGGAATATAAGGGGAATCAGCCCCCCCTTTTTTAGAGAGGCGAGGGTTTTTGACAGGGGATATCTACCGGTCATTGATGGGAAGGGCCCCTATATGCCCATGTTGCTCAGGGTGGTCAATATCTCCTGAATTGCCATCGTTATTCTCGGATATTCTTCCTCTATCTCATCAACGGTTTTTTGCAACGAGGCTATAAGAGAATTTCTATCTCCCTTAGGATCTTCGTTCAGGAGCGTTTCTATGTCGTCCATCAACATGATGAGGTTCTCTTTGGTGTCCTCATCTATAGTATCTTGGCTGCTCAACTCTTCTTGTAGTCTCTTTAGCTTTTTACTAAGCTCTTCTTTTGACATATTCCCCCCGGTTATTGTTTAGCATTAAAAGGAAGTAAGACATACCCTCTGCTCTTATACTATGACTTTTTAAATTGACTGCCAAATGTTTTATTTTTAAAAATATTCTCTAACTGTTCCCCCATCTTCCCCCCGGAAAACTTTTCGAGATATCTTCCCCCTTTGGCAGCTATCGATGTCAATAGTTTTCTGTTAGCCAAAAGATTCAGGAGGTGGTCGGCCATTTCCCCCACCTGGCCACTTGCAGCCAACAGGGCATTCTTATTGTTTGACAGCCAATATTCCCCTTTAATGTCTGTTGATACTATGGCACACCCAAACCCCATCCCCTCCATTATGGCCTGACTATACCAGCCTGAGGGACTTGGGGCGAATAGTATATCGGACGACCAATAGAGTCTCCCCAGGTTTCTTTTATCTTTTATTGTGACGAACTTAGCCTCGGGGGGAAGCTTATCGGGGGCTTTTTCGCCAAATATGACAAGATCAAAACTACTATTCTTTTTACGCAGCATCTCTATCGCCTCTATCCCTTCAAGAAAAGATTGGGGGGTTTCGGGAGAGTAGGGGAGGAGTATTGTGGGGATATCATTATATTTTTTCTTATCTATATCAACCGGCGGGATAGCCAAAAAGAGGGGGATGACCGCCTCGATTTCTACCCCTCCCTCTTTTAAAATATTTTTGGCATAGGATGAGGAAACCATATTAAGGGCCGGCAATTTTTCCCGGATAGCGCTTTCTATCTCTTCAGGGCTGCATATATATCTTACCCCTCTCCCTTTTTCTTTGGATAGTCCGTTGGCCGCAGAGGTTACCCTACCCGAGGTCGATATAAAGATATCTCCGTTGGGGATGTAACGATCGGCAACCTTGGGGATATATCTCCCCTGTAGCCCTTTTAATTTTCCAAAAGAGACCTGGCCGCCTGAATTCCATATTGATGACACAGCCAATCTGATTTTTTTGAGGTAGCTTCCCCCTATGGAAAGAAGGTTCTCCCGCCCCGAAACATTATAGACATAATTGATTGATATATAGTTTCCCATCATCTTCAATATCTTGGCGTAAAGTATCAGGCTGTCGGAGATATAGGCCGGGGTGGCCGTATCTATCAGAAAATTTATCCTCAGCGCATTGGGGCGATAACGGCGCGGATAGGGGTGATAGTCGGTCATCCTCTCTTCAAAGGTAGAGATAAGAATCTTTCTCCTTAGAGATATATTAAATTTAGATATCAGCTTCTCCGGCATCAGCAGGATTATAAAGGCATAGGCCCTCAGTATAGACAACAAAACACTCTCCCTGATTCCGGCCACAAATGTCTTTAACTGTATATAAACTATTTTGGGAGAGTTCTTCAGGAAAACTGAGAAGGGGAGGTGTTTCAGTATTAGAAGGAGGTTATTCTTTGTTTTGTGAAAGCAGTACAATGAATAACCGAGGATTCCCACACTCCCCATACTATGATGCTTGACCTTGGCGCTTGGCACATAAAGGCATTTATAGCCCATAAGCTGCGCCCTTAGATTTAGGTCCATATCTTCGGTGTAGGCAAAGAAGACCTCATCAAACAATCCTACCTTGTCAAAGAATTCCTTCCGGTATATGGCCGCCGCGGCGTAGGCCCCAAACACCTCCCGCTCCTCATCATACTGGCCTCGGTCTGTCTCGCCGTAACCTATCTGATAATCGAGCCCGAAGGTGGAATATCCGTAACCGCAGCTGTGTAGTACCCCCTTAGGTTCCATGAAGAATATCTTGGCCGTCCCGTAAAAAAACTCTTTATTCTCATCCATCCTCTTGACAAAGGTTTCGACAAAATTTTTGTCAGGCACCGTATCGTTGTGGAGAATGATTATATATTCCACATTATTCGAAACACCCTTCTTAATCTCCTTAACCCCGCTATTGACCGCACACCCAAACCCGACATTCCGCGATAAGGCATCTATATGGATATCAGGATAGTGTTTTTCAATAAATGAGAGGGAGCTGTCCTTTGAACCGTTATCCACCAGGATAATCTCGAAATCCTGGGTAGACTGTTTGTTAAGGGATTCAAGGCAGTTGGGCAGGTAGGACATACCATTCCAGTTGGGAATAATGACAACAGTACGGGCGTTTATATCCATTATTTATTTTCTATCTCGCAATCTTGATAGGGGGGATTTTTAAGGATATCACTCCTTAGCCCCTTTAGTGGTATCCGGGGGTGTTTCTATATCTTTTTTATCCTCGTCCCCGGCGGGGAGCGGCGGCGGTTCGATTACTGAAAGGGTACCCCTTCCAACTTCCTTATTATTGTCAGACGATGTTTCCAGGCTGCTTTCATCTATTACAACATTCTTTTGTCCTTTATCCTCTCCCATCCCTTCAGCCTTGTCGGGCAAGGTTCCGATACTCCTTCTATATTTTTCCATGGTGGGGTAGGGGGGAGGCTCATTTATCATAGGTATAATAAGCCCTACACCGGCCCTCAACCTTTCCGTATTATCTATTTTATCTTTATTTAATTGATATATTTCCCGCCATCTCCTGGGAGTGGCCAAATAGTATCCTGAGATATCATGCAAGGTCTCCCCGGCTGAGACATAGTGCAGAATATATTGGGGCATATACGGTATGTCCGGCTCTGTTTCGGCGTAGAGAAGGGATGGAGATAGGAAGAAAGAAAGTATCAGAATCTGTTTAACAATATTTATTCTCTTAAACATTTTTCTCCAAGTGTTGCACTTCCTCATTGAACTGGGGTCTCCATAATACGGATAGGAATAACAAATATAAAATTACTCCCAACCCCCTCGGTTGACTCAACCCATATTCTTCCCTTCATTCCTTCAACAATCGACTTCGATATGGAAAGACCCAAACCGGTCCCCCCATACCTTCTGGTGGTCGACATATCGGCCTGTGTAAACGGGTCAAATATTGCCTTGGCCTTATCCTGTGGTATTCCTATTCCGGTATCCTTAACCTCAAATCGTATATTGGCCAAGTCTTTCTTACGGTTCTCCAGAGATATATTTAGGGTAACAGAACCTTCGGCAGTAAACTTAACGGCGTTGTCCAGGAGGTTCAGCATTACCTGCATAAGCCGCCCCGGATCCCCCATAAGATGGTCAGGAACATTTTCTTCCAAATTATATGTTATTTGAAGGGGCTTATTTTTTAGCGCCCCCTTTATGGTCCTGATAGCATTTTTAAGGGTTTCCGAAAGGGAAAAGGGGGCATCCTCCAGAACAAGTTCCCCCGCCTCTATTTTAGATAGATCCAAAATGTCGTTTATAACCTTTAAAAGATGGGCCGAGCTTATATCAACCCGTTCAAGATTCCTATACATATCCTCCGACAGCTCCTCTTTGGCATTCTGCAGGACGAGTCTTGTATAGCCTATGATTGAATTCATCGGGGTACGAAGCTCGTGAGACATGGTGGCCAAAAAGGCAGTCTTGGCTCTTGAGGCCGCCTCGGCCTTCTTCTTCTCCTCTCTAAGTATCTTTTCATTCTCAAGAAGAAGAGTGTTTATTTTCTCCAGCTCCTTGCCCCTCATTTTTTCAGATTCCAGTCTGGCTTTATCCTCCATCAGGTGTTTTATGGCCCTCATATCCCTGGCAACAATAACCAGCAACTCTCTCTCATCACTATTATTTCTAATTATTGAGGCGGAACAGTTTACCGGCATATCGACCCCCGAAGCTGTTCGGAAGGTTATATCATGGTAGGCTATGGAGCGGCCGATTATCAGACTCTCCAACCGGTCAACATCTATAAGTTCTCCCTCCATGGCCATAAGTTCCCCTATATTCTTGGCGTCCAGTGATTCATGGGAATATTCAAGGATATCTGAGGCGATCGGGTTGCTTATCCTGATTGCCCCTGATGAATCGGCAACCAGGACAATATCGCCTATGTTCTGTATAATCTTATTGAGGTGATCCCTCGATACAGTCGTCTCCTTTATATTGGCAACCATCTTATTGAAGGCATTTCCCAGTTCTCCTATCTCGTCCTCTGAAGTGATAGCCACCTCCGTATCCATATTTCCTAAACCTATCTGGCGGGAGGCGTCCCTCAAGCGGATAAGCGGCCTTGACATCTTGATTGATGCGATATAACCAAATAAAATACCGATAATGACGACCCCCAAGATAGAAATAATGAGGATGGCAATGTTGTCCAAGGCCCTCTGCTCGGCCGCCTTTATTCTATCCTGTGCCAATGCCTGTATCTTGTAATCAAGGAGGTCATTTATCTCTCGATAGAGACTTTGAGACTTGGCCATCGCCTCTGTCTGGGTATCTCGAAGTTTAATTAATAGACGGGCCTCCTTTATCTCACTGTTGTAGATGGCGTCTATCTCCGACTGCAGCCTTATAATGTTTCGGCCGATATTAATCAGTTGTTGGACCATCTCATCAAACTCTTTAAGGCGCAATCCTTCCTCGGCAGTTACAATCCTTTCCTTGTAGCGTTCCCTGAATTTTTTATATCGTCTGATTGATTCGTCGAACCTGACAAGTGCCCTACGGCTCGTACTGACATTGTAGTCACGTGTGGCATCGAACAATTCCTTGATATTTATCTCCATCTCGAGGGAGGCCACAACCTTTGGGTTTTCTATATTCACTATTTCGGTAATATTGCTATTGACAAGATAGACCCCTAAAATAGCCAGAGAACCGACAAGGGCGGTAACCAAAAAATATCCTAAAACCTGTTTTGTAACTATCTTCATTGAACCCTGTCTCTATAAAATTATCTGCCCTGAATTGGAACAGCAATGGGTTGTCTGCTCTCTCCGGTACTGAGGCCGATCTCTCGATTCAATATTTCAGAGATATACCTCTCCCCCTTGGCAGATGCATCCTTTAAGGCCCCGGTCTTAGCCAATAGAGGGTCTTTGGAGTTTGAATAGCCTGTAAAGACACTCTCCCCCAAGACCTTGCGGCTGCTTACAGAGACTACCAGCAGTGACAGCCGCGACCTTCCATTTGTGCTTGGGTCTATGGAGGCGCTCCCCGAGACAACAATAGCCGCCGCAACATCTTCCCCCAAAGAGACAAGTGACCTCACATCTCCATCTATTGCATTATCAATCTTCCTCTGACTGGCCAGATTGGCAATCCCCCTTCTCCCCATTACGTTCCACGTCTCTTTGGCGAGGTCAGTTACTATTCCCTCTTCCGATACGGAGAAGAGACTCATAAAATTGTCTCGGTTGTATGTAGGGAGTATTTTTTCCTCTATCAGAACCACCACAAGGGGAGAAGCGGAAGAATCAGGCTTAAGCCCCATATCGGACAGGTCTTTATTAAGGAGCCCCTGATAGAGACTGATAGCCATAGTAACACTGTAGTACCCCTTACCAAAAGTCTCATGGGCCATCCGGTATCCTTCCACATACCGCTTACTCCCTGTGACGATCTGTTCCTCTATTTCTCTTCTTTCATTGGCGGAGGGCTCCCTTTTAAGCATTACATTGGTTGACAATCTGACCGCGTTTTTAAAGGCATCCTCCATGGCATCTCCCCTGCCCTTGTTGGTATCTCCCTCTTCAACAATAGCTACCCCCTCGACACTATATTCTCTTATAAGGAGTTTATTCTCCGTTCCCGCCAACAGTATTGACGGAGATAATATTAAAAAGATAATTGCTGTCAGCAGGTTTCTCATATTCCCCATATTTATTATTCTGTTTAGTTTCATCTGTGTCTTACCACCTCAAACCTGAAGAGTTCTATCGGCTCATAAGGGTCTATCCCCCCCTTCTGTCTGCATATGGATATTTGCTCTTCAACCGTATTAACCCCTTCCAGGTCGGGGAGGAGCAGCCCTCTTCTATATCCCGATTTAACAATCAGGCCGTAGCGTTTTGGGTCCAATTCTTCTTTGCTTTTAACCTTTTCCGGTGATGTCAGCACATCCACTGATATATCAAGGCCGTCCAGCTCCGATTCGGTAATAGGAGGGAAACGCGGGTCTTTGGTAGCGGCGCTGATGGCATTACTGACTACCTCCTCCGCAATGTTTTCCTTGGTCGGCCCGAATGTCCCTATGCACCCCCTAAGACGCCCCTCTTTCTTGATGGAGACAAATGTCCCGCTGGGGCTACTAAACTCTTCTATTATATTTTGCCCCGGTATCAGCCTTTGCCCTGATTTAAGGTAAAGGGCTATTGTGTCCCTGGCAAGTTTGACCAACGGAGAAGAATTGTCTCCCATCATATCTCCCTTTCCATCACATAGTCGGCAATGGCCTCAAGATATTTTGTATATTCTGATTGCCCCAAGGGGGCTATAGACTCTTTGGCCGAGGCAATATACCCTTGGCACTCCCCTAAAAGACACTCTACCGCGCCGCTATCCATTACCATTTGAACAACCTTGGCAATCTCATTCTCTTCCGCCTCTCCCGATACAGCTCTCTCTATCTCTTTTCTGGTTTTATCGCTGCTCTTCTCATAAAGATATATTAGGGGAAGGGTAACGTTGCCCCTCTTGAGGTCGTCATTGACCGGTTTCCCGAGCTTTTCCTCGTTAGAGGTGTAGTCGAGAAGGTCATCTATAAGCTGAAAGGCAACCCCGATGTTGCGTCCAAAAGATTCCAGTCTATCTATCTCCTCATCGCCCCCGCCGCCGATAATACCTCCCACCTTACAGGCTGCGGCGAGAAGGGCGGCTGTTTTTCGTTCTATTGTATCGTAGTAATCTACTGTGGATATATTTATATTGTGGAGATTGTTGAACTGTTTTACCTCCCCCTCCGTGAGATAGACGGTGGAGCTTGAGATGGTCTGCATAACCCGCGGGTCTGACCTTTGGGATAGGATAGAAAATGCCTTGGCAAAGAGATAATCCCCCACAAGGACGCTGGCACTGTTCCCCCACCTGACATTGGCCGAACTTCGTCCCCGTCTCATATCTGCGGTATCAATCACGTCATCGTGCAATAGGGTGGCTATATGGATATATTCTAGAGCGGCGGCACATTTTATATTAAGGTCTTTATCCCTTTCTGAAGAATAGCCGGTCAGACGGGAGCAGATTAGTAGGAGTAGTGGGCGGAGGCGTTTTCCCCCACTATCGGCCAGATATTTACTGACGGTTGGTATTAGAGGGATATCAGACCTGAAATTGTCGGTCATACACCCCTCAACAAGTAGGAGGTCGGCCTTAAAAAGGGGTATAATTTCTTTTACATTCATCGGATAAGTATAACATCTGTTAGTTTTAGGTTGAAATTTTGTCATCCTTGATTGGGCGGACAGGTTGCTGTTAAAATGGCCTCTCCAAATACAACCCCCTATCCCCCTTTGTTAAGGGGGAATAAAGAAGAAAGATAATGAAAAAAAATTTATCTGTAGAGGGAAATATCATCGGCTATTGGAAGGGAAATAATCCTTCCCCTCTTTCCGATATATCTCTTATGGGAGAGCTGATATCCAATATCAGCCAACCTCTCTATATCGTAGTGGTTAACGGAAAGTTAGCCGCCTCCAATGAGGGGACCCTTAGCTTGGGAGATGGGGCAAAACTTGAAGGTTCATATCCCGCCCAGGCCTATCTTCCCCCCATCAGACTTGAAAAGATGGGGGATGCCGCCTTCTGCCGAGATGTCGGGATAAGATACCCCTACATTGTAGGAGGGATGGCCAACGGGATAACCTCGGTTGAGATAGTAGAGGAGATGGGGAATAACGGCATGCTGGCCTTCTTCGGAACGGCCGGGCTCTCCCTTAAAAATGTTAAGGAAAAGGTTGCCCATATATCCTCCCTAATGGGGGGGAAACCATACGGCTTCAATCTAATCCATAGCCCCAACGAACAGGACTTAGAGGCCGCCCTTGTTGAGGAGTATCTTAAGTCTGGGGTAAGGCTTGTTGAGGCGGCCGCCTATATAAATCTCACCCTGCCTCTTGTCCGTTATCGTATTACAGGCCTAAGAAGAGATGGCCATGGAAAGGTTGTAACCCCAAACCGTGTCATTGCCAAGGTCTCCAGGGTAGAGGTGGCCTCAAAATTCTTCGCGCCTCCTCCTAAAGATATGGTTGCCCAATTGCTGGCCAAGGGGGAGATAAGCGAGGAGGAGGCCGCCCTGGCCGCCGAGATACCAATGGCCCAGGATATAACGGCCGAGGCCGATTCAGGGGGGCATACCGACAACCGTCCCGCACTAGCCCTAATCCCAACTATAATCTCTTTCAGGGATAGGATGCAGTCTGAATATGGTTTTGAGCAGAGATTGAGGGTTGGCGGGGGAGGGGGCATAGGTTCTCCCGAAGCAGTGGCGGCCATGTTTGCCATGGGGGCTGCCTATATCGTTACCGGGAGTATCAACCAGTCTTGCGTAGAATCTGGGACATCGGATACAGTCAGGAAGATGCTGGAGGAGACAGGGCAGGCCGATGTTACTATGGCCCCGGCGGCAGATATGTTTGAGATGGGGGGAAAGGTGCAGGTCTTGAAGCGGGGAACAATGTTCGCCATGAGGGGGGAAAAGCTGCGCCAACTATATTTAAATTACAAAGGTTTAGATTCCCTTCCTAAGACAGAACGTGATATGCTTGAAAATAAAATTTTTTCTGCGCCGCTCGAAGATATATGGGCGGATACCAGAGCATTTTTTATGAAACGCGACCCCTCTCAGGTTGAAAGGGGGGAGATGGATGAAAAACATAAGATGGCCCTCGTCTTCCGCTGGTATCTCGGTCAGAGTTCCGGCTGGGCCATCTCGGGAGACCCAAAGAGAAAGATAGACTACCAGATATGGTGCGGCCCTTCGATGGGCTCATTCAATGAGTGGGCCAAAGGTTCCTTTCTGGAAAGATATGAGAATAGAAAGGTCGTTACCTTGGCTCTAAATCTCCTGCATGGCGGGGCGCTGGCCATTCGTCAGGCCGATTTAAGGAGACAGGGAGTATCGTTGCCTGAGGGTCTGTCAGCCGTAAGACCAAAAAGCATTGAGCAAATTAAGGGATATATAGATTGAAGCCTGATAAACAAGAGAAGAAGGCACGCGAGTTTGCCCCTATAGCCATAGTAGGCATGGGGTGTATGCTCCCTAAGGCCAAAGACCTAAACAGCTATTGGGTAAATATCAAGGAGGGGGTTTCCGCCATAACCGATATTCCCCCCACCCACTGGAAGTTGGAAGACTATTACGATAGCGACCCCAAAAAACCGGATCATACCTACTCTACCAAGGGGGGCTTTCTTGACCCGGTAGATTTCACCCCTATCGATTTCGGTATCGTTCCTAACAATATTGAGGCCACCGATTCATCGCAGCTTCTTGGTCTGATGGTGGCCAAAAAGGCCCTTGAGGATGCCGGTTACGGTAAGGATGGCCGAAAATTTAACAAGGATAGGACGAGCGTAATTATAGGTGTAACCGGTGCTCAGGAACTTGTTATCCCTTTAGGTGCCCGCCTGGCTCATCCCGTTTGGAAAAAGGCTCTGAGGGAAGAAGGCATGCCCAAAGAGAAAGTGGATCGCATTGTAGATAAGATATCCGATTCGTTTGTCGGTTGGCAGGAAAACTCCTTCCCCGGTCTTCTCGGCAATGTTATCGCCGGGCGTATTGCCAATTACTTTGACCTTGGCGGGACAAACTGTGCCGTTGATGCCGCCTGCGCATCTTCCCTGACATCCCTTCATATGGCCGCCATGGAGCTTGCCTCGGGTAACTCCGATATGGTTCTCACCGGAGGGGTAGATACCTTTAACGACATATTTATGTATATGTGTTTCAGTAAAACACATGTCCTCTCACCAACGGGGGAGGCGAGGCCATTTGATGAAAAGAGTGACGGAACTATCCTCGGTGAAGGTTTGGGGATATTGGTTCTGAAACGGCTCGAAGATGCCAAACAGGATAAAGATAATATATACGCCGTAATCAAGGGCATCGGTTCTTCCAGTGACGGCAAAGGAAAGGTTATATACGCCCCATGCAGCGCCGGACAGACCAAGGCCCTGAAGAGGGCCTACGAGGTAGCAAATATCTCTCCTGATACGGTTGAACTTATAGAGGCACATGGAACAGGGACAAAGGTGGGGGATACGGTTGAGCTTGAAGCCTTAACCGATGTCTATTCTGAGGGGAGCAAAGGTAATAGTAGGTGGTGTGCCTTGGGTACAGTAAAGTCTCAGATAGGCCACACTAAGGCGGCGGCCGGCGTTTCCGGGATTATAAAGGCTGTCCTGGCCTTGCATAACAAGGTTCTACCTCCTACAAATAACGTAACAGCGCCTTTAGCGCCTTTAAAATCAGAGAAAAGCCCTTTTTATGTAAACACAAAAAAGAAACCTTGGCTGTCAAACAAGAAACACCCGAGAAGGGCGGCAGTGAGTGCCTTCGGTTTTGGGGGGAGCAACTTCCACTGCGTTTTAGAGGAATATCATAAAGAAAAGAAGGAGATTGAGTGGGACAGGAATGTTGAGATACTCTCATTCTCCGCCGATAGATACTCTACCCTTAAAAGACGCCTCAAGGAGTGGTCTCTCGATATGCCGGCCAATGAGTTTCACCATAGGGCGGCAGAGAGCCGCAAGGCCTTTTCTCTTAAAGACCCTTATCGCCTAACCATTGCGGTCGACCTTAGCCGGAATAATCTGGGTAAGATAATCAATAGTGCCCTCAGGATGATAGATACACATCCTGAAGAACCATTTTGGGAAACCGGAGACGGGGCCTATTTTTCCTCGGGAAAAAAACTGGGGAAACTGGGAATAATATTCCCGGGGCAAGGTTCTCAATATGTGGGAATGCTCCGCGATATAGCCTGCGCCTTCCCCAAGGTGCAAAAGGTTCTTTTAGAGGCAAACAGCATGTTTGCCAAGCATTCTAAGGGAAACACAAAACTCCTGACAGACTATATCTACCCGAAAGATGTCTCGGACGAAGCCAAGATGAAAGAGGCAGAGAAGGCACTTCGTGATACCAAGATAGCCCAGCCGGCCATCGGGGCGGTAAGTATAGGTTTTTACAATACCTTGGCCGATTTCGGGGTCTCTCCCGAAAGTATCTCCGGTCATAGCTATGGTGAGTTGACAGCCCTATGCGCGGCGGATTGTTATGACCAGAGGGTCTTCCACACCATATCGGCCATAAGGGGTAAACTTATGGCCGAGTGCACGACCATACCGGGGGCGATGCTGGCGGTTCGCGGGGCCCTTAAGGCTATTGAAGAACTTATCAAGAAAGAGGCCCTTAATCTCGTTATCGCCAACAAAAACTCACCAACCCAGGCGGTTCTATCGGGTGCTGAACCGGAGATAAACAGGGCGGCCACAATATTCTCCGATAATAATTTCAGCAACAAAAAGCTTATGGTCTCCTCCGCCTTTCATAGCAAGCTTGTCTCAGCGGTCAGAAAACCTTTTGAGGATACCTTAAAGACTGTCAAATTCGCCACCGGCCGAATAGCCGTCTTTGCCAACAGCACCGCCCTCGAATATCCGAGAAACGTGGCCGAGATCCGCTCCCTGCTGGCCAGCCAGCTGGTTAGGCCGGTAGAGTTTGTTGATCAGATAGACAATATGTATAAGTCGGGAGTCCAGACATTTGTAGAGGTTGGACCCGGGAATAGGCTTTCCGGTCTGGTCAGGGGTATATTGGGAAACCGCCCCCACAAGGCCTTCTCCAGTGATGCCTCTTCCGGAAGAAGCTCCAGTATATATGACATGGCCACAACCATCGCCCATATTGCGGCTCTGGGACACGAGGTAAAATTAAAGGAATGGAATAAAGGGATAGATACGAGTTTGCCTAAAAATGGCAAACCAACCATGACGGTTAAGATATCGGGGGCGAACTATAGAAGCCCCTCCAATAGAATAAAAGAGGCTGAGAAAAAGGCCATAGAAATAAATAATAATCAGCCGAAACGGGATACGGGCAGCGATAGGAGAAATTTTTTGAAAGAGGATAGGATAGACAAAAGTGCCGTCACTCAGGATGCGGAAAGAGGGGTTGATAATGGCGCAATAAGGGCAAGTGTTTCAGTTCAAAAAAATATTCCTTTGACAGGGCTCTTAGAGGCTACCCAGAGAAATATGACCGCCCTGCAAAGGATGCAGGAGGAGACTGCCAAGCTCCACCATCAATTCCTGAAGAATCAGGAGATATCCCAAAATAATATGCTGGAACTTATAAGGCAGCAGAATGGCCTTATTTCAGGCACTCCGCAAAACGTTTCATACGACTATGAAGAGGCTATTGTTACTACTCCTCCCCCATCTTTTATCCCTACCGCTGAATCCGTACCTCAGCCGATTGTTTCAGCATCAGAGGTGGTTAACGAAGATATTGCCAAGGTGCTCCTTGAGGTCATCTCTGAGAAGACCGGCTACCCGGCCGAGATGCTTGAACTTGATATGGGACTCGATTCAGACCTTGGTATCGACTCAATTAAGCAGGTGGAGATCCTCTCCTCACTTCAGGATAAGCTCCCCAATTCTCCCGTTGTTAAACCGGAGGATATGGGGAAAATCAACACCCTGAGAGACCTAGAGTCTTTCCTATCCGCGGGAACCGAATCGACCGCTCCTCAACTATCTGCTCAGCCAACCATTTCAGCTCCGATAGAGACAAGAGGAGCTAATGAGAATATCGATAAGGTGCTCCTTGAGGTAATCTCCGAAAAGACCGGCTACCCTGCCGAGATGCTCGAACTCGATATGGGACTCGATTCAGATTTAGGTATCGATTCAATTAAGCAGGTGGAGATACTCTCCTCTCTTCAGGACAAGTTACCCAACTCCCCCATCGTTAGACCGGAGGATATGGGGAGGATCAACACCTTGAGAGACCTAAAGGAATTCCTTGCCCCCCAAGTCAATATGGCTGAGGTTTGCCCCTTAATCCCTAAAAAAAAAAGATTAAAGAGCTTTGACTCATTAAGCAGGTCTCTTCTCCGGGCCATAAAATTAGATGAATCGGACAGGGGAGAGAGAATCTCTGTTGAAGATGGATCTAAGTTCCTTATCACAGATACCTTCCCAACTCTGGCCGAGGATATTAAAGAGAGACTCACCTCCCTCGGGTATGAGGCTGAAGTAATCTCCCTCGATAACCAAGAATCCTTGCAAATCCCCGCATCTTTAGGCGGACTTATAATCCTCTCTCCAGACAAGAATATTAAAGATAATTTTATCCTAAACTCATTCCGACTACTCCGCCTTTGCTCCCCTTCGTTGCGCAAGGCGAATGAACAGACAAAAACTGTTTTTGCCACCGTATCGGTTATGGACGGTCTCTTTGGCCTCGGCGAGGGGAGTAAATATAATCCTATGTCCGGCGGATTGAGTGGACTTTCCAAAACAGCCGGCCATGAGTTCCCCGAGGTAAATTGTAAGGCCATAGATATTTCTCCAACAGCCAAGGATGCTGCCTCAAAAATAGCAGATGAAATATTCTACGACGGGGCGGTCGAGGTAGGAATATCGGAGGAGGGGCTATACACCTTAAAAACCATTGAGGAAGGGCTTGGGGAAGATACCGCTTCACTTGATATCTCTAAGGGGGATGCAATTCTTGTTACCGGAGGCGCCAGAGGGGTAACGGCCGAGGTGGCAGTAGCCGTAGCCGAACGATTTAAAGCAACCATGATTCTCATAGGGAGGAGTATCCCCCCCGTAACAGAGGAGAGTTGGTTATCCGTTTTACAGGATGAGGTGGCTATAAAGAGGGGCATAATCTCTCATGCAGCTCAAAAGCTATACCCCAAGGAAATCGAACAGAAATATCGGGCTATATTAAGCAATAGAGAGGTGAGCGAAAATATCAGCCGTATAAATAGTGTCGGTGGCCAAGCGGTCTATTATTCGGCCGACGTACGCAACAGGGATTCAATTAGCAAAGTCCTCCAAGATATAAAGGCAAAATATGGAAAGATAAGAGGCCTCATCCATGGAGCCGGTGTCTTGGCTGATAAGAAGATCGAAAATAAGAAGGATGAGGAGTTTGAGATGGTCTTCTCCACCAAGGTCTTCTCGCTGCTTAATATATTAGAGGCGATAGATGGCAGTGAACTGAAGACTATGGTTCTCTTTTCTTCCATTACCGGAAGGGTAGGGCGCAGAGGACAGATAGACTACGCCGCGGCTAATGAGGTCTTGAATAAGGTGGCTCAGCAACAATCAAAACTTCTTCCTAACTGTAGGGTTGTCTCGGTAAACTGGGGGCCTTGGGACGGAGGAATGGTTAACGATGCCCTGAAAAAGATATTTACCAAAGAGGGGATTGGGGTAATACCTCTAAAAGAGGGGGCAGAGTATCTCGTAGAAGAAATATCCTCCGCCAAAAGGGATGTGGAGATCCTTGTCCTTGGTAAGGCCGGAGACTCCAAGGGGGAGAATGAATCTGATTTAAAAGAGGTTCCAAGGAGCAACTCAGCTTTAAAGAGACATCTTTCGCTAAGTCTTGATAGCCAGAGTTACCCCATATTGGAATCGCATATCATTAACGGCAATCAGGTTGCCCCAATGGCCATGATTGTAGAGTGGATGTCGCACGCCGCCCTGCACGCCAATCCAGGCCTAAAATTTATCGGACTAAGAAACCTCAGAATCCTCAAGGGGATGATAATTAAAGGAAACAATTCTCTAAAGGCCGATATATTTGGGGGAAATATAAAGAGGGAAGGGGGAAACTATATTGTCCCTACTGAAATCAGGGGGGAGGGGGGGAAGGGGCTACCAAAAATATACTCCTCGGGAGAGATAATAATGTCGGAGGCCCTGCCTCAACCTGCTAAAGTGGTAACCGTTGGCAAACTATTACCATATACTCATAGCCCGGAAGATTTTTATAAGACCATCCTCTTCCATGGCTCACAGCTACAGGGGATAAAAGAGGTAATAGGGTATTCTGACAAGGGAATAGCGGCCAAGGTAAATTCAGCCCCTTCCCCATCAGAATGGATGGAAAGGCCTTACCGCAGGTCTTGGACTGCCGACCCACTCATTCTTGATAGCGCCTTTCAGCTTATGATACTCTGGACACATGAAAAATACGGAGCTGTGTCTCTCCCTGCATTTATCAGCAACTACACCCAATATAGGGAATCCTTCCCCAAGGACGGGGTTACAATATCTGCCTTGGTTAGGGAGGATAAAGAACATATAGCCGTAGCCGACATAGATTTTATAGACCAAGCGGGGGTATTGATATCAAGGATATCTGGCTACGAATGCACCATAGATAAGTCTTTAAATCAATCATTTAGAAACAATAAAGCAATATAGTGCTTTAATTTGTTCCGTTGGTTTCATTTTTCGTATTTTAGACCTGCGACAAGGTTGAGGGCCAAAGGTAGGTATGGATAAGAGCATGAATAGATTAATTGAGGCGATATACGACCCATTGATAATAGTAACCCCGGAGTGGAAAATCAAAAGGGTAAACAAGGGAATTCTCGCTCTATTAGGTTACAAAGAGAAGGAACTTATTGGAGAACCAATTGATCTTATCTTGGCCGGTAATAAAGGAGTCAAAATCCTAAAGACTACAGGACAAAGCCTACTCAGCAAAAAGGGTTCAGGGGGCAATTATGAAGGGAAACTGCTCCGCAAGGATGGGGAGATTGTTAGTGTCCTGACCTCATGCTCTCTCCTTCAGGACAATGACGGAACAACCGATATTATTCTTATATCAAAAGATGTCACCGAGTATAAGAATGCCGAAGAGCAATTTGTGTCGGCTATTGCCGCTGCCGAGGCGGCCAATACCGCCAAAAGTGAGTTTTTGGCCAATATGTCGCATGAAATACGCACCCCCATGAATGCCATTGTCGGGTTTGCCAGCCTCTTAAAAGGAACAATCCTTGACGAACAGCAAAAAGATTATGTAAATATCATCGACTCGAGCAGTCACGCCCTCCTCGATATATTAAATGATATCCTTGATATATCGAAGGCGGCGGCGGGAAGACTCGCCCTGGAGAGTATCGATTTTAATCTCCTCACCATTGTTGAAGAGAGCCTTAAAACAGTTACGGCCCTCGCCCTAAATAAGCCTATCCACTTTATCTTTGAGATAGGGGATGATCTTCCCCACACATTTGAGGGGGACCCGACCCGCCTGCGGCAGATACTGATAAACCTCCTTGGCAATGCCGTTAAATTTACCGAAAAAGGGGAAATCTCCTTAAAGGTAGAAAGAGAGAAGGAAAGAGGAGAGATAATCTTCCTAAAGTTTACGGTTAAAGATACGGGAGTCGGGATACCCGAAGAGAAGAAGAGGGATATCTTCAAGGCCTTTGCCCAAGCGGATATATCTACCACCAGAAAATATGGGGGAACCGGCCTTGGTCTGAGTATATCCAAATCGATTGTTGATAAGATGGGGGGAAGAATATGGGTTGAATCTAAGATAGGGGAGGGGAGCTCCTTTATCTTCACCGCTCAACTGAATAAAGCACTCCCCATGACTGAAAAAGAAACTGATCCGATTAGCAAAAAAGAGATGAGGGATAAGAAAATTCTCATCATCGACAATGAGCCGTTTACTGCCAAAGCCCTACGTCTATTTTTCCAAGATATTGGGACGACATTCCTTGAGGCTCCATCCTATCGGGAGGGACTTGATATTTTGGCCTCACTATCTGACAAGCGGGAAAGCCTCCCCGACATAATTATGGTAGAGATAAACATACCCGAGGCCGAGGCGGTGGCGGATTATATTGAATTGGCTCGTAAAATAAGGGATAACGAGACCTATAAGGGGATAAAACTTATGGCCATTGCCGGTAGGGTAAGGATAGGTATGGCCGCAGAGGTGCAAAAAAGTGGTTTTGAGGCCTTCCTCCCCAAACCATTCTCCAAAGATGAGACAATAGCCACTATAAGTACACTTCTGGGGGATAAGAGAGGTAAGGGGCAGATAGTAACCAAGCACATGGCCAAGGAACTCCTCTACAAGGGATTAACCGTCCTTGTGGCCGAAGACAATGCCATAAACCAGAAATTGATCTCCTTAATCCTGAAAAATATGGGGTGTGCCGTTGACTTGGCCGACAATGGTCAGGAGGCCTTTGAAAAGGCCAAGGGGGGGAAGTATGACATTATCCTCATGGATCTCCGGATGCCCATCATGGGGGGATTGGAGGCCGCCGAAAAGATTAGGACGGAAATCAGTAAAGATATCCCGATAATAGCCTTGACAGCCGCCGCCATGAAGGAGGATAGGGAAAAGGCAATCTCGGTCGGCATGAATGGGTTCCTGCCCAAACCGATCAATATCAAGGAACTGCAAGAGACTCTCGTAGCGTGGGGTAAAAAGTGGTGAGCTCCGAAAGGGGGAGATAAGGTTGGCCAGTGTTTAGTTGCATAATTCTGCGTCAGTATCAAGACCGAGAATTTGGCGCGGCTGGCACGAAGACAACCAACGCACAACCCCCTTATTCCCCCTTAACAAAGGGGGATAGGGGGTTGTATATTAGGATTGACAACAAAGCCAGGCACGCCAAAGGCCGGTCGACTACAGCGAGATTTATGCAATTAAGCACTAGAATCAGACGTAAGACAAAAAGTATATCTGTGGGGAATATCTCCATAGGGTCTTCCCATCAAATATCTGTCCAATCAATGACCAACACCGATACCAGGGATATCGCGTCTACTGTAAAACAGATAAAGGCCCTGACTTCAGCCGGCTGTGAAATAGTAAGGGTAGCAGTTCCTGACACTGAAGCGGCCGAGGCGATCTCCAAAATCAAAAGAGATATTACCATTCCGCTCATCGCCGATATCCATTTTGACCACAAGTTAGCCATAATATCTATTGAATCGGGGGCAGACGGGATAAGAATAAACCCCGGAAATATAGGGAGCAAGGTCAAGGTGGCCGAGGTGGCGGTAGCAGCCAAGGAGAAAGGGGTCCCGATAAGGATTGGGGTAAACGCCGGTTCAATAGCCAAGGCACTTCTGGTCAAACATGGCGGCCCGACCGCTGGGGCGATGGTGGAGAGCGCCTTGGAGGAGATAAAATACTTAGAGGACCTCCGGTTCGACAATATAAAGATTTCTCTCAAGGCCTCAGATGTCAATAAAACGGTAGCCGCCTACCGTGCCCTGGCCCAAAGGGTAGACTATCCGTTTCATGTCGGGATATCCGAGGCGGGGACAAAATATTCGGGGACCATAAAATCGTCCGTAGGTATAGGCATCCTTCTTAATGAGGGGCTTGGGGATACAATAAGGGTCTCCTTAACAGGTGACCCTATGGAAGAGGTTCAGGTTGCCTATGAAATACTAAAGTCACTCGATATAAGGAGGGAGACCCCTGAACTTATCTCCTGCCCAACCTGCGGGCGTTGCCAGATAGACCTGGCCAAACTGGCCGAAGCGGTTGAGTCGAGGATAAAAGAGAGAAAACTCGATATAAGGGTGGCCGTTATGGGCTGTCTGGTTAACGGCCCGGGAGAGGCCAGAGAGGCCGATATAGGGATAAGCGGGGGAAAAGGTGAGGGGGTTCTCTTTAAGAAGGGGAAGATTATCAAGAAGGTCAAAGAGGACGAGCTGTTAGCCACCCTGTTAGAAGAGATAGATAAGTGGGAGGAAGAGAATAAGAGATGATTGAGAAAGCTGTCATTAAAAAAATAAAGGAAATTATCCCCTCCGCCGGAGTATTGGTCGGGGATGAGGAAAAGATATGCTACTCCTACGATGCTTCAATAAAGGAGGCTCTCCCCGATATCATAGTGAAGGCAGATACCGCAGACGAGATATCATCCGTAATAAAGATCGCCTCGGAGCATAATATCCCCATTATCCCCAGAGGCGCGGGGACGGGTTTTGCCGGAGGAACGGTTCCGGTTAGGGGAGGAATAGTCATATCGGTAGCCGGCATGAATAAGATCATCGAGATTGACCGTAAAAACCTTATGGCCGTGGTTGAACCCGGGGTAATAACCGGAACCCTCCAGAAAGAGGTTGAATCGCTGGGACTATTCTACCCACCTGATCCCTCAAGCCTTGATATATCAACCATTGGGGGAAATGTGGCTACCTGCGCCGGAGGACCAAGGGGGGTAAAATACGGCGTCACCAAGGATTATGTTATGGGGCTTGATGCCATTCTCCCCGATGGGAGCCTTTTATCTACGGGGGGAAAGAATATTAAGAGTGTAGCCGGTTATAACCTGACTTCTCTAATGGTTGGTTCAGAAGGAACCTTGGCCCTTATAAATAAAATTATCCTAAAACTTCTTCCACTTCCGGAGACAACCTCAACCCTGTTTGTCTCCTTCAAGAGTATTAGTGGGGCAACCAAGTCGATAAATGATATTCTCCTCTCCGGCACAACCCCATCAACCATAGAGTTTATGGATAGATTTACCATAGAAATCATAAGAGACCATATAGATATTGAGATAGGGAAGGATATAGGGGCTACCCTCCTGATAGAGCTGGATGGGGATGTTGAAGAGGTTAGGCGAGGAACGGATAAGGTAAAAGATATCCTCCTGAGAGGAGGGGCAACTGATATTGTTACCGCCAAAGACGAAATTGAGAGAAAACATCTGTGGGATGCCAGAAGGGGCATATCTCCAACCCTGAGAAAGTTAAAACCGACCAAGCTTAATCAGGATATAGCTGTTCCCCGCGCCTCACTCCCCGAAATGATAGACCAACTCCATTCTATAGCCGAAAAATATAATATCCTGATAGTCAACTTCGGACACGCCGGCGACGGGAATATTCATGTCAATGTGATGACCGATAGCTCAAATATTGAAGAGATGGGGCGGGCCACAAAGGCGGTAGATGAGATATTCAGGCAAACCATCGAGTTGGGGGGAACCATATCGGGAGAGCATGGAATCGGGATATCAAAAAAAGACTACCTCGAAATGGAGGTGGGGAAGGCAGGGATATCGGTGATGAGAAAGATAAAGGGGGCTATCGACCCGAAGAATATTATGAACCCGGGGAAGGTGCTCCCAGATTTGTAGACTATTTTTTATTCCTCCAGGTCAACCGCGCAACTATCGGCACAACAGACCCTATTTCTCCCAGACTCTTTGGCATTATATAGGGCCTTGTCGGCCATCTCTTCAAGTTCTTCTACGCTGGCCCCGTCATCCGGAAATGTGGCCACCCCAATCGATATGGTAACCCGACCGAGTGGCTGTGTCTCCCCGTGTTCAAAATTATGTTCGGCAACCCTTTTACAGACCCGCAAGGCAAACCTGTTGGCAGATTCCTTATCGGTGTTTGGAAGTATAATGGCAAACTCCTCCCCTCCATATCTACAGACAATATCAAAATTTCTCGCCTGTCTAGTCAATATCGCCGCTATACCGGCCAAGACCTTATTCCCTTTCGGGTGGCCGTTGGTGTCGTTATAATGCTTAAAATGATCGACATCTATAATACATAGAGAAAGGTTATTGTGGTATCTCTTGGCCCGATTAAACTCCTCCAAAAGCTTACCGGCATAGAAACGATGGTTGTACAGTTTAGTAAGTTCGTCTGAGAATGCTTCCTGTCGAGTCTGCTCTATAATATTAAGTTTATCCAAGGCTATGGCCGCCTGCATCCCGAGGAGTCCGGCCAGCCTTAATTCTCGGCTGTTGAGTTGCCTCGGCTTAAAATCATCTACATAGAGTATCCCCATTGTTCTTCCTTCCGCCACAAGGGGTATAGCCAGAAGGGAAACAACCCCCATTTTTAAAAGTTGAGATTTGTCAAATTGCCTGCACCGGGCAATATCTTCTATAAATAGGGGCCCCTTGTGGGAGAGTATCATGT
>Ga0180009_10001565_pt1 | contig 27888 bp, 30 predicted proteins | sample OS_PC_MetaG_FD_123537 | JGI IMG/M metagenome (GOLD analysis project Ga0180009, IMG submission 123537) | Groundwater microbial communities from the Aspo Hard Rock Laboratory (HRL) deep subsurface site, Sweden - OS_PC_MetaG | ecosystem: Environmental > Aquatic > Deep subsurface > Groundwater... | reverse complement strand
GCGATGCAGGGCGAGGCCTCGGTGCAGCCGTAGACGTCGTAGACCCCCTCGATGTTGGGGAAGAACTTCATGAGCCGGCGCTTGGTCTCCATGGCCAGCTTGTCGGCCCCGGTGGTGCATTTGGTGATGCTGGTGGTGTCGTAGTTTCCGGCGGCCGGGTGCTGCATCAGCAGGTTGTACATGGCCGGCGAACCGGAGATCACCGTGGCCCGCTCCTCTTGGATTGTGGCCAGGAGCCCTTCCGCATCGAAGTTTTTCACCAGCACGCTGGTTCCGCCCAAGGCCACTTGTATGGTCAAATGATTGTTCAGCGCGGCGGTGTGGTACAGCGGGCCCACGATGATGGAGACCTGCCCGGCCCGGTCGTCCCGGCCGTGTATGGTATTGAAAAGGTTCCAGATGACGTTGCGGTGGGTGATGACGGCCCCCTTGGGGCGGCCGGTGGTCCCGGAGGTGTACATGATCTGGCAGGGGTGATCCTCGGTGACGCCGGGACGGTCCTCGGACGGCTGGCCCGAGGCCAGAAACTCTTCATACTCCCGGGCCAGGCCCGAGGGCCCGGGCTGGGGCGACACCAAAAATTCCAGCGTCTCCAGGCCGTCCCTGATCCCGGCGATTATCGGGTCGAACTCGGGGTCGTAAAACAAGGCCTTGGCCCCGGAGTCTTCCAGCATGAAGGCCATTTCCCGCCCGGCCAGGCGGAAGTTGACGGGCACCGCCACCAGACCCGCCCGCACCGTGGCGAAGTAGACCTCCACCAAGTGGGCGCTGTTGTAGAAAAGCATGCCCACCGGATCGCCGGGGGCGAGCCCGGCAGCCAGCATGGCCGAGGCCAGGCGGCGGGTGCGTTGGTCCAGTTCGGCGAAACTCAGCCGGACTTGGCCAGCGACAATGGCGGTGGCGGCGGGAAACTTGCCCGCCGCGTTCACCAGTAAAGAGCCTACGTTCACCTGGCGTCTCCTGATGGGTCGGCAATGGGGATCACCGGATAGGGTCCTTTGTAGCCCATGGCCGCCGACAGGCTGCGGCCCAGTTCTATGAATTGGGCCAGCATGTCCTGGAGGTGCTCACCCTTGGCCTCTTCCGAGGAGAGCGAGAGGTTGACCGCCGCCTCCATTTTCCCCTCCTGGTTGATGATGGGCACGCCCAGGGAGTAGAGATCTGAGATCCACTCCCGGTCGGCGATGCTGTAGCCCCGCTTGCGGGTGAGCATCAGGTCCTTCCAGAGCTCCTTGGAGTCCACGATGGTGTGGGCGGTCACCCGGCACAGGTCGGTCTTTTCCAGGAGTTCCTTCAGGCTGGCGTCGTCCAGGCCGGCCAGAAGGCACTTGCCGGAGCCGGTGCAATGGGCGGGCAGCTTGGAGCCCGCGTGCAGGTCGTAGCTGAGAAAACGATGCACTTCCTTGCGGTATATGAAGATCACCTCGCAGCCGTCCAGGATGGCCATGTTCAAGGTGCGCTTCACCCGGTGGGAAAATTCGGAGATATATTCCTCGGCGATTTTTTTCAGCTGGGTCCGGTTTAAAAAGGCGAAGCCCAAGGACAACACCTCGGGCCCCAAAAAAAACTCCCGGTGCCGGTTGCGTTTCAGGAAACCCAATTCCATGAGGGTGTCGGTATAGCGCTGCACCGCCACCACATTGAAACCGGTGCGCCCGGATATCTGGGACAGAGTGAGGCTGGGATGTTCGGCCGAAAAGACCTGGAGGACCTTTAGCCCCCGGGCCAATGACTGCACGAAATGCCGCTGCCTTCTTGCCAAATTAACGCCCTTCGTTATTGGTTAACAAAAATCATCGTATTGAATTCGGCAACTCCGTGTCAAGCCCTTTGTGTAACGCATTGGGGGGTGCAAAACCTTGAGGCCGGGCCTGGGCGGGGTTGGTTTGCTCCCCCAAGCCCAAGCCAAATCGAGCCTGGCTGTTTTTTGAGGCCGATTCCTGGACTGCCCCCCAGCGGATGAGTTATCCTGCGGCCAAAGTCGGCGCGATGGAGCGGCCCGATAAGATTCGGCAACGTGGGTTCAGCCGGTGCGCGCCCCAAGGCTCGGGGAGGAGATCGAAATGAAAAAATACCTGTCGGCCCTGTTGATCGCCTGTTGCGCGGCAGCGGCTCTTTTGCTGATCGGCCAGGCCGCCGTGGCCGCCCAACGCTTCGTCACCATCGGCACCGGGGGAGTGACCGGAGTCTACTTTCCCGTGGGCAAGGCCATCGCCAAGCTGGTAAACGCCCAAGGCGAGCAGTACGGCCTGCGGGTCACGGTGGAGTCCACCGGAGGCTCCGTGTTCAACATCAACGCCGTGCTCAAGGGCGACCTGGACTTCGGGGTGGCCCAGTCCGACCGCCAGTTCGAGGCGGTGAAGGGCTTGGCCGAGTGGAAGGCCAAAGGGCCCCAAAATGAGATGCGCTCGGTGTTCAGCCTGCATTCGGAGACCTATTTCATGGTGGCTTCCGGACCAAGCGGCATCACGGGATACCCCGGCCTCAAGGGCAAGGCCGTGGCCGTGGGCAACCCCGGCAGCGGGACCAGGCAAAACACCAAGGACGTGCTGGCCGCCTACGGCCTGAGCTTGGAGGACCTGGGCAAGGCCGAGGGGCTCAAGGCCTCCGAGTCGGCCAAGGTGTTGCAGGACGGGCGCATCGACGCCTTTGCCTACACCGTGGGCAACCCCGCCGGGCTCATAAAAGAGGCCACCAGCGGCCGGGTCAAGGTGCGCTTTTTGCCCGCCAGCCCGGCGGCGCTGGACAAGCTGATCCAGGGCCGCCCCTATTACGTCAAGTCCGCCATCCCGGTGGCCTTCTACCCCCAGTCCCTGGACAAGGCCGACGTGCCCACCTTCGCGGTCAAGGCCACCCTTATCACCAGGGCCGGGGTGCCCGACGAGGTGGTCTACGCCATCACCAAGACCGTGTTTGAAAACCTGGCCGCCCTCAAAAAGCTGCACCCGGCCTTGGGGGGCCTGACTCCTCGGGACATGCTGGAAGGCCTTAGCGCCCCGCTGCACCCCGGGGCCCTCAAGTATTACCGGGAGGCGGGGCTCAAATAGGCGGCCGAGCCCCAGAAACAGCGCCGGGCGATAGGGCCCCGGAACCGGCGACTGTCCAAGAAGGCCCGGGGCAAGCCCGGACCGCCGCCCAGGCGGACCTGGGGCTGCGCGCCCCCCTCGGCTGGCAGCGCCGCCTCATACCCCTGGTGGCCGCCGCCTGGTCCATTTTCCAGCTACTTTTGCCCACGGCCATCCTGCTGGAGTCGGTCTACATCCGCTCCATACATCTGGCCTTCGCCCTGGTGCTGGTCTATCTCAGCTTTCCGGCGGTGAAAAAATTGGGCCTGGGGGGGCATCTCAGGTTTTTGCGCCGCCGAGGGCGCATCCCTTGGCTGGACCTCATCCTGGCCCTGGCCGCCGGGCTGGCCGCCCTTTATATCGCCATCGATCACCAAGGCCTGGCCCAGCGCCAGGGCGATCCCCTGCCCCGAGACCTGCTGGCCGGCGGGGTGCTGGTGGTGCTCTTGTTGGAGGCGGTGCGCCGGGCCCTGGGGCCGGCTCTGTCCCTGGTGGCTCTGGCCTTCATGGTCTACGCCTTCTTCGGCCCCTATATGCCAGACGTAATCGCCTTCAAGGGAGTGAGCCTGGGCCGTTTCATGGGCCAGGAAACCATGTCCACCGAAGGCATCTACGGCATCCCCCTGGACGTCTCGGCCACCATAGTATTTCTCTTCGTGCTCTTCGGGGCCATGATGGGCCGCGCCGGGGGCGGCGAGTATTTCGTGCGCCTGGCCTTCAGCCTGCTGGGCTCCTTTAGGGGCGGCCCGGCCAAGGCCGCGGTGCTGGCCTCGGGGCTCACCGGCATGGTGTCGGGATCGTCCATCGCCAACGTGGTCACCACCGGAACCTTCACCATCCCCTTGATGAAATCAGCCGGCTATCCGCCCAAGAAAGCGGCGGCCATCGAGGTGGCCGCCTCCACCGACGGCCAGTTGATGCCCCCCATCATGGGTGCGGCCGCCTTCATCATCGCCGAATACTGCAACCTGCCTTATCTGGATGTGGTGCGCGCCGCCCTGGTTCCGGCGGTGCTCAGTTATCTCACCCTGTTTTTGATCACCCACCTGGAGGCCTGCAAGCTGGGCCTGACCAGCATCCCCCGTGGGGAGCTGCCCCCCTTCTGGGCCACCCTGGGCCAGGGCCTGCACTTCCTGATGCCCTTGGCGGTGTTGATCTACCAACTGGTCTATCTGCGCCACAGCCCGGCCCTGGCCGTGTTCAACGCCATAATGTTCCTGAGCGGCCTTATCCTGATCCAGAGCGTCTGTGGCTCCTGGCGGCAGGGCCGGGGCGTGGCCGCCGGCCTGAGGCAGGCCCTGGGCATCATCTGGCAATCCCTGGTGGACGGCGGACGCAACATGATGAGCATCGGCGTGGCCGTGGCCGGAGCCGGGCTCATCGTGGGGGTGGTGAACATGGGCCTGGGCGGGCTCATCACCGAGATCGTGGAGATCATCGCCGGCGACAACCTCTACCTGCTCTTGGCGCTCACCGCCCTGGCCTGCCTGCTCATGGGCATGGGCCTGCCCACCACGGCCACCTACATCGTAATGGCCTCGCTCATGGCGGTGGTGATCGTGGACCTGGGCCCCTCGGTGGGCCTGGTGGTGCCGCTCATCGCGGCCCATTTGTTCGTTTTCTACTTCGGCATCCTGGCCGACGACACCCCGCCGGTGGGCCTGGCCGCCTACGCGGCCAGCGCCATCGCCCGCTCCGATCCCATCTCCACCGGCTTGCAGAGCTTCGCCTACGACATGCGCACCGCCATTTTGCCCTTCATGTTCATATTCAACCCCCGCCTGCTCTTGATCGGGGTGGACTCGGTGTGGATGGCCGCCTGGGTGATAATCAGCGGGCTGGCGGCCATGTCCGCCTTTGCCAGCGCCACCCAGGGCTATCTGGCAACCCGCAACCGCTGGTACGAAACGGTGCTCTTGCTGGCCGCGGCGGGAGTGGTCTTGCAGCCGGCCGCCTCGGCCCGCTGGCTGGGCCTGCCGGCGGCGGAAGCGGCCCAGGCCCTGGGCACGGCGTTGTTCGCCCTGGTCTGGCTGTGGCAGAAAGCGCGCGCCTCAAGGGAGCGAACCCGGCCGGAGCCGGCCTGAGCCAGGGGCTCCACGCCCGGGCTTCACGGCCGCCGGGCGATTCTCTTGTGGCGGGCCGCCGGGGGTTTGCCTTACAACATGTCTAGGACAGCAAAACGGGTGAAGCCACATGTATGAAAACCTGGCCATAATGGCCGTATTCATTTTCCTCTACAGCACCGTGGCCGGCGGCATCGAAAAAAGGCCCATGAGCGGGCCCATCATCTTCATGGCCTTCGGCTTGCTGGCGGGGCCCATGGGTCTGGCGATCCTGCAATCGGACGTCACCGCCGGCATGCTGCGCAGCTTCGCCGAGTTGTCCCTGGCCCTGGTGCTGTTCACCGACGCGGCCAACGCCGACATAACCACCTTGAAGCGCAGCTTCCGGCTGCCGGGGCGCATGCTGCTCATCGGCCTTCCCCTCACCATCATCCTGGGCTTTTTGATCGGCGTGCTCTTCTTCCCCCATATGCCCCTATTAAGCGTAGCCTTGCTGGCGGTGATGCTGGCCCCCACCGACGCGGCCCTGGGCAAGGCCATCTTCACCAATCCCAGGGTCCCGGTTCGCATCCGCGAGGCCCTCAACGTGGAGAGCGGCCTGAACGACGGCATCTGCGTGCCCATCCTCTATTTGTTCCTGGCCCTGGCGGTGAGCACCGAGATCCAAGAGGGGCCCGTCAGATTGGCCCTAACCTTGCTGGCCCAGGAAATCGGCATCGGCCTGGCCGTGGGCCTGGGAGCCACCGCCCTGGGGGTGGGGATTTTGCGCTTGAGCATCAAGCGCGGGTGGGTGCAGGAAAACTGGCTGCCGGTGCCGGTGGTGGCCCTGGCCTTTGCCTGCTACGCCCTGGCCCAGAGCCTGGAGGGCAGCGGGTTCATAGCCTGCTTCGTGGGGGGGCTGCTGTTCGACGTCATGGTCAAGGGCGGCAAACGCCAGGTCATGGAAGCCGCCGAGGGCATGGGCAACACCCTGGCCCTCATCACCTGGGTGATCTTCGGCTTCGCGGTGGTGGGCCAGGCCATGGCCGTTTTCAGCTGGTCCATCGTGATCTACTCGCTCATGAGCCTCACCGTCATCCGCGTCTTGCCGGTCTATTTGTCCCTGGCCGGGACGGGAGAGCGCCCCTTCGGCAAGCTGTTCATGGGCTGGTTCGGCCCCCGGGGCCTGGCCAGCATCGTGTTCATCATCATCGTGTGGGAAAAGAACCTGCCCGGCGGGATGACCATGGCCATGACCGTGGTGTGCACGGTGATCCTGAGCGTCATCGCCCACGGCCTGAGCGCCAACCCCCTGGCCAAGCTGTTCGGGCGCTTCAAGATGGAGTGAGCCCCACAGGGGTGGGTAAGCCACATCGGGGCCCGAGCGCGGCTGGCAGCGCAGCCATGGGCCGCCTGGCGAAGCCGGGGGCTAGCCCAGCACGGTCTTGAGGGAGGCCTTGATAAGCTCCTCCAGGCCAGCATCCTCGCCGGCCTGTTTGAGGGCCCGCTCCGCCGCCTTCTTGGCCTTGGCCTCGGGATAGCCCAGGTTCATCAGCGCGCTCACCACGTCGTCCATCAGCGGCGTGGCCGGGGCCAGGGCGGCCCCGCCTTCGCCGGTGTCCCTGGGCAGGCGGCCCTCCAACTCCACCACCAAACGGGCGGCGGTTTTTTTGCCCACCCCTGGGATTGCCGTGAGCCGCACGGCGTCACCGGCGCGCACGGCCTTCCAAAATTCGGCCGGGGGTATGCCGCTCAGGATGGCCTGGGCCACCTTGGGGCCGATGCCGCTGACCGTAATGAGATGCCCGAAGGCCTCCCACTCGGCCTCGCCTATGAAGCCGTGCAGATGGATGTGGTCGTCGCGCACGATGGTGTGGATGAGCAGGGTGACCTGGCTGCCGATCTCGGGCAGGTCGCAGAATGTGGTCAGGCTCACGAACACCCGGTAGCCCACCCCGCCGCAGTCCACCACCACGTGGTCGGGACGGCGGGCCAGGATGGTGCCGCTGACCGAGGCGATCATTTAAACCGCTCCAGGGTGGCCGCCAGGCGGCGGCTCTGCAAATGGGTCAGGGCCAGGGCCAGGGCGTCGGAGGCGTCCAGGGCCATCTTGCCCGGGGCTCCGTCCACCAGGCGCAGGGCCATGGCCCGCACCTGCTCCTTGGTGGCCCGGCCGTTGCCCACCAGGGATTTCTTCACCGTGGCCGGGGGGTATTCGTGGATGCTCAGGCCGGCGCGCACCCCGGCCAAGATGGCCACCCCCCGAGCCTGGCCCAAAACCAGGGCGGTGTGGGCGTTCTTGGCGGTGAAAACCCCTTCCACTGCCATCTCCGCCGGCTTTAGCTCGGCGATGAGCCGGGCCAACTCCGAAAAAATATAGCCCAGGCGCTGGGGAACCGGAGCCCCGGCGGGGGCGGTTATGGTCCCGGCCTCCCGTAAGCTGATCCGGCCCCCCGGGCCCGGCGTCACCACCGCGTAGCCGGTGCGTTGACTGCCGGGGTCCAGCCCCAGCACGACGGGGGCGGGGGCCTGGGGCACGCTTACTCTTCTTCCAACTCGGCCAGGATCTTCTCGTCGATGTCGAAGTTGGCGTAGACGTTTTGCACGTCGTCGGCCTCGTCCAGGGCCTCCATGAGGGCCAGGACCTTGGCCGCCTCGCCCTTGTCGGTGATGTCCATTATGGTGGTGGCCTGCTTGGTCACCTCGGCCTCGTCTGGCTCCAACCCGGCGGCGCGCAGGGCCTCGTTGAGCGGGTTGAAATCGCTTGGGGAGCAGTGCACCTCCCAGGTGTCGCCCTCGTCCACCACGTCGTCGGCCCCGGCCTCCAGGGCCGCTTCCATCAGGGCGTCCTCGCCCACCGATGCCTTGTCAAAGGTGATGATGCCCTTGGCCTCGAACAAATAGGCCACCGCGCCGGCCTTGGACAGGGAGCCGCCGCGCTTGGTGAGGATGTGGCGCACCTCGGCCGCGGCCCGGTTCTTGTTGTCGGTGAGGCACTCGATCAAAAAGGCCACCCCGCCGGGGCCGTAGCCCTCGTAGAGGATCTCCTCGTAGGTCACGCCCTCCAGCTCGCCGGTGCCCTTTTTGATGGCCCGGTCCATGTTTTCCTTGGGCATGTTCTGGGCCTTGGCCGCGGCCACCGCGGTGCGCAGCCTGGGGTTGCCCTCGATATCGCCGCCCCCCGCGCGGGCGGCCACGGTTATTTCCCGCATGAGCCGGGTGAAGATCTGCCCCCGCTTGGCGTCGGCGGCGCCCTTCTTGCGCTTGATGGTGCTCCACTTGGAGTGACCGGACATATACTTCTCCTGAAAACTAGAGGCTTGCTCCCGGGGGGGCCGGCTTGCGGCCCTTCCCCAGTATGTAAATTTCCTTGCTGGCGGAGCGGCTGGCCTCGGGCTTGTGGCCCTTGCCCAGCTTGAAGGCGCCCTTGACCTGCCTGATAAGATCCTCCACCCCGGGGCCGAAAAAGACCTTGGCCAAAAACGTCCCCCCCGGCTTTAGCAGGGCCAGGGCCATATCCAAGGCGGCCTGACTGAGCTCCAGGGAGGCGGCGCAGTCCCGGTCCTTGACCCCGGTGGTGCGCGGCGCCACATCGCTGAGCACCAGGTCAAAGGCCTTGATGCCGGTTTGGGCTTGCACCTCGGCCGGGGTCAGCCCCAACAAATCGGCCTGGATGAAGCTGGCCCCCGGTGGCAAGCCCACGCCCGGCAATTGCAGATCCACCCCCACCAAGCGGCCCGAAGGACCCACCCGCTGGGAGGCGTACTGCAACCAGGAGCCTGGGTGGCAACCAAGGTCCAGCACCGCCTGCCCGGGCCGCAACAGCCCATACCGCCGGTCCATCTCCTGGAGTTTGAACACGCTACGGGCCACGTAACCCTGGCTTTTCGCCCGGCGGTAATAGGCGTCTGGGCTTCCTATACGGGTCATGGCTGGTCAAATCTAGCACAGGGGCCCAGCGGGTACAAGGGGCCAGAAATGTTGAAATGTCGCCGTCCGAGGCCCCTTGGCGGCCCGGCCTGGCTGGGCTATATTGAATAAAGGAGTAAGGTTTTGGACGATCTGGCCCCGGAGATATACCGCCAGCGCCTGCTGGTGGAGGGCCGCTACCGCGCCGCCTTGGACGCGGCGGCGGTGGAAGGCTTTCTGCTGGGGCTGGCCCGGGCCCTGGGGCTAACCCCCTACGGCCAGGCGGTGGTGCATGCGCCGGGTGGACAGGGCCAAGAGATCAACCAGGGCTTTGACGCCTTTTTGCCCCTGGTGGACAGCGGCATCGCCGCTTATTTCTGGTCAGGGCCCGGTTTTTTCAGTATTGTCGTCTACTCCTGCGCCCCCTTCGACCCCGGGGCGGCGGTGGATTTTTGCGGCCAAGCCCTTCAGGCCGCCGGGCCCCTGGCCTGGAAAGAGTTTTAAGCCCTGCCCGTGAGCCGGGCGGTAAGGAGTATATAGCCCATGTTGCTCATAGAAGACCTGCAGGTGGAGCTGGCCGGCAAGCTGCTCCTGCGCCACGTAGACCTGGAGATCAAACCGGGCGAGACCCATGTGCTTTTCGGGCCCAACGGTTCGGGCAAGACCTCTTTGCTCATGACCATCCTGGGCATGCCCGGCTACGTGGTCAAAAACGGCCGCATCGTGTTCAAGGGGGTGGACATCACCAACCTGCCCATCCACGAACGGGCCGCCCTGGGCATAGGCATGGCCTTCCAGCGCCCCCCCACCATCCACGGCCTCAAGACCCGCCAGATGGCGGCCATCTGCGCCCACGGCCGCCCGGTGGACGTGGAGGAGTTGGCCTCTCAGGTGAACTTCAGCCGCTTTTTGGACCGCGAGGTCAACGCCGGGCTATCCGGCGGAGAGATCAAGCGCTCGGAGTTGTTGCAGCTCATGGCCCAAGACCCGGACCTGATGCTCTTTGACGAGCCCGAGTCCGGGGTGGACCTGGAAAACATGCACCTGGTGGGCGAGACCATCGCCCACCTGCTGCAAAAGGACAAAGAGGTTTTCCACGCCAACGGCAACTCCATCGCCGACAGCCGGCGCAAGCGCTCCAAGATGGGCCTGATAATCACCCACACCGGCTACATCCTGGACTACCTGGAGGCCGATTCGGGCCACGTGCTCTTCAACGGCATCCTGTCCTGCCCTTCCAACCCCCGCGAGATTTTGCGTTGCGTGGCCCAAAACGGCTACCAGGAGTGCGTCAACTGCATGGTGCCCCTGAGCGCCCACCTTCTGGAAGAGCTGCCCACGGCCAACGCGGACTGACAAGGAAAATCTAAAAATGGCTGAACAAAAAGAGCTACGCCAACGGGCCGAGGCGGCCCGAGCCAAGGCCGCCGCCATCGGCGCCGACCTGGATATGAGCCAATACGAGCAAAAGGCCGAGACCCATCAATCCCTGAGCGAGGCCGAACTGTGCGACCTGCCCGCCCAGGAACGGCAAAACCTGCTGCTGTCCGGGGTGGACGTGAGCGGCAAGGACCGGGGCGGCACCTTCATCATGAAGGACGCCTCGCCCCTGCACTGCTCCAGCAAGCAGGAGGGGGTGGAGGTTCTGCCGCTCAAGCAGGCCCTCGAGATGCATCCCTGGCTGTGGGACTATTACTGGAAGCTGGTGGAGGTGGACGCGGACAAGTACACCGCCGCCGCCGAGCTGGATTTGCACAACGGCTACATGATAAGGGCCCTGCCCGGCGCCAAGGCCATCCAGCCCATCCAGGCCTGCCTGTACATGGACCAGGACAACATCCAGCAAAACGTGCACAACATCATCATCGCCGAAGAAGGCTCGGAGCTGCACATCATCAGCGGCTGCGCCACCGGCCCCCATCTGGAAAAGGGCCTCCACGTTGGGGTTAGCGAGTTTTTCGTCAAGAAAAACGCCAAGTTGTCCTTCACCATGATCCACAACTGGTCCGAGGGGGTGTCGGTGCGCCCCCGCTCGGTGGCCACGGTGGACGAAGGCGGCCTGTATCTGTCCAACTATGTGTGCATGCGCCCGGTGAACAGCCTTCAGATGTACCCCACCTGCCACCTCAACGGACCGGGCGCGGTGGGCCGCTTCTATTCCATTTTGGTGGGTTCGCCCACCAGCGACATCGACGCCGGGGGGCGGGTGATTCTGAACCATCCCGGCTGCCGGGCCGAGGTGGTCAGCCGAGCCATTACCAACGGCGGCAAGATCATGGCCCGGGGGCATCTGGTGGGCAACGCCCCGGGCATCAAGGCCCACCTGGAGTGCCGGGGCCTGATCCTGGACGGCGGAGCCATGCTGGCCGCGCCCTTCCTGGACGGCTTCGTGGACGGGGTGGAGATGAGCCACGAGGCGGCGGTGGGCAAGATCGCCCAGGAGGAGATCAACTACCTCATGGCCCGGGGGCTCAACGAGGAAGAGGCCACCGCCACCATCGTGCGGGGTTTTCTCAGCGTGGACATCCCCGGCCTGCCGCCCCAGCTGCAAGCGGAGATAGACAAGGCCATCAACGCCACCGACGAACAGGCCATGTAAGGCGGCGAAAGACGCATAGCCACTAATTATGGATAGTTACGAGATATACGCCCTGCGCTACGCCGGGCCGGAGGAAAGCTCCCGGGCCCTGTTGCTCTGGAACCGGGACTGGGACCAAAAAATCCAGCGGGCCTATTACTTCTGGTGCCTGCTGGGGCCCGGGGGGCCGGTGCTGGTGGACTGCGGGGTGAGCCCGGAGCGGGCTGCCCAGCGCAAACTCAAGAACTACCGCCACCCGGCCGAGTTGTTGGGCGGCCTGGGGATAAAACCGGATGACGTGCGCCATCTTGTGTTGAGCCACATGCACTGGGACCACTGCGGCGCAACGGGGTTCTTTCCCCGGGCCCAGATGCACGTGCAGGACGCGGAGTGGCGCTTCTGGCGGGAAAGCCCCCTGGTGCGGCGCTCCCTGTTCACCATCCTGCACGAGCCCGGGGACCAAGAGGCCCTGGACCGGGCCCAAGACCAGGGCCGCCTGAACCTGCACCAGGGCGACGCCTCCCTGCTCCCCGGGCTGGAGTTGATCTCGGCCCCGGGGCACAGCCCGGGCCTCATGGCCCTTAAGGCCAACACCGCCGCGGGCGCGGCGGTGTTGGCCAGCGACTGCGGCCACACCTTTGCCAACTTCAGCGAGGACTGGCCCAGCATCTTCATCTTCGACCTGCCCGCCTGGCTGGCCTCCATGGAGCGGCTCAGGGGGCTGGCGGCAAGCCCCCGGCTTTTGTTCCCGGGCCACGACCTGGCCCTGAGCCGGGATTACCCCGAGGTGGCCCCGGGCATAACCCGCCTGGTTTAGGCGGGTTCGGGCGGCTTCGCCAGACGCCCGATGGCTGCGTTGCCGGCCTCGCTCGGGCCTCGATGTGGCATTTTCGGCCCAATTCCCCTTCCCGGCCGCCGCCGGACCCCACATTTTTTTGCAAAAAATTTTCCCAACCCCTTGCAAAGCCAGCATTAGGTGCTTATGGTTCGTGTGTTAGCACTCGCTGTCGGTGAGTGCCAAAACAAGTGCAATCAAGGGCCCCCAAAATGACGGGGCAAATTAATTTCACGATACCGGTTATTTAACGTAAAAGGAGAGGGACGCATGAAAATCAAACCGCTGCAGGACCGTGTGATCGTAGCGCGGCTGGAAGAAGAAACCAAGACCGCCGGCGGCATCATCATTCCCGACTCGGCCAAAGAAAAGCCCCAACAGGGCAAGATTCTCGCCGTGGGCCCGGGCAAGGTCATGGAAAACGGCACCAAGCTGGAAATGACCGTGAAGAAGGGCGACACCGTGCTGTTTGGCAAGTACTCCGGTTCCGAGGTCAAGATCGACGGCAAGGAAGTCTTGATCATGCGCGAAGACGACATCCTGGGCATCGTCGAGTAACGCCCACCCCTCACACCTGTCAAATAAAACCCAAATCCAGTTTGGAGAGGAAGATAAAGCTATGGCCAAAGAGTTGAAATACGATGTAAGGGCCCGTGAGGCCATGATGAAGGGTGTGGACGCCCTGGCCAACGCGGTCAAGGTAACCCTGGGCCCCCGGGGCCGCAACGTGGTTATCGAGAAGACCTTCGGTTCGCCCACCATCACCAAAGACGGCGTGACCGTGGCCAAGGAAATCGAGTTGGAAGACAGATTCCAGAACATGGGCGCCCAGATGGTCAAGGAAGTGGCTTCCAAGACCTCTGACGTGGCTGGCGACGGCACCACCACCGCCACCATCCTGGCCCAGATCATCTACCGCGAGGGCTCCAAGCTCGTGGCCGCCGGGCTCAACCCCATGGCCATCAAGCGCGGCATCGACCGGGCCGTGGAGGGCGTGGTCAACGAACTCCAGAAAATGTCCAAGCCCACCAAGGACCAGAACGAGATCGCCCAGGTCGGCACCATCAGCGCCAACAACGACACCACCATCGGCAACATCATCGCCGAGGCCATGAACCAGGTTGGCAAAGAGGGCGTCATCACCGTGGAAGAGGCCAAGAGCATGGAGACCACCCTGGAGGTGGTCGAGGGCATGCAGTTCGACCGCGGCTACCTGAGCCCCTACTTCGTCACCGACCCCGAGAAGATGGAAGCCAATCTGGAAGAGCCCTTCATTCTCATCCACGAGAAGAAAATCAGCGCCATGAAGGACCTGCTGCCCGTGCTGGAGCAGGTGGCCAAGAGCGGCCGTCCCCTGCTGATCGTGGCCGAGGACATCGAGGGCGAAGCCCTGGCCACCCTGGTGGTCAACAAGCTGCGCGGCACCCTGAACGCCTGCGCCGTCAAGGCCCCGGGCTTCGGCGACCGCCGCAAGGCCATGCTTGAGGACATCGCCATCCTCACCGGCGGCACCGTCATCAGCGAGGACCTGGGTGTCAAGCTGGACGGCGCCACCCTCAAGGACCTGGGCACCGCCAAGAAGGTCACCCTGGACAAGGACAACACCACCATCGTCGACGGCGGCGGCTCCCGTCAGGCCCTGGAAGGCCGCGTGCGCACCATTCGCGCCCAGATCGAGGAGACCACCAGCGACTACGACCGCGAGAAGCTCCAGGAGCGCCTGGCCAAGCTGATCGGCGGCGTGGCGGTGATCAACGTCGGCGCGGCCACCGAGACCGAGATGAAGGAAAAGAAGGCCCGCGTGGAAGACGCCCTGAACGCCACCCGCGCGGCCGTGGAAGAGGGCATCGTGCCCGGCGGCGGCGTGGCCCTGCTGCGCTGCGTTGAGGCGGCCGACAAGGTTCGCGACAAGGTCAAGGGCGAGGAGAAAACCGGCGCGGACATCGTCAAGCGCGCCCTGGAAGAGCCTCTGCGCCAGATCGCCATGAACGCCGGCAAAGAAGGCTCCATCGTGGTGGAGAAGGTGCGGACCATGAAGGGCTCCGAAGGCTACAACGCCCAGACCGACACCTACGAGGACCTGTACAAGGCGGGCGTCATCGACCCCACCAAGGTCACCCGTTTCGCCCTGCAGAACGCCGCTTCCGTGGCCAGCCTGCTGCTGACCACCGAGTGCATGATCGCCGAGAAGCCCAAGGATGACAAGGGCGGCCCGGCCATGCCCGGTGGCATGGGCGGCGGCATGGGCGGTATGGGCGGCATGGGCGGCATGTACTAGGCCGACCAGCTCAACCCAAGCGACCCACAAGCCCCCGCTCCCCCGGAGCGGGGGCTTTCTTTGTCCACCGACAATCCGCCTTCCCGGCGCCGCCCCGCTCCCCCAAGCGGGGCTTTGTTTGTTTTGCTGGGTGGTTGACATCCGCCTCGCCATGGGGCATAATTTAAATCGAGCGCTTGCTCTATTTTTATGGCCCGCCAAGGAGGCGTCATGAAGCACCCGTCCCCCCTACCCGATACCGCCCCGCCAGATTCCGGCCTGGTGTCCGCCGCGGCCCGCGACCCCGAACGCACCGCCCGCAAGCAGGAGCAGATCGCCCAAGGGGCCTGCAAGGTTTTTTTCGCCAAGGGTTTCCACCGCACCACCATCCGGGAGTTGGCCCTGGCCTGCGGCATGTCCATGGGGCAGCTCTACCACTACATCTCCAGCAAGGACGACGTGTTGTTTTTGGTCTACCAGCACATGCAGCGGCTGTGGCGGGAGCATCTGGAGGGCGCGGGCCTGGATGAGATGCCCGACCCCCGCCAACGCCTGGAGCGGGCCCTGGCCTCCACCATGGAGTTCATGGAGCGCCACCACGAGCTGTTTTTGTTCGTGTACACCGAGACCAAATACCTGGAGCCCCGCCATTTGCGCCAGGTGCTGGCCAGCGACGACCAGGGGGTGGTGGGCCTGTGGCGCAAGCTGCTGGACGGCCTGAAGCCTGCCCTGGACCGGGAGTTGGCCGCCAACCTCATCGCCTTTTTGCTTGTGTTCCCGGTGCTGCGCGGCTGGAACCTGGACCGGGCCCGGCGGGAAATAAATCTGCGGGAAACGGTGAGCTTCGTGTTGCGGGGTCTGGGCCTTGAGACCCGGCCGGAGGAGGGGCATGGAGGCAAAACAAGCTGAGGCCAAAGCGCCGGCCAGCACGGCCCGGCTGAAAGAACTCATGGCCGGCTATTACCATCGCTTGCAACAAGCGGCCACGGACCCGGGGCAAAAGGTGGCCTGGTGCAGCAGCATCGGGCCGGCCGAACTATTACTCGCCCTTGGCTTCAAAGTATATTTCCCGGAGAACCACGGCGCGGCCCTGGGGGCCAGCCGCATGGCCGGCCAAACCATCCCCCTGGCCGTGGCCGCCGGCTATTCCCCGGAGATATGCTCCTATCTCACCAGCGACATCGGGGCCCACCTGGCCGGGATCACCCCCCTCACCGCCTCCCATGGCCTGGCCGAGATCCCCCGCCCCGACGTCCTGGTTTTCAACAACAACCAATGCCGGGAAGTGCAGGACTGGTTCATGTACTACGCCCGGCTGTGGGGGGTCCCCATGTTGGGCGTCAACTCCCCCCGGGTGCTGGGCCAGGTCAAGCCCTCCCATGTGGCCGATGTGGTCAGCCAGTTGCAAGAGTTGGCCGGAGCCTTGGAGGACATCGCCGGTCAACGCCTGGACCCGGCCCGCCTGGAAAGGGCGGTGGGGCTCTCGCGCCGCTGCACCGACCTCTGGCAACGGGTGCTGGAGCTGTCGGCCCGGCGGCCCGCCCCCCTGAGCTTTTTCGACCATTGCATCCACATGGCCCCGGCGGTGGTGCTGCGCGGCGCGCCGGAAGCGGTGGAATACTACGAAGCGCTCCTGGGCGAGTTGGAACAAGACCCGGCCCGGGCCGCGGTGCCCGGCGAACGCTGGCGGCTCTACTGGGACGGCATGCCGGTCTGGGGCCGTTTGCGCATGCTCAGTGACACCCTGGGCGGGCTGGGCGCGGCGGTGGTGGCCTCCACCTATTGCAACTCCTGGCTGTTCCCCGCCCTGGACCCCCGGGACCCCTGGGACTCCATGGCCCGGGCCTCCCTGGAGTGCTTCAACGTGCGCGACGAGGAGTTCAAACAAGCCTACCTGTTGCGCTGGGCCCGCTTGTGCGGCGTCCAGGGCATCATCTTCCACGACGCCCGCACCTGCCCCTACAACACCAACAGCCGTTTCGGCCTGCCCCGGCGTCTGCGGGAAGGCCAGGGCATACCCTCTCTGGTGCTGGATGGCGACCTCAACGACCTGCGCTGCTTCAGCGACGAACAGGCCCGCACCAACCTGGAGGCCTTTGTGGAGCAGTTGGCCCAGGCCTAATTGCGCGCCGCGGACTCCTCGGGCGAGGCCACGCTCACCAGCAGCCCGTTGCAGTCTGGGCAATACTCGGGCAGGCGCACCGTCTCGTCGTGGTACACCCGGGTGGGGCGCACCCGGTCCAGGAATTTCTTGGCCTCTTCCCAGGCCGCCTCGGGGCTGTAGTCCACCGCCGCCAGTTGCAGCGATTGCAACACCTGGCCGTCGGTGGTGTGCTGCGCCACGGTCATCACCTCGGGGATGCCCCCCTCCTCGCCGAACACGGTGATGGTGGCCAGGCCGCCCAGGCCGTCGTAGGCCGAATTCAGCGATCCGTGGCGGCAGGTGGACACCGGAATCTGGGGGTCGTTGACGTACTCTCCCACCGCATGGGCCAGGTCGTGGGGATCGCCGAGGTTGTGCTCGCTGTCCTGGGCCCACTGGGAAAAAGGCCCGGAGGCCACCGGCACCGGCAGCACCTCCACGTTCATCTCCCTGAGAAAATGCATCAGATACCAGTTCTGCTTGGCCTGACGGCGATATTCGGCCAGGCTGGCCCCGCTGGAGGGCCGCTTGTATATGGCCTGCCAGTCGCCGAAGGAAAACACCGGCAGACGCACCGTGTCGTGACCCTGGGCCACGAAGCGCCGGGCCAGGTCGCGGGAGCTGTTGATTACCTGACTAAGTTCCAATTTGCCCTCCACCTAGGAATCATTTGCATAATTTTGCACCTTAAGCGGGCAGGGGTCAAGGGACTCTTGCGCTGGGGCGCCGGGCGGGGTATTGCTGAGATCAACCCCAGCCCAAGCGGAGAATCCGTGAGTCTTCATCGTTTGCCCCAGCCCCTGCCGGTCAGCCCCGAGGGCAGCCGTTTCGCCCGCCGGGCCTGGTGGCGGGGTTTTGAGCTGATCCCCGGAGTTACCCTCAAGGCCACGGCCAGGGTGCGCCCTTCCCTGGCCGCCGGCGGCGGCTCCTGGCGGCTCCTGGCCTCCTTGGCCTGGGCCGCCTCGGCCTCCCTGGCCCTGCACCCCCGCCTCAACTTTTTCACTTTTTGGGGCCGCCTGGCGTGGGCCGGCTGGCCTCCCCGGGTGGCGGTGGTGCTGGAAAACGGCGACGCCTCCTGCGACATGGTGGTGGTCAGCGGGGCCCACCTCATGGAGTTGGACGCCCTGGAAGACCTCCTGCGCGGCCGCCGGGGGGCCCTGGGCCTGCCCGGCTGGCGGGGCCGGATGCGCCAGGCCCTGCCCGTGGCGTGCTACTGGGCCGAGCGCCTGAGCGGCTCCTTTGCCAAGGACTACGCCCGGCGCAACGCGCCGCTGTTCATCAGCATGGTGGGGCTAAAGGGCATCGAGGAGGCCTCTTTCACCCCGGCCCACTCCATGGCCCTGTACCCGGGCCCGCTTGAAAATGGCCGCCTGCCCCTGGTGCTGTGCTTCAACCACCAGTTGGCCAACGCCCGGCCGGTGGGCCGCCTACTGGTGAGCATCAAGGGGCTGCTGGAGTGAGCCCGGCTTCGCCAGCCACCGGAGGTTTCGTGACCGGGATGTGGTTTGCATCCAGCCCCGGCGCAGCCGGGCTAAAAGGCCTCCCTGAGAGCCGCCTTGACCTTGGCCAAATCCGGCTTGAGCTCCTGGGCCAAAAGCAGCTTGCCGGTTTTGTCCAGCACCAATACCGCCGGGGTGCCTATGACGTCATAGGCGTCGGCCAGGGGCAGGGAATCCTTGGGGCCCATATCCATGAGCCAGGGCTGGGGCAGGCCTTCCCGCTGGGCATAGCCCTTCACCGCCGGGGTCATGGCCTTGCCGTCGGTGTTGACGAAAAGCATCACCAGGGGGTTGCCTTCCAGGCTTTGGGCCAGGGACAGCAGATGGGGGATTTCGGTGCGGCAGTGGGGGCAGCTCACCGACCAATAGACGATCACCGCCGCCTTGTCCTTGACCAGATCGGCCAGGCGGTGTTGCGCCCCTTGGGTGTCGGGCAGGGTGATTTGGGCCAGGGGCGCTCCCGGTCCCACCAGGGCGGCGGCGGGGACGGCCAGGCAAAGGGCTATAATCAGGCTTAAAATTACGGGGATTCGCACGGCGGCTCCTAATACTGAGGCTTTTTTCCACTTTATCAGAGGCACGGTGCGGGGGCCAGGAGGTAGTAATGATCGAGATCAGTGGGCACGGTCCGGTGACCCGTTTCAAGATGGGCCGGGAACTAAACGGCCAGGTCATGTATTGGTGCGCCGCCTATTTGGTGGAGGACGTGCTCATCGACAGCGGCTGTGTGCACACCGCCGGGGAACTGGCCCGGGCCCTGGAGGGCCGGGGGGTGCGGGCGGTGGTGAACAGCCACCACCACGAGGACCACATCGGGGGCAACGCCATCCTAGCCGAGCGGCTGGGGGTGGAGCTGTTCGCCCCCGCCGCCGCCCTGGAGCGCCTGGCCTCGCCCGACCAAGAGCTTTACCCCTACCAGATGCTCATGTGGGGCCCGGCCCCACCCAGCCGCCCCCAACCCCTGGGGACCCAGGTGCGCACCGCCAGCTATTGCCTGGAGGTGATCCCCGCCCCGGGCCACACCGACGACCTGGTGGTGTTCCACGAGCCCGAGCAGGGGTGGGCCTTTGTCAGCGACCTGTGGGTGGCTCCCCGCCAAAAAACTAGCCGGGACCACGAGAACAGCCGGCAAATTTTGGCATCCCAAAAAGCCCTGGCCGCCCGCGAGCCCAAGGTGATGTTCACCGGCATGGGCGACGTGGTGGCCCCCGCCGGTCCGGCCCTGGCCGAGAGCATCGCCTGGCTGGAAGAGATGGCCCGGAAAGTGGCGGAGCTGGCCGTGAGGGGCATGGAGCCCCCGGACATGGTCAAGGAGTTGTTTGAACGAGAAAGCAGCCTCATGGCCCTTACCCAGAACCAGCTCTCATATGAAAACTTCCTGCGCTCGCTGCTCAAGGGAGCTTGAGCCCGGGGGCCCGGGGGGTTTAAAGTAGGTAGTCAGCAGGCGTTGCCCGCACGCGCGCCGGGGGCCCATTGCCCCAGTAACCGGGAGGGGAAGCATGAGATCCTTCGTCAAGCACCTGTCTGTTTTGGCTGTTATGGGAGCGTTGGCCCTGTGCCTGGCCGGGAGCGCCCTGGCCGCCGCCACCGCCGAACTCATCGCCCAGGGCGACGCGCTCTACGCCCAACGGGCCAACCTGGCCAAGGCCAAGGAGGCGGCGGGGCTATACGCCCAGGCCCTGGCCCAGGACCCCAAGAGCGAGGCGGCCGCCTGGAAGCTCGCCCGGGCCCAGTACTGGGTGGGCTCCCACGTGCCCAAGGAGCAGAAGCTCGCGGTGTTCCAACAGGGAGTGGACGCGGCCAAAAAGGCCATCGCCGTCAACCCCAAGAGCCTGCCCGGCCACTACTGGCTGGGGGTCAACTACGGAGTCTACGGCAGCGCCAAGGGGGTGATGGAGAGCCTGTCGTTGGTGGACCCCATCAAGAAGGAGATGGCCACGGTCATCGAGATGGACCCCAACTACGAGGCCGGAGGGCCCTACCGGGTGCTGGGCCGGCTGTACTTCAAGCTGCCCGGCCTGTTTGGCGGCGACAACGACAAGGCCATCGCAAACCTGAAGACCGCCGTGGCCAAAGGCCCCCAGCGCTATTTGAACCACATCTACCTGGCCGAGGTCTATTTTGACGAAGACAAGGATCACGAGGCCAACCAACTGCTCAAGGCGGTGATCGCCGGGCCGGTGGAGCCGGGGTACGGGCCCGAGGACGCCGAGTGGAAGGCCCAGGCCAAAAAGATGCTGAAAGGCAAATAAGGCCTCAGGTTTGTCCAAGCCGGGCCGGCCCAGGCGGGCCGGCCCGCCCTGCTTTATGCGAGAAAAAATGCCCCAGCGACCCGTGGTTGACATGGCCGCCTGCACCATGTGCGAGGGATGCCTGGATCTGGCCCCCCGGGTGTTCAAGCTGAACCAGGCCGGCGGCTACATAGAGGTGGCCGAGATGGATACCTACCCGCCGGAGGTGAACGAAGCCGTGGCCGACTGCCCGGCCGACGCCATATCTTGGGAGGAAAGGCCATGAAACGCTGGCGCTGCGCGGTGTGCGGATATGTGCACCAAGGCAAGCGGCCCCCGGAGAAATGCCCCCAGTGCGGGGCGGACATGAACCGCTTCGTGCTGCTGGAGCCCCTGCCCCCGGAGCTGGAGGAGCTGGTGCGGGCGGCCTTTGCCGGCGAGGCCAAGGCCGCCGCCCGCAACCAGGCATTCGCCCGCCAAGCGGCCAAGGAGGGACTCACCCAGGTGGCCGCACTGTTCAAGGCGGTGGCCGAGGCCGAGGCGGTGCATGCCAAGGAGATGCTTAACTACCTGGAAGGGGTGGTGGGCGACACCGAGGCCAACCTGAGGGCCGCCTTCGAGCACGAGCTGGCCGCCAAGGCCGAGCACTACCCGCCCATATTGGCCGCGGCGGTGGGGGCCAAGCGGCCCGACCTGGAGTGGTCCCTGGTGCGGGCCCGGGACGTGGAGGCCCGCCACGCCGAGCTTTACAAGCGGGCCCTGGCGGCCCTGGCCGGGGACCGGGAGGTCACCTACTACGTGTGCGAGGTCTGCGGCTACGTGTTCGAGGACAGCACCCCGGATGCCTGCCCGGTGTGCCGCAGCGGGCGGGACGAGTTTAAACGGATAGGGTGAGCCGCTCGGGCCGCTCCCGGCGGCGGCCCAGGGAAAGCCAACGCCCCGGCAGCACCAACAGCCACAGGGCGGGCAGGCCCATCAGGGCGTCGCGCAACGCGGCCTGGAAGCCCGCCGGGTGATCGCCCTGGCCCGGGAAGCAGCCGCAGTCGAAGCCCGCTCCAGTGAAACCGGCGTAGATCATCAGGCCGGTGAAAAAGGCCAAAAGCAGCGCCGCCCACAGGGCCGCCGCCCGGGTGGCCAGACCCACCAACAGGCACAGCCCCACCACCAGTTCCAGCCAGGCCAAGAGCACGCTGCCCGGGTTCACCAGGCCCAGGGGGATTAGGTCGTAGCGGGCCACCGCCGCCGCGAAGGTGGCCGGGTCCCACACCTTGTCGTGGGCCGCCCACAGGAAAAGCCCCGCCAAAAAAAGCCGGCAGGCCAAGGAGATAAGCTCGCCCAGGCTTCTCATGGCCGGTTCCTCCGGGGGCTCTTAACCGGCAGGCCGGCCCGTTTCCAGTCCGTTAGGCCTCCCTGCATCACATATACCTTTGGCAAGCCCTGGCCGCGCAGGAACTGGGCCACCTGGGCTGCGGGCCAGCGGCTAAGGTAACGGCCATAGACCACCACCGCCGGGGCCTCGCGCAGGGTGGGCTCCAGCAGGGGCCAGAGCAGCTTGATCTCCTCGGGGTAGAGGTTCACCGCCCCGGCGGCCCGTTCGCTTTTGTAGTCGCCGGGGTCGCGGGCGTCCACCAAGACGGCCCCCTCTTTTTGCAGCTCGACCGCCTGGACCAGGTCCACGGCCTGCCACTGGGGCTCGGCCATATGGCTGGGAAGCCATCCGATGCCCTGGGGCGTCAGCAGGTTGAACACCAGACCAGCCGCCGCAGCGACGATAATCATAACCATGCAAGACAAAAGAACATATGACGATCGTTCGCGGGTCAAGGGGCTTTCTCCCATAAGTTCGCCGTCCAGTTTACCCCCCCTCCCGCCGCCGCCGCAAGCGCTGAGGTGGCAAAGATTATCATTTTAATTTGTCAAGCAACCACAATGGTGCTATCTTCTCCGGTTATTAATCGTGCAAATTGATTTGCTCGGCGGGTTCACACACGGAGGTGAGCGGCATGAAAATGCGGCTGGTGATCATCCTGGTGTTGTCCCTGGCCCTCGGCTTGGCCGGAGCCTGTGGCGGCGGCGGTGGCGGTGGCGGCAACTCTCTCAGCAAAGACGATATAATCATCATGCTGGGCAACTCCATCACCCATAGGGGCGACTGGGCTGGCTTGTTCCCCGACAACACCATTCTCAACTACGGCAAGGACGGCGACCTTACCAGCGGCATGCTTTCGCGCTTGAGTTCAGCCTTGAGCAAGGGCCCCAAGGTGATCTGCATCATGGGGGGCATCAACGACATAATCCGGGGAATCTCGGTAGCCACGGCCTACTCCAACCTGCGCCAGGTCGTGGTGCGCTCCAAGGCCGCCGGGGTCATCGTCATCGTGCAGTCCACCCTGCACACCGGCGCTGGCTACCCCAACTCGGCCAGCATCAACGTCAAGGTCAGCCAGCTCAACGAGCTTTTGTCGGCCCTGGCCAGCGAGCAGAGCGCGACCTGGCTCAACCTGAACAGCTCCATGGCCGCCGACGGCTATCTCAAGGTCGAATTTCTTCTTAGCGACAACCTGCACCTCAACGGCGACGGGTACGTCCACTGGGCCGACCGCCTCAACAGCGCCCTGCCCTAGCACACAAAGCGTCAAAAGCATCGCCCCGGCCAAATTTGGCCGGGGCGTTTTGTTTTTCACGAAAGGGCGATGCCTGGCAAGTCTTGCGGGCGCCCCCCGGATTAGCGCTTGTACATGGAGTTGATTAGCTCCTTGTAGGTCTCGTTGATGTACTTGCGTTTGACTTTCATGGTGGGGGTCACCTCGCCGTCCTCTTCCAGGAGCTTCTTGGGCAGGATGGTGAAGCGCTTGATCTGCTCCACCCGGGCCAGAGTCTTGTTGACGTTCTCGATCTCCTGGCCGATGAGGGCGACCACCTCCTTGGCCTTGGTCAGGCTGGCGTAGGTGGTGAAGGGTATCTTGTTGTCCTGGGCGTACTTGAACACGTTGTCTTCGTCGATGAACACCAGGGCGCTGACGAATTTGCGCTGATCGCCGATTATCACCGCGTCGTTGATGTAGGGGCTGAACTTGAGCTTGTTCTCGATGTACTGGGGGGCGATGTTCTTGCCGCCGCTGGTGATGATGAGGTCCTTCTTGCGGTCGGTGATGGTCAGATAGCCCCGTTCATCCAGCTCGCCCACGTCGCCCGAGTGCAGCCAGCCGTCCACCAGGGTTTCGGCGGTGGCCTCGGGGTTGCGGTAGTAGCCCAGGAACACGTTTTCGCCCTTGACCAGGATCTCGCCGTCCGGGGCGATCTCCACCTGGACCCCGGGCACCGCCGGCCCCACGTTGTCGGCCTCGATGATGTCGCCGTGGTGAATGGAGGTGGGGCCGGTGTCCTCGGTCTGGCCGTAGACCTGCCTCAGCGGAAGGCCGATGGCGTGGTAGAACCTGAGCACATCCGGGCTGATGGGAGCCGCGCCGCTCACCGCCAAGCGCACCCGCTCCAGGCCCAGGCGCTCCTTGAGCTTCTTGAACACCGCCAAATGGGCCAGGGAGAAGGCCATGCCCAGCAGGGTGCCCACCCCCTGCTCGCTGAGGCGGGCCGTTGCCCTGCGCCGCCCGATCTTGAGCGCCAGGCCGAAGACCAGGCGCTTGAACCAGGTGGCGTCCTTCATCTTGATGAAAATGGAGCTGGAGTATTTTTCCCAGATGCGGGGCACCGCGAAGAACACGGTGGGGCTCACCTCCACCACGTTTTCGGTGACCGTATCGGTATTCTCAATAAAATTGATGGTGTACATGAAGCGCAGGTGCATGTACACCGAGAACATGCGTTCGGCGATGTGGCTGAGAGGCAAAAAGGAGAGCAGCTCGTCTTCCTGATACACGGGGATGGCCTCGGCCAGGGCCTTGGTGGTCCACAACACGTTGTTGTGACTGAGCATGGCTCCCTTGGGCGGGCCGGTGGTGCCGCTGGTGTATATAAGCAGGGCCAGGTCGTCGGGCCCCCGGGAAGCCAGGCGCTGCTCGAACAGGCCCGGGTTGGCCGCGTCGTGCTCCCGCCCCAGGGCCAAAAGCTCTTCAAAATCCATGACCATGGGATCGGAGAAGTGGCGCAGCCCCTCGGTGTCGATGACCACGATCTTGCTCAGGTTGGGGCAGCCGTCGCGCACTTCCAGGGCCTTGTCCAGTTGCTCCTCGTCCTCGACGATGTAGACCTTGGCCTGGGAGTGGCTCAGGATGTAGCCGCACTCCTCGGCGGCGTTGGTGGTGTAGATGCCGGTGGTGGCCCCTCCGGCGGCCATGGTGCCCAGATCGGCATATAGCCACTCGGGCCGGTTTTCGCCGATCACGTCCACGGTGTCGCCCGGCTCCACCCCCAGGGCGGCCAGGCCCATGGCCGTCTGGCGCACTTTTTCGCCGTAGGTGTTCCAAGAGATGTCGCGCCAGAGCCCGAACTCCTTCACCCGCATGGCTGTGCGCTCTCCCAGGAGCTGCACCCGCTGGAATAGAAGCTGGGGGATGTTGGCGATGCCAGCCTCGTTGCCGGCGGCGGCGGGGGCGGTCATCTCTTGTCTCCCTTTCGGAATTAGGTGGGGCTTGCTCCCGTGCCGCGGGGCTTGCGCCGGCGGCGCCTTCGGCGGCGGCGTTTTTCGCCGCCCGCGCCCGCGCCGGGGCCGGGGCGGTTCTGGCCGTCCAGGTCCCAGCCCAGGAATCCGGCCAGGTCGCAGGCCAAGGGGTAGTAGCCCTTGGTGACCACTTTTTTGGGCATCCCCTGCCCGGGTGAAGCCAATGTGACAAAACCCATGAGGCCGGCGATCTGGCAGGCCCGCTCCATCACCCGTTTGGCGAAAGCCACCGGCTCGGCCACGGCGGGCAAGGCCTGGCGCATCCAAAGGGCCCACTCGGAGCGGCCCTTACGGTCGGGGGTGAACTCCTGTTCCTGGGCCTGGCTCTCCAGGACCGGCCAGAACAGCAGGCACAGCACCACCGCCTCCTCAACGTCGCGTCCGTTGGCCAGGGCCTGGTCCACCTGGGCCAGCAGTTTCCTGGCCCGGGCCCGTTGCGGGCTATCCTGGGGTCCGTAATAGGGCTCCAGGGTGGGCAACAGGCTGTAGAGCACCCCGGTCTGGTGAGCCAGCTCCAGCCAGGCGGCGGCGGCCCCGCCCTTGAGGTCGCGCAGCAGTTCGTCCCTCACCCGGCTGGTGGGGCATAGCGACAATTCCCCCCGGTGGGCTTGCACTGCGGCCAGGGTGTCCGGGGTCAGGGTGAAGCCGGTGCGGGCGGCGTGGCGCACCGCCCGAAGCACCCGCACCGGGTCCCGGCGGAAGCGCACGTCCGCGTTGCCCACCGCCCGGATGCGCCCGGCCTTGAGGTCGGCCAGGCCGTCCGCGTAGTCCACTATGCTGTAGTCGGCGATGTTGTAAAACAGGGCGTTGATGGTCAGGTCGCGGCGCAGGGCGTCCTCGGCCGGGGTGCCGAAGGTGTTGTTATCGCAGAGCACATCACCTTCTTCTTCCTCGGCGGGCCGGCGGAAGGTGCTTACCTCGATGATCTTGCCGCCGCGAAAAAACACCTGGATCAGCCGGAAGCGCTTGCCGATAATGCGGCTGTTGCGGAACAGGTGGCGCACCTCGGAGGGATGGGCGTCGGTGGCCACGTCGAAGTCCTTGGGCTTGCGCCCCAGGAGAACGTCGCGAACCCCTCCACCCACCAGATAGGCCAAGAAGCCATGGGTGTGCAGACGATAGAGCACCTTCAAGGCGTCACTGTCGATGGCCTTGCGGCTGATGGTGTGCTCCGCCCGTGGAATAATGGTGGGCTGGGGCATATTGTTTTCAGAGGCTTGAATGACGGACAAACTCACTGACGCTTCCGGGTGGGGGGTGCCTCGAACTATGTTTTGCGCTATCATCATATAGCACGATTTGTCTAAAATAAAGAGGCAATTCGCGATCTTCGCCATCGGGAAAGGTTTTTGCCCTTGCTCGCGCCATCAGAGTATGTGCCAAGCGCCCGCGCTGCCGCCAGCGCTGGGGCCAAAGTGCTCTTGAAACTCTGGGGTCAGGGCCTGCGGGTGCAAAACAAGCAGCGCTTCGACTACGTGACCGACGCTGATTTAGCCAGTGAAAAGGCGGTCTTGGCCACCATCGGCCGGCTTTGTCCGGGCCAGGCCATCCTCTCGGAAGAAACCCCGGCGGACCTTGCCCAGGCCCAGGCCGGGCAAGGCCCCTTGTGGGTGGTGGACCCCCTGGACGGAACCACAAATTATATCCACGGGTTCCCGCATGTGGCCGTGAGCGTGGCCCTGCTTGAAGAGGGCCGCCCAGCGGTGGGGGTGGTGCTGGACGTCACCAAAGACGAGGAGTTCGTGGCCTGGCGGGGCGGAGGGGCCTGGCTGAACGGCCGGCGCCTGGCCGTGGCCGACATGCCGGCCCCGGAGCAGGCCCTGTTCATGACCGGCTTCCCCTTTCGCAACAAGGAGTTGCTGGACCCCTACCTGGAGCTCTTCCGCGACATCTTCACCCAGAGCGCCGGGGTGCGCCGCGCCGGTTCGGCGGCCCTGGATCTGGCCTACGTGGCCGCCGGCCGGGGGCAGGGCTTTTGGGAGATGGGGCTCAAACCCTGGGACATGGCCGCGGGCATCTTGCTGGTGGAGGAGGCCGGGGGATTGGTCAGCGATTTCCTGGGAGGCCCGGAGGCCTTGTGGAGGGGCGACATAGTAGCCGCCGCCCCGGGGCTGCACGGGTGGATGCAGGGGCTCTGCGCCAGGCGTTTCCCTGATATTACGGAACCATAGGGGTTAACCGCTGCCGCCCCAGATATCCTCCCAGCCGGGAGCGCAGAGATCCAACTCCTCGATTTTTTTGTCTTCCTTGGTCTTTTTGTAAATACAAAAATCGCAAGTGAAGTTAGGCCACATGTTGGCCGCCGCGATATCCAGGCAAAAGACGTAATGGGGGCACTCGAAGTTTCGGTCTCCCACGTGGTTGCGCGGATTTGCATCATCTGGCAGGTACAAGATAGGCTCACTCCGGAAAGGGAATTTCCACTTTACGGCTAGCTGGGCGAAGCTAGCATGTTTTAGGGCGGGAGGCAAGCCTTGCAAGGGGTTGGGGGCCAAGTTTTGGCCCATGTGGACATGGACGCCTTTTACGCCGCCGTGGAGCGGCTGGACCGGCCCCAATTGGCCGGCCAGCCCATCATCGTGGGCGGAGGCAAAAGGGGCGTGGTTTCCGCCGCTTCCTACGAGGCCCGCCGCTTCGGGGTGCGCTCGGCCATGCCCATGTACGAGGCCCGCGCCCGCTGTCCCCAAGGCGTGTTCTTGCCGCCGCGCATG
>Ga0180009_10001564_pt1 | contig 27898 bp, 28 predicted proteins | sample OS_PC_MetaG_FD_123537 | JGI IMG/M metagenome (GOLD analysis project Ga0180009, IMG submission 123537) | Groundwater microbial communities from the Aspo Hard Rock Laboratory (HRL) deep subsurface site, Sweden - OS_PC_MetaG | ecosystem: Environmental > Aquatic > Deep subsurface > Groundwater... | reverse complement strand
GCACACGGCGCTCCTATCGACCCTGGACCCCGACGAGCTGGTAGTGCCCATGCACGTGCTCGTCAAAGTTGCCGACAAGCTCGAAGAAGAGCTCACCGGATCGGACATCTGGTGATCGACGATGGGTGCGCCTCTCCGGTCGAGGAGCCTTTGATGTCTGCGTCGGGTGATCGGGCCCCGGAATCAGACTTCGGGCTGCTCCAGGCCATTGCCCAGGAGATCCTCACTACCCGGGACCTCAAGGATCTGCTGTGGACCGTCGTTCGCGCGGTGGGTGATCAGCTCGGCATCTACTACGTGTCCATCGCCCTGCTCGAAGAGGGGCGGCTGGTATTCCGCTCCGCCCACGGGGGCGGCTTGGACAATAAGCAGCTATACGCGGGACGGGATGTCGAGGCCATGACTCTGCCCGCGGGAAGGGGGCTGGCGGGGCGCGCCGTGCGTCGACGCACGACCGCGCGCTCGGACGATGTGTTTGCGGATGCCGAGTACTATGCGGTGGATTTTCTGCCGGATACGCGGTCCGAGGTGGCCATCCCCATCGTGAGTCACGACCGGGTCCTCGGTGTGCTGGATGTGCAGGCCACTGACGTGGCGGCCTTTGACGAGCGGGTCATTCGGCAGCTCGAGCTGTTGGCGCCCCTCATTGGCGTGGCCCTGGACAACGCCCGTATCATCGATCGCCTGGAGGACCAGAACCGACAGCTCGCCCTGTCGGCCGCCGTGAGTCGCATCGCGGTGGGGGCCACAGACGTGGAGGACCTGGCGCGGCGGGTGTGCGTCCGGTTGCGGGAGGAGCTCTCGGTCCAATTTGTGGGCGTGACCGTGCTGGATCCCACCGGGAAGCTGTTGGAGCTGGTGGGTTGCGCCATGGCCCCGGGTTTTGTGACCGCGCCACCCACCTCCTGGGCCCTGGAGCACCGCCTTTTGGGGCGGGCCGTGGTCAGCGAGTGCACCCTGGTATTTGACGCCGCGGTGGAGCCCAGCCGGGAGGGGGGGTTCAGCGATGCCAGCCAGTCTGAGATGGCAGTGCCCCTGATGAGCGCCGGCAAGGTGGTGGGCGTGCTGCATCTGGTCTCCACCGAGGGCTCCCGGTTCGACCCTGACGATGCGCAGGTGCTCGAGGCCCTTTCTGGCCCCGTGGCCCACGCGTTGGCCAACGCCGTTGCCCTACGCCGCATCTCCGAGCTGCGCAATGACCTGTCTTCCATGATCGTGCACGACGTGCGCAACCCGCTCATGGTGGTGCTCACCGCCCTGAAAGTTTTGGAGCGCGTGCCGTCGGTGCAGCAGGACTCCCGGTGCCAACGCTACCTCCGCAACGCGGGCGCCGCCGGGGACGAGGTGCTGCGGCTGGTGGGCAGCCTGCTCGATATCCAGAAGCTCGAGTCCGGCGAGCTGTCGTTGCAGCTCACCCAGTTCAGCCTCGGTGACGTCGTGGCCCGGGTGGTGACCAACAACCGCATCCTGGCCGAGGTGGAGGAGGTGACCCTCGACTACCGCACCGAGCCAGACGTGCCGTCCGTGCGGGCGGACCTGGACCTGGTGCTGCGCGCCGTGGAGAACCTGGTGGGCAACGCGGTGAAATTCACGCCCAGCGGCGGGGCGGTGCAGGTGGCCGTGCAGCCCGCCACACGCGAAGAGCTAGACAAGCACCTGCCGGGAGTGCAGCGCGGGGTGCTCCTGGAGGTGCGTGACTCTGGCGAGGGCATCCCGGGCGAGGAGCAGCTCCGCATCTTCGAGAAGTTCGGTGTGGTGGAGTCCCGCAAGCGTCGGGTCAAGGTCTCCACCGGCTTGGGCCTCGCCCTGTGCAAGCTTGTGGTGACCTCTCACGGTGGCGCCATCTGGGTGGACAGCCAGCTCGGCCAGGGCTCCCGCTTCGCATTAATTCTGCCCCTGGAATGACCCGGATTTTTTCCCTGGTGGCCCGGCGGGGGGGCGTTGCTCAGTCGCCCGCCCAGCGGAAGGATTCCATGCACTGGACCTCGTCGAACTCCGGCTTGAACCCGGTGGCCTCATTAAAGGCGTCGGCTTTGACCACGATGGGGTATTTCACATGGTTGTGGGCGCCGGCGGGGAGCCGGACCAGGCCGAAGTGCCCCAGGGCCGAGGCGTACAGCAGGTCCGGGATGGGCAGGGCCCGCCGTCCCGTCACCTTGCACAGCAGCGACAGGGGCACCGGCGCGGGGCCGGCCACATTGTAGATGCCGCGCAGCTTGTGCTCCAGGGCGGCCACGATGGCCCGGGCCGCGTCCTGCTCGTGTATGAACTGGTACAGTGGGTCAAAGCCCATCACTGTGGGCACGTTGGGGCCCCGGAGGTACCGCATGAGCGTCCCGGTGGCCGAGGGGCCCAGGGTGTAAACGATGCGCAGCACCGCGGTGGTGATCTCCGGGAAACGCCACAGCGCGGAACCCGCGTACAGGTCGGCCGCCACCAGGTCCGCCAGGTCCGGGAAGGTGGACACCGCCATGGGCGGGTCCTCCTCGGTGTGGTACAGAGGCGAGTCCGGCGCGGCGCCGTAGACCGTGTGGCGGCCCACGAACAGGGCGTGCTTCACGCCGTATTTGTGGCAGTGGTCGAACACCGCCCGGGTGCCGCCGAGGTTGATGCGATAGCGCTCCTCCCGGCTGGCCCCCCAGTGGGTCACCGTGGCCATGTGGATCACTGCGTCGGGGCGCTGCAACCGGAATACGTCCTCCGCCGGTCGTTTGCGGGTGTCGGCACGGCTCACCTCCACACCGCGAGGCGCGTCGGGCCAGGGCCGGCGGTCGATGCCCAGGACCGTGTGCCCGCGCTCCAGGAGCCCCAGGGCCACGTGGCGCCCCATGGGGCCGGAGATGCCTGTGATCAGGACTTTCATATCTCCACCTCCCCCAGGTCGTCCACGGTGGCGTCCACGGGCAGGATCCGGTCCAGCCGGCGTCTCCGGGCCACCCGCCCCTCATCGATGAGCTCCACGATGCGCGCCTTGACCCGGTCCACGTAGCCCTCGATGACCCGATCGGCCTCGGCGCCGGTGCCCTCGAAGACCAGGGGCTCGCCGTAGTAGATGTCGCAGGCGATGGGCATGGGGAACGGCACCAGGTAGGCGGGTACGGGGATATACGGCAGCCCCAGCCGCTTGGCGATGGTCTTGAAGTGAAACCTGGTGGGCAGGGCTTCCTCGCCGCCCACAAAGGCGAAGGGCACGATGGGGGAACGCGTTTGCAGGGCCAGTCGCATGAAGCCCGTGCCGAAGCCGACGAGCTCGTAGCGGTGACTGTAGAGCTTGCCCGTGCCCCGGGCGCCCTCGGGGAACACCATCAGGATGCGGTCGTCTTCGAGCAGGGATAGGGCGTGCTCGGGCAGCCCCGTGAATTGTCCCACCCGCGAAAACCACGTCGACACAAAGGGCCAGCGCTGGGCGAACTTCTCCACCATGCCGTGGGCCAGCCGGGGCGGTTCGTGGTCGAGCAACAGCGACGTGAGCACCATGCCGCCGTCCACGGGCAGCCCGCCGGAGTGGTTGCCCACCAGCATGGCCCGCCCCCGGTCGGGCACGTGCTCGATGTTGTGCACCCTGACCCGGAAATAGTAACGGTAGAACCACGCCAGCAACGAATAGAAGTTGCCCAGGTGCTCCTTGGACACCCCGAAGGTGTCGATGCCGTAGTGGTTCCAGTGGTGGTCGAGCCGGTCGATGCGCTCGGCGATCTCCGGATCAGTGGGTAGGTCCATGTGTTCCCTCTCTTCGCCGGACAATACCACAACCCCGTGGGCCGTATCCCTCCTGTTCCCCACCGAAAAACCTGCGCCGCCCGCCGTAGTCGTCTGGAGCGCGCCTCCGCCGCACAGGTGGAGCGCGCCCTGCAGCTCTACCGCGACCCCAAGGCCGTACGCTTCGTCCTGAACCGCGCCCGGCTCCCGGATGGGGCCGATCGCGTCGCGCTCTCCATGGACGTGGCCGACCACGGGCCCTTCGTGATCATCGAGCGCAACACGTGTCGCTTTGTCACCTGCCTCGCCAAGGGGATGATCACCGACCTGCCCCTCATCGAACGGGGGCGGCTCGAAAGGTTGCTGGTCCGCCTCGACGAGCATCGCAATCGGAAGAAGAGCGCCGACGAGCTGCTCCACCAGGGCTCCATCGCGCCGCTGATCAAGCGCCTGGTCACCCGGGGCGCGTTCGTCAGCCGCGAGGACATCGAGAAGGTCGCGATGCTCGGGCCGCTGATCCGCGTCCACCTGCTCCTGCGTGTGCATTTCATGTATTAATGAGAAAAGCAGTATTTCCAAAGAGCAGTGTGGCTGTCAAACGCTTTTTCCAACCCCTTTTTTCAACCCAAGCCCGAGCTTTGACAAAAGAAGCGTAGTCCGGAAGCATTCGAGGGGTGCCTGCGGCCATTCTCCGCGCAATCATACGTGGACGCGAGTTGCGCGGCCGAATCGACAGGATGAAGATTGCCCCGTCGCTTCGATGCGAATATTCTGTGCTGGAAGGAATGATGATGTTTCGGAAAGCCCTCCTCCTGCTCCCGTGCTTGATCGTGGTCCTTGCGCCAGCCTCAGCCTTGGCTCAGTCCAAGAAGCCAGATTGGGATTTCGGGGTGTGGGGACAGATGCAGGTGACCTCGCTGCATTTGATGGCAGATGCGCAGCACTATGGTGGCACGGAGCTCCAGTTCAATCTGTCATGGAAAAGCCTCGGCGGGGCCATCGGTTTGGCCTATGAGCGTTTACAACCGCGGGACCCCGGGGACAGCGGTGTGAACCATGGTGGACATCTGAACCTGGCGCTGCAGTGGCGTTTTGTTCAGCTGATCAGCCGCAAATGGTTTCACTGGATCGATCCCCACCTGGACATCGGGGCGATCCTCGGCGGCGTCTCTGAGCGTGGGATCCGGCGATTTCGAGGCGCGGCTTATGTCGGCGCCGGCCTGGATGTACGCGTGTTGCCCACCAAGTACCACGCCGTCTTGACGGTTCAGTATCGATTCTATCTCAGGCAAGCCCCCTACGAGAGAACGCTTCACTTTCTGGTCCTTGGCCTGGGGGTCCGTAACTCCGGCGGTTGAGCCACCAATCAACCTTTGTTACCAGCCTGTGCCAAAGGGCTCGATGGCGCGGATGTGGCTGCAGCCGATCGCCATGGACTCCCCCGGCGCCGTGAAGTGTTTCCAACGGCAGGAGAGCGAGCACTCGCCGTTCACCCCGCACCCACTACGCGACATCGCACGGAGTCAAATGATCCTCTTCAAGTGGGGCTTTGCTCCACACCGACCGTTGACATCGCCGTCTCTTCCGCTAGAGTCCGGAGCAGTCAGACACGATCGCAACCAGTTCCGTGAAGACAAAGCCATGAAAAGGCAATTCCACATCATCGTCCGCAGCCTTACCTGACGGCGAGGCAGGGAGCCCGGCGGGCTCCCAGACACAACCGGCCGTCGGGTACCCTTCCCCGTCTGATCCTCCCCGCCCTCTGCGGGCGATCGGCGGCGGAAAACGCAGCCGATGGCCCTAAGGAGGGAAAAATGAGCAACGAAACCGACTATCGGCCCATGTGGGCCGAGCTGGGCCTGGATCTGGAGAAGCACGACGCCCTGCTGGGCGTGCTGGGCCAGGCTTACGGCGATCTCTTCCTGTCACAGGGGAACCGTCCCGACGGCATGGGCTACTTCGACTTCGTGATGAGCGAGGTGCACGGCCTGCGGATCAAGGAGCTGGTGGACGCCAGGACCGCAGGCAAGATCGTGGTGGGCACCTTCTGCGTGTTCGTACCCGAGGAGCTCGTGCTCGCCGCAAACGGTGTGTGCGTGGGCCTGTGCGCCGGCGCAGACTTCGGGACAGAGCAGGCCGAGCGCTTCCTACCGCGAAACACCTGCGCCCTGATCAAGTCCTTCTTTGGGTTCACCCTGGAGAAGGTCTGCCCCTATATCGCCGCGTGCGACCTGGTGGTGGGCGAAAACACCTGCGATGGCAAGAAGAAGGCCTACGAGACCTTCGGGGACCTGGTGCCGAATGATTTCATGGTGCTGGACATGCCCAACACCAGGAGCGACGAAGGACGTGCCGTCCTGAAGCAGGCCTACCTGGACTTCGCCGCCCGGCTCGAGCGGCTCTCCGGCGCCACCATCACCGCCGAGAGCCTCAAGGCCGGCATCGAGACGGCGAACGCCAAACGCCGGGCCATGCAGCGGCTGGCCCGGCTGCGCCAGGCCGACCCGGCGCCCATTAGCGGGCTGGATGCGCTGCTCGCCAACCAGGTCTTCTTCTATGACGATCCCGAGCGCTTCACCAGCAGCGTCAACACGCTCTGTGACGAGCTCGAGCAGCGTATTGAGCAGCAGAAAGGCGTGGCCCCCAAGGGCGCCCCGCGCATCGTGATCTCGGGCTGTCCCATGGCCGTGCCCAACTGGAAGCTGCCCTCCATCATCGAGTCCACCGGCGCCGTGATCGTGGGCGAGGAGTCTTGTATCGGCGAGCGCGGAACGCAGAACCTGGTGGCGGATATGGGCGACACCGTAGAGGCCCTCATCGACCGTCTGGTGGACCGCTACCTCACCATCGACTGCGCGGTCTTCACGCCCAACCCGACGCGCCCTGAGCACGCCCTGCAGATCGCCAAGGACGCCAGGGCCGACGGCGTGATCCACTACTGCCTGCAGTTCTGCTCGCCCTACCAGCTGGAAGCGCCGCGATTGGAGCGCGAGGTGGAGGCCGGTGGCGTGCCCGTGCTGCGCATCGACACCGATTACAGCCAGGAGGACGTGGAGCAGCTGCGTACGCGGGTGGAAGCCTTTGTGGAGCAGATTCGCGGCTAGCCAATCGTGGGGCTCGAACGATATCATGCGTGTCATCGGACTCGACATCGGTTCCCGGACTGTGAAACGGGTGACTCTCGAAGGCGGCGAGATGATCGAGCACCAGGTGGTGCCGGGCAGCCATGATCCGCTGGCGGTCTGTGACGATTTACTTTCAGGACAGCCTGCGGACCGGGTGGTGGCCACCGGCTACGGGCGGCACCTCTTTGCCGAGCATCGGAAGGCCGAGACTCTCACCGAGATCCGCGCCGTGGCCCTGGGCGCGCGCCACGTGCGTCCGGCGGCCAGGACGCTGCTAGACATCGGTGGCCAGGACACCAAGGTCGTTGTGCTGGACGCAAGCGGCGCAGTGACCAAGTTCGAGATGAACGACCGTTGCGCCGCTGGCACTGGTCGCTTCCTCGAGGTGATGGCCACCGCCCTGTCTTACCCCATGGCCGAGTTCGTGCAAGCCAGCCGTTCCGCAAACGGGGCACGGAGCATCAACGCCATGTGTACCGTCTTCGCCGAGTCGGAGGTCATCTCTGCCACGGCCCGCGGAGTGGACCGGGCCGAGCTGGCCCGGGGTCTGCACGAGGCGGTGGTGCGCCGCGCGGTGGCCCTGTTGCGCCGGGTGCCGATAGAGGACGAGATCGTTTTCTGCGGCGGCGGTGCGTTGAACGCCTGCCTGCGGGATCTCATCATCAACACCCTCGATCGCGAGGTTCACTTGCCGCCCGAGCCCCAGATCGTTGCTGCCCTGGGTGCGGCGCTTTCGGTCTCAGCCCAACTGCGGCCGAAAACTCGGAAAGGAGATACGAAATGACCGATAAAAAGAAAGTGGATTGCCGGGGGCTCGCTTGCCCGCAGCCGGTGACCAACACCAAGGAAGCCCTGACCGGCGCCACATCCTCACTGGTGGTGTACGTCTCCTCCAAAGGCTTGGGCCGGGGGGACGAGGAGCTCGGCGCGATCCTGATGGCCAGTTTCCTGGACACCCTTAGCCAGTTCAAGGGGGAGATCTCCCACGCAATCTTTCTCAACGCCGGGGCGAAGCTCACGGTGCAAGGTTCTCCTGTGCTGGAGCAGATCCGACAGCTTGAGCAGCTAGGCGTTGAGGTGCTCGTATGTGGCACCTGTCTGAGCCACTTCGGCATCACAGACCAGCTCGCCGTGGGGAGCGTCTCGAACATGTTTGCGATCCTTGAGACGCTCTCGAGGGCGGGGCGGATCATCAATCCATAAACGACGAGAACAATATCAATCTCACCCAGGACGTGAAGATGGCCCTGCTGCTCGAGTTGGGACTCGGAGTGTCAGGCGGTGGCGCCCGAATCGAATGATGAAGATTGCCCCATCGCTTACCCCCCCCACGGCAGCGGTCACGCCCAGCGCCTGCGCCGGCCACTGCGCCCGATGTCACTGACTTGTCAGTCCCTTCGAGGATCTGCGCTCGGGCCAAGGGTTGCATTGACACCCGTGGCGACGGGCCGGTAAGCTGCTCGGGCGGCCCGTTTAAACCTGGAGGATTTGCGTGAGCACGACACGACTCTGTGCCTATTTGTTGGTTTTTTTTGGGGGCATGGTTGCCGGTTGCGCCACCGGTGAGTCCGAGGAGTTGGGCCCCAAGACCATTCAGGCCCCCATCATCAACGGGAATCTGGACACCACCCACCAGGCCGTGGTGGCGGTCTTTCTGGGCATGGGAGCCTGCAGCGGAACCATTATCCACCGCAATGGCGGCAACGCCTGGGTGCTCACCGCGGCGCACTGCGTGACGCCCAGCCCTCCCCAGCTCGTGGCCCAGGGAGACGACCACGACAACCCCGACGCCACCTATCCGGTGGCTGACTACGCCTACCACCCGGCCTACACCCAGGCGGGGGGGATCTTCGACTTCGCAGTGGTGCGTATCACCGGCGCGACGGCGTCCACCCCGGTGATCCCGGCCCAGACGCCGGCCGAGGACAACCTGGCCGTGGGGACCCAGGTCCGCCATGTCGGGTACGGGATCACCTGGCATCCCAACGGCTACACCTCCGAGCGCCACGAGACCACCAACACCCTCAACGGCCTCGCGTCGTACTACTTCGACTACCTCCAGCCCACCTCGGGCCCCTGCTCGGGGGACAGCGGTGGACCTGCGCTGACCGTGGGTGGTGCCGAGCGTGTGGCCGGCGTGATTTCCGGGGGCGATCAGACGTGCAGTCAGTACGGCGTGAGCGGGCGGGTCTCGTCGGTGTACGACTCCTTCATCCTGCCGTTCATCAATGGCACGCCCGTCACCATGACGTGCAACGAGTGCTTTACGGGAGCCACGCAGGGTGCGGGGGCCTGCATGGGGCAGGTTGACGCCTGCTTCGGCGACGCCGACTGCGACGCGCTGGTCAGTTGCATGGATCCCTGTGGGACCCAGACCTGCGTCCTGGGTTGTATCTCCGCGCACCCCGCGGGGTACGTGCTGTATCGCTCCATATTTGATTGCGTGTGCTCCACGGGGTGCTCCACCGAGTGTGCCGGGGATGATCTCTGTACGCGGAACCTCGGTGAGCCGTGCAACGCCGGCGCCGAGTGTGGGAGTGGGATCTGCGCCGATGGCGTGTGCTGCAACCAGGCCTGCGATGGACAATGCGAGGCCTGTGACCGGGCCACGTCCCTGGGAAGCTGCGTCGCCATCCAGGGTGCGCCCCACGGCGACCGCCCTCCCTGCGCGGACGACGGCTCGGTGTGCGGTGGGAGCTGTAACGGGGCCTTGCGATCCGACTGTAGCTATCCCGACGAAAACAGCCCCTGCCGGGCCTTGGGTTGTGTCGATGGTGTGTCCACCCGATTGGCCGCGTGCGACGGCGCCGGGACGTGCCCGCCGAGTGAGTTGGTGTCCTGTTCGCCGTACCTGTGTAACGGCGATCTCTGCGCCGCCTACTGTGTGTCCGGCACTGACTGCGTGGCGGGTTATACCTGCGACGGCGGGGTCTGCGTGGGCACCCACTGCTCCGGTGATGGCGACTGCCCCGGAGACCTGGTCTGCCGGGAGGGCACCTGCGGTGCGCCCGACTGCTTGACGCACGCCGACTGCGCCGGGGACACGCTGTGTGTGGGTGGGGTCTGCGTGGAGGCGGAGTGCGCTGTCGACGCCGATTGCGCTGTGGGGATGGTCTGCCGGAGCAACACCTGCACGGTTCCCCCGAGTGTGTCCCCGGGCGGTTGCAGCTGCTCGTCCTACCCAGGATCGCCCGCACTCCCGATTTTGCCGTACGTCCTGGGGCTGCTCAGCCTCCTGGGCCTGCGGCGCTATAGATTTTTGCAACAATTGTAGAATTCGAGAGCCCCTGCGCCCCCCTCCCCTTAAGGGTTGGCCACACCAGCCGGCCGAGATCACCGCCCCAATGTTCTGTATTTATTGAGTAAATAAAGAATCACTGACTATTTTGGAGCGTGTTTCACCTGGCCATTGACCATGGTTCCACTATAGTATACTCTATACAGGTAATCCGCGTGATGCCCCTTACTTATATTTCAAAGAGGCGGCAGGATGGTGAGCAACTTCGGAACGAGAGGTTCGCCGACCTTTGGGATGGCTACGCAAGTTCAGGCGGTGCTCAGACGCTTCGCGAGCCGCATCACGGCCGAGACGTCGCTCGAAGCGGCCCTCCGCAGGCTCGGCAAGACCGAGCGCGACCTGGAGCGCGAGGGCATGACCGAGACCCTGGCCATGACGATCGTGCGCACCTTGACCATCTATCTCGCGACGCCGTTACAGCGATTGAGGTGTCGAGAGGAGCTCATGGCGCTGGCGACCCGGGGTGTGGCGCGGGCGGGGACTGTGGCGCGGGCGGGGTCGCGCAACGCTCCGGCGGCGCCGGTGTACGCGACCACGACGGCGCCCATCCGTCTCACGATCGCAGGCGAAGATGATCTGGTCCGGGCCCGGCGCGACGCCCGGACGCTCGCCGCGGACCTCGGCCTGGACCATTCCTCCTCAATCAAGGTCGCCACCGCGGTTTCGGAGCTGGTGCGAAACATCCTGGCATACGCTGGCACCGGCACCGTGGAGCTGGGGCGGGCGGCCGGGCGTCGGGTGGGGATTCGCGTGGTGGCTGAGGATCAGGGCCCCGGGATTCAGCATCTGGAGGAGATCCTGGACGGCGGCTACCGCTCCAAGACGGGCATGGGGCTCGGGCTCCTGGGCACCCGGAGAATCATGGACTCCTTCGAGATCAAGTCCACGCCAGGAAAAGGAACCCGGGTTGAGATCGTGAAGTACCGATACTAAGTCCTTGTGTGTGTCCCGCCAAAGCTGCATCGAGCCCTAACGGCCGGGCGGACTCAGTTTACCATCGCGCGTCGTACGAACGGGATTCCGGCGGCGTCTCGCGCGGTGAACTCCACGTAGCCCTCCCGTTCGAGCTCCTTGGCGATCTGCTCGAAGGTGCCCATCCAGAGCTTGTAGCCGTTCACGTTGTCCTCGAAGGCCCAGTCGACGTTCTCCACCGGCTCACCCGTGATGGCATGAAACGTGGCTTGCTCCCAGGTGCGGGCGTCGGTCTGTTGTAGCCGTTCAATCTCCCGCATCATCGTGATCTTGATCCGTTGCTTTTCTGACCCGGCGTCAGCGTTGGTGTCGGCGTCGATGTAAACCATCACAGCGTCCTTCCCGGGTGATATATACCACCACGGAACTAATATAAGTCCGATGACCTAGAACACCAGGTTGCGGTAGCCCAGGTGAAGAACCAGCGCAGGGGCCACAGCGGCGAGCGGCACTGGTCCGGGAGATTTCGGACGCACCGGACGCTTCAAGCGACTCCGGGGTCAAAGCCCGCTTGTTTACGTGTCAGCGCTCTTGTACGATGATCCCATGAGTGGCGGTCCAGACATCAATTACCTGGAAGACCTGCTGCGAGAGCTCACCGTTCAACAGGTGCGTTTCGTGGTCGCGGGCGGTGTGGCGGCGGTTCTGCACGGCGTCGAGCGAACGACGATGGACCTGGACATCGCCCTCGAGATGTCCAAAGAAAACGTCGCGCGTTTCGCGAACGCCGCCTCCACCCTCGGGCTGCGACCGCTGGTGCCGGTACCCGTCGAGGCGCTCGCCGATCCCGAGGCGGTGCGCCAGATGGTCGAGGAGAAGAACGCCATCGTTTTCATGCTCGCCGACCCTGCGATGCCTCTGCGTAAGGTCGACGTGTTTCTCACCTCGGAGCTGAGCTACGAAAACCTGATGACGGACGCCGTTTCCGTGGAGATTCCCGGGATCCCGCTCCGCATCGTTTCCTCCAAGAGACTGATCGCCCTCAAGCGGGCCGTAGAGACTCCCGATGGATAGAAACCTGGAACAGCTCATCCGGTCCATCCCTTCGGCGGCGTTTCGAGAGCCGGAAGACAGCTTCACCAAGCTTTCCCCGCTCGAGCGGCTCCGCTGGCTTCAACAGACCGCCCTGTTCGTCTGGAAACATGGAGGCGCCGCTCGAAGAGTCGCTCCCGGGCTCAGATCAGAAAAAGATCCAAAATAACCACCGCTGCAGTAGTAAAAGTCCGGCTCGCTAGAACACCAGGTTTCGGTAGCCCACGGCCCTTTCCGCGAGCCAGCTCAGGGTCTCGTTGGTGAAGAACCAGCGCAGGGGCCACAGGGGCGAGCGGCACTGGTCCGGGGGTAGGCTGCCGTCCCAAACCTCTTCGAGGGCCTCGGCGGCGAGCCCGGCCAGGTGCTCCAGGAGCCGCTCCCCCATCTCCGGGGTGGCGTGGCGGGGATCTCCGGCGTAGGTGTCGGTCTCGAAGTATTTGAGCTTGTAATAAAAGCCCCGCAGCAGCTCGGCGAGGCCCGGGTGACCGTGATCGGTCAGGGGGCGGCGCCCCAGCTCCCGGAGCTTCAGGCTCACGGTGCGGCGGGGCAGGTCGACAAAGCGTGGATCCACCCGGCCGCCGAGCAGGTGCATCAGCATGGCCGTCTCCACGGTTCCGGCGTGGGTGTCCCCCCGCAGCACCTCCGCGGGGAGCCCGGCCACCTCGGCGAGGAGGTCCGCCACGTCGGAGTTGCCCCCCGTGAGCCGATTGATCATCAAGGAAAAGACCGGGATCATGGCGCCGCCCCAGCGACGATTCACCCGGTCCGCGGCCACCTCGATGGCCACCCAGTGGCGCGGGCCGCCGTGGAAGCTCGTCACCCAGATGTGACGGAACCCCTGCACTGTGAGGCTGCGGCCGAGATCCGTGAGCACGCGGGTGATGGTGGACGTCCGAAAGGCCACCGAGCCCCGATGGGGCACCACGTCCGCGGCCACATAGATGGGGGGCAACCGCAGCGCGTGTAGCCGGGGCCGGCGGGCCAGCAGGAGCTCGGCGGCCCGCCGGGAGATGGCCTCCGCCTCCAGGTAGTCCGTGCCCAGGGGCAGGTGGGGGCCGTGCACCTCGATGGGGGAGCAGGTCACCATCACCACGGCATTCTGCGGGTCGATGCGGCCGAGCTCGGTCTGCGTGAGCAGCGGCCAGTCGTGTACGCGCCGGGCCACGCTGGGGTCGTCGGGGAGTGGCGCCTGGGCGCTGCGCAGGGAATCGATGAGGGGTTCGGTCATGGGCTGCTCCTGCCGCTGGGATCGCCCATCCTAGCGTAGCCTGGGTCCCAACGCACCTCCTTGCGGACCGCGCGCGACGCGATATCATGAGCGGATGAGCCACGCGGTGCATTTCTCGACGCCCGGGACCCTGGGAGTGGTGCGCCGAGGGTTCGTCACGGTTCTCGGGATCGTGTTGTGCTTCTCCGCCAGTGGATGTGAGGGGCGGACTTTGGCCGTGCTGACGCCCGGGCTCTCCCCGGGAAACCCGTCGTGGGTGCCCAAGGGCAAGGCGGGCTGTGTGCCCAATTGTCGGAGCAAGGGCTGCGGCCCGGACGGCTGTGGCGGTCAGTGCGGCAAGTGTGTCCCGGGCAAGCTCTGCCTGGCCGATCGCTGTGTCAAGAACAGGACGCTCGAGCTGTGCCACCTGGTCACCGGTCGCTGGTCGGGGGTCATGCAGACGCGGCCGCTGCACTACCTGGAGGGGCGCATCTATCTCAAGGGCAAGGCCTGCCAGGCGACCTTGAAGGTCTCGTACAACCTGGGCCGACGGGGGCGGGCGTGGGTGGTCCAGGAGCTCGTGATCACGTTCAACGGGACCCATATGCTCATGCGGGGGGTGCGCCTGACCCAGACGAGCAGCAACAGCCAATACAACCTGGACCGCTTCGCGGGCAGACTCGACAAGAAGCTCAAACGCTTCTCGGGCCTCAATCGAGACGTCCGCGGCTCCTCCAGCCCCTTTTATTTGAATAAGAAATGAGCCGTCCCCGCCCTCTTGACGGCAGGTAGGAATCAGATTATTTCTGATCGCTCTTTCGGTTTGGGCCTAAGATTCAGGGCGGTTGAACGCGGTGAGAGTGACGATGCAAGGTCTTGGACAACACATTCTCGCTGAGCTCTATGGGTGCGATGGCGGGCGGCTCAACAATCTGGAGCTGCTTGGGCGGGCGAGCCTCGACGCGGTGGAGCGATCCGGCGCGACGATCATGAGCCACCACTTCAAATCCTTTGAGCCCCAGGGGGTCAGTGGCGTCATCGTCATCGCCGAGAGCCACCTGTCCTTTCACACGTGGCCCGAGCACGGCTACGCGGCCGTGGACTATTTCACCTGTGGGGACCGCATCGACCTGCACCTGGCCGTGGACCTCCTGGGCGAGGCGATGCAAGCCAGCCGAACCGAGCGCAAGCTGCACTGGCGGGGAAGCGAGCTGGCCGGTGAGCCCCACCGTCCGGACGTGCAGCAAGGGGACCGCGCGCCGCAGGGGCCCCGGATCTCCGACCAGGCCGCGAATGTGGAGCGCTGGATCACCGAGTATCGTAAGGATCGCCACACCGGGCGGCGGCAGGTTGGGTACAGCTACCTGGCCGAGGAGGACGTGGTTCGGGAGGTTGGCCCTCTGCAGGAGGTCACCATCGTCCAGAATCCGGTGTATGGGCGCATGCTGTTCATTGACGGCCACCTCCGGACCACGGAGCGCGACGGGTTCGTGTACCCTGAGATGCTCGCCCACGTGCCCCTGAACCTGCACCCGCTCCCCCGGCGCGTGCTCATCATCGGCGGCGGCGACGGCGGGCTCCTGGGGGAGGTGCTCCGGCACGACACCGTGGAGCAGGTGGACCTGGTGGAGGTCGACGAGCAGGTCCTCGACATCAACCGTCGGCACCGGCCCGATCGCGGGGTGGGCCTGGACGATGAGCGGGTGCGGGTGCACATCCAGGACCCGGCGCTGTTCGCAGACCAGGCCGAACCGGCCTCGTATGATGTGGCCCTGGTGGACTCGACCGCGCCCGTGGGACCCGCCCGGGAGCTTTTCAGGGCGCCTTTTTTCCGGGCGCTGCAACGGGTGCTCACGCCGGAGGGGTTGCTGGCGACCCAGTCTCTATCGCCCTGGGTCCAGGCCGAGGAGCAACGGGAGCTGTACGGCGAGCTGGGCGCGGTGTGGCCCCAGGTGTCGGCCTACCACGCTACGGTGCCCACCTATCCGGGGGGCCTGCGCACCTTTGCCTGCTGCGGCAACCACCCGCTGGACGTCGCAGATTTCAACCGGGAGCGTGCGGCCCGGGTGTCGCAGCGTTGCCGGTACTTCACGTCTGAGCTGCAGACGGCCGCCTTCGGGCTGCCCCGGTTTGTGCGACAGAACACCGTGGAGATCGCCCAGGCCCGACGCCGGCGCGCCGATTCCGCGAATCGCGATGTGATCTCAGAACTTACCCCTGACCTGGTCGCCAAGCTGCCCGCGGATAAAGCTCGTTCCCGAGCGCGCTGAATCACGCGCAACGGGCGCAAACCCATAGACAATTCGTTTGGGGCGTCCTATATCTATCACCACATCTGTCAAAGAGTGGCATCCATGAATTTCGACCTGACCGAGGAGCAACAAATCCTTCAGCGAACGGTGCGGGAGTTTTCCCGCAACCGCGTGGCGCCCCTGGCCGAGGAGCTCGATCGCGACCATCGTTATCCGGCCGAGCTCATCGCGGAGATGGCGGACATGGGGCTGATGGGTGTGACCGTGCCCCAGGAGTACGACGGCGCCGGCATGGATCCCGTGTCCTACGTCATCGCCGTGGAGGAGATCTCGGCGGGCTGCGCCTCCACGGGCGTCATCATGAGCGTGAACAACTCCCTGGTGTGCGACCCGATCCTCAAATTCGGCACCGAGGAGCAGAAGCGGGAGTTTCTGATGCCCCTGGCCGCCGGCGAGCAGCTCGGCTGCTTCGGCCTGAGCGAGCCCGAGGCCGGGTCCGACGCCGCCGCCCAGCGCACCGTGGCCGTGGATCGCGGAGACCACTGGGAGATCAACGGCACCAAGAATTTCATCACCAACGCCCATGAGGCCGATGTCTGCGTGCTCATCGCCATGACGGATCGCGCCCAGGGCCATCGCGGCATCTCGGCCTTCATCGCGCCCATGAAAACCGAGGGCGTGTCCCTCACGCCCAAGGAAGACAAGCTCGGCATCCGGGCCTCTTCGACCAGCCAGATCGTGTTCGAGGACTGCAAGCTGCCCAAGTCCGCGCTACTCGGCGAGGTGGGTAAGGGGTTCGGCGTGGCCATGTACACGTTGGACTGCGGGCGCATCGGCATCGCCGCCCAGGGGCTGGGCATTGCCCGGAGCGCTCTGGAGACGGCCCTGCGGTACTCCACCGAGCGCAAGACCTTCGGCACGCCCATCTGCGGCCACCAGGCCATTCAGTTCAAGTTGGCGGACATGGCCACTAACCTGGATGCGGCGCGCCTGCTCACCTACCGGGCGGCCCTTAAAAAGGGTCAGGGACTGCGGCACTCCAGCGAGTCGGCCATGGCCAAGCTGTATAGCGCCGAGGTGGCCAATGATGTGGCCCGGGACGCCGTGCAGATCTTGGGGGGCTACGGTTATCTGCGAGAGTACCAGGTGGAGCGGAATTTCCGCGACGCGAAGATTACGGAGATCTACGAGGGCACGAGCGAGATCCAACGTCTCGTCATTGCCAGCGCCCTGTTGAAGGGCTGAAACCTATTTGGGGGGGAGGCGGTGATGTTGTCACCGCCGGGAGGAGGTCAAATGAGTGTCCCAATGAGTCGGATGATAGTGACGGGTTTGATGGCGCTGCTGGCCCTGGGATGCGGTCCCAAGGAGAGCCAGGCGCCCGAGCGACGTCGCGCGGAAACAGCGCCGCGCGACACGGGACCGCCGGAGAAGCTCATGTCGCCCGAAACGCGCCCCCTGGTGGATGCGGTCTTTGCGTCCCAGAAGGGGGAAATCGAGCGGTGCTACAATGACTACGTCAGCAAGACCGGCAAGACCAAGCTGCAGGGATCGGTGATCATCGCCGTGCGCATCGGCTACGAGAAGACCCCCATGAAGGTGTGGTTCCTCAAGAACACGTTCCAGGAGCCCAAGCTCAACGAGTGCTTCCTGAAGAAGGTCCGGGCGTGGATCTTTCCCACCTGGGGTGGTTGGATGGACTACTCGTTCCCCAAGCTGATCCTCGAAGAGCTGTAAGTAATGAAGAGGTCCGCCCTTGCGGCGGACGTCACGGAAGGAGCCCGTCGTCCATGAGAGTCCCCAAGCCTGTGAGGCACGCCGTATTCACGGTCTCTGTCGCGGTCGCCGCCCTCGTGGCGGTGGGCTGCGGACCCAAGGAGGAGACCCAGAAGCCCCGCCCGCGGAACAACGACACCGCCGGCGGCCAGGACAACAGCAACACCGAGGCTCCGCCGCGCCGCAGGGATGACATCGTCATCGCCGGGCTTAAGGGCACCATCGACGCGGCCGCCGTGGAGAAGGCGCTGAACCAGAAGATCCGCGCCGTGACGGCCTGCCGCCGCCAGCACATCGGCGCCTTCAGTTATGTGGGCGGGGACGTCACCTTCTTTTTTGAGATCGGCATGGACGGCGTGCCCACCAAGGTGTTCCTCGAGAAGTCCCAACTTGGGCATTGGCAGATGGAGGCGTGCATCCTCGGCGTGGCCCAAGGCCTCAAGTTTGTCAAACCCAAGGGCGGTAAAGCCGAGGTGCGGTACTCCATGGCGCTGGCCAATAATGGCACCGACGCCACGGACTGGGATGCCGACAAGGCCAAGCCCACCCTGAAAAAGAAGCGGGGCGCCCTGCGGGCCTGCCGTAGGGGAGGACAGCCCAAGGACTTCACGCTGACCTTCTACGTGCTACCGGGGGGGAGTGTGAAGACCGTGGGTGTGGCGTCCTCCGGAGCGTTGCCTGCGGGCTTCGCCGCGTGTGTGGCCAGGGTGGTAAAGGCGCAGACCTTCGCCGATCCGTTGGGCTCGGTGGCCCGCGCGACGTACACGTACTAGGACCGACGACAGCGGGGCGGCGGCCAACCCCTGGCCACGGCCCCTGGAGCAAAACCATGGACCTGGATCTCTCCGCCGAGCAAGAGCTTATCCGCGACACCGCCCGTCGCTTCGCCAAGCAGGAGTTGGCCCCCCGGGCGGCGGCGCGGGATGCCGAGGACCTGTTTCCCACCGTGGAGCTGCGCGCCCTGGCCGACATCGGCCTGTTGGGTGTCAACGTGCCCGATGCCTACGGCGGCATGGAGGCGGGGGTGGTGGCTTACAGCCTGGTGATCACCGAGCTGGCCAAGGCGTGCGCTTCGACGACGGTGGCCGTGGCGGTGACCAACATGGTGGCCGAGCTCATCTGTCAGTTCGGCACTCAGCACCAGAAGCAGCGGTACGTGGCCGGCATCACCGGAGGCAAAATGCTCAGCGGATCCTTCGCCCTGAGCGAGCCTATGAGCGGCACCGACGCCGCCTCCCTGCGCACGCGCGCCCAGCGGCGAGACGACGGCTGGGTGCTCAACGGCACCAAGCAGTGGATCACGTCCGGGGACGAGTCCGGCGTCACGGTGGTCTGGGCCAAGACGGATCCCGAGAGTGGGGCCCGGGGCATCACGTGTTTCCTGGTGGAGAAGGACACTCCGGGGGTCTCGGTCGGACGCCACGAAGACAAGATGGGCCTGCGCGGCTCGTCCACGGTGTCGCTCACCTTCGAGGACTGCTTTGTCCCGGACACTGCGGTGCTCGGCGACCTCGGGGACGGGTTCAAGCTGGCCATGGTGGCCCTGGACGGCGGGCGCATCGGCGTGGCCAGCCAGGCGCTGGGCATCGGCCTGGCCGCTTTGCAGGAGGGGACCCGCTACGGCCTGGAGCGCAAGCAGTTCGGCCAGCCCATCGCCACCTTTCAGGGGCTGCAGTGGATGCTGGCGGACACAGCCACGGAGCTTGACGCGGCGCAACTGCTGATTCTGCGGGCGGCTTTCCTCAAGGAGAACAAGCGTCCCTTCACCCTCGAGGCCTCCATGGCCAAGTTGTACGCCTCCGAGGCGGCCTGGCGCGGTTGCGACCGGATGTTGCAGATTCACGGCGGGTATGGGTACGTCAAGGAGTACCCCATCGAGCGTCTGCTCCGGGACGTGCGGGTGACGCGCATCTATGAGGGCACCTCTGAGGTTCAGCGCATTGTCATCGCGCGGGAGCTGCTAAAGCGTCAGGACCGCCTGATGTAGGGGCGCCCCAGCATATGGTTTGTGAACTCGACAGTGTCTCCGCCAAAGGTGGCGCTCCCGATCCGGGGCTCTCCCAGGCCTACGTGCACGTGTACACCGGCCGCGGTAAGGGCAAGACCACCGCGGCCCTGGGCCTCGCCCTGCGCGCCATCGGCCACGGGCTTCGGGTCTTTGTGGTGCAGTTCCTCCGCGGAGCCCACGAGGCCGGTGAGCTCGTCATGGCTCGGCGGTTGGCACCGATGCTGGAGATCCGCCCCATGGGGCGGGAGGCGGTGGTGGACCCCGGCGCGCCAGACCCGGTGGACATCAAGTGGGCCGCGGACGGCTTGGCCCTGGCCGCGAATGCCATGAAGAAGGGCCGCTGTGACGTGGTGATCCTGGACGACATCAACCTGGCGGTGAGCCACGGTTTGCTGCACGTGGATCAGGTGCTGGACCTGCTGGACTTGCGGCCGGCCACGGTGGAGCTGGTGCTCACCGGCCGGGACGCTCATCCGGAGCTCGTGGCGGCGGCGGACCTGGTCACTGAGATGACGCAGATCAAACATTATCATGACATGGGGGTCGCGCCCCGCGAGGGCATCGAGCGCTGATCCCGACTTCAGATGGAGAAGAACCCATGAGCACGCAGCGGAAAATCCGGATTCTCGTGGCCAAGCCTGGCCTGGACGGGCACGATCGCGGGGCCAAGGTCGTGGCTCGGGCCCTGGCAGATGCCGGCTACGAAGTGATCTACACCGGCCTGCACCAGACGCCCGACATGATCGCTTCAGCGGCGGTGCAGGAGGCCGTGGATCTGGTGGGCCTCTCCATTATGTCCGGCGCACACATGACGTTGTTCCCGGCCGTGCAGAAGGCGTTGGAGAAGCGCGGTGTGTCGGACCTGCCCGTCTTTGGTGGCGGCATCGTGCCCGAGGAGGACAAGGCGGCGTTGCTCGCCGGCGGCGTGAACGCCATCTTCACGCCGGGCACCACCACCACGGAGATCATCGACTGGATCGAAGCGAACGTTCGGCCCCGGGTGGAAGGTTGAGCACCGGCGGAGCCCAGGTTGACCCGAGGGCTCGGGTACAAGACGTCCTGGCGGGCAGTGTGGTGCAAGGGGCGCGGTTGATGCGGGACCTGGACGACCAGCTGCCCGGCGCCGTGGACGAGCTCAAGGAGCTGTACCCGCACACGGGACGCGCCTTTGTCCTGGGGATCACGGGCAACCCCGGTTCGGGCAAGTCCACCCTCGTGGACTGCCTCATCCGCAGCTACCGGGACGCGGGCCGACGCGTGGGGGTCGTGGCCATCGATCCGAGCAGCCCGTTTACCGGCGGGGCCATCCTCGGCGACCGCATCCGCATGCAGCGACACGCCACCGACGACGGCGTCTTCATCCGCTCCCTGGCGACCCGGGGGCACCTCGGTGGTCTGAGCCGCTCCACCCAGGACATCATTGCAGTCATGGACGCCATGGGGCACGACGTGATCATCGTCGAGACCGTGGGCGTGGGCCAGGACGAGGTGGACGTGGTTTCCACGGCCCATACCAGCGTGGTGGTGGTGGTGCCGGGGCTCGGCGATGAGATTCAGGCCATCAAGGCGGGCATTCTGGAGATCGCCGATATCCTGGTGGTGAACAAGGCCGACCGGGAGGGCGCCGATCGCACGGTGGCGGACCTCAGCATGATGCTGGATCTCCGAGGCGCTGCGGCCAAGCGCGTGCGGATCTTAAAGGCCGTGGCCGTCAAGGAGCAGGGCATCGGCGAGCTCGTGGAGGCGGTGTCCGAGCACCGCGCAGAGCTCGATCACGAGACCGAGGGGCGCCGTCGGGCGCTGGAGCGGGCCGAAACCCGGCTCAAGGATCTGCTGCGCTCATTGGCCCTGGATCGCGCCCTGGCACGGGTGGAAGCAGGGGAGGGCCTGGCCGCCCTCGTGCAGCGCATCGCCGAGCGGAAAATCGACCCCTATTCGGCCGCCGAGAAGATTCTGGCGGAGCTCATGGGCGAGGCCTGAACCATACATCCCTTGAGCCCAAGGGGTTTTTCGGCTAACTATTATTAGATGGCGTGAAGAGGCGCTGTGGTCCAGGCGGCCGCAATCGACCAGCGGTTGTGGGGCGACTCTGGGGCCGGGCGCACCTAACCTATGTAGGAGTATTGATTATGATTCGACTATTCTCTATTGTACCCACTTTAACCCTGCTCATTTTCTCCAGCGGCCTGCTCGGGGGCTGCATCATCAGCTCGGATGTCGACGACTTCGAGATCAAGCTGCCGGACAAGAGTTTCCACTTCGATACCGGGCAGGTCTCCCCGCCGACGGTCCTGATCATGCCCCAGGCTTGTGTATCGTCGCCCCAGGACACCTGCGCGACAGTCAGCGCGGATCTGTTCTGTAACTCCGACGGTGACTGCGAAGTGGTCGATCCGACGGTCCTGCCGGACATCCCGTGTAGCGTGGACGTGGACTGTAGCGATCTTTTTGGTGAGGGGTTCACCTGTAACCAGACAGACGCCGCCTGCCAGGCCACGGTGGGCTTTGAGCTGAGCACCCCCGTCAACCTTGCCGATGAGGTCCCGGAGCTTCAGGATGTGGGCAGCTCCCAGTTCACGAAGGTGCGATTCAGCTATGTTCGCATGATCGTGGAGGAGAACACCTTCACCCTGCCCACGCCGGAGGTCGAGCTCTTTATCGCGCCGGAGACCGTGGCCACCCTTTGGGTGCCCAATTCGGATCCGCCGGCCATCGATCCCGACGTGTGGCCCGTGGGGGTTGTGGACTCCATCGCCGCCGCCACGTCTGGCCACACCGTGGAAGTCGTGCTGGATCCCACCGGCGACGCCGCGCTCACCGAGTACTGCCGGACCCCATCGGTTACCTTCAAGTTCTTTGTGTATTCCGAAATGACTTTCCGCGCGGGCGACCCCATTCCCGAGGGCGCTCTTACGCTGCGTATCGACGCCGCGGCCGTCGTGGGGCTCAACTGATCAGACGATCAATCCAACCGGCCGATCAATCCAACCGGCCAACCGGGTCCAATCAAGTCTAGCTATTCTGTCTGATGAGGAGGGGTTAGCCCGGGCGGGGCGTGCTCGCGGGACCGGTATCTGAGGTCCCGGAGCCGCCGCTTGGACTCGGGCTGCCCGTGGGCGCGGGTCACGACGCCGGTGGCCGCAGGGGCGAGGCGTCAAGCTCCGCAAGCTGGCGGAGATAGGCGGTGTTCACCCGTTCCCGCAGCTCCTTGCCGACCTTGAAGAAGGGCAGACGCTTGGGTGCCACCTTTACGGGAGCCCCCGTGCGTGGGTTGCGTCCCTCATAGGATTTGTAGTTGCGGACCTCAAAGCTGCCGAACCCCCGGATTTCAATACGCTCGCCGGATTTCAGCGCCTCTTCCATGCTGGCAAAGATGGAGTTGATAATCAACTCGGCCTTGCCCTTGGGCAGCTTCAGGCTGTTCGCGACTGCCTCGATCAAATCGGATTTGGTCATCAGTAGTCCCTGTAACGAAGTTCAATTCGCTCCAAGTCATCATACTAGTGCAACATTGCTATGGAATCAACCAGAAACCGGAAAGGATTTTGCACCCCGCGGAGACGGGGCTAAAGTGAGGCGTAATAGGGGCTCCTCCCCATGGCTGAGATTTGACAGGGAGAACGCACATGAGGGACAGAGCGCACAATAAACAACAAAAACAACGTCTGAGGCGTGCCTGCACGATGCCGCACGGCCATCGGCCGCGATGGGGCAGCGTACTCGCGTTGTGCGTTCTGGGTTTGATGGGCTGTCCCCGGAAACCGACGCAGCAGCCGAAGCCTACCCGAACGCTGCTCATCCTGACGCTCAACGATTTCCACGGCCAGCTCGATCCCATTCGGGTGCGCAGCTACGAGACGCCACCGCGCGTAGTGCGCATTGGCGGGGCCGAGGCCCTGGTGGCCACGGTGTCGTCTCTCCGCCGCCGGCACGGTGGGCGGGTGCTGCTGCTCGACGCGGGGGACTTCATGCAGGGGAGCGTGCTGTCGAACTCCTTTGAAGGCGCGCCCGTGCGTGCGTTGTATCGACGGTTGGGCATGGACGCGGTGGCGTTGGGCAATCATGAGTTCGACTATGGCCCGGTGGGACCACAATCCATGGGCCGGGGCAACCCCACGGGTGCCCTGGAGGCATGGGCCAAAGGGGCTGGTTTCCCGGTGCTGTCGGCCACCGTCGCGCGCAGGGACGGCGTGCGCCTGGACTGGCAGAATGTGAAGCCCACCGCGCTGATCCGCCGGGCGGGGATCCGGGTGGGGGTCATCGGGCTCACGACCCTGGACACTCCGGACACCACCCATCCGACGAACGTGCGAAGCCTGGTGTTCCGGCCGCACCTGCCCCTGGTGACCCGTTGGGCGCGAGACCTACGAGCACGCGGCGCCGAGGTGATCGTGCTGCTGGCCCATGTGGGGGGCAAGTGCACCTCCCGCGAGGCGAGCAGCTGCCGCGGTCCCATTGCGCGGCTGCTGCGGGCGTTGCCCCGGGGCACGGTGGACGCGGCCATCGGCGGCCACAGTCACCAGTGCATGTGGCACCGCATCAATGGAGTGCCCGTGGTGATGGCCTGCGATCGCGGTCGCGCCCTGGGTCGCATCGAGGTCACCGTGGCGCCGGGGGGCGTCCGCGCGCGGGCGTTGGCGCCGCTAACGGTGTGCCACGACGTGTTTGCGCCCACGGGGGGCTGCGAGGCGCAGCTGCGTACGGGGGCGCCACAGGGACAAGTGATCCCGAATCCATTGCTGGCGCGGTTTGCGGACCCGGTGGCTGACATGCGGCGGCTGCTGGGGGCGTATCGCGCGCGGATCCGGCCGCGGCCCGACACGGTGATCGCCCGGGTGGCCCGGACGGTGCCCCATCCCCGCTATGGCGTGTCTCCCATGGCCACGCTGTTGGCCGACGTGATACGCGCGGCGGTGCCGGGAGCGCAGGTGGCGCTGGTGAACGCCGGCGGGGTGCGGGCCCCCCTGTCCAAGGGGCCCATCACCTATGCGGACGTATACCGGGTCTTCCCCTTTGACAACCAGCTGGCTTACGCCGAGCTCACCGGCCGGGAGCTCCAACAGATCATGACCGACTACCTGAGCCGCGAGCACGCGGGTTTTTTGGCGGTGTCCGGGATCCGCTACCGGATCCGTTGCGGCCGGCCCCTCCGCCTGACGCGGCTCACCGACGCCCAGGGGCGGCCGCTGGACCCCGCGCGCCGATACCGGGTGGCCCTGAGTGACTTCCTGCTCGCCGGCGGGGTGGGATTTGCCCGGGTCCTGTCGGCGCTGCCCGCCGCGCGCAAGCGGCTGCTCGGCGGGAAGCTCATCCGGGACGCGCTGGTGGCGCACCTGAAGGCAGCCGGCCGTCCCATCAACTCCGCGGCCCATCCGGTCCTCGGCGCCGGCGCTCCCACCATCGAAGTCGAAAATGGCCCCTGCGTGCCCAAGCCCCGCAAGCGCAAGCCCCGCCCGATCTGTCGTTGAAACCGGTTTGACTAGAAGCGGTACTCCAGCTCGAGTCGCGCCCAGAACTCGGGGCTCGGGAAGCGGTCCAATGAAGAGCCACGTCGGTCCAGGTACGCCAACAGCTCCACCCGGCCTTTGATTCGGAAGGTGCTCTTGTACCACCAGGAGGCCTCCAGATAGGCCCAGATGGACTGCTCGAGGTAGTCGTTGTGCTCGACGTCTTCGTACTTGTAACGCACCCGGGCGCGGAGCCGCAGCTCCTTGATGGGCTTGTACATGACCAGGAACCACGCCGAGATGTCTTTGCGAAACTTGTTGTCGAAGCGGGAGCTGTTGTCATCGACGATGCGGAGCATGCCGTAGGCAGTGAGGCTGAGCTTCTTGATAGGCAGGAACTTGAGTTGTAGGCCCAGGTCGTATTTTTCGCCATGGCAGGAGATGGGCTCGCCCTCGAGGTCCTCCTCGTTGGTGACCGCATAGCAGTTGAGCCGGCTGCTGTCTTCGAGGCCTTTGTCCTGGTACTCCCCCCAGATGCCGGGCGTGAACCAGGTGGCGACCTCATAGTCGACGCGCACCCGGGCCTGGAGCTTGTGGGAGGCGATTTTTTTGCCCGCGATGTCGTAGCGGTCCCAGTCCGTGGGGGTGGTCCACCAGTCCAGGAGCGTGCGTAGCTGCACGTCTTTGAGCTTGGTGGTGTATTTGACGCGCAGGCCCAGCTCGTCCCGATGGCGGTTGCCGTCGTACTCGTCCGGCGCGGCGATGGGCCGGCCATGCGGATTGGCAAAGGCCTTGTCGTAATAGCGCGCGGCAATCTCAACCTCGTGTTTATTGACCGTGAACACGGACCGCAGGATGGCCCCGAACCCGCCCACGCGCTTGGTCTCGTCGTCCGCCTCGGGCATGGAGTCGAAGGTGTGGGCCACCTCCAGAAAGAGGTCGGCGATCCCCTTGCCCCAGGCCGCGTTGATGCCGATGGCGCCGAAGGGGCCGCCGTAGGGCATCTTGTTCCACTCCTGGAAGTCAAGGTCTGCGCCGGCCACGAGCCACCTGACGTCGGAGCCGTACCCCGTGATGCCGAAATGTACGCGGTTGCTCAAAAAGTAGGTGACGTTCCCGCCGCCGAGCATCTCGTTGTACATGTCGGGCAGGGTGTAGAAGCTGAACCGCGTGGTGGGGGCCAGGCGATCGCGCTGGATGCGGAACACGCTCGGGGCGGCGCACTGGGGCAGGTCGTCATCGCGCGGATCGTCGCACCGCATGCGGTTGTAGATTTCGTACTGGTAGATGTTGTGGGTCTGGTGGGAGAAAAAGCCGTAGACCTGCATCCAGTGCTCTTTGCCCATCTTGATCTTCCTGACGCCAAAGGCGACGCCGCGCAGTCGGTTGGTCCACTTGTAGTCCGGGGAGTGGTACCGGTACCGGCTTGCCCCACCGCAAGGCGTGTCGGGAAGCTCACCGGCTGACTCGCGACAGGTCCGGCTCGCGTCCTGGTTGGTATACAACGAGTCGTCGATGCGGATGCCGTTTGGGGACTTGTAGCCGGTGTTGTCAAAGACCAGCCGCTGGCCGAAGCCGATGCGGAAGGTGCCGGCCATGATCTCCCACCGGGGCTTTTTGTATTGCAGATAGAACTTGGGCACGTGGACCTGGACCTTGGGCGGGTTCGCGGCCAGGGCGTCGCGGTTCGGGTCCCAGACCGGCTTGTCCAGCCAATCCCGGGTGAGCACCAGCGTCAGGCCCAGGGTCATATGCCGGAAGGTGGAGATGCGCGCCGACAGGTACATGGACGGCACGGTTTTGTCTCCGACGACATAGGTGATGCCGTACTTGAAGCGCCCCTTGGTGGCGAAGAGCTTGACGTCCTGTTGTTTGATCAGGAGGAACGGCGCGATGGCGCCGATCTTGCGGGCGCTGATGGCCCCGGCCTTGACCAGGTCCGCGGGGTCCGCGATGCGGCCGGCCTCCCGGCGATAGGCCAGGATGGCATCCACTTCCTTGTAGGTGACGTTGGGCAGGGAGTAGAGGGTCGCGCGGCCGGCCGTGTTCAGGTCTACGCCGTCGTCGAGCAGCTCCTTCAAGGTCTCGAAAACCGACTCGGTGATCTCCCCGGAGGTCTTGAGATCGAGCAGGTCCTCCTCGGTCTCGATGTCGATGAAGACACCGTAGTCCGTCGCGCGGGCCGCCGGGCTGTACGCCAGTCCGAGCACACACGCGCACACCATTGCGGACGCGAAACGCTTAATCACAGGTCACCTCTTGGCAGACACCCCACATGCCCACACCGTTGGTTCGCGCCAGATACTCCAGGGATTCGAACTCCTCCTCCCGGTCGTTGCCGTTGGGAGGGATGTGCAGCACGCAGGCGTACCCGCGCTCCACCATCAGGGTGTTGAGCTCGCGTCCGTCCAGGGAGACATACGCCAGCAGCCGCCCGTACTGGTCTTCACACTGGGTGTCGTAGGCCAGGTCGATGTTCTGGCCGATGAGGGCCACGGTCAGGTACTGTTTGGCCTCCTGGCCGTAGCAGTCGGTGGCGCCGCCGGTGGTTTCAGGCGTGTCGATCATGAGCAGCCGCACGGTCTCTCCACTCGTCAGCTCGATGGTGTCCCCGTCGATGACGCGCACCACGGCGGAGCGCTTTGGTCCGCACCGCCCATCGTCCTGACAGCCTGACGCGAAAGCTGAAATCGTCGACAGGAATACCAGGAGGGGCAGCCGGGAGCGTGCACGTGTCATGTTGGGCTCGGTGGTCTCATGCTTTGGGTCGGGAAAGGTGCGCTAGGGGCAGCTCGGGTTCGCCAGGCCCGGCGTGCCGAGGTCACCGGCGCCGTAGGGGGCAACACCATTGCACCAGTTGCCGGGGTTGTCGTTCTGCACCTCATCCAAGGCGGTGGCTGACAGAGAGGTGGAGGCCCCGTTCGAGACGCCGTTGAAGCTGATTTGGTCGAACACCGTGTTGTTGTACCCCACCGCGATGGAGTCGGCGGAGGTGTTGTTCAACGAGAAGCTGAACGCGTGCGTCACGTTCGTGAGGCCGCCGTTGGTGAGGGAGTCGGCGTTGCGGGCGAAGACCACGTAG
>Ga0180009_10001563_pt1 | contig 27909 bp, 26 predicted proteins | sample OS_PC_MetaG_FD_123537 | JGI IMG/M metagenome (GOLD analysis project Ga0180009, IMG submission 123537) | Groundwater microbial communities from the Aspo Hard Rock Laboratory (HRL) deep subsurface site, Sweden - OS_PC_MetaG | ecosystem: Environmental > Aquatic > Deep subsurface > Groundwater... | reverse complement strand
GTCATACGGTTGAGCGGCCCGACACCGCCGATGGCCCGCCACGGACGACCTGAAAGGCGGGGCCAAATGGCTGACAGCCTGTGTCGTGTCGGAGACGCGCTTCCAGCACGAACCACTTGCCCGATGAACCACATCGATCTGCGTGATTCTCCTTGTCTGTCAGCCATTTGACCTCCGTGACGGTCGCACCCCCTGTGAGAAAGGCGGGCTAGCTACCTCTTGGCCGACGTTCTAACATCCGCGCTCGTTGGGAGGTGGCGCGTTGGACATTACGTCTCACACCACAGGCAAGTCGGGCTGATGGAAATCCTGATTGGTGACAAATGGGTTGCCCGCTTCGGCCTGGTGGTTCTGGTCCTCCTCGTCGTCAGAACGGCGCTTGTCTTTCGCGCCACCGGACGTTTCCCCATTCGCTTTCATCGCACTGATACCGCGCACGGCTTTGTTCACCTGGTCCTGGCCGGTGTCCTCGTAGCTTTTGCACTCAACCTGTCGCTCCTGCGCCTGCCGGCATGGCTGTCGCTCCAACCCACCGACGCCCTTGCCGGCGTCTACGCTTATGCCGGGCCACTGCAAGCCATGCAGGCCGGCGAAATCCGGCTTGCGGGCTTCCTAGTTGCCGGCCTCGGTCTTGGCCTGGTGGTCGTTGCTCAGCACCAGATGGGCAGTTCCTGGCGGGTTGGAATCGACTGGGATCATGCGACACAACTCGTCACCAGGGGACTGTTCCAGCGCGCCCGCCATCCGATCTATTTCGGCTTCGTCCTCCTCGGCGCCGGCCTCTTCCTGGTGATGCCAAGCGCGCTTTCCGCCGCTGCCGCCACGGTGCTGGCCGTGGTCCTTGGCATTGAGACACGCCTGGAAGAGGAGTTCATGCTCTCCCGTCACGGCGAAACCTATCGCCAATACTACGCCCGAACACGTCGCTGGATTTAGTCCGGTCGATCGTTCCGCCTGCCGCTCGGATCGCATGAACCCGGTCGGATACGGGTTCAATCTTCGGTTGATCGCCGGCCAAGCCCCTTGGCGCCATCGCTATTGCGCCGCCGGAGAAATGGCTTGGCCAAGGGCGGCGCGCATTCTGGCAAGGCACAGACCTTCGGGGGATATTTTTGCGACACCTGGTCGCCTATCCTTCGCCGCTGTTATCGGCCCGACAAAGCGGCCGCACGACAAATCGAGGAAATGCCAGGATGACTTCTTCCGATATCAAATGGCCGAAAAAGACGCACGAGTATCAAAGTCACCACGTCGACTCGACGATCTGGAACGACTTCAAGTTCCGCGACGACGACATCATCATCAGCACCTATGCCAAGTCCGGCACCACCTGGACCCAGCAGATCATCAGCCAGCTTCTGTTCGATGGCGCCGAAGGCATTCCCGCAGCCGAAATGTCGCCCTGGGTCGACATGCGTATCCCGCCCAAGGAAGTGAAACTGCCGGTTCTCGAAGAGCAGACCCACCGCCGCTTCCTCAAGACTCACTTGCCCGTCGATGCCCTCGTATTGTCGCCGAAGGCCAAATACATCTATATCGCTCGCGACGGCCGCGACGTCGCCTGGAGCTTCCACAACCACCACATCAACGCCAACGAAGCCTACTATGACGCGGTCAACAACTCGCCCGGCCGCGTCGGTCCGCCGTTCGAGCGACCCACCGACGATGTCGTCGAATACTTCCGCGAGTTCGTGGAAAAGGACGGCTATCCGTTCTGGCCGTTCTGGGAAAATATCCGGACGTGGTGGGAAGTCAGAGACCTGCCCAACGTGCTGCTGCTGCACTTCGCCGACATGAAAGCCGACATGCCGGGCACGATCCGCACGATCGCCGCGTTCCTTGAAATTCCGATCAACGAGGAGAAGTGGCCGGCCATCCTCGAGCATTGCAGCTTCGACTACATGAAGGCGAATGCCGAGGCCACGGTTCCGCTCAACGGCGCTCTCTGGGAAGGTGGCGCCACGACGTTTATCAATAAGGGAACCAACGGCCGGTGGAAGGACATGCTCACCGAAGTCGACAACAAGTGGTACGAGGCCGAGGCCCGAAAGCAACTCGGCGAGGAGTGCGCCGACTGGCTGACAAACGGCAGCCGGGCGGGGCGCTGACCTCGCTGCAAGGGGAGGGCGCGGCTGCCCTCCTCCCGCCGTGCTGCGCGGGGAGGGCGCCGCTGCCCTCCTCCCGCCGTGCTGCGCGGGGAGGGCGCCGCCTTTCGCTTCACTTGATTTTTCGCGCTGTTTGATGCGTTTTGCTGGAGCGCGGATAGATCTGGGTAACGCGCCTCACCATTTTTGCGGTTAACGGTGCGGAGGTTGCTATGCAGGACGACCGGACGGCGATCAGGATTGCCCACCGATTCCGCATCGCGCTCGCGGCCCTCCTGGCCATGCCGGTCGTTCTTGCGGGTCAGTTAGCGCTGGCATCCGAAAGCCGGACGCGTGCCGAACTCGAAGCCGTCATTGCCTCGGACCACCGCACGCCTGCTTACGCTGCGCGCGATGATTTTCGCCACCCACTCGAGACGCTTTTGTTCTTCGGCATCCGTCCCGAAATGACGATCGTCGAAATCTGGCCCGGCGGCGGCTGGTACACCGAAATCCTGGCGCCGTTCGTCAAGGGCAATGGCAGATACTACGCCGCCCACCGCAACCGCGACACGCAGGACGATCGCATACGCAAATCCATCGAGGCCTACGAAGCCAAGCTGGCAGCCCGTCCCGACAAGTACGCCGAAGTGATCGTCACCGAACTGTCGCGAACGAAAGGCGAGATCGCGCCGGCGGGCTCCGCCGACCTGGTGCTCTCCTTCCGCAATGTGCACAACTGGATGAAATTCGGGTTCGAGCGGCACATCTTCGAGTCGATGTACACAGCCCTCAGGCCGGGCGGCATTCTCGGCATCGTCGAGCACCGCGCCGACGCCGATGAGTTCCCCGATCCGCAGGCGCTTTCAGGCTATGTGCAGGAGGCGCAGGTGATCGCCATAGCCGAGGCTGCCGGGTTCAAGTTCGAGGCGAAATCCGAGATCAATGCCAATTCCAGGGATACCCGCGATCACCCGGAAGGCGTCTGGACCCTTCCCCCGGCGTTGCGGTTGCAAGACAAGGACCGCGACAAATACCTTGCCATCGGCGAGAGCGATCGCATGACGCTCATGTTCGTGAAGCCGAAGCCATAAGGCCCTTCTGGTCGCGTCGGAAACCCACGCGCGGCGATCCTCGTGCTCGCCCGGTTTCGCGTGACACTCTCGCGTCAATGCCGCCGCTATGTGCGGCAAGGACATTTGTCGGCATTACGCGAATTCGGGGTTGCGGCGCAGGATCGACCAGTTGAGCAGGCTCGCGAAGGCAACCCAGGCAAGGTAAGGCAGGAACAGGAGCGCCGCCGTCTCGCTGGAATCGAGCACCAGTACGATAAAGACAACGATGGTCACCAGCATGGCCAGTGCATCCGCGAGTGCGGCGCCGATCTGTTGGCGACCGAACATCAGCCAGGACCACGCAGCGTTGAAAATGAGGTTTGCGCCCCAGACCGCAAGCGCGACGCCGAGACCCTCTTCCTTCCAGGCAATCCATCCCGCGATGGCGATCAGAATGTAGAGGGCGGACCAGGCCGGTGCGAACAGCCAGCTGGGAGGCGTCCAGGACGGCTTGTCGAGAGTGTCGTACCATTTCCCGGGCATGAATACCGCGCCGCTCGCGGCGACCAGCACCACGGCGGCGAGAAATGGCAGAAAGCTGAGCAGGTCTGTCATTGACGAACTTTCCTTTCGGCGACACGAACTTGAACGCACAAGATGACCATTCGGTTCGTCTGATCCAGGTATCGCACCCCTGGCCAATCGCCAGAGTTTACGTATACTCAAGTTGACACATCTGCCGCAAGCTGAAGGAAGCCGCGCACAATGAACTTTCCCTTCTCCGCAATCGTCGGCCAGGAAGAAATGAAGCGCGCCCTTCTGATGGCCGCGGTTGATCCAACCATCGGCGGCGTTCTCGTATTCGGCGACCGCGGGACGGGAAAATCAACCGCGGTGCGGGCGTTGGCCGCTCTTCTGCCCGAGATGGAAGTTGTCGAGGGATGCCGCTACCACTGCGACCCTGCGGACCGTGACCGTTCGTGCAGCGAGGCGTGCAGCGCACGGCTCGGTCGTGAAGAACTCAAGATATCGCGGATCTCGGTACCGGTGGTCGATCTGCCGCTCGGGGCGACCGAGGATCGCATTATCGGCGCCCTCGACATCGAGAAAGCCCTGACGCTCGGCGAGAAGTCATTCGAGCCGGGACTGCTGGCGCGGGCCAATCGCGGATTTCTCTATATCGACGAGGTCAACTTGTTGGAGGACCATCTGGTCGACCTCCTGCTTGATGTTGCCGCGACCGGCGAGAATGTCGTCGAGCGCGAGGGTTTGAGCATTCGCCATCCCGCCCGGTTCGTACTGGTCGGCAGTGGCAATCCCGAAGAGGGTGAGTTGCGGCCGCAGTTGCTCGACCGGTTTGGCTTGTCGGTAGAGGTGACGACGCCGAAGTCGATTGACGAGCGGATCGAAGTCATCAAGCGGCGGGATGCTTTCGAGCGTAACGCCCAGGAATTCAGCGCCCGGTTTGCGGAGGACGAGGCTGGCAACAGGCAGAAGATCGAGAAGGCGCGCGCCATTCGCAGCCATATCATGGTGTCCGATTCGGTTCTGGGAAAGGCTGCCGAGTTGTGCCTTGCGCTTGGCACCGACGGCCTGCGCGGAGAACTGACACTGATCCGCGCCGCGCGTGCCCTCGCCGCGCTGGAAGGTTGCCGCGAGCTTGGCGTGCTCCATCTCCAGGAAGTCGCGGCCTCCGCACTTCGCCACCGCCTGCGCCGCGATCCCCTTGAAGAAGCTGGGTCGACGGCTCGCATCGAACGCGCGCTCGAGGAAGTCTTTAGGTGATGCGCGATCCGTCCGACGGCTCAGTAGGCCCTGCCGAGTTCGATGCCGAACAGGCATGGGACGATGCGCTTATGGCGGCGGCCCTGTTGGCGGTCGACCCGAAGGCGCTGGGCGGCGTCGTGGTTCGTTCCGGCGCCGGCCCTGTTCGCGATCTCTGGCTGACCGCCTGCCGGGCAATATTCCCCAACTCCGTTCCCTTTGTCCGCATGCCAGCGCAGATTGGCCCTGAGCGTGTACTGGGCGGACTCGATCTTGCCGCCACTCTGCGCCATGGCCGGCCGGTGCATCAGGCAGGGCTGCTTTCACAAGCCGACGGCGGTGTCGTCGTTATGCCGATGGCCGAGCGTCTGACTGCTGCGACCATCGCTCTGATGGCTGCGGCACTCGATCAAGGCGAAGTCGCGATTGAGCGCGACGGCATCAGCGCGCGAAGCAAAGCACGCTTCGGTTTGATTGCGTTCGACGAAAGTGTTTCCGAGGCTGAATGCATATCGCCGGCCATCGGAGACCGGCTGGCCTTCCACATCGATCTGGTGGCAGTTCCGCTACGCTGCGCGCAAAGCAGGCGCGGACCAAACGCGGCAACCATAGCCGCCGCCAGACGGCTGGCTTCGGGCTTCGAAAGCCAGTCCGGCGAGGAAGATCTGATCGCCGGCCTGATCGGGGCCAGCATTGCTCTCGGCATAGAATCCCTCCGCGTCCCGTTGCTGGCGTTGTGGGCAGCACGTGCGGCGGCCGCATTGCGCGGCGAAACATCGATCGAACATGACGATCTGCAACTTGCGGCTCGGCTCGTACTGGCGCCGCGCGCAACCCGGTTCCCTGAGATGCCGCAGGACGAATCCGACGGACGCGACCAGCCCCAGGATCGACACGAGCCTCAGGGGCCGTTGCAAAGCGACAGTCACGAACACGAGAACAGCGACGACACATCAACAAAGCGCGATGCGGCGTTTGAGGATGTTCTGCTCGAAGCCGCCGCTGCGGCACTGCCGAGAGACCTGCTCGCCCAGCTGGCCCAGGCTGCGTCGCAATCGCCGCGGACTTCCAGGAGCAACGGCCAGTCGGGTCCGGCACGCCGGACGCGCAAGCGCGGGCGTCCTATTGGTGTCGGGCGAGGCGAGCTTGGCTCGGGGGACCGTCTTGCCATCGTCGATACGCTGCGCGCGGCAGCTCCTTGGCAGCGGTTGCGCAAAGCGGTGAAGTCCTCCCCCATCGAAGACGCTGAACAGGCGGGCCAGCGCCGGTTTTCAGTGCGGCCTGATGATTTCCGCTTCCGGCGGTATGCACAACGATCCGAGTCGCTCAATATTTTCGTCGTCGATGCTTCCGGGTCGACCGCGCTGCACCGTCTTGGCGAGGCCAAGGGTGCGGTCGAACTGCTTCTTGCCGACAGTTACGTTCGCCGTGATTCGGTTGCTTTGATCGCGCTGCGCGGTCGCCAGGCCGAGCTTGTTCTGCCCCCGACCCGTGCCCTGACGCGGGCCAAGCGAAGCCTCGCCGGGTTGCCCGGCGGTGGCGGAACGCCCCTCGCATCGGGCATCGATCAGGCAATTGGATTGGCCCTTGCGGCGCGACGCCGCGATCAGCAACCGACCATCATTATATTGACCGATGGCGCCGCCAACGTGGCGCGTGACGGCGGCACCGGCAGGCGGACTGGTGAAGACGATGCGCTTGTTGCCGGCCGCCACGTCCGTTCGTTTCACTTGTCGGCATTGCTGATCGACACCGGTCCCCGGCCATCGCCCTTCGCATCCCGGCTTGCCGCCGAGATGAACGGGCGCTATTTCGCCCTGCCGATGGCGGATGCGAAAGCGTTGTCGAATATCGTCAAACGCGCGTCCGCAGATGCGTGACAACCGGTCAACGAAACAGGCAAAGGATGCTTCCCGGCGACGCGCCAGCACAGGCCGTTTGAATTGGGAAAGCGATGGTGCCGATTGGCCAAATCGGCACGCGAGTCGGTTCGTGCATTCCGGCGGCCTCGATTGGCACGTGCAGTGTTTCGGCGACAGCGGCCCAACAACGCTGCTGCTGCACGGCACCGCCGCCTCAACGCATTCCTGGGCGGCGTTGGCGCCGCTGCTCGCTCATCACTTCCGCATCATCGCAGCCGACCTGCCCGGGCACGCCTTCACGTCGCCGAAGCCAGACGATGGCAGTGCCACACAAGCGATCATGACATTGCCCGGCATGGCGAACGCGGTGGCCGCACTGATGCGGACGATGAATTTCTCACCTGAGCTTGTCATCGGGCATTCCGCAGGCGCAGCCGTCCTGACCCGCATGAGCCTCGATGGCACCATTTCACCCAAAGTCGTGATTTCGCTGAACGGCGCATTGTTGCCGTTTGGATCAATTGCCAGATACATGCTGCCCGTCATGGCGCGCTTGCTGTTTCGCAATTCCCTTGTTCCCTGGATTTTCTCCCGCCAGGCAAGCGATCGTAGCAACGTCGAGCGGCTGATCGTTGGAACCGGTTCGAGGTTGAGCGACGCCCAACTTGATCATTACGTCCGGCTATTCCGCTCGAGTGGCCATGTCGAGGCAGCTCTTTCCATGATGGCGAATTGGGATTTGCCGGCGCTCGAACGCGAACTGCCAAAGCTCACGACGCCGCTTGTGCTGGTGTCGGCGTCCGAAGACGTTGCGGTCCCGCCGGAGAAGGCAGCGGACGCGAAGCGGCTGGTCCCGGCAGCCCAGATCGAATACTTGCGCGGCCTCGGTCATCTCGCCCACGAAGAGGATCCCCATCGGGTTGCCCAGCTGATCGTCGCAATTGCAAGGCGTCACGGCGTACCGCTGCCGGCCGCAAATTGAGCGGCCTGGGAGTCCGCTTCGACTTCAGTCCGCAGCCACTTCCATGAGCGGTGAACGGCCCTCCCACGTTCCTTCCGCACCGATGATGTGGAACCGCGCGAACAGGTCCTCTTTGAACCAATTGCCTTGCCTCGCCAGCCGAATTGCGTCGCTGTGCGCTCCGCTTTTATAGGCAAATGTCCGCATATCCCCGGCTCCGCGCCAGATTGAAAACGTCACTTGCTGCACCCATGGCACTTCGCCCATGCCGAGCTTGAACATAAGCCCTGAGTGACACTTGAGTTCGTTGCTGACGTCGGGAACGCTCCTCCAGAAATCAAGGAGAACGCCTTTGTTGAGCGTCGCCCGGGTCAGGACGCCGATCGGTCTGGCGCCCGAATCAAGCCCCTTGTCGACCTCGAATGGTTGCGCTCCATCCCACATTCCCCAGGCGTTTTGCGCTTGCAACGTCACGGTGAAGTTTTCAGCCGACTTGCCGCGGTAGCGCGCGAGAACCGGATTCGACGCAATCCCGCTTGCTGCCGCCTCTCGCGTTGGCCACACGAGCAACACCGCATAGACTCCAAAATTCGTAGGCGGATCGAAACTTTCTCCGGTTCCCGAACCCATTAACTTGCAGAAGCTGACGCCCGCTGTCCGATTGAGCGGGCCGCGCGCGAATTGCATTTGCCCGAATGCCCATAGTTTGGTTGCGGCCGTATCAAATCGGAAAAAGGAAATCGACGTTGTCTGCATGTTGCCGCTCGGTCTTTCGGTCACTACCAGAACACCCGCGGCATTCGAAATGGCAGGAGCGCCTTGACCCAGCGCGTTTCAAAGCGGCAAAGCGACAGGCTTTCGTGCATCGCCGTCGTCACCTCGCCCAGCAGTTTTGTTCTCAGGAGCGAGCGGGCATAGAACGGCGTGTCTTCGAGTGTTTTTTCGATCGCCGCCTGCCCGCATTCCGCGTGGGTGTGGCGCTCGATCCGCCACGTCGGCGTAGCCCCGAGACGAGCGCGAAGAGGGGCATCGAATTCCTCAACGGCGCCGGTTTTGTCGAATTTCAGGCTGAGTGTTCGGCTCGTGCCATCACGGCGCGTTGCGTCGTAGAGAACGGCTGCCCCGCTTTTGAGGTCTGCTCGCGACCAGTCCCATTTGCTGAATCCCTCTTCTAGCGGTTCATCGCCGGCATTCATGTCGAGATAGCCCGATCCATTCCACGACAGCGACGGGCGGTCGAGTTCGACTTCGACGCGAGCCCGCGGAGCGATCGGCCACCAGGCATGGCGCCTGCCGGCATCCAGCTCGAAATGCTTGTTTGTGATGAGTTCGGGGATCAGCCGGATGCGGCCAGCGATGCGCCTTGGAACGGGGTTGGCGATTTCATTGAGTTCGAGAACGAGTTCGCTGCCGGTCCAGCCGACATTGCTGGGACCGATTGCGCAGCCATTCTTGTCACGGGTCACGGCCTTGGCGCGGCGTTCGGTCATCGACCAGAGATTGGCACCATCCCCATAGAGCGCGACGTTGATGGCGCAATGATCGAGCGGATTATCCCGTCCGGACCATGCGTAATAGGGTGAAAATACGCTGCCGACAAAAACGATGATGGTGAGTCCGTGTCGCTTGTCTGCACTCAGCGCGTCGAGGTACCACCAGATATAGCCGCCGGGTGGTACCTCCTGATCGAAGCGCGGTCGGCCAAAAGGTTCGCAGCTGCCTGACGCCCGGAGAGGGCTGCCATCGGCACACCAGCGCCGGGGTGCACGCTGCCTCCAGCCAGATAGAGGCCAGGAATCGTCGTGCGATTGCCGGGGCGCTGGAAGGCGGCCGTCCAACCGTGCGAGCTTCGGCCATAAAGCGCCCCACCCGTCGCCGGGAACAGGTCGTGGAAGTTGTTCGGCGTCGTCGTGTGCCGGGTCGGCCCGCTCGCCGCCAATGTGAGGCCGCAGCGCTGCAGGACGGCGAGGGTTCTGTCCCAGCATCGATCTATCTCCGTTGCCTTGTATTGGTGCCGGTCGCCGTCGGCTGGGGCGTTGACCAGCAAGAGGGCGCGCTCGAGGGAATTGCTGTCTGGGTTGGCTCCAGTTTCGGGATGGCCCGGGCGATCCTGTGCGCAAATGTAGACGGTCGGTTCGCGCGGAAGCCTCCCGCGTTTGAAGATGTCGTCGAACTCGGCCTGGTAATCGTTTGAAAAACAGACGTTGTGGCGGGTCAAAGGCCAGCCTTCCGGTTTGCAGGCGAGGGCCGTGGCGATGGCTGAAAGCGAGCGCCCGCTGGTGTTGCGGCGAACCGCAGTTTTAAAGCAACTGCCGAAGAGACCCTCGGTCAGTGCCTCGCAGTCGGCCGTGAGCACGATCGCATCGGCGCCATGCATTTCGCCCGTGTCGAGCCGCAGGCCGCCGATTCGGCCGCCGGACAATTCCAGCGACTTGACCCCGCTTCGGTAATTCATCCCGACACCGAGAGAGCGCGCCAGTCTTTCGAGCGCTCTTGCCAGCTCGATCATGCCGCCCCTGACCGTCCACACGCCCGCCTCTTCGACATGCGCGATCAGCATCAACGTCGCCGATGCCTGGAACGGCGAAGCACCCGAGTAGGTGGCGTACCTGCCGAATAGCTGTTGCAGTCTTGGATCGGCAAAATAGTTCTGCAGCGTGCGCCAAAGACTGCCTGCGGGATTGGTCAACAACAGACTAGCCGGGTCGACACGGCCCATTCGTCCCGCCAGCACGATTGCGCTCGGCTTGGAGGCATCGATGAAGGTCGGCTCCAGCACCCGATAAAGTCGCTCGGAGGTTTCTGCGAAACGCCGATAGCCAAGCGCTTCTTGAGCACCTGCAAACTGACCGATGGCCTCGATCGAACGTTCTCTGTCTGCAAACAGGTCAAGCCTGCTTCCATCCTGCCAGGCATGCCGGCAAAGGACTTCCGCGCGGTGCGTTTCAACAAAATCATCCAGCTGCGATCCAGCCTCTTCGAACAACCGTTCAAAAACCCAACGCATGGTGAGGACAGTTGGCCCCGCATCGACGGCATGACCTGCCACCTCGACCTGCCGGATCTTGCCGCCGGGATGCGGGCCGCGCTCGAATAGCGTGACACTGGCGCCCTGGCTCGCGAGCTGGATCGCGGCTGCAAGGCCTGCGACCCCAGCGCCGACGACTGCAACGCGATGCTCTCCTCTACCGGTCACGCGCTGGGATCGGCGGCGATTTTCATCGATGCTTGCAGTAACGCTTGCCATAAGTGTCAGTATAAATTTACAGTAGCGAGTGGCAATAACAATTTACACCCTCAGCTTGAGGTAACGCCTATGACAGTCGAAGAGAGGATCGAGCGTGTCCTGAAAGACGCCGTCAGGCGCACACGCCGCGCAAGCGCACCTGAGACGCTCTCGGAAGCCATCAGCTATTCGGTATTTCCAGGCGGCGGTAGAATGCGGCCTCGCCTCTGCGTCGCTGTCGCGGAGGCGTGCGGTGGCAAGGAGCCAAAGGTGTGTGATGCAGCGGCGGCATCGCTGGAACTCCTGCATTGCGCCTCTCTGGTGCACGATGATCTGCCCTGTTTCGACGATGCCGCGATCCGCCGCGGAAAGCCGTCGGTGCATCGTGCCTTCAGCGAACCCATCGCCGTATTGACCGGCGACGCGATGATCGTGCTCGCCTTCGAGACGCTCTGTGAAGGAGCGGCGCATGTGCCCGCGCGACTACCGGGTCTGATCCGAATTGTCGGCAGGGCGGTCGGCGCGCCGGCGGGGATCATTGCCGGACAGGCATGGGAAAGCGAACCAACCATCAATCTATCGGCCTACCAGCGTGCAAAGACCGGTGCATTGTTCATTGCAGCTGTTGAGGCCGGCGCTTTTTCGGCGAATTCCGATCCTGAATCCTGGACGCAGGTTGGCGAGAAGCTCGGTGAAGCCTATCAGGTTGCCGACGATCTCCACGACGCCATGTCGACGGGCGACGAACTCGGCAAGCCGGTCGGCCAGGATGCCCGCCATCGACGCCCGAATGCGGTGAAGGAACTCGGCGTCACCGATTGTATTTCGCGCTTGAAAGGCTTGCTTGGAGAAGCAATCTCGGCAGTGCCGCCTTGCACTGGCCGCGCCGAACTGGTGTTGATGATCGAGCAGGAAACGCGCCGTTTCATACCCCGCCGGCTCGCAGCATGCGCGGCCTGAGACAAGCATGCAAAGCGACCCCTGTACGCTCTCGCGCCAGCCTGTTCGATCGCTGGCGAGAGTTTCGCAATCGGCTCATTGCCGACCCGCGCATTCAACAAATGGCGATCGCAAATCCCCTGACCCGGCACCTCGCCAGGCACAAGGCCGGCGCTCTGTTCGATCTTTGCGCAGGCTTTGTCTATTCGCAAATTCTTTCGGCGTGCGTTGAACTTAAGGTCTGTGAAGCGCTCCAGAACGAGGCTCTCGATCACGCTTCCCTCGCCGACCGCATCGGACTGCCGCTCGAAGCGGCACGCCGCCTGGTCGACGCCGGCGTGGCGCTTCGTCTGTTCGAAATTCGCAGTAACGGATCTGTTGCCCTGGGCGAGCTTGGCGCGGCACTGAACGCCAACCCAGGTGTCAAAGCCATGGTTCGTCATCACCGTGAACTCTACGAGGATCTGCGCGATCCCGTCGCCTTGCTGCGCGGTCAAAACGACAAGGCGCGCCTCAACGATTACTGGGCGTATGCCACCGCCGAAAACCCGTCTGCCCTGACGTCAAACGAGGTTGCGGACTACTCCGATCTCATGTCGGCGTCCCAGCAATTCATCGCCGAAGAGGTCCTCGCCGCATATTCTCTCTCTCGCCACAAGCGCCTGCTCGATGTTGGCGGAGGCGATGGCATGTTTGCCATGGCTGCGGCGCAAAAACACCCCCACCTGGAGGTGACGACCTTTGACCTTCCTGCAGTGGCAGAGCGTGCCGAAGCTCGTTTCGAGGCGGCCGGACTTCAGTCACGCGCCAAGGCCATTGGCGGCGACTTCATTCGCGATCCGCTGCCAGGTCGCCCCGACATCATTTCGCTTGTCCGCGTGCTCTACGACCATGGCGACGAAAAGGTCCTGTCGCTTCTGAAGGCTGTCCGCGCCGCATTGCCTGGCGGAGGACGTCTGCTTATTGCCGAGCCGATGGCTGATGCACCAGGAGCAGGGCGAGTCGGGGACGCCTACTTCGGCTTCTATTTGCTGGCGATGGGCTCTGGCCGCCCGCGACGTCCAGCGCAACTGTCAAGACTGCTCCAGGCTACAGGATTCTCGAGGTCGCGCGTGATCGCAACGCGCATGCCGCTGCAAACCGGCCTCGTGCTCGCCGAAATCTGATCCATCGAAAAAAATAAACGCATCGTGTGGCCCGCCCATATTTTTGTTGTGGCGGCGCGACTTGGCGCGTCGACGATTGCCGGCAGCATGGTTTGATCACGCGGGTTATACCCGCCCCTGCGACCATTTAGCTTGACACTTTCAAGTGTCTATTTAATCTGACACTCGAAAGTTCGTGCAGTCGACCCAATTGGTCGCCTGCGAGGGAGTCGCTCAGATGGAAACGCTCGCTGTATTGCTCAAGGCCCCGGGAGATCTCGGGCTGCAGCGCGTGGAGATCGAGGAGCCCACGGATGCGGATGTCGTCGTCGACGTTCTCTGGAGCGGCATCAGCACTGGCACCGAACGTCTGCTCTACACGGGGCGTATGCCGCCGTTTCCGGGAATGGGCTATCCCCTCGTTCCCGGATACGAAACGGTCGGCAGGGTTACCGCCACCGGAACGAAATCCGGACACGCCATTGGCGACCATGTCTTCATCCCCGGCGCACGCTGCTTCAAGAACGTGCATGCGCTGTTCGGGGGCGCGGCTCAGAAACTGGTCGTACCCGCAAACCGTGCCGTGAAGGTGCCTGCAAACCTCGGCCAGAATTCCGCGCTCCTGGCGCTGGCGGCGACGGCGCATCACGCAATCGCCGGCGGCCCGCCGCCTCAAATGATCGTTGGCCATGGCATTCTGGGGCGGCTCATCGCCCGCATCGTAGTCGCACTCGGACATCCCGCCCCGGTCGTCTGGGAATTGAACGAGGCACGCATGGGCGGCGCTGTTGGATATACGGTCATCCATCCCGAGGCGGAATCGAAGGGCAAGACGTACGAAACGATCTGCGATGCCAGCGGCGACGCAGACATCCTCGATACACTGATCGCCCGGCTTGCTCCCGGTGGCGAGATCACCCTCGCCGGGTTCTACAGCGATCGGCTCTCCTTCGCCTTTGCGAGCGCTTTCATGCGCGAAGCCCGTCTGCGCGTTGCCGCGCAATGGTTTCCCGCCGACCTCGTAGCAGTCACAAGTCTTGTGGCGCAGTCGTCGTTGTCCCTCGAAGGCTTGATCACGAACAGCCAGCCCGCTGCACAAGCGGAGCACGCTTACAGGACGGCATTCGGCGATCCGGAATGCTTGAAAATGGTACTCGATTGGAGGGAACTCGCATCATGACAGGCCCTGAAGGCTATTCAACAGGACGCCGCCCCGACATCGAGGACTTTCTGCATGACGGTGGGGACGCTGGCAGCGGCGATGGCGGAAACGGCGGTGGCGACGGCCCGGACCACGAGCCCGATCAAGAACCTGAAGGCAAGCCCGCAAAGGCAACGCAGATCATCGCCATCTACGGCAAGGGCGGAATCGGCAAGAGCTTCACCCTCGCCAACCTGTCCTACATGATGGCGCAGCAGGGCAAGCGCGTCCTGCTCATCGGCTGCGATCCCAAGAGCGATACGACCTCGCTGCTGTTCGGCGGCCGCAGCTGCCCGACCATCATCGAAACGTCGACCAACAAGAAGCTCGCCGGCGAGGACGTGGCCATCGGCGATGTCTGCTTCAAGCGCGACGGCGTCTATGCCATGGAGCTGGGCGGCCCCGAAGTCGGTCGCGGCTGCGGCGGTCGCGGCATCATTCACGGCTTCGAACTGCTCGAAAAGCTCGGCTTCCACGATTGGGATTTCGACTACGTTCTTCTCGATTTCCTCGGCGACGTCGTCTGTGGCGGCTTCGGCCTGCCGATCGCCCGCGATATGTGCCAGAAGGTCATCGTCGTCGGCTCGAATGATCTGCAGTCGCTCTACGTTGCCAACAACGTCTGCTCGGCGGTCGAATATTTCCGCAAACTCGGCGGTAACGTCGGAGTCGCCGGCATCGTCATCAACAAGGACGATGGCACCGGAGAAGCACAGGCCTTCGCCAAGGCCGTCAATATACCGATCCTGGCGGCGATCCCTGCCGACGACGACATCCGCAAGAAGTCCGCCAACTACGACATCATCGCGACGCTAGGCGGACGCTGGGGCCCATTGTTCGAGGAACTCGCTCTGAACGTCGGCGAAGCTCCCCCCCAACACCCCAACCCGCTTTCCCAGGACGAACTACTGGGATTGTTCTCCGGCGAAGCGGTTGGTCGTGGGGTCGTTCTCGAATCCGCAACACTCGAAGACATGTGCGGTTCGAAATCGCTCGAAAAGCCTTCCCTCGAAATTATCTACGACAAGGTTTGAGGGGCATTATGAGCGACGATCGCAACACCAACGGCCCGCCCACTGCACCCGCAACCGATGCGGTTCCAGCGATCGCTCATTCGCCCTGCCATGCCGGCGCCGAAGAGCTGCGCAAAGCCGCCGCCGCCGCCGGAAACAGCGAAACGCTGGAGCAATACGCCCGCGACTACCCTCAAGGGCCGCATGATAAACCGCAGAGCATGTGTCCGGCGTTCGGATCGCTGCGAGTCGGCTTGCGCATGCGGCGGACCGCTTCTGTGCTTTGCGGCTCGGCCTGCTGCGTTTACGGACTGACCTTTACATCGCACTTCTACGGTGCCCGGCGCACGGTCGGATATGTTCCCTTCAACTCGGAAACGCTTGTTACGGGCAAACTCTTCGAGGATATCCGCGAGGCGGTCCACCAACTCGCCGACCCCGAACTTTATGACGCCATCGTCGTCACCAACCTGTGCGTGCCGTCCGCTTCGGGCGTGCCTCTGCAGCTCCTGCCCAAGCAGATCGATGGGGTCCGCATCATCGGAATCGACGTGCCGGGCTTTGGCGTACCAACGCACGCCGAAGCCAAGGACGTGCTCGCCGGGGCCATGCTCGCTTATGCGCGGGGCGAAGCCGAGCAGGGCCCCGTCGCTGCACCCCGCAACGGCATCGAAGAACGACCCACCGTCACTCTGGTCGGAGAAATCTTCCCCGCCGATCCAGTCACGATCGCCATGATGCTCGAGCCGATGGGGCTCGCCGCGGGGCCGGTCGTCCCGACCCGCGAATGGCGTGAACTCTATGCTGCACTCGACTGCGCCGTCGTCGCCGGATTGCACCCGTTCTATACGGCATCCTTCCGTCAGTTCGAGGCCGCTGGCAGGCCGATCGTCGGATCGGCGCCCGTCGGCTGCGATGGTACCGCCGAATGGCTGCAGAACATCGGCCAGGCCTGCGGCGTCGCACAGGCAAGGATCGACGAAGCCAAGAACCGCATGCTGCCTGCGATCAAGGGCGCGCTGGCCGGTTCGCCGATCAAGGGCCGCATCACGCTGTCGGGATATGAAGGCTCGGAGCTTCTGGTGGCAAGGCTGCTGGTCGAGAGCGGTGCGGACGTAAGATACGTCGGTACGGCCTGCCCGAAAAATATCTGGTCGAACGCCGATCGCGAGTGGCTCGAAGCCCGAGGCATACACGTCAAGTTTCGCGCCTCGCTAGAAGACGATTGCGCGGCACTCGAAGCCTTCAAGCCTGATCTGGCAATCGGCACGACACCCGTGGTGCAGAAAGCCAAGCAGCTTGCAATCCCGGGGCTCTATTTCACGAACCTGATCTCGGCGCGCCCCCTGATGGGTCCAGCCGGCGCCGGTTCGGTTGCCCAGGTCGTCAACGCCGCGATCGCCAACACGGCTCGCTTCGAATCGATGCGCGATTTCTTCGAAGGCGTCGGCACCGGCGACCGAGCCGGCATCTGGGAAGACGTCCCCACGGAGAGGCCGGAATTCCGCGCGAAGAACCGCGCCGCAAAACAGGTCAAGCCATTGTCGCAGGAGCCAGTCGGATGCTGATCCTCGACCATGATCGTGCGGGCGGATATTGGGGATCGGTTTATGCCTTCACCGCCATCAAGGGCTTGCAGGTCATCATCGATGGCCCCGTCGGCTGCGAGAACCTGCCGGTAACCTCGGTGCTGCATTACACCGACGGCTTGCCTCCGCATGAACTTCCAATCGTCGTCACCGGACTGGGCGAGGAAGAGCTCGGCCAATACGGCACCGAAGACGCCATGAAACGCGCCCACGGCTCGCTCGATCCGGATCTTCCCTCCGTCGTCGTGACCGGTTCCATCGCCGAGATGATCGGCGGCGGCGTTACGCCCGAGGGCACCGGAATCAAGCGCTTCCTGCCCCGCACTATTGACGAGGATCAGTGGCAAAGCTCCGATCGCGCGCTGAAGTGGCTATGGACCGAGTTCGGCGCCAGGAAAGGCAAACGACCGAAGCCGCGCGCGCTGAAGAGCGGTGAAAAACCGCGCGTTAACATCATCGGCCCGCAGTACGGCACGTTCAACATGCCGTCCGATCTCGCCGAGATACGCCGCCTCGTCGAAGGCATCGGTGCGCAGGTCCACATGGTCTTCCCGCTCGGTAGCCACCTAGCCGACGTGCCCCGCCTTGTCGATGCCGAAGCCAACGTCTGCATGTATCGCGAATTCGGCCGGCTGCTGTGCGAGGAACTCGAAAGACCCTATCTGCAGGCGCCCGTCGGCATCCAGTCGACGACACTATTCCTGCGCAAGCTTGGCGAGTTGCTGGATCTCGATCCCGAACCGTTCATCGAACGCGAGAAGCACACCACCATCAAGCCGGTCTGGGACTTGTGGCGGTCGGTGACGCAGGACTTCTTCGGCACGGCAACCTTCGGCGTTGTCGCCAATGAAACATATGCCCGCGGCATTCGCTTTTTTCTCGAAGAAGAGTTGGGCCTGCCCTGCAATTTTGCCATTTCGCGTTGTGCAGGCGCCAAGACCCGCAACCAGGATGTTCGCAACGAGATTCATTGCCGGACCCCGCTCGTCGTCTTCGGCAGCTACAACGAGCGCATGTACCTGGCCGAGATCGGCTCGAAGGCGACGTTCATTCCGGCATCCTTTCCCGGAACCTTTATTCGCAGGCACACCGGCACGCCGTTCATGGGATACGCCGGCGCCACCTACATCGTTCAGGAAGTCTGCAACGCGCTGTTCGATGCGCTCTTCCACATTCTGCCTCTCGGCAGCGATCTCGACTCGATCGAGGCAACGCCTGGACGCGCGTCGCGCGAACTTCCCTGGGACGCAGATGCGCTCGACGAACTGGGCAATGCAGTCGAAGTGCATCCAATCGTCAGCCGAATTTCGGCAGCCAAGAACCTGCGCGATGCAGCGGAGCTGATTGCCCGGCGAAGCGGACTGGAGCGCGTGACGGTTAGCGTTCTACGGCAAAGCTTGAAGAAGAGACCCAAGCGTCAGCCGGTTACCCAGTCGGGGTGATCGGCCAAGTCGGGACGAAATGAATGACCTGAGTGGGCTGGGTTGGATCGACATAAATGACAGGAGGCAAGGCCATGGCCATGACCTATATGACGGAACATAAATCTCGCCTGGAATCTCGTGAACGCGCGAAGGCCGAATACAGGATGATCTTCGCGCTCAGCTTTGCGTTTTTCCTGGTGCTGGCAGTCCTGGCGCGAATCGCCGGGCTCATTCAACTCCCGTTCTCCGGACCTCGCGAGCGGCGCAAGCCGCTTGTCGTTGAGGCGCGCGAAGCAGCCAACAGTGTTCTGCCTTACGCCTTCATGGGTTGATCGGAGACGGTGAAACGAGTTGCGTTCGCTTCGGCGACCGCATCAGTGGCCACGGATCCACCGTGGCGCATCCTCGCCGTGCAGGAACAGCACGGTAACGGGCTCAAGTCCTTATGCCGGAGTTGAAAAATGCCTCAAGACTTCGACCCAAATAACCTGACCGACGCGCAAGCTAAGGAGATCCATCAGGGCTTCTACAGCTACATGGTGGTTTTCATCGCGATCGCCCTGGTCGCACATCTTCTTTGCTGGATCTGGAAACCCTGGATTCCGCTCTAGGCGGGAAAGCGAGTAATCGATTCTCGAATTAGAATTCAAAGTCACACCAAGCGCTAAGGAGAATTAGAATGTGGCGCATTTGGCAGTTATTCGGTGTCCGCACCATCATGGTCGCCCTTTATGCCTGGCTAGGCTTTTTGGCGATCATGATTCATCTGATCTTGCTCAGCACCGACCGGTACAACTGGCTTGAACAGAAGTCCTACACGAAAACCGGGTCGGTCACTATCGAAGGGCCGGCGACGACGAAACGGTTGGCAACCTAACGGAGTTGACCGTGACGTTTTGGCGGGCGGCACACTGAATCTTCTTGGCTTCTGTGTGCCGCCGCCGCAGTCGGCCTTCCTACGGATCGAATTCCGCAAGTAATTCTGCTCATGGAGTGCGCAGATGGCGCTGCTTAACTTTGAAAGAAAATACCGCGTTCGCGGTGGGACGCTGGTCGGAGGCGATCTGTTCGATTTTTGGGTTGGCCCCTTCTATGTCGGATTTTTCGGCTTCACGACCATCTTCTTCTCATTGCTTGGAACCGCCCTGATCTTCTGGGGTGCTGCTTTGCAGGGAACGTTCAATCCCTGGACCATCAGCATCGCGCCGCCCGACCTGAAATACGGTCTTGGCGTTGCTCCAATGAAAGAGGGCGGGCTTTGGCAAATCATCACGGTTTGCGCGCTGGGGGCTTTTATATCATGGGCGCTTCGCCAGGCTGAAATCGCAAGAAAACTCGGCATGGGATATCACATTCCCTTCGCCTTCAGCTTCGCAATACTCGCTTATTTCACCCTCGTCGTGATTCGACCGGTGCTGATGGGCGGCTGGGGACATGCTTTCCCCTATGGAATATTCAGTCACCTCGATTGGGTATCGAACGTTGGCTACCAGTATCTCCACTTTCACTACAACCCCGCCCACATGATAGCGGTGAGCTTCTTCTTCACGAACGTCTTCGCATTGGCCCTTCATGGCGGCCTCATCCTTTCTTCGGTCAATCCCCAGAAGGGAGAGGATGTCAAAACGCCGGATCACGAAGACACCTATTTCCGTGACGCGATCGGCTATTCCATCGGCACGCTCGGAATTCACCGCCTGGGACTCTTCCTGGCCTTGAGTGCGGCTTTCTGGAGCGCGGTCTGTATCGTGATAAGCGGCCCCTACTGGACCCGCGGTTGGCCCGAGTGGTGGAACTGGTGGCTGGATCTGCCGATCTGGAACTAAGCGACGGGATGTCAAGTCATGGCTGATTATCAAAATATCTTCACGCGTGTGCAGGTCCGCGGACCGGGCGAGCCCGGCATCGCACTGCCCTCACACGACATGCCTCGCATCGGCGGGGTAGGCTTCTCCAACTTGCTCGGCCGCATCGGCAATGCGCAGATCGGTCCGATTCATCTCGGTGGTATTGGGCTGGTCTCGCTCATTCTCGGCGTTCTCGGGTTCAATATCATCGGGCTTAATATGCTGGCATCGGTTCACTACGATCCGATCCAGTTCGTCCGCCAGCTCTTCTGGCTGAGCCTCGATCCACCTGATCCCAAGTACGGCTTGTCCTGGCCGCCTCTGGGTGAAGGCGGCTGGTACATGATTGCCGGTCAGCTCATCACCATCTCCATTCTTCTGTGGTGGGTAAAGATGTACCGGCGAGCCATTCAGCTCGGCATGGGGACCCACGTCCCCTGGGCCTTTGCCTCCGCGATCTGGCTCTTCCTTGTGCTCGGTTTCTTCCGGCCGCTTCTCATGGGCAGCTGGAGCGAAGCGGTACCGTTCGGTATCTTCCCCCACCTCGATTGGACGGCGGCGTTCTCGATCCGCTACGGCAACCTCTTCTACAACCCGTTCCACGCCCTCTCGATCGCCTTCCTCTACGGTTCGGCTGTCTTGTTCGCGATGCACGGAGCCACCATCCTCGCCGTCAGCCGGTTCGGTGGCGATCGTGAGATCGAGCAGATCACCGACCGCGGCACGGCTTCGGAACGCGCTGCGCTGTTCTGGCGCTGGACCATGGGCTTCAACGCGACCATGGAATCGATCCATCGCTGGGCTTGGTGGTTTGCGGTGCTGTGTACGCTGACGGGCGGCATCGGCATCCTGCTGACCGGCACGGTTGTCGACAACTGGTACCTGTGGGCCGTCAAGCACGACTTCGCCCCTTCCTATCCGGCGATGTTCCCAGCGGACGCGATTGCTGATCCCTCCGCAGCAGCAGGAGGTGTGAAATGAACCGCGAACCGTATTTGCTACCGGTCACCATCGTTGCCGTGATTGGCTTTGCCGCACTCGCTGGGTGGTTCTTGAAGGTGCCGTCCGACAAGACGCAGGTCGGTTACCGTGGCATTGGTATGGAGGTGAACACAAACCGAAAAACCTCCGCTGCACTCGCGGCCTTGAATGCCGTTCCAGAACCGCAACCTCCCCTTGAGGCTGCCGAAATGGAGGGGCCGCGCGCATCGGAAGTCTACAAGAACGTCAAGGTTCTCGGTCACCTCAGCGAAGCGCAGTTCAATCGCGTCATGGCGGCGATTACCGAGTGGGTGTCTCCCGAGCAGGGCTGTGCCTACTGCCATGGCGAGGATGGCAACTTCGAGTCGGACGCGCCCTACGCCAAGGTCATCTCACGGCGCATGTTCGAGATGACGCAGTACATCAACGGCGATTGGCAAAAGCATGTCGGCCAGACGGGGGTGACCTGCTACACCTGCCACCGCGGCAAGAACGTTCCCGAGAACATCTGGTTCGATAATCCCGAGAGAAATGCGGGCCGGATGGTGGGCAACGCCAATGGGCAGAACAAGGCGGGCGTCAAGTTGGCCGCCTTCTCCTCGCTACCCGTCGATCCGCTGTCGAAGTTTGCCGGCGGCAAAGAGCATCCGATCCGCGTGCAGGATCAGGTTGCGATTACCAAGGACTTCGACAAGACCATCCAGGACGCGGAATGGACGTACAGTTTGATGATGCACATGTCCGAGTCCCTCGGCGTCAACTGCACGGCCTGTCACAACACCAGCACCTTCGGCAACTGGCAGCAAAGCACTCCGCAGCGGGTTTCCGCCTGGCACGGGATCCGCATGGTCGGGGACCTCAACGCCAAGTTCCTCGATCCACTCAAGGATGCCTATCCGGCCGCGCGGCTCGGGCCGACCGGCGATGCGCCCAAGGCCAACTGCGCGACCTGCCATCAGGGCGTTCAAAAGCCGCTCTACGGTGCCAACATGTTGAAGGATTACCTGGCTTCGTTGACACCTCCAGCCAAGTAGGCGAGTTCCCTGCTTACTTGGCCCCCTGGGCGCCACCCTGTCGCACGCGGGGTGGCGCTTTTTATTTCGTTTGATCGAGTGCGGACTTCTCAATGCCCGAGATTTGCCGGGATGCGGAGTCTATCGGTTCGCGCCCTGCGCCGGCGCGATCATCTGATCGACCGCTTTGGCTGAGGACACGACGCCGGGCAGCCCGGCGCCAGGATGCGTCCCGGCGCCGACGAGATAGAGATTTTCGATCGACTCGCTGCGGTTGTGGAAACGGAACCAGGCCGACTGCGTGAAGTGCGGAGCAATGGAAAAACCGGCACCGGCAACGCTAAGGTAGTCGTCGGCAAAGTCCTGGGGCGTCATGATGAAATCGGCCGTCATGCTCTCGCGCAGTCCAGGCAGCATCGTCTTGTCGAGCGCGTCGATGATCTTTTCCTTGAGGCGCGGCCCCTCGATCCTCCAGTCGTGACCCGAGTCGAGATTCGGCACCGGGCACAGCACATAAAACGACTCGCACCCCTCCGGGGCAAAGCTCTTGTCGGTTGCCGTGGGTCGATGCACGTACAGCGAAAAGTCGTCGGCTAGAATCCTTCTGTCGAAGATATCCTTGAGGTGCTCGCGGTAGCGCGGCCCGAACCAGATCGTGTGGTGGGCAACGTCGGGGTAAGTCCGCGTCGTGCCGAAATAGACAACGTAAAGTCCCATCGAGACCCTGGATTTCCGCTTCAGCTTGATACCGGTCGATTGCGCCTCTTGCGCGACGAGATCGCGGTAGAGGCGTAACGGGTCGGCATTCGAGACCACGATATCCGCAGCTATCCGCGTGCCGTCCTCGAGTTCGACGCCGGTGGCCTTGCGGCCGTCCAAGGTGATTCTCCTGATGGTGGTCGAAAGCCGGACATCGATGCCTTCTTCTTCCATCAGCTTGCCGAAGGCTGCAACCAGCGCGCCCGTTCCACCCATCGCAAAATAGACGCCCCACTTGCGCTCGAGGAAATGGATGAGCCCGTAGATGCTGGTCGTCGTAAAGGGATTGCCGCCGACGAGCAGCGGCTGGATCGAGAATGCCTGCCGGATTTTCTCATTTTTGAAGTAGGCGGCGACCAGTTGCCAGACCGTCCGGTACGTCCTCAGCTTTGCCAGCCGGGGGATTTCGCGGATTATCGTCGAAATGTTGTGGAACGGTTGATGTGCGAGTTCGGTAAAGCCCGCGTCGAACAGCTTTTCGGAGTGTTTGAGCATCCGCAGATAGCCATCGGCGTCGGCGGGTTCGATGCGCCGGATTTCCGCGAGCGTTTCCTCGATCGTGCCGCCGTAATCGAAGGTCGAACCATCCTGGAAGCGGAAACGATACCACGGGTCGAGCGGGACGAAGTCGACGTAATCTGCACGGGATTTGCCGAACAGCTCGAACAGTTCGTCGAACAGGAATGGAGCGGTGATGACGGTTGGGCCTGCATCATGACGGAAGCCATCCCGTTCGAACACCTGCGCTCTGCCGCCAAGCCGAAGCGCGCGGTCCAGGAGGGTGACCCGGTAGCCTTTGGCACGCAGCCTGAGCGCGGCTGCAATGCCGCCGAAGCCGGCGCCGACGACCACTGCACGCGATCCGCCGTTGCCGCTTTCGAGCTCTTTTGATGTCAACATCTTCTGCATGGTGAAGTTTCCCGAATGACCGAAGTGCCGACCCCGGCCTCTGACGAAACCACTGTTGTGCCGGGCGGAAGCTGGGTAATCTGTTGCACGGGACTTAACCGTATGCCGTACGTGCGCACGCCCCCTGTGACCGCGTGCCGCCGGATTTGCATCGGAGTGGAGAGCGCGCGATGACCGGTCTGCACCGGCAGGCAAACGATGCCATGAAGATATCCCGCGACCGCCAGGCGGCGATCGGCATGACGCTGGCGGCAGTGATCATTGCGGCCTGGGCGGCGATTCATGTCGCGGGCGTGTTCTTCATGCCGTTGCGCTTCGATATGGCGTGGCTCATCGTACCGATGGTCCTGGTGCAGTGCTGGCTCTACGTTGGAATGTTCGTCGTGGCTCACGACTGCATGCATGGGTCGCTGGTTCCCTTTCGCCCCGCGATCAATCGCGTTGTCGGCCAGGTCTGCATGACGCTCTACGCCGGTTTCAATTTCGACGCCATGAACCGCAAGCACCACGCCCACCACCGCCATCCTGGAACCGCCGACGATCCCGACTTCGACGAAGAGCCGCCGCATTCCTTCCTTGCCTGGTACTGGAAATTCTTCACCGAATATTTCGGCTGGCGCGAGTATCTGTTCATCGCCGTTACAGTGCTGGTCTACATCGCGCTGCTGGGCGCCGACATCGCCAACGTCCTCGTGTTCTGGACGCTTCCAGCGCTTCTGTCTTCGGTGCAGTTGTTCACCTTTGGAACCTATCTGCCGCACCGGCCTGACAACGATGACTTCGCCGATCGGCATAATGCCCGAACCAACCTCTACCCAAGATGGACCTCCCTTCTGACCTGTTTCCACTTCGGCTATCATCACGAGCATCATCTGCAACCCGGCGTACCCTGGTGGCGGCTTCCCGGCGCGCACGCCGAGTATCTGGCAGAACGCCGAAGCGGCGAATTGTCGAATTCCTGAACCAACGGACATCCTGGTGAAGCAATCGCGCTGTTGGCATCCACTTGCTGCTGTCTGCTGAGCCGCGCTACTCCTGTCCTCGTTTTATCGCATGTTCGAGCCGCAAAGCCGCGCACACTTTTGCTGAACATCTTCTAGGCTGATGCGCGAGAAAATGCGTCGAAGTCTGCAACCGATGCTCTTGCGTCCTCACGCAGAGCCGGTGGCGTCCACAAGTGGTCGCGCGGCCGTGGCTTGATACGGCGGCCGAGCGTTGCAGCGGACGCTGCATCTGTTGCGGCAAGCCCGACGTGCCCGACTTTCTGCCAGCCGTTCGTTCTTGCCCGGCAGTCCCAGGCGGCGGGCCCGGCACGGCGGATCTCTGATCCGATCGCCCGATAGATGCGATGCGCAGACGCTATCGACCAGGCGCATCGGAATGGCAGCCGGCCGATCCCCTCCTTGGCGGAATCGTAGTATCCGTCAGCATGATAAAGGAGCCGCGTCACGACTGCGAACAACTGCTGGCGCTTGGCAGGGTCGCCGATTGAAGTTGCATCAAGCCCAGCTTCGTCCAGCCATTCCGCGGGGAGATAGACCCGCCCGGAATCGGCGTCCGCGATGACATCCCGAGAAATATTGGTAAGTTGGAAAGCGATGCCGAGATCGCAGGCTCGAATGAGCGTCGACCGGTCCCTGACCCCCATGACCATCGCCATCATCACGCCCACGGCGCCCGCAACGTGATAGCAATAGCGCAGCGTGTCTCGCTCAGTGGCATATTCCTGGCCGGCCGCGTCCATTGTGAAACCGTCGATGAGGTCCAGCGCGAATTTCTCTGGGATCGCGTGTTTGCGAACAACGAGCGCAAGGGCCTGAAACGGCGCTTCTTCAGCTTCCCCGCGATAGGCCGCGAGCGTCTTCATGCGCAATTCTCCAACTCGCGCGACGATATCTACGCCGTCGGCCGGTTGCTGAAGCGCAAAGCCCAGATTTTGGTCGTCGATGAAATCATCGCAATAGCGGCACCAGGCGTAGAGAAGATGAACGCTGTCGCGAATCTCGGCCGGCATCAATGTGGCGGCCCGCGAAAAGCTCTTCGAGCCCTTTTCGATCATCTCCCGCGCGTATGCCGACAGCGCATCGCGGGAGAGTTCGCCAGTGCCTGCGACGTCAGCCATGGATTTGTCCCTGCAGCCTCTGGGTCACGGCGGCCAGCGCCTGGCTTTCCGACATGTGGCGCATGGCGCGCGGGATCGGTAGCGGCGGGCGCCCCATCAGGATACGCACCTTGTCGCCGGACGTGATCTGGCCCGCATAGAAGCGTTCGATGAGGGGCTGCGGCAGCGCGTAAAAGCGTTCCAGTACGGTGCGCCGTTCGTCGCCGCGAGCAGCGAGGAATAGCATTCGGTTGAGGAAGCGGAAGAACGATCGCTCGTTCCAGCATCTGTGCGAATGGCGGCGAACCAGTTTGTCGATTGCGGCCGTATCGAACTGCTGGCTAGCCGCGATCTTCTGGGCAAGCAGAACGGCATCGGGCAGCGAGTAACCCGTCGTCGGGTGGAACAGACATGCCCGCATGCCCGACCGCGCGGCTTTCTGCGGTCCCTCCGCCCAGAAACCCTCGATATCCCCGGCAAGCGTTATCGGCAGGACGCCCTGTTCCTGGCGGATCATCCTGGCGATGCGCCAGTTGTTCTGAGCGGCGTAGGCGTGCGCCCGGCTGGCGAGCAGGTCGACATCGAGATCGGGGCCGTCGCTGTAGTATGTGTCTTCGATCAGGATTCGGGTCGGGGAAAATGGCAGCGTGTAGACGAAGCGATATCCATCGTGCTGCGCGACGGTAGCATCCATGATGACCGGCCGCGTCATTCCGTGTGGATCGACAAGCTCAACCTCCAGACCGACGAATTTCTGGTAACCGAGCGCGAGCGATTGCGTCGCTCGCGCCCCGCGCCCATCGATCACGCATCGCGCCGAAATCCTGCGGCCGTCTTCAAGAGCGACGCCGGTGGAAGAGACGTCCTTCACGCCAGCCGACAGCACCACGTCGATGGCCGCGTTGGTCATCACCGCGTCATGCAGCCGCTCGGAGGTCATCGCATTGTAGCCGGTAGAGAGTATCCTTTTCAGCTTGGGGAAGCGGATCTCCTGATCGGGCCAACGCGCTTCGAGCATCGGTTCCAGAACCGTCAGCGCGTCCGAATCGATATCGGTCGTGTGGAACGACCATGTGTGATTGCCGCCGATCCGGTCGTCTCGTTCGATCATGCCGATCGACAGTCCCCGATGTGCCCGCGACAGCATCAAGGCGACGATCGAATTGGCAAGACCCGCCCCGACCAGGAGGACGTCATAATCGTGATGGTCAAATCCGCCGCCGGGATGCTCGACCGGGTCAGCCCGTGATCGGGAAATTGCCATTTCACTATCCTTCGACCGAACATGGTCCGCGGCGGCTTTTATGGAGCGCAAAGAAGACTTCGGAGCTCAAAACGCAAGATATCGCGAGCAGGATCATATGCTCGGCGCGCGAAGTCAGTTGCGCCGCAGCGAGTCCGGCGCTCTCTAGGACTTCAGCTTCGCGCGCAAAAACGAAACCGTCAATCAAAATTGACGTAAACTAAACTTTACAGATGCGTTTGAAAAAGTTTTAATCAAGGTCGTAAACCGCGCCCTGGACGTCCCCCCGTCAAGAGGGACAGTTCAAAAATAACATGAGAATCGATGCCGGGCGAACACAACAAATCCGGGACCGACGAAAACGCATCGAAGACGGTTTCCGTACGTCCAAGGCAAGGAGGCAACGCCGTGGCGAGCACATTCGAACAAGCAGCTTTCACGCAAAACCGCTATGAAGTCTGTGAGCCGGAAAGTCCTGCGGCGATTGCCCCGAGCGTCGACACGATGCGGCTGCGGCTGTTATCCGATTCTCCAAGGCAGCTTCTCGACTCCGTCGATCGGCCAGAAGACCTCAGAACCCTTTCACCCAAAGACCTCCGCGAATTCTGCGACGAACTCAGAAAGGATCTGGTTCGCATCGTGTCCAAAACCGGCGGGCATCTTGGCGCTGGACTTGGAGTTGTCGAACTGACCGTCGCGCTGCATCGTGTATTCGATACTCCGCGCGACAAGCTGATCTGGGACGTCTCCCATCAGTGCTACCCCCATAAGATGCTGACGGGTCGCCGTGCGC
>Ga0180009_10001562_pt1 | contig 27912 bp, 23 predicted proteins | sample OS_PC_MetaG_FD_123537 | JGI IMG/M metagenome (GOLD analysis project Ga0180009, IMG submission 123537) | Groundwater microbial communities from the Aspo Hard Rock Laboratory (HRL) deep subsurface site, Sweden - OS_PC_MetaG | ecosystem: Environmental > Aquatic > Deep subsurface > Groundwater... | reverse complement strand
CCGTCAAGACCGCAGATGGACGTTACATCAATTTCCTCGAGAACAAGCAGTCTGAGGACCTTGTTAGTGGTGAGAAGTATCACAACCAGGACGTCAAGGTGCAGGGTGTCTTCTATGCAAATGCGAATCAGCTTGAAGTGAAGACATTTGAAGTCGATGGCAAGACGATGAGCTGGTGCGACCACTGCAAGGGTATGGATGCTTGCATGTATGGTAAGGCTGATACACAGTAAAGCGATCTCACACTTTCTTGAATAGTCAAATGAAGAGCCCGCCACATTGGCGGGCTCTCTTACTTCGAATCCGTACTCTCAGACCCGCAAATCGAATGGTCAGACAGATGTATTTGTTGCTTTTCTTCAGATAACGCTTAGAATCAGATTTGTCGCAGCTTATAATCTGAGTATGATCCAATCGTAAGGTGACCTTACCTGAGAAACATCAACTCATGTAGTGAGGATATTCCGACATGAATGACATCGTAGAAGGAGTCTTGAAGATCGGCAAGAAGGGTGACGGGGAATTGCGTGATTTTGCGCGGTCACTCCAGCCCGGCCCGGATGACACTATTGTACCATCTGATATAATCAGAAAATATAATCTCCCCGAGGGAGCGGCAGTTGCCGGTCCGTGCAAAACTGTGAGAAAGCGGAATGTGATTGCTGACGTGAACACTGTCTGCTGTCTCGCACCCGATGAGTTCGCCAAACGTCCTTCATATCAGTCGCTGATTGCTATTGATCCGTGTGAGCGCTTCGACTTGTCGGTCACAGGCGATGTCAGTATGAGAATCATCGATCTGGTTGCGCCAATCGGCAAGGGAACACGCGGGATGATTGTGTCGCCACCTAAGGCCGGTAAGACAATGCTTCTTGAGAAAATGACCCAGTCAATCAGAGTCGGCAATCCTGACACAAGAATTATCGTATTGTTGATAGACGAACGCCCGGAGGAGGTGACGTGGTTCCGTCGTGCGGTCGATGCCGAGGTGCTCGCAAGCACCAGCGATCAAAGCATCGAAGAGCAGACCGATTTGGCGGAACTTGTGCTTGCGCACATCCGCACTGAACTCGAATGTGGTCATGATGTGGTTGTGTTCGTCGACAGTCTTACGCGCATGGGGAGGGCGTTCAATCAGAAGACTCCCGACAGGAAGACAAAGAACAGGATTATGTCTGGTGGCCTCGGCGCACGCGCGATGGAAATCCCGCGCCGCTTCTTCGGACTCGCTCGCAATATCGAGAATGGCGGCTCTGTGACGATAATCGCGACTGCTCTGGTCGATACCGGTTCGCGGATGGATCAGCTCATATTCGAAGAGTTCAAGGGGACCGGCAACAGCGAGCTTGTTCTCGACCGGACTCTTGCCGATGCTCGGATATTTCCCGCGATCAATTTGCTCGAAAGCGGAACGCGCAAAGAGGAGCGCCTCTACGGTCCCGATGATATCACCGGCATCACGATGCTGCGCCGCACGCTCGCAGATCGACGACCCAAAGAGATCATGACCTATATGCTCGATCTGGTCAACGAGTATCCAACAAATAAAGAGTTGTTAGCCAGTCTGGCAAAGGCGTAGGTTTCCACTCACCAGATGCCCCTGACATCTGTCCGGGATTCATCGAAACAGGCTTTTAACTCGGACGAATGCCCTGGGCATCCGTCAGTTGTATACAGAAATCTGGATTGCTATTCTTTTACCAGCAGCACATTGACTGCTTTGACGACGACTTTGACCGTGTCGCCCTCTTTGATGCCGAGTTCCTCCAATGAATCGACAGTGATGACAGAGCTCATCATTGACTTCGCGGGAATTTGAAGCTTGATCTGGCTCATCACGCCCCCCTTCTTGATCTCTACGACCTTGCCCTGCAACTGATTCCTTGCACCGTACTTCACGTCATCCCTCCTTGGCTTTTGAACAAATGGCACTAGACTTTGGCAGGCTTCGGGGAATCCTGCCCTTCGATTACGACATATTGTGGTCAGTGTACATGGTCGCATACCGACACGTCGAATATACTACTTCTTAGCGAGTTTTTCGCGTTTGTCTGCAATAACTTTCTCTTCGATGTTCTTCGGCAGGGGTGAATACTTCAGGAATTCCATCGAATAGCTTGCGCGCCCACTCGACACGGTCCTCAAGGCGGAAGCATACCCGAACATCTCCATCAGTGGAACGGTACCGTTGACTTTCTGCGAGCCTTTTCGGAATCGCCGCATATTCTCGACTTTGCCACGTCTGCGGTTGATGTCGCCAATGATATCACCGAGATATTCATCGGGGGTGTTGATCTCGAGTTTCATGATCGGTTCAAGGAGATGCGGTGCAGCTTTGTGGACGACATCTTTCATCGCCAGCTCGGTACAGATTCTGAAAGCCATCTCGCTCGAATCAACCGAATGAGAGCTTCCATCGATTAGCACAAATCTCACATCCACCATCGGGTAACCGGCAAGCAGCCCATCTTCGATGACCTTGCGGAATCCCTTCTGGACAGCAGGTATGAATTCAATCGGGATATTTCCGCCCTTGACGAGATTCGTGAATTCGATCCCTCCCCCGGAATTTGGCTCAATCCTGAAATCAATGTGTGCGAACTGTCCCTTACCGCCGGTCTGCTTCTTATATTTGTAATCGTGCCGCACTTCGCGGCCGATAGTCTCACGAAATGCCACTGCAGGCTCACCGACGACGACTTCGACCGAGTGTTCGGTCCGTAGGCGGTCGACTATTACTTCGAGATGCAATTCTCCCATGCCGGAAATGATAGTCTCCTCGGTTTCATCGTCAAACCGAACCTTAAACGATGGGTCTTCAAGCGCGAGTTTGTTGAGAGCGATCGATAGCTTGTCCCGCTCCTTAGCACTGGGCGGATCGATTTTCATGTCGAGGACAGTCTCGGGATAGAATATATTCTCGAGCAGGATTGACTTCTCTTCGCTGCAGAGGGTATCCCCGGTCGAGGTGTATTTCAATCCTATCAGAGCGCCTATGTCACCGGCTCTGAGCGCCGGAAGTTCCTCACGGTCCTTGGCATGGACACGCATGATCCTTCCAATTCGCTCACGCTTGTTTCTGGTCGAGTTCTGGATGTAGCTGCCGGCCTTCAACTCACCTGAATACACGCGAATGAACGTCTGCTGGCCGACATATGCATCGTTGATGATCTTAAATGCGAGAGCAGAGAATGGCTCGGTGTAGGATGGCTTCCTCGATATCGTAATCTCAGAGTTTTCGACATCGACGCCGCTCACTATTCCTCGGTCAACAGGCGACGGTAAATAGTCCACCACAGCATCGAGTAGAAGCTGCACACCTTTGTTCTTGAAAGCGGCACCACAGAACACCGGCGTGATGCATAAGCTGAGAACGGCCCGTCTGGCCGAGGATTTGATTTCATCTGCGGTGATTTCGTCTCCATCGAGATATTTTTCCATCAATGCATCATCGAACTCGGCGAGCTTCTCAACAAGTTTCTCGCGATGCCTAATTGCAGACTCCAGGAACTCGGGAGGAATCTCCGATATCTGTCGTTCAAGTTCCAGATACGTGATCAGTTTCATGGTGACCAGATCGACAATACCGGAGAACTTCTCTTCCGATCCTGTAGGCAATTGAAACAGCAGAGCGTTTGCTCCCAACATTTCGTCCATCTGCTCAACAGTTTGAAACAGATCGGCTCCCTGACGATCCATCTTGTTAATGAAAGCAATCCGGGGCACTTTGTATCGATCTGCCTGATGCCACACTGTCTCGCTCTGAGGCTCGACTCCACCGACGGCGCAAAACACCATGACGATACCATCGAGAATGCGCAATGACCGCTCAACTTCAAGCGTGAAATCTATGTGGCCGGGTGTGTCTATAATATTTATCTGATGATTGTTCCACTCGGTGGTGATGGCTGCTGAGGAGATCGTAATTCCGCGCTCCTGCTCCTGTTTCATGAAATCCATCACAGCCTGCCCGTCATGGACTTCGCCGATCTTGCGAGTTCTTCCGGTGAAAAACAGGATTCGCTCGGTTGTGGTTGTTTTCCCTGCGTCGATGTGCGCAACAATCCCGATATTACGAATTTTCTGTAGCGTCGAATATTCCATACATAATTTCTCCAATTAAAGGCCGCCCAATATATCGAATATCCACTGTAAGTCAACGGATTTGTAAGAGTTCCCCAAAGTGAACGCTTTTTGTGATCTGCCAGCACATACTTTCGACCGCCACATCGGTATATCCGTTACTCTGAATCTCGTTTCAGTAGCGGTGATTCAGTGTCGCAATTATCAGAAACACAACTCCAGCGTGCTAAGTCATGATTGCATTGTGGCTTGCGTGGGAATGTCGAGATCTGTGGAAAACATCAGCACTCGAGCGGAGAAACAATATTCGACGATTTATGTTATATGGGCGCGTTGAAAAACCCCGGCAGTCGTCACTGCGAGCGAAGCGTGGCAGTCTTGCTGTCTCACCACGGTGTTGCTTCTCATAGAGATCGCCACGTCGCTCCGCTCCTCGCGATGACGAGGTTTGACGCGCTCTGTAGTTTTCCAACAAACCCCATAGGCCGGAGTGGCAGCAGAAAAAGCCACTTGAGAAGTTGGGAGATGTATTATGAGTAGAAGAATGTCAAACATACCGCTTTTGTCCGTCGCTGTCTTGCTTTTTGGAGTGATTGTGTTTAGTATCATGCAGAGACCGCCGGAGGCTGTCCGTGCTGATATGGCTGGAGTCGCAGCCAACACCCCTATCGAGAAGGGTGCTGATATGTCAGGGAAGGTAGTGAAGTCCGATCAGGAATGGAAGTCGATCTTGACAGCCGATCAATACAGAATAACTCGTGAGAGGGGCACCGAGCCGGCGTTTACGGGTGAGTACAACAAGCACAAGGCAGGTGGTGTATATAAGTGTGTTTGTTGTGGCGAAGAACTATTCGATTCCAAAACGAAGTACGATTCCGGTTCAGGCTGGCCCAGCTTCTGGGCGCCGGCTTCTGAGAATGACATCAGCGAAGTGGCTGACAACAGCTACGGAATGACGCGAATCGAAATTACGTGCAGCAAATGCGGAGCTCATCTTGGCCATGTTTTCGATGACGGACCTCAGCCGACCGGTCTGCGCTACTGCGTCAATTCAGCGTCACTGAAATTCGATGATCGCGAAGAACCACAAGGAGGGGAAAATGAATGAAGTGAGGACATTGTCTGTCGTGCTTTCTGCTATCGTGATGTTGCTCTGTATGTCGAGCATTCCGGCGATTGCCTCCGGAAGCATTCACAGCGAGTATGTGGAGTACCGCGCCGGTGACACCGTGCTCGAAGGGTATCTGGCTTATGACAACACACTGGAAGGCGCCCGGCCCGCGGTAATGATCGTGCACGAGTGGTGGGGACTCGGTATGCATCCGAAGCGCAGTGCGGAACGTCTCGCCAAGCTCGGATATGTCGCGTTTGCTATCGATATGTACGGCGTGGGCAAGCTCACCGATTCAGTGGCACAGGCGGCTGAATGGTCGGGTGCCTTGAAGAATGACCCTGCTCTGGCGATCAAGAGGTTTGAAGCTGCAATGGTAGCTCTAATGGCGAATGCTGTTGTTGATTCGACGAGAATCGCAGCGATCGGTTATTGTTTTGGTGGAACGATCTGCCTTGAGATGGCAAGGGCGGGTGTGGAACTCGCCGGAATCGTCAGTTTTCACGGCGGACTCGATAGCGTGCTTCCGGAGGAAAAAAGAAATATCAACGCCAAGATACTTGTTTGCACCGGAGCCGACGATCCTTATGCTCCGCCTGATCAGGTGATTGCATTCGAAGATGAAATGCGTCGGGCCGGAGCGGACTGGCAAGTCATATCTTACGGTGGTGCAGTTCATAGTTTCACGAATCGCGACGCCGACAAGCATGGAATCCCGGGCGTAGCCTACAACGAAAAGGCGGACCGGCGTTCATGGGAAGCTATGATGACATTCTTTCACGAGTTGTTTAACAAATAATCATCTGACCTCTCTCTATCCAGGACCCCGGTTATGGCGGCTGGCGGGGCGCCGCCCCGCTGAAGCCTGTATGCGGTTTCCCCCGGAATGGGTTGCGAGTATCACATCACGATCGCTTTCATCAGCATGTCATGAACGCCACCAATCGTCACATCTCGTTTATGATGTTGCATGAGTTGCAGCAATTGCCGTTTGCAGTTAGAGCAGGGTGCGGCGCAGAATTTCGCACCGGTGTCATCTATCTGCTTGAGTTTCATCTTTCCGGAAACATTCATGCGAAACTCATAGATCGAATCCATGGCTGACAGTCCGCCTCCACCACCGCAGCACCAATTGAGATGTCGATTGGGCGTCATCTCCCTGAAATCCGCGCAGCAGGCCGTCATTATTGTTCTCGGCTCTTCAACGATGCCGCAGCTTCTGCCGAAGTTGCACGGATCGTGATACGTGACCGGGTCTGGATTCGCGCTTTTGTCGAGCTTGATAGCCCCGTCTTCAATCTTACCGGCAGTATACTGCAGGATATTACCGATTTCGAATGGAAGTTGTCCCCACCATCCCGCTTTCTCCATGATGAACTTCATGATTCGATGAGCATGACCGCATTCGCCCATCATGAGAGTCTTGCACTTCAGGCGCTTAGCTTCGTCGACATAGAGTTTGTTGTCCTCTTTCATAGATTTATCGTCACCGGTGAATAGGCCGTAGTTGGCACCATCAAATGCCTTTGAACTCAGCGTCCATGATACTCCGAGTTTGTGAAACATCTTGGCCATACCCATAGTAGCTTCCGGGTTCACCAACAGATCGCCTGAAGGAGGCACAAGAAATATCTCGGCGCCTGCTTTGTCGAAAGGTATCCTCACATCTATGCCACAGTCATCCTTGATCTCTTCTTCAAGAAAGGCGACCACATCTTTGAAAGCTGTTTCGCTGGCACCATCCGTATTACCTGTTTCGAGTGAAATCGCGACCACCTTCTGCAGTTGCTCCGGCGTGTAGCCGAGAGTGTCCGCGATTGCCCGACCCTTTCTGGTAACAACTGAATTATCAATGCTCATCGGGCAGAACGTTGCACATCTCCGACACCCGGTACATTCGTAGAATGCATTGACGAATGTCTCCATATCGCCGTCAAAGTCGCTGGCTCCTACGATAGGTCCGGCTAGCTTGCCCAATAGCGTTTTGTGTTTCTTGAAAACAGAGCGAATGAGATCGGTCCGTACGGCAGGATTACGCAATTCGGTTGGATCTCCTTTATATACAGGACACTGCTCCGCGCAAGTGCCGCATCTTACACACATCTCCATGTAGAGCTTCAACACCCGTGGTCCGTTGTCTATTCCACTGATGGAGTTTACAACAGCTTCCCGCAGCGCTCCTCCGGTTACTTTATTCGATTTGACTTCGGCTGCGTGACCGGTAGCCGTTCCACTATTTACTGCATCACTTTGAGACACAACAGAGTCTCCTTTCTAAGATTTCTGAATGATGGCTTTGGTGAAGAAGATTCCTCCGAAGTGCATGACTTTGCTGAACGGAATGACCATTATGAGAATCTGTGCGAGCAGGAAGTGAACCATGAGCATGCTGGCCTGCGGCACCGCAGAGGCCGTCAGAGAGAATGTGAGCAACTGTGAGAAGTATGCCCGTGTAATCTCGAGATTGAAGTGTTCACCAAACCTCATCAGATTGCCGGTCGATAGAATGGCGACTATAAGAAGCAGAGCAAGGAAATCGGAGAGATTAGAGACTTCCCGAACACGAAGCACCGTCATTCGACGAAAAATCAGAAGCAGAGCGAAAATCGTAATGATCACGCCCGCCGTGCCACCAGAGATAGCGCTCATCTGATCCGCGTTGATACCAAGCGCGTTCCACAGCGCAGGGAAATCCGTAAACACGCGAACGTGGCCGATCACGATCAGTGCGAGAGTGGCGTGAAATATCCAGGCAAATACCCAGAGAAGCTTGTCTCCCCTGAAAAGGCCGGGGAACAGAAATGCTTCCTTGATTACATTGAAGAATGAGGATACTCCACCGCTTGGGGCGGGGAACAATGTAAGCGCTCCCGGTTGAGGGGTCTTGGTCCAGACATAGAGCCTGCTGATCATGCCTCCCGCAAACAGGACTATTGTTATGTATGGCAAAATGCCAAAAACGAAGTAATTCAAGACATCTTCCTTTCGTACTTCTTTCAGTTTCAACGCATTGCCCGGCAGTATCTTCGATTGCCGGAACCATTCAACGTCGGCGATTACAGGCAGCCATATGGTCTTGGAAGACCGGCGAGGCGATAGGCGCCTTTTGCGACTCCGCACGGGAACAAATCGCAAATGTGCTTGGAGCTGAACCCAGTGCACTTACCAATCTTCACGATTGGCGGGCCTTCACCCGTTTTGAGATAGTAGTTCTTCACGAACTCAATAATCTTCCAGTGATCATCAGTCAATGGCCCAAGATTGTTCTTGCGGGCAAGTTCCTCCGCAACATCTCGAGACCAGGACGACATTTCCCTCAGAAAGCCATCCTCATTTTCCAGCTGCTCTGAACTTGTAGAGGCGTCGCTTATCATGAGTCCTCCCATGTGTTGATACTGCGATTCGATAATTCCAAACTCTGTCGGAAATGATCAGCCTGCTACCTGTCGACAGCGCTAGGAAATCGGGGAGGAACGCAGAATGCTCAATCTTATTGACTAATTCGCATTCGGATGTATACTTAGGGCGAAGCGGGTGACTTCCGGAACATCCCGGAATGCCATTCCCGCATCGCTGGGCTTGACGGGCTGGACTTGGTCGTTCGCGCCCGTCGAGCCGGCCTATTTCCTCTCCCGAGAATTCGTAGAACTGCTCTGGCTTCTACCTCCTTCCCGAAGAATCATTCCATTCGCATCACCAGTCTATTCTCTCTCGATTCGATAGTCAGGACGCGCCATTGGCGATGAGCTTCGATAACATTGCCATCGAGAACGGCCGTTCCATGAACGCAAATACAACCTTGTCACATTTCTTTGGAAGTTCGCCACGGTTTCCCGCAAGGATCACTCTCACGAAAGGTATTCGGGGATCCTCACTAAGCAAGCTAGCAAACTGCTTGCTTCTCTGGACGCCCATCGAGCAATCGATCACAACATAATCAGGCCGGAATCCCTCCACCACCATCGAGCACCGATATTCACAGTCCGTCACTTGAAGACCAAAATCTGCTTCCTTGGCTTCCTTTTCAAGTGCTGCCTTGAGTCGATTCCTATCGGTGACAACGAGCACATTTGGGCGATGCCCATGCACCGTTCGGTAATAGTCGCAGTCCTGACACGTACCATGGCAGAAGAGTCGCGCATGGCCGATCTCTGCAGGTAGATCGCTCATTTCATAGCAGCGAAGCGTTTTTGATTTATAAACGACGCAATTCAGACAATCCTCTGGAATCTCACCGGTTTTCGAATTAAACTCCCAACAGTATTGAAACTTGGCACTGCGGTCGTCCCGATCCTGATTCTTGTCGCTTCGGAGGAACTCCAACAGAGCATCATGTGGAATCCTATGATGTCCACCCGGAGTCCGGACAGCCTGAATCTTGCCAGATCGTATCCACTTGAGGACAGTATCGGGCGTGACTGAACATATTCCTGCTGCCTGTCCCGTTGTCAGATAGTTGTTTGCAGGAAAATCTCGCATAGAGACCCTCACGCGGGTTATCGAAATTATCTATTTTATCGGTTCTATGGGTTCATGATAATGGATAGCTACACCCATGTCAAGTGGAAAATCGAGAATCATACATGGTTTTTTCGAAGTGTTCCTCTGCTGTTCTTCCTCCAACTTTCGATCATCGTTACGAATCGGTACAATGATTCTTCACCTATACTGAGAACCGGCTCATCTGTCGGTAGCCCAGCGCATTGTTTGTTATTGACAGCAGAGACACCACGAAGCACATTGCGGTATCTGATCCGAATACTCGCAGGTGGAGAGCGGCCTTGAAATATGGTTCACAATCGGAAGTGGGCAGAGTCCAGAGTATTCTGCTTAAGCATCCCAGGGACGCATTCATCGATCAGGAAAATGTCGACCGCCAGTGGAAGACATTGAATTATATTTCCCCGCCAATTTACAGGAAAGCAATCGAAGAATATGACAGATTCATCGAATTGCTGAGTCGGGATATCCCGGGAATTCACTATCTGCCGAGCGACTCGAATACAAGCCTCGATTCGATTTATGTGCATGATCCAGTCGTCATAACTACCGCCGGCGCGATTCTCTGCAACATGGGAAAAGCACAGCGCACCGGGGAATCAAAGGCTTTCGGAGAGCATCTTGGTCATATTGGAATACCGATCCTCGGGTCTATCAAGGGCGGCGGTCGATTGGAGGGAGGCGATATCGTCTGGTTTGACGAGCGCACACTCGCGATCGGCGAAGGCTACCGAACAAATGCGGAGGGCATACGCCAGTTGAAAGAGCTGACAAACGATCTGGTGGATGAATTTATCATTGTGTCTCTACCTCACTGGAACGGTCCCGACGACGTGCTGCACTTGATGTCAATGATCAGCCCGATCGACCGAGATCTTGCCGCAGTTTATTCACGATTGATGCCGGTTCGATTCAGGGAGTGGCTTCTCGCCAGAGGAATAGAACTCATAGAGGTTCCCAATTCGGAATACGATTCGATGGCGTGCAATATTCTCGCGACTGCACCCCGCAGATGTGTGATGCTTGCAGGAAATCCGATCACGAAGCGATTGCTCGAAGAAGCAGGTGTTGTCGTAAGAGAGTATGTCGGTGACGAGATATCGAAGAAGGGCGCCGGTGGACCGACTTGCCTGACAAGGCCGTTGCTGCGTAGTTCATAAGCCAATTCACAGCCCTAAGGCGTGATGGCATAGCAAAATGCTGACGCCGTCGGCCCTTGGGAATCGCCACATCGTCAATGAACATCGAAAAGAGTTGAGCGCCGGTAGCGCGTCTTTGGGCCGCTTTCGAATTACGGCACATGAAGATATCAACCAACATAGAGACAATTCCTCGAATATAGACTGGCTTCATCCTAAATAGTCCTTGACACAGAATGACAATCAATTATCTTATAACGAGTTAGAGGTTTCTCGTGACTAGTGAGGAACCTTGCTACTATACTTCATGTCTGATTAACAGTGAAGCGATTACATCCGGAGGAACAATGTTTAATCGTACAGTAGCAGTATCATTGATGATCCTGATCACCTTCCTGATCTCTGCCACCCAAGTATCTGCATCTGACCAGAACAAAGCGGAGTTTGCTTTCGAGCGACTCAGCGTGGATTATCCCGAAGTGAAGGCTTATAGCGAGGATGGTAGGATAACCAAACTGTACGGGCGTGCATTCGGTTCAGGCGCTGACGTTTTGAGTTCTGCCGACCAATTCCGCACCCGGCATTCTGCTGTGTTCGGAGCAGAGCCTTCCGATCTGGTACCGAGCAGCCTGCTCAAAGATGGCAGGCGCACCCAGCAGCTCATGTACAACCAAGAGACGGGCGAATACAAATTCACTCTTGTGTATTATTCCCAACAGAGGAATGGTATCCCGGTATTTCGATCTGATCTGAAGATCCTTGTTCGCAACGAGCCGGGGTTTCCCGTCGTTCTTGCCGGTTCCGCTCTCAGAGACCTCGGAGACTTCGTCCCGACCCAGAAATCCAGTGTGCACTACGATCTGGCTCAGAATGTTGTGCGAGTATCGCATCCCGAATTAACGGATTTCGGCGAACCGGAGACAGTGATATGGGCGGGATATGATGAGATCAACTCCGAGCCGGTTCTGTCGATCACATTCGAAGCTACAGGCAAAGATTATCAGAAATGGATGTTTGTCGCCGACGCTCAGACCGGTGAGATACTATACGAAGAGAATCTCGTCATATTTGAAGACATAGTTGGCAACGTGAGCGGCTATGCGACCGAAGGCATTGCTTCCGGCGATTGTGAAGAGGAGGTCGTTACGCCTCTTCCATATGCCCGCGTGACCAGAGGATCTTCAGAGACATACACTGATGTTAACGGTGATTTTGTGTTGCCCAATGCCGGGTCGACTCCTGTCATCGTGTCATCAACGATCTGGGGCGAGTTTTTCCAGGTGTTGAATGCTGCAGGGGAACCGTCATTACTCACATCTGCAGTCACTCCTCCGGGACCTGCTAATTTCATTCACAATCCAGCGAACGGAGAATTCACGAGAGCTGAAGTAAACGGCTACTATCATGCGAATGTTGTGCGGGACATGGTGCTGTCTTTCAATCCGGAGTTCCCGACTCTTTCAGAACAGACCGGCTTTCCCGTCCATGTAAATCGCAGTGATGGATACTGTCCCGACAACGCCTGGTACAACGGCTCTTCGATAAACTTCTGCAAAGGAGAATCCGGGTATCCAAACACAGCCTATTCGACGGTCGTACATCATGAATATGGGCATCACGTGGTCGCAGAGTCCGGCAACGGGCAGGATCAGTACGGAGAAGGCTATGGCGATGTGATGGGTGTTTTGATTACCGACGATTCCGGGCTTGCGTACGGCTTCTACGGTTCAGGATACTGCAATTACCCGCTCAGAAACGCGGACAACTCTTTTCAGTATCCGTGCAACGGCGAAGGGCATTACTGCGGCAATCTCATTTCAGGTTGTGTCTGGAGCACACGCAATGAACTTCTTGCGAGCTATCCTGAGACATATCGCGACATTCTGGGAAGTCTCGCGATCAATTCAATGCTGCTGCACTCCGGAAACAGGATAACTCCACAGATTACGATAGACTGGTTGACTCTGGATGATGATGATCCGATAATTGCTAATGGCACTCCACACTATCCTGAAATTTGCGCCGGATTCGGAGCACACAATATGGATTGCCCTGCTCTGTCCCCTGTCTGGTTCGAGTATCCTGACGGATATCCTGCAATCGCTGCACCTGAACAGGAAACAGTATTCAGAGTGATAGTGCATGCCGGGACTGTTGAACCGGTTGCCGGTTCCGGAACACTGTACTACTCAATCGACGGTGCTCCTTATCAGGGTGAGCCAATGGGCATTCTTGGCGCTAATGAATATGAAGCTATCCTTCCCGGTGCTCTCTGTGAAAGCAACATAGACTGGTACGTCAGTTCAGAGGCTGAAGGAGCGGGAGTTACATACGACCCAATAGATGCGCCGGTGAGTGTGTATTCGGAGACGGTGCCTCCCGAAGCGACTGTGTACTTGTCTGATGACTTTGAGTTCGACAATAGCTGGACCGAGAGTGGTACAGCCATTTCCGGTGGCTGGGAGCGCGGAGTCCCATCAGGCGGCGGTTCCTATGGCGATCCCACCAGTGACTACGATGGTTCCGGCAGCTGCTACCTCACGCAGAACGATGCTGGCGAGTCCGATGTTGACAATGGCTCTACAGAACTCATGTCACCGGCTTTACAGCTTGCGGGATTTGACGCATCCATCAGTTATGCTTACTGGTATTCAAATGACCAGGGGGGAGCTCCCTCAACAGACTACATGTCAGTTGATGTTTCGAGTGATGACGGGGCGAGTTGGAAGACGGTGAGGATCATCGGTCCTGTCGTGAACGCATCGGGTGGGTGGTTCACTGATGAATTCATCGTAAGTGATCATGTAGCACCGACTGATGTGGTAAGGTTGAGATTCGTCGCGTCCGACATGGGTGATGACTCCAATATCGAGGCTGCAATCGATGCCGTGATGGTGATTGCTCTTGAATGCATTAACTATATGTGCGGTGATCCTGATGCAAGCGGCGATGTCGACATAGATGATATTGTATACTTGATAGCATACATATTCTCGGGCGGATCTGCGCCGAACCCCATCGCTTCAGGCGATGTTGACTGCACAGGCAGCCCCGACATCGATGATGCCGTCTACCTGGTACACTTCGTCTTTTCGGGCGGACCGGCACCATGCGCTCAATGCAGCAATTGATCAGAAACAACTGTGACTATGCGCTAACAGATATTAAACAGAAGAAATCGCCGGGGATGCTCCCCGGCGATTTTATGTGCGGCAATTCGTATGTTATCTGGAAGCGAGGGTGATCAATGATACAGTCGCCCCGGCCGGATCGTTAATCACTGCGAATCTTCCGATATTCGGGATGTCGGTTGGTGGTACACATACCTTCCCTCCAAGCGATTCGACTTTGGCAGCGACACCATCGACATCAACAACGGTGATATATCCCATCCAATGCGAGGGGGCGTCGCCCCACTCTTCAGTCATCTGAAGCATTCCTGCTACTGACTTGCCGTCTACCTGAAATTCCGTGTACTTCATGTCATCAAATTCAGACTCTTTCGTATCCCAGCCCAGCAACTGAGTGAAGAAGCTCTTGCTGGCTTTAGCGTCTTTGGTTGTCAATTCGTTCCAGCAGAATGTGCCAGCTTTCGGCATTCCGTTACTCATGATGATCTCCTAACTGAAAGTATGAGTGTTTAGACATTCTTCTGTCTCAGAAAATCAGTGTCCTTAACCAGCCTCGCGATTCTCCGTCCAGCGGTCTAATGTCGACCGTATTAGTCCATTACGATCTGAATGTCTGATATGTTTCCATCCAACGACATAAATGTGGGAAGGTGTGTAGCGGGGGTACAAGCTTCTCTATTGCACTATATATTTCAGGATTTCAATCAATTGTTCCTCCGTCTCTGCAACTGCGCACGCGGCTGTGTCGACCTCTTTCAGTGCATGATTGTATTCCGGAGGATGTTGGACGATCAGCGGTTTGTTCAGTGCGGCTGCGAAACCTGCGATAAATGCAGAATTCCACTGCTTGTACTTGTCGCCAAAGCGTACTATGACAATATCTGAGTCCTTAATCAGAGTCCTCGTGCGAATGGCGTTGATACCGGCACCCTTGACATCTTTCCAGTAATCGGTTTCTTCCTGACCGAGAATATCGACTCCGCAGCTATCGCTGGCAGCATGGTCGGGTACTGGTGAGAAGAACGATATCGGCAGATTTGCTGCTGTGCATGCCTTACTGATACTGTCCCGCCAGTCGCTATGTATTTCCCCCGAGAGGTAGACTTTCCATTGTTTCATTCTTTGATCTCCATTGAGCAGTCCAACATGACAACCATCCAATTAACTCCGCCGGATCAGGGAATTTGGTGTAATAATCGCCCGAAGATAGTCCTTGACTAATTTCTGGCTGGCATTATACTACTAATATCGGTCAGCTTAGTCAAGCTGAGGACTTGTACTTATCGAAGATTAGCCGTGTTTCAATAGCGCCTGATGGGGAGAAATCTCACTTGGTGTATACTGTTGTCTTCAGCAGTAGTTTGCGAGGCACGGGATAGTGTGCTCTGTCTCTGGCAGTTGTAATATTGTTTTTTAAGGACTCCCGGCAGCTTGGGTTGCGTGTTGTCTGCGAATGACAACACGATAACCATCCTGTGTGCGGAAGGAGGTGACTTATCGGCATCAATCTCGAGGATTGGAGATTTCGCTGAGAGTGGCGACGGCAAGAGTATCAGGTGGCAGTGCGTGCTCGCGTCTGCCCGGGCGAAATGCAACTGGCAACCATCATTAGAGGAGTAGGAAATGCGGAAGAAATTACTTATCGCAACGATTCTTGCGGCTTTCTTTCTGACACTGTCCGCTGGATCGGTTCTTGCGAAGCAGTCGGCGAAAGATGCGAGCAGTCGACAATTCATCCACAAGAATCTGACCGGGGCTGAGGACCTGGATTTGATATCGACAGGCCCGGCGATACCGTACTTCGGGACCACTCAGTCACCCGGACACGACATGGGCATCACGGTCTACGACTACCAGCACAACGGTACGATGGGTCGCCAAGCGGCTCATCAGCCATTCACACAATACGTTCACTTCACTTGGATGAGACGGGAGACCGAGACCGGGGATCGCTATCTTCGGTATAATGCTTGGAATCTCACAGCCGGTGCGTTCGCCCACGGGTTTGGACTCACCGGTGGAAAGCAGTTCGGCGATCTAAATGGCGGATACACAACGTGTGACGTGACTGCTTCCGGAAGTGTCGTAGTGTCTGGTCACTGGGGACAATCGGAGGATAGTTATGGCGTGCATGCTGACGTTGACGGCTTTCCATCCGGTGGATTGTTCACTTTTGGACCGGCGGCACCGCCGCCTCCTACCTGTGAGAACTGGAATACCGGAGGCAATGAAGCAAATAACCAGTATGTATGGCCTGTCGTAGCCTGGCAGGATTCTGCCGGATTGGACATAGTACATGCGGTCGCCGTCGAATTCGCAGCAGAGCTTATTTCGACAATGGTATATTATCGTAGTGTTGGAGGAAGCGATTTTAATTGGCCGGATTGCGGGACTGCCATCGATTCCATCTATGATACTGCTCCTGTTGTGCGTGTGAATCATGCCAATCCGGGTGAGCTCGCGATTGTCTGGGCGAAGCCGGCATACTATGCCAATGATCCGAATGATCCATGCGGCCAGTTGCAGTGGCAGAATGACATAGCGTATATGAAGTCGTTCGACTATGGCAACACGTGGGGATCGATTGTCAATGTCACGGACTACACGCAGGGCGGAACCGTATCGCCGGATAAGCTCGCAAACGGTATGGCATACACTGACTTGTCTGCTATGTATGCCACGGACGGGAAACTGCACATTGTATGGAATACTGCATTGCATGATCTGACCGGAAGTACTCCTTGCGAGCCCGAAGACCAGCAGTCAAGACTCTGGCACTGGGATGACGGTCCGAGCGGCTGTATTTCCATCGTTTATGATGCTGCGAGACCGAGCAATGGCATTAACCCCGGAGCTTTCAACCTCTCGGCAACCAAGATGAATATCTCCGAGTGTCTTGACACTTTATTGGATGTCAGCCGGATGTACGTCTCTTTCACTCGGTTTGGTGCTCTCACTGACGCCACAGGTGACACATGTATTGATAACTCGGATGGTTACTTCTCCAACGGTGAAATCTTCCTTTCAGGTTCCGCGGACGGCGGTGTTACCTGGGGTGAGGCTCAAAACCTGACCAACACGCCAACACCTGACTGTACTGCCGGCAACTGTGAGAGCGATCACTGGTCATCAATGGCTATGTACAGTGTCGACTCGGTTCATATCCAGTATATAAATGACAAAGATGCCGGAGGTCAAGTACAGGGCGAGGGAGAGCCAACGCAGAGTCCGGTCATGTATCTCAGTGTGCCTTGCTTCACGCCGGCGACCTTCTGCAATATCGGATATACACCTACGTCTATCGGCTATCCGACATGGATAGCTCCGAATGATGGCTCGACTGGATGTACGGGTGATATCACGGTAACATTTGATCTGGAACTGACTAACACGGGTAACGAGCCTACGAGCTACACTGTCACATCTAACGCTACCTGGCTGACACCGGCCAGTGCAGCCGGGTCACTTCCCGCCGGTTGTGGTAACAGCGAATCCGTGCAATTCACTTTCGGACCGATTGTCGACGAAGGGGTATATCACACGACTATGGATGTTGAAGCGTGCGGTGGCGCCATATCTGGGGTTATCAATGTTGATCTGTATGTGTTCTGTGACTTCTTCGTCCCGGAGAATGAATTGCTCTCCACTGCATGCTGGTCCGTTGGAGTATGGAATGTACCACGTGCGGGACTCTCGACCCGTTCAGAAAAGGGCAATATGTGGTGGTTCGAAGACAGCAGCACATTCATGTATGATGAGGGTGTAGTGGTTACTTATGCAAACGACACCACCAATACGTCTTTCTCCATGTTTGACGGTTCTGACTCCAAAGTTGAGTTCCGCGCTTTGGGTCTTCTGGTTACTGCCGATTCCGGCTCGTATGAATATGCACAGGGATCGTTCTGCACGCAGGACACGGCGATCATCGGAACGATTCAGTTCTATGTTCCAAAGCATCCGGATACCTGCGTGATTGTAGAGCGAGTCGAGATATGCAACAACACTGCCGCATCTATGACCCTACACGTCGGTGAGGGTATCGACTGGGACATCCCGGATGGCGCGGGAGGATCAGAGAACCAGTGCTCCAAGGACGATATGAGGCAGGAAGTGTATCAGTTTGGTCCGTCTGACGCAGATCCCGAAGTCAACTACTATGCCACTGTGGGCATTTGCGGAGGCATAGCGGGTGCAATAGTTCTTCAGAACGACGAATGGGTGTACAGCAATGCAGGCTATCATCCGGCTGAGATCGGAGGTCTGCTCGCCTCGCTCAGTTCATTCACTGCCGACAATCCCGACACAGCTCAGGACTTGAATTCATTCTATGCGATCAAGCAGAATGTCACTCTTGCTCCCGGCGCATGCTACAAGTTCTGTAAGGTCAAGGCCGGTTCGAAGACCGGGGTAGTTGATCTGCAGGCATTGATCGACAAAGGCAAGGAGTGGATTGCGGCCAATGGGCTGAATTGTCCCGGCTGCGGAAGCGTCGACTGCGTGCCGGGTGATGCTGATGGCAGCGGTGCGGTCGACATCGATGACGTTGTATATGAGATTGCATATATCTTCACCGGAGGTCCGGCACCCGTTACGGCGGTCTGTTGCGGTGATGCGGACGGCAGCGGTGGACTCGACATCGATGACGTTGTGTACTTGATTGCCTACATATTTACAGGAGGACCTGAGCCTGATCCGAATGCCTGTGCCAACTGGCCGGGATGATATCAGGTTAGATTTCTCAACAGAGTCTCTTTAGGGAGCGGCTATGTGCCGCTCCCTTTATATGGGGGTAAGTGCGGATTGCGTTCACTGTTCAGAGGCTGCAGATCTTGAATCTGGCGTGATAGGGTGTTTGTCGGACGCTTAGGCTGCCTACTCATGAAAATATAACTTGCGTGACTTCGAGACCAGCTCGCCCAGTTTTACTGTGTTGGCCTTATCCGTTGTCTGCTTGCACTTCATAGCATAGACAAGCATCTCATGCATCAACTTCAATTGTGTGATGTACTCTTCATAAGCTGCTCCTGAATCAGGCGAAACCGGCTTGAATCGCTGCGTCAGGAAATATTGACTTACGACTTCCTGAAACTTATCTGCGTGTTCTTCCTTGTTTGTGACCCACCGCACGATCTGATTGTAGTTCTTATCTCTTTCGGCTGAGAGCGCGGTGATCTGGTCCATCGATTTCTCGATGGTTGTGGTATACTCGGAAAGCATACCGTAGCGCATGGCGTCGTCATAGATTCCACACGGAATCTCGCAGTGCGACCATGCCTGATTAGAGAGAACGATCGTTGCAGCGAGCGCCAAGATGATTCCGAGTACTAACTTTGCTTTCATCACGCCTTCCTTTCTGAAGTTTAGGTTCGAACTAACCGCTATAACCACATGATAGTGTATACGGTTCTCACAAATGTCGATGCATCTGCCCTGGTCACCGTGTCACAGTCGAACTAATATGACGTATGCAGCCGAAGTTAGTTGGCCCAATGAAGAAGGCCAGGCTCATCTGGAGCCTGACCTTGTCAGATAGGATTCTGTCGGGAGGGGCGTAACCTCTGCAACGATTCAAGTCTTATCTATTTCAAGTGCCGTCATTATTGTCATCCCAGGCATCTTCCCAGTCGGCAAGCTCAGGAATTTCATAGACCATTTCATCAAACACATCCTCAAGGTCTGCCGCCAAGTCTTCGATCACTTCCGCTCGTTCTTCAAGCTCGTCAGCCCTCTCCTGGAGTTCTTCTGTCTGATCATCCAGTTCAGCTTCGAGGTCTTCGAACTCGTATTCGGTGAAAATTGCTTTGAGAACACCGCCGACCGCTTTCAGACCGATCCCGGCTCCGATGAGTCCTATCTTCGCGCCTTCAAGTCCGATCTCTTTAGCCTTTTCGACTAATTCCATTGAAGTGGTGTAGCATTCCGCGACGAGCTTCTCCTGTTCAGGAGTGGTTTCGATGAGTTCACCGTCGACGTACAGTTTGTAGTCCTCTGTGATTTCGATCCGGCTTTTGTGGCGGCCCCGCTGAGTCATAATGATGCTGCCGTCCTCAATGTCAAAATCGATGTCTCCTGTTGACCACAGGGTGCCACTCGACCCGTGAGAGCGACTGTATGTGTAACTCTCGACTTCGGATGCATTCGCACGCGGCAATATGAGAAGAGCTAACAGAAATACAGTTATGACAGACTTCATGATTTCCCTCCACGTTTCATTTGCAGGTCCTGACTATATGACGGGAAATGGGGGAGGAAGGTTGCAGGAAAAAGCAGATACGTGGACTGATCAGGATCCCATTAGGCAGTCGATTTCCGCCTGGACTATCACCCCAACTTCTTCTGGAATCGGGCGACACTGAGTGCGAGGATTGCTAGCCCGAACAGGAACATTATCAGTGCCTCATCCCACAGTTCTGCGATTCCGATCCCCTTCAGGAATATCCCCCTTACGATAGTAAAGAAGTATCTCAGCGGCAGAAGATACGTGTACCACTGAATGATCTTCGGCATATTTTCTATTGGGAATACAAACCCGGAAAGGAATATCATGGGTTGCATCACGAAAAAGACCGAAGTCATCATCGCTTGCTGCTGAGTCGAAGAGACTGTCGATATAAACAATCCGAGTCCGAGTGTGGTCATCAGGAATACTGTGCATAGAAATACAAGCAGAAATATGCTTCCCGCCACCGGAATATCGAACCAGAAAGTCGATACAAACAGGATCAGTACTACGTCTATAATCCCGATTATCGCGAAGGGGGTGAGTTTGCCGATAATGAGTTGTATCGGTCTGATAGGCGTAACCACAAGCTGCTCCATCGTGCCGACTTCCTTCTCTTTGACTATCGCAAGCGAAGTCAGCAGCATCGTCATGACCATCAGCAGAAGCCCGAGTATTCCCGGCACCATGAAGTTCTTGCTCCTGAGTTCGGGATTGTACCAAACACGGATTCTCGCATCGACACCAGCATTGGTAATCCCGGATGTGCCGCTTCTCGCCGCACGTTTTACGGCGATTCTCTTCGAATAATCAGCAACGATTCCGGAAGCGTATGCGAGCCCGACTGTCGTCAGATTAGCGTCAGATCCGTCAGCAATCAACTGCAGTGAAGCTTGCCGACCTGCTTTGAGATCGTCTCCGAAACCGATGGGAACTACGACAGCTAACGAAGCATTCCCTCGATCAATATCTCGATCGATGTCTCTGATATCATCGACATAATCCGTAGCGGTGAAAAACCCTGAATGCGTGAACTTGTCTACCAACTCGCGACTTGCATGAGACCTGTCGAGATCGCAGATCACTGTCGGTATGTCATTGACATCGAGATTCGCCGCATAACCTAGAATTATAACTTGAAAGATAGGAGCCACGAAAATGATAGGCAACATTCGCTTGTCGCGCTTCAGCTGCAGGAACTCTTTGCGGATTAGATGCAGTATCGTATTCATGTCAGGTCTTTTCCGCGTTTCTTAGGTTGTTTCAGGATCTTCGATCTAAGCAGTGTGCCTCTCATTCTCAGAGAGCTCAATCCAATAGTCAACAGCGCAAAAGCGAGCAGATATAGCAGCTGATCCCAGAAGGCGGTAATTCCCACTCCTTTGAGCACAATTGCCCGCAGAGCCACCATGAAAAACCTGGCAGGCACGATATAGGTAACCGCCTGGACCACGATCGGCATATTTCTGATCGGGAAGACGAATCCCGAAAGCAGGAAAGTCGGAAGCATAGTAGCCATGACCGCTATCTGGAAGGCCACCTGCTGAGAATCTGAAATTGATGAAATCAACAGTCCGAGTCCCAAACATGCTGTCAGATAGATGAGAGTCACAAGTAGCAGCAGGGCATAGCTACCCTTAACTGTAACATCGAACAGGACTTGACCGACGATCAGGATTGCGACAGTCGCTACCAACGAGATTACGATATAGGGAATCGTTTTTCCGAGGATCAACTCGATCGGATTGAGGGGTGAGACGGTGAGCTGCTCCATGGTTCCCCGTTCTTTCTCCCGCACTATCGAGAGTGACGTCGATACGACCGCTGTAACCATAAGGATGAATCCGATAAGTCCGGGAATAAGAAATTTCGCGCTTTTCAGCTCTGGGTTGAACCAGATTCTCGGCCTGTAGTCAATTGGAGCAGCCACACCGGATCGACCAACTCGCATCAGCGAATGCGTGATGATCTTGTTCGAATAGCTCTGCACTATTGCTGTCGCATAGCCGACAGCTGTTGAAGCAGAGGTCGGATTCGTGCCGTCAACGAGCACTTGCACGGAAGATGTCCTGCCCGCAAGAATGCTTTCGGAAAAGCCTATCGGAACGACGATAGCAACCAACGCATCACCGTTGTCGAGCAACTCATCCAACTCACGTGGGTCGTTGACAGAGTAGTTCAGGGTGAAGTATTCGGAGTGCAGGAAGCTCTCGATGAACTCGCGGCTGCTGGAGGTTTTGTCCTCGTCGCATACTGCGAGCGAAATGTCGCGCACATCGAAATTCAGAGCATAACCGAACATAACGAGCATAAATGCCGGAATGAAGAGGAGAATTCCGAGAGTACGCCTGTCTCTCGATATTTGCCGAAGTTCTTTCTTTATGACAGGCTTCAATCGATTTGTCATCTCAGATACTCCGGATCACCTTTGACAATCGCGTTATGTCGTTACGACTTGGCTTGCTCATTGAGTGGCTTCTCTTGTACCAGGTGAATGAAAACATCTTCCAGTGAAGGCACTATCGGTTCAATTCTCTTGAGAGAGACGGATCTCTCTGCCAGCAAACCCCTGGCCCGGTTCTCAATCTCCTGATCAGCCGTACTGATATGTATGAGGTTCCCGAACATTGAAGTCTCCGTGATAGCATCATCTCGTTTCAGAATCTCCAGAGCGAGCAGCACATTGTCACATTCGATTTCATAGAGTGAATCAGAGATGTATTTGGATTTAAGCTCGCTCGGACTGCCCGATGCCACAATCCTTCCTGCATGAATGAGCACTATATTGTTACAGTATTCAGCTTCTTCGAGATAGTGCGTAGTCACAAATACTGTCGAGCCAAGTTCTGAGACTGTGTTGATCAGATCCCAAAAGTCTCTTCGGGAGATCGGGTCGACACCGCTCGTTGGCTCATCCAGGAACACGATCTGTGGTTCGTGAATGACTGCGCAGCCGAGTGCGAGCCGTTGTTTCCAGCCACCCGGCAGGGATTTGGTCATGTTGTCCTCCATACCTTTGAGCCCTGCCATTTGAACGACCCATTTCATTCTCTCGATGAACCGGCGGCTCTTGAGCCCATAGGTTCCGCCGAAGAACGTGATATTCTCCCTGACAGTCAGATCGTCATAAAGAGAGAACCGCTGCGACATGTAACCAATGTTCGCTTTTATCTGCTCCGGTTGTGTGTTGATGTCGAACCCAGCGACTGTTGCAGTGCCTGAAGTAGAACTGAGAAGCCCACACAACATTCTTATCGTTGTCGATTTCCCGGCACCATTCGCTCCGAGGAATCCGAATATTTCTCCTTTGCGAACTTTGAAGTCGATACCATCCACAGCGACAAACCGTCCGAACTGTTTTTTCAACTTGCTGACTTCTATTGCCAGTGTATTCATCAGTATCAGTCCCCTACAGCCGAGCGCAGTCTTGCTTGTGCCAGTTGACGATCCACGATCGCGTGCGTGTAGCTTGTCCGGGCATTAAACAGTGCAACTTCGGTATCGAGAAGGTCTGTTGTGGAAGCTACTCCCGCATCAAACTTGCTTCTAGTGATACGAAGACTTTCATCAGCCTGGGCAACTCCATCAGACGCTACTTTGACGGCCTCGTTGGCTTTGAGCAGGCTGAGATAATCTGCCGTGATTTCGAATTCGACAGCATCCTTTAGTTGTGCCATTGCGTCTTTGGCCATATTTAGCTGCGCCTTAGCTTGACTTGCCTGATGATATGTCCGTCCCCAATTCCAGATATCATATGATACTGCCACTCCGACGCTCCACGAATCGTCCCATTGGTCTCTTGTGGGAAGGATTCTGGGGTTCGGCTTAGAATAATTGTAGTTTCCGCTAAGCATCACCTGCGGATAGAATCCCGATCTGGCCATCGTGACCGCTGCTTCACCTGCTCTGATTCGATGCCGCAATGCCTGCAATTCCGGTCTTGCTGTAAGTCCGACTCGCTTCAGTGAGTCAAGGTTGCCAGCTTCTCCGTCAGTGCCAATTGCCTCCGATGCCAGCACGACTTCAGTCGACAGGGGAAGCCCAATTGTCGAGTTGAGTCCGATCTGAGCTAGCCTCACTGAATTCTCCGTCTCCAACAACATGAGGCGGCTCTGAGACAATTGTGTCTGCACCTTCAGTAATTCATTCCTGGTCAGAAGCCCCTTATCGAGAAAGTTCTGGGTGTCCCTTAGATGAGCTTCGACGAGTGTGACATTCTCTGCAGCAGCCTTCCTAAGTTCAATTGCCTTGTACAGGTTCCAGTAGGCAACTCGAATATCAAACGAGAGGTCGCTACTATCGGCTGTGTAATCGAATTCGGTGGCGTCGGCGCTCCGTTCAGCCGCTCTGAGCCCGCTGCTCAGGCGGAAACCTGTAAAAAGCGGCTGAGTGACATATAAATCCAGACTGTGGGAGCTGGTCACTGTCGGAGAGAGAGTGAACTGACCATCGAAAATCGGATTAGGGGGCAACGTGACAATGAAAGGCGGAACCTCGCTAAGCTTGGCATAGCTCGCGCGCGCAGACACTGTCGGCAATTGGTACGATCTTGCCTCAGCAGACTTACTCTTCGCACTCTGCACTTCCATCATCGATGAATGGAGTTTGTGGCTATTCTCGATACCGATATCGACACATTCATCTACTGTGAGAGTCATTGCCTGCCCAGCTAATGTGACCCCGGGCCGAGTTATTAACAGCAAGAGAGCCAGGATATATAGAATCTTCCTCATGAATCACCTCACCTCAGCCATATCTAACCATTGATATAAAAACATTCTCCAGCGATGGCGCTATTCTCCGTATGCTTTCGATGGGAATACCGCCGGTTGCCAGCAATTGTCTGATCTTCTCTTCACTGTTCCCAGAATCCTCGACTACTAAGTGAAGTCTATCGCCAAATGCCTGAATTTCGGAGATACCCTGCGCCATCTTGAGAAGATTGTATGTTTTTCTGATTTCGGGGGATACCAATTCAAGCATGCTTCCTTTCATGAGCGTCTTCAATTTGCTCGGCGAATCGCAAACCATGATCCTGCCCTCATTCATCAGCGCAACCCGAGTGCATCGCTCTGCTTCGTCGAGGTACGGAGTAGTCAGGAAAACCGTGATGCCCTGTTTGAGCAGATCAGCCAGAATCATCCAGAAATCGCGGCGTGAAACGGGATCGACACCGACAGTCGGCTCATCAAGAAATATTAGCTTTGGCGTGTGGATCAGAGTGCATGCGAGTGCCAGTTTCTGTCTCATTCCTCCGGAAAGCCGCTCCGCAAGCCTGTCTCTGAATGGAGTCAGGCGCGTGAACCGGAGTAATTGATTTCTACGCTCAGAGTAGCTGTTTACATTATGAATCTCCGCAAAGAACTCGATATTTTCATCAACAGTCAGATCTCCGTAGAGGCTGAATTTCTGGGACAGGTATCCGATTTCCTGTTTGATGCCCACAATATCTTCAGCCAGACTGTGACCGAGAACGTTTGCATCCCCGGAATCGGGACTGATGGCGCCGCACAGCATTCGGATTGTCGTCGTCTTACCCGCCCCGTCAGGTCCGACCAGACCGAACATTTCACCGGCATCGACTGACAGAGAGAGTCTGTCTACTGCCTGGGTCGATCCAAATCGCTTCGACAATTCTGTTATTTCAACTGCTATTTCCGTCTTCAAATCTCCTGCGAATCAGAGTGACCATCATTCTGTATCGATAGTTGCGTCTGCCGGCATTCCCGGCTTCAGGATGCCATCGGGGTTCGGGATTTTGACCTTCACTCCGAAGACGAGCTTCACTCTCTCATCCTCGGTTTGAATATTCTTGGGAGTGAACTCGGCAATCGGTGATATGTACACGACACGTCCGTCAAATTCCCTGCCCGGATAAGTATCGATTCCGACAGTGGCAGTCTGACCCAGCTTGACCATGCCAAGCTCAATCTCACTCACATAGATCATCAAGTTGACAGTGTCGAGTTTGGATACTGTTACGACGATAGAACCCATTCCGGCGAGTTCTCCTGCCTCGACGGGTCGATCGGTCACGATGCCCTTGGAAGGGGAGACAATATTGCAATCAGCGAGCGCTTTCGAGAGAAGGTCGCGCGCTGCCTGCGTCTGACGGAGCCGCGCTTCTGCGGATTGAATCTCTTCCGGCCGGGCGATAGTTCGTACTTTCTGCAAAGCCTGTTCGGCGGAGCGAAATTGAGCCAGCGCGACCGTGTACCGTGCCGCAGCATCGTCCCTCTGCTTCTTTGTTACGCTCTGCGTGCTGTATAGCTCCTCCATCCTGTCGGCATCATCTTTGGCGACTTTCAGACCAGTCTCCGCCTGCGTCAGAGCTTCTTCGGTGTACCTCACATCTTCCGACCGAGCTCCTTTGATCATTAAGCGATACTGTGCATCAGCCAGATCGACAGCAGCATCAGCCTGCCGGAGCTGCAATGCGTACGCTGTCGTGTCGATCAATGCGATTGTATCACCATGACCGATGTGATCTCCTTCGCTCGTATAGAGCTTGAGGATTTCCCCGGCTGCTTTCGATGAGACATTGATCTCTGTTGCCTCAATTGTGCCGGATGCAGTGATGATACCGTCGCCCGAATTGCCTGCGCACGAATGTAGAGTGAGAGCAATCACAAGATACAGCACCGCACATCCCAGCCAACCGGTCAGCCATCGATATTTTCTAACACTCATAGATAATTCTCCTCCCTGCGTGTCCTTTTTCTCCAGTCGAATCAAGTCTGATATTGTGCTCTCGATTTATCAGATAATATCCCTATCAGAAAAGTGTTCATTACTCCCTCAAAAACTTCATGTGTCGAGTAGGGAAGTTGGGAAACAACTTCCGGGTTTACAACGCCGTCAATCAGTTGCGTGAATATTACCATCAGCAGATTGATATCCATGTCTTTTCTGAGCAAGCCGGTTTCAATACCTGATTGGAAGAGTGCGCTGAATTGGCTCAGGATCTTTGTCCGCCTGAATTTGAGTATCTTTGTGTAGGTTTCGGGTGAGCTGCGCTGAACATCCCTGACAAATGGGCTATGAAACCTGGAAAGAGTCTTCACCATCAGAGATACAGACATCTTGAGTTTCTCGACAAAGTCTGTCTCATCGTCGTGCAGGATGCCTCGAAGTTGAAATGCGGTGTCCGCAAGGAGATCAAAGACCGCCTGGTGCAGGAGTTCATCTTTGCTTGAGAAGTGTCTGTATAGAGTCTTTTTGCTGATGCCAAGATCTGTGGCAATTTCATCGGTTGTGATCGCGCTGAAACCGAATCGGAAGAACTTCTCTCTGGAAGCTTCAATTATACGCGTGCGCATCTGGATGTTAGCGGCGTCTCTCTTGGATGTAGTACTCATAATACTATAATGGTATACTTAGTATTCATACTCAAGACAACATGTCGAGGGCTTAATTAGTGCCATTATATACATCATGAGATCACCTCATATTGGAAACTGATATGGTAGCTATCGTTTCCAGAATACGAATATGTAGAGTTTTGTCAAGATAAATCTACTGTCGATTAGGATTTGCATTCGATTGAGACTTCTGCAATTTGTCGATGCAGGGCGTGGGAGATGGCGGGCAAATTTATATTGCAATTGCGGTTCGGCGGGGTTATTATTGCGTGTTCGAATGACAGATGTGCCCCCGTAGCTCATCCGGATAGAGCATCTGCCTTCTAAGCAGAGGGTAGCAGGTTCGAGTCCTGCCGGGGGTACCTTT
>Ga0180009_10001561_pt1 | contig 27915 bp, 19 predicted proteins | sample OS_PC_MetaG_FD_123537 | JGI IMG/M metagenome (GOLD analysis project Ga0180009, IMG submission 123537) | Groundwater microbial communities from the Aspo Hard Rock Laboratory (HRL) deep subsurface site, Sweden - OS_PC_MetaG | ecosystem: Environmental > Aquatic > Deep subsurface > Groundwater... | reverse complement strand
TGCCCGATGAGGAGGATGCCTACCTCGGTCGTGTTCCCGACGATGCTCCGCCGACCGACTCGAGCGACGACGTGCCAGGCGGCGCGCCGGCGGGCGAGGTCCAGACGGCCGCCGCCGCCCCGGCGACTGCCCCGGCGACCACCCCGGAGGCTGCCCCGCAGGCCGCCCCGCAGGCTGCCCCGCAGGCTGCCCCGCAGGCCGCCCCGCAGGCCGCCCCGGAGACCGCCCCGCAGGCCGCCCCGCAGGCCGCCCCGCAGGCCGCCCCGCAGGCCGCCCCGGAGGAGGGCAGCGAGCCCGAGAAGAAGCACGAGGTCGAAGCGGACCAGAAGACGGACCAGAACACAGACCAGAAGGAGGACTAGTCATGGCAATGATGCAGCCCGGAGGCGGAAAGCGCCGTCGCGGATTCGGTCGCCGCAAGGTCTGTCGGTTCTGCGCCGAGCCGAACCTGGTCGCCGACTACAAGGACCCTCAGTTGCTCAAGTACTTCATCACTGAACGCGGCAAGATCATCCCGCGCAGGATCAGCGGCAACTGCGCCAAACATCAGCGACAGGTGGCGCTGGCGATCAAGCGCTCGCGGATGATCGCGCTGATCCCGTTCACCGTCACAGGCAAGTAGAGGGAGACCTGCCCATGCAAGTGATCCTACGTGAAGACGTCGAGAGCCTGGGCGCCACCGGGCAGGTGGTGAACGTCAAGGACGGCTACGCCCGCAACTACCTCATCCCGCGAGGGCTGGCCGTCCACGCCACCAAGCGCAACGTGAAGCGCTTCGATCACGAAAAGCGCGTCATCGCCAAGCGCGATACGAAACGACGCAAGGAAGCCCAGTCGCTCAAGGAACGGCTGGAGGCGCTGTCGCTGACCATCGCCAAGCACACCGGCGAGGAGGACAAGCTGTTCGGTGCGGTCACCAACCGCGAGATCGCCGACGCGCTGAAGGAGGAGACCGGCCTCGAGATCGACCGCAAGTCGATCCACCTGGAGCAGCCGATCAAGTCCCTCGGCGTCTATTCGGTGGAGCTCAAGCTGGCGCGCGATGTGGCCGCCACGATCAAGGTCTGGGTCGTGGCGAAGTGACCTGTCAGGGGCGCTGAGCGCCAGGCAGGGAGAGTCGGCGAATGGCGAACGGCGGGCGCACTCTACCCCACAACCTCGACGCGGAAGCGTCGGTGCTGGGCGGGATCCTGCTCGATCCCAAGGAGGCCCTGACCCGGGTCCTCGACGTCGTCGGCGCCGAGGACTTCTACGCCCCGGCGCACCAGGAGGTCTTCGCCTCGATCCTGCGACTCGAGGAGGACGGCAAGCCGATCGACATCATCACACTGGAGGAGGATCTGCAGGCCCACGACAAGTTGGCCCGCGTGGGGGGCGTGTCGGCCCTGGCCGAGCTCTCCAGCCGGGTCACGACCGTGGAGAACATCGGCTACCACGCCCGGATCGTGCGGGACAAGGCGACGCTGCGCAGCCTGATCCGCACCGCCACCGAGGTGGCTGCCGACGCGTACGCCGAGCAGGCCGACGCCCAGGAGTTCCTCGACCGCGCGGAGCAGCAGATCTTCGAGCTGAGCCAGCGGACCACGCTGACCTCGTTCCAGCCGGTCAAGCAGATCCTCACCGAGGCGTTCAAGACCATCGCCAGGCGCTACGAGCGCAAGCAGGCCATCACCGGCGTCCCCACCGGATTCGGCGACTTTGACGCCCTGACGGCCGGACTACAGCAATCAGACCTGGTCATCGTCGGCGCCCGGCCCAGCGTGGGAAAGACCGCGTTCTGCCTCAACATCGCCCAGAACACGGCGATGACCTACAACGTCCCGGTGCTGGTCTTCTCGCTCGAGATGAGCAAGCAATCGCTGATCGAGCGCATCCTCAGCTCCGAGGCCCGCATCGACTCCAGCAAGCTCCGCAGCGGCTTCTTCGACCAGAACGAGTGGATGACGCTGACCCGCGCCGCCGGGCGCATCGCCGAGGCCCCGATCTACATCGACGACACCGCCGCCCCGACGATCCTGGAGGTGCGCACGAAGGCCAGGCGCTTTCGATCCGACAAGTCGATCTTCAGCGACCCGGACCAGATGGGGCTGGTCGTCATCGACTATCTCCAGCTGATGCGCCCGCACCACCGGGCCAGCAGCCGCGAACAGGAGGTGGCGGAGGTCAGCCGAGGCCTGAAGGCGCTGGCCAAGGAGCTGCGGATCCCGGTCATCGCGCTGTCGCAGCTGCGTCGCGCGGTGGAGGACCGCAAGGAGCAGCGCCCTCAGCTCTCCGACCTGCGGGAGTCCGGCGCCATCGAGCAGGATGCTGATGTCATCACCTTCATTCACCGCACTGACCAGCACCGCGAGCAGGGCACCGCCGAGCTGATCCTGGCCAAGCACCGCAACGGCCCGATCGGAACCGTCGACCTGGTCTTCCTCGACCGCTACACCCGCTTCGAGAGCCGTGCGCGCCATGACCGCGACTCGGGCTACCACTGAACAGCTCTCGACCCACCGGGCGATGCATCTCGAGGCCAGATGATTCATCCTGCGCCAAGATGCATCACCAGCGCTGTCGGAGGGAACAGATGAAGCACCGGGCCCTGTTCCTCGACCGGGACGACACCCTGGTCCACGACTCGGGCTACATGAGCGACCCGACGGCGCTGCGCCTGATCGCGGGCACGGGCGAGGCCCTTGCCCGGCTCCAGGCGGCCAGTCTGCGGCTGGTGGTGATCAGCAACCAGTCAGGGGTGGCCCGGGGCCTGGTGACGCCCGACCAGGTGGCGGCGATCCAGCAGCGGCTGGTCCAGATGCTCCCGGAGATCCAGTTCGACGGCTTCGAGTACTGCTTCCATCACCCCGACGAGGACTGCGGATGTCGCAAGCCATCCCCCGCCATGATCCTGCGGGCGGCGGATCGCCTGCAGCTGGACCTTTCCCGCTCGGTGATGGTGGGCGACAAGGAGTCCGATGTGGCCGCAGGAAACGCGGCAGGGTGCTGGACAGTGCGGCTGGCCCCGGAGGCGGTCGACACCCGGGCCGACCACGTCGCACCCGACCTGACGCGGGCGGCGGACTGGATCCTGCAGCTCGGGGACCGTCCCAAGGGTCGTTGACCCGCACCGGTCACGCGTTGCCATTGCGTCGTAAGCCCAGCAGAAACGGCACGGTCTTCATGATGAACGAGGGGCGTACCAGCGTCGGCAAGTGATGCCTCACGTACTTCCAGCGCAGGAAGAAGCGGACGTAGGCCAGAAGCTGGTACCGCAGCAGAGCCTCTGCCGGGATGTTCGCCGGCACGTAGGGCGGCCGTTGGGGATGAGCAGAGTAGTCCGACCAGTCGTCGCTGACCCGTCCATGCTGCGCGGCCAGGCCCCGCAGCCGCGTGTTGGGGTAGGGGACGAACACGAAGAACGATGCCCCGTCGAGCGGCAGCTCCAGGGCGAACCGGACCGTGTCGCGCATCTCCCGGCGCGTCTCGGTGGGGAAACCGAGCACGAACGAGCCGTAGGCCCGCAGTCCCGCCCGCTTGATCAGCGACACGCCGGCCCGGACCTTGTCGGTTGATATCCGGCGGTCCACGAGCTTCAGCACCCGGGGGGAGGCCGATTCGATGCCGACGTAGATCACGCGGCACCCCGCCGATCTCATCCCTGCCAGGATCTCGGAGTCCAGGCTGGTGACACGGGCACTGCAGCCCCATTCGATGGCGAGGTTCTTGCGCCGCAGCATCCGGCAGAGGTCGGCAACCCGGTCCTTGTCGAGCAGGAAGTTGTCGTCCTCGAACGACACGAAGCTGGCCGCGGACCGTCGCGATGCCTGCTCCATCTCCTCGACGACCCGCGCGGCGCTATGTGCGCGCCAGGTTCGGCCGAACACGGACTGGTCGCAGTACCCACAGCCAAACGGACAGCCGCGGCTGGAGATCAGCGGCACCGTCGACTGTGAGCCCCGAAACGGCGTATGCGCATAGGACCGCCGACCATCCAGGTCGTCCCAATCCGGGGGCGGAAACACGTCGAGGTTCCGCTCCGGAGCCCTGGCCGCGTTGACGTGGATCTTCCCGTCCCGGTGGACCACGGTGCCGGCCACATCGTCCAGTGCCTCCCCCCGCCCATGTCGTTCGCAGATCTCGAGGAGGGTGTGCTCTCCCTCCCCGACCACCCCGATGTCCACCCCGGGGCACTCGCGCATGGTCGGTCCGGGCAACGCGCTGAGATGGGCTCCGCCCAGGATAGTCAGGCAACGGCTCGGCAACGCCTTGACCATCCGGACCACGTCCCTGGCGCTCTTGAGAGCAACGGTTGTCGCAGTCACTCCGACAACGTCCGGTCGCTGTCTGGTGATCAGCGCTCGCAGATCCTCGTGGCTCATCGACGACACGGCCGCGTCAACCACGCTGGCGTCGTAGCCCGCTCGCTGCATGAACGCGGACAGGTAGCGGATGCCGAGCGCCGGGAGCCGTGGCGCGGCCCCCGCGAAGCGGCTGTAGATCTCCGTCGGGCGGATCGGTGGGTTGATCAGCAGGATCCTAATGGTCTCTCTCCGGCTCTGCTTGCACAGTGCCTCCACCATCGGCCTGGTGGCCAGCACGCTCCTTCACGATCGACAGGCGGTACTTCAACCCGATGATGCCAACGATGTCCTCGACGATGGCCCGGCCGACATTCACCCGCGAGTCCCGATCCTCGACCCATGTGACCGGGACGTCCAGGATCCTGAAGCCCGCATGCGCGGCGAGGACGAGGAGCTCGGTGTCGAAGAACCAATTCTGACTCCGCACCCGGGGCAGCAACTCGGCGGCAACTCGGCTGGTGATCGCCTTGAACCCGCACTGTGCATCGGAGAACCGTGTCGCCAGCACCACGTGGAGCAGCTGGTTGTAGCCTCGTGACAGAACGTCACGAAAAACCGATCGAGTCGTGTTCGCGCCGTCGCACAGCCGCGAGCCCACCGCGATGTCATACCCACAGCGCAGCGCCTGGACCAGTGCTGGCAATTGAGATAGCTCGCTCGAAAGATCGATGTCCATATAGCAGCGGTAGTCAGCAGCGCTCTCCGACCACGCCTTCTTGAGCGCGCGCCCCCGGCCCTTCTGGTCAAGGTGGATGACGCTGACCTTGGGGAGACCCCGGGCGAGCTTGCGCGCGATGTGGAGCGTGCTGTCCTCGGACGCGTTGTTCACGATGACGATGCGCCACCGGCAATCAAGGTTTTCGGCACAGAAGGACCACAACGCCCGTGTGCTCCGGACGATGGCGTTCTGCTCGTTGTAGACTGGAAGGACGATGTCCAGGGCTTCCATGCCGTACCTTGCTCGATCAACCCATACCACCTTGCACATTGGACTGCCAGGGTATCGACGTTCAGGACGACCAGCACCGACGCCCATGCCAGGAGCCAGGCCCAGGCCCAGACGATAGGGGAGACCGGCGTCCGCTACCGCCCCAGCAGCCATTGCAGGTTCAGGCCCGCCGCTGTGCCTGCCAGCACGATCGCCACGCCGGCCCAGGCGGGGAATCGACGGGTGACAAGGCCGCCGATGCCAGCGGCGGCGGCGCAGTAGGTCAGCACCGGGAAGTAGTGGGAGTGCGGGACGTGCACCGACATCAGCGTGGCGGCGTAGCCCAGCGTCACGGCGATCAGGACCCGGCCGGCACGCGTACGCCAGGCCAGGGGCCAGAGGGCGATGGTCCCCCCGCTCAGCGCCAGCAGCTTGACGAAGAAGATCGCGACTCGCAGCAAGAGCGGGGTCGGGTTGGCGTGGACCTGGAAGTGCTCGGGGAAGACCTCGAAGTAGATGTCACTCACCACAGGGACGATACCGATCGACAGGCCCCAGTGGACCAGTAGCAGACCGGCCACCGACAGCCCCGCCGCCAGCGACCAGAGCAGCGTCCGCCGGGTCCATCGCCTCTGGTCGACGCCGAACAGCAGGTGGGCCAGCAGCCCGAGGGCCAGCACGTAGGCCCCGGGGTAGCGCGCGATCGCCGCCAGGCAGCCGAGCAGGACGAAGCCCCAGCGCTGCCTGACAAGCAGGAGGGCGAGCGCGCCGAGCAGCAGGGCGGTGTACGCCGTGTCGGGGAAGGGGAAGGAGTGGACGTGGGCGTAGGTCAGCGCGTGTAGCTGGAGCAGGAAGGGCCCCAGCAGCAGCAGACCGCCCAGCCGCAACCTTGGCGGCTCGCGTGGTGGGGTGTCTATTGCGTTCCTCGCGCCCCTGCGGGGCGCTCCGGGATAAGGCAGCGCAATTTCGCACCCGAGGGCGCCGAGCATCACCAGCGCGGCCATCAGGCAGAGGTAGGCCAGCGCCAGAAACTGCACGCCGAGCAGCGGGTACTGCGCCCCGGCGAGGATCTCCCCCACCGCGTGCGTGAGGCAGCCCGACAGCAACATGTTGGGGCTGACGCGGCTCGAGCGCCGCAGCTGCTCGTGGTACCTCAGACCGCCGAGGTGACATTCGATCTCGTTCTCCGAGGCCAGGATCAGCCACCCCCCCAGCAGCGTGTGGCGGCCGAGGTCGAGCCCGGTCACGTCGACCAGCTCGACCGGGAATCGCGGCTGCTGCTGTAGCCGGACCTGGAAGCAGTTGGGGCCGGGCCGGGTCGGCGCAGCCCCCACCAGCAGGGCGTTGAAGCGGGGCAGGACCCCGGTGACCTGCACGCCGAGCACCTCCTCCTGCACCACGGCCCTCGCCAGCTCCCGCTCGGGGCGCCCGCCCCTGTCGCGGACGCCGCAGGCCTCGTTCGGAACCTGCCACAGCGAAACCATGGTGCCCGGCACCGCGGTCACCACGAAGGCCACCCGCGCCGGGAGCGACCCGCCCGGCTCCGGCCCCTGGAGCACGAAGGTCGTGGTAGACCCCTGGACCACGTAGCGCCGGGCGCCGTGCACCCGACGAACACCCGCGAGGAAGTCGACGGGGCGCGCGGGCTGGACGCTCTGCTCCAGCTGTCGGGCGAGCCTGGCGGTCACCGGCACCATGCGGCGGGGACCGCCGAACAGGCGCACCCGGGCAACAGCGGCGAAGCCCACCGCCAGCACCAGACCCAGCACGAGCGGCCAGCGGCCCAGCCCGGGCTCGAGGCAGACGGTGCCCCCCTCGAAACGCCCGGCGAGCAGGATGCCGACGGCGCCGGAGGCGAGAGCCGCCAGGGAAAGGCTGGAGGCGGTCAGCGGCTGGAACAGCCGCAGCGCCAGCGCCACGACGAAGAAGTAGACCAGCGCACACCCCAGGCTCACGGCGGTCAGGGCGAACAGTCCGATCCGGCGGCTGTCCTTGCGCACCAGGATCAGCAGCGCAGCGGGCACCCCTGCCGCCGGCAGCACCAGACAGGCCAGCACAGCGCGGACGAACACCAGGACCGAGGGCAACCTCTCGCCGGGGGTCCACGGCGGCGAGGCCGGTCCGAGCAGCACCAGCAGCAGCTGGACCAGCTCCAGGCCGAGCACGCCCCACAGCAGCCCGGCCAGGCCGATCCCACCACGGGGACTGAGCGATGATTGCTGGTCCATTCGAGCCACCGGGAGTCTAGCACACCCCCCCTGTGGGCTTCGCAAACCGCCGTGCGACGAGGTAGAATGTTGATCAGATGATCCGGCGTTGCCTACCATGCATTCTGGTCCTGAGCGTTGTCGGTTGCGCCTCGGGCAATGAAGGTGTGGTGGCTGACACGGACCCGATCATCGACCAGCTGCCACGGGACGACGCCTACATCTGGCCCGACCTCGGTCCAGCCCCTGATGCCTTCATCTGGCCCGACGGCATGGGTGACGTCTCGATCTACCACGACGCCGACCCGACCCCGCCCGACAGCGCCGTGCCCGATGCGACCCCTGCTCCGGACTCCCAGCCTCCCTGTCCCGACCCGTACGAGCCCAACGAGATCTGTGCCGCGAGCAAGTCACTGGGCACGACCAAGGAGGGGAGCAGCTGGCTGAGCAAGACCGGCACCTCCAACCCCCCCGGGGACGTGGACTGGTACACGGCCAAGGGGGAGGAGGGGTCCGGCCTCTGCTTCCCTGGTACAAGCGAGTGCTTCTACCTCAAGGTCCGACTCGACGTCCCGGTTGGGCGACACCTCAAGGTCTGCGTGATGCAGGACTCCTGCAGCGCCGGCGCGACCTGCGCCAAGAACGCGAGCGTCCCCGGCCCCCAGCAGCTCAACGTCCAGTACAAGGTCAACGGCACCTGCGCGCTCAACGACGACACCTACCCCAAGATCTGGGTCGAGCAGCTCGACGCGGCGGGGGGCTGCGACTCCTACACCATCGCGGTCAACTTCGACGAATGCTGACGGTGGACTGCATTTGTCTGCTCCGCCCGCCCGCCCCACCGGACTGCATTTGACGGCGCCCGTCGACGGCGATAAGCTCCGGATCTCAAACGGCATAGACGGCAAAGATCCACAGATGGACGAAGAGCTCGATCGCATCGCCGACGTGGTTGCGGCCCGCATCCGGGCCCAGCTCGGCGGCACACTGGCCCCTGATGCCTGCACCGGCGAGTGCACCAACGGTGAGTGCACCAGCTGCGGCCAGTGCGTCGAGAAGCGCCCCGAGGACGTGCGGGCCATCGTCAACGGCGGGGCCTCCAGGGTCTCGGCCACGCCGGGGACCGCGCAGGTGGCCACCGATCTGGCCGGGCTGATCGACCACACGCTGCTCAAGCCCGAGGCGACGCCCGAGGATATCCGGCATCTGTGCGAGGAGGCCCGCCAGTACAGTTTCGCGACGGTCTGCGTCAACAGCTCGAACGTGTCCCGGGCCAGGGCGCATCTCGGTGGCAGCCCGGTGAAGGTCTGCGCCGTGGTCGGCTTCCCGCTCGGTGCCATGGCCCCCGGGGCCAAGGCGTTCGAGGCCCGGGAGGCCGTGCGCAACGGAGCCGGCGAGATCGACATGGTGATGAACATCGGCGCCCTGAAGGACGGCGACTACGCCCTGGTGCTCGAGGACATCAGCAAGGTCGTCACCGCGTCGCGCCCCTCCAACGTCAAGGTGATCCTCGAGACCGGCATGCTCTCGGACGAGGAGAAGGTCGCGGCCTGCACGCTCTCCAAGCTGGCCGGCGCTCACTTCGTCAAGACCTCCACCGGGTTCGGTAAGGGAGGCGCCACGGCGGCGGACATCGCGCTGATGCGCCGCGTGGTGGGTGGGAGCATGGGGGTCAAGGCCTCCGGCGGTATCCGCACGCAGGAGGACGCACTGCAGATGGTGCGGGCGGGGGCCAACCGGCTGGGTTGCAGCGCCGGCGTGGCCATCGTCACCGGCAAGAAGTCCAAGTCTGACTACTGATCCTCGGGCGGAGCATACGAGATGTCGAAGCGCGTCGTGCTCATTGTTCTGGACAGCTGCGGCTGCGGCGGCGACCCGCACGCGGCACAGTACGGCGACGCAGGCGCCGACACGCTGGGGCACACCGCCCGGGCGGTCGGTGGGCTGACCCTGCCCAACCTGCAGGCCATGGGCCTGGGCAACATCAGCCCGATCCTCGGCGTCGCGCCCGCACAGCAACCGACCGCTTCGTTCGGCCGCCTCCAGCAGCGATCCGTGGGCAAGGACACCACGACCGGGCACTGGGAGATCGCCGGCATCCTCACCGAGCAGCCGTTCGAGGTCTACCTTGACGGCTTCCCCTCCTCGTTGATCGATGCCTTCTGTCGGGAGACCGGTCGCCCCGCGCTGGGCAACAAGCCGGCCTCCGGCACCGTGATCATCGAGGAGCTGGGCCCGGAGCACCTGCGCAGCGGGGCATGGATCGTGTACACCTCGGCCGACAGCGTGTTCCAGATCGCGGCCCACGAGGAGAAGGTCACGCTGGACGAGCTGTACGCCGGCTGCAGGGTGGCGCGGCGGCTGTGCGACCCGCTGAGGGTCGCGCGGATCATCGCGCGGCCCTTCGTCGGACAGCCCGGTAGCTTCTCACGGACCTACAACCGTCATGACTTCGGCATGCCGCCGCCGGAGCCCACCGTGCTTGACCGCCTGCAGCAGGCCAACCGGCGGGTGGTCGGCGTGGGCAAGATCAGCGACATCTTCTCCGGCCACGGCGTCGACGAGTCGATCCACACCGAGGGCAACGCGGACGGGATGGAGCGGACGCTGGCCCGCCTGGCCACGCTGGAGTCGGGGCTGCTGTTCGTCAACCTGATCGACTTCGACATGCTCTTCGGACACCGCCGCAACCCCGAGGGGTTCGCCAGCTCCCTCGAGGCATTCGATGGCTTTGTCCCGCGCCTGCTGCAACAGATCGGCGACGATGACCTGCTGCTGCTCACCGCCGACCACGGAAACGACCCCACGCACCAGGGCACCGACCACACGCGAGAGAGGGTGCCGGTCCTGGCCTACGGCCCTGCAGCCGCCAGGGGCAAGGACCTGGGTCTGCGCCACGGGTTCTTCGACCTGGCTGCCACGGTGGCGGAGGCTCTGGGTCTGACGCCGGCGAAGCACGGCAGGAGCTTCCTGCAGGAGATCACGTGAGGCCCCAGGATCTGATCCGACTGAAACGCGACGGCGGTGAGATGCCCGAGCAGGCGATCCGCCAGTTCATCACCGACGTCAGCAGCGGAGCGCTGCCGGACTACCAGGTGGCGGCCCTGCTGATGGCGATCTACCTGCGCGGCATGTCCGGAGCAGAGCTGTCGGTGTGGACCGACGCGATGCTCCGCTCCGGACGCGTACTGGATCTCTCCGGCGTTGTGGGCGTGAAGGTGGACAAACACTCGACCGGAGGCGTGGGGGACAAGGTCTCGCTCTGCCTGGCACCGCTGGTGGCGGCCTGCGGGGTCCCGGTGCCGATGATCTCCGGGCGCGGTCTGGGGCACACCGGCGGGACGCTGGACAAGCTGGAGGCGATCCCCGGCTTTCGCACCGATCTGGACGTCGATCGCTTCGTCGCCACGGTGCGCGATGCCGGCCTGGCGCTGATCGGCCAGACGCAGGACCTGGCCCCGGCGGACCGCAAGCTCTACGCCCTGCGCGATGTCACCTCGACCGTGGAGTCGATCCCGCTGATCGCCTCGAGCATCATGAGCAAGAAGCTGGCCGAGGGCATCGACGCGCTGGTGCTGGACGTGAAGGTGGGCACCGGCGCCTTCATGAAGGAGACGGACCGGGCCCGCGAACTGGCCGAGACCCTGTGCGCCATCGGCCGGGACGCGGGCAAGCAGGTCACCGCCTTCCTCACCGACATGAACCAGCCCCTGGGCCGCGAGGTGGGCAACGCGAACGAGACCCGCGAGGCGATCGAGATCCTCCAGGGGCAGGGCCCTGACGACCTGTGGCAGATCACCCGCGAGCTGGGAGCAGAGATGCTGGTCCTGGGGCGGGTGGCGCGGGACTCCGAGAGGGGGCGGCAGATGATGGACCGCGCCCGCGCCGACGGCAGCGGCCTGGAGCGCTTGCGGCGTTGCATCGAGCTCCAGGGGGGCGAGCCACGTGTGGTGGAGCAGGTGGATCTGCTGCCGGGCGCGAGGATCCGGCGCGATGTCAAGGCGGAGCGGTCGGGCGTGCTCTGCCGGGTGGAGACCGAGCAGGTCGGAGTCGCGGGCATGCTGCTGGGCGCGGGGCGCAGGAGCGCCGAGGATCTTGTCGACCACGGCGTCGGGCTCACGGTCCACGCTCGCCTGGGGCAGCAGATTCGCAGCGGTGATCCGCTGGTCACGCTGCACATCAACGACGAGAGCGCGGTCGAGGCCGCGACATCCGCGATCCACGCCGCCTTCGTCCTGGGTCACGGTCCTGTCACGCCTCCGCCGCTGATCCACGAGGTCCTGCGGTGATCCCTGTCCGGCCGGTCCGCCACACGCTCCTCCTGGTATTGCTGGCCCTGCTCTGCGTGGCCTGGAGCGGGTCCCCTCAGCCTGGCAGCGGCACGGGCGACGGACAAGGCATCTCCGCCGCCGCCCCCGGCCACAAGACCGCAGCGGCGCGCATGGGATCCAGCTTCAAGCAGGAGACGACCCACGGAGCGATGCGACTGCGGGGGTTCCTGGGCTACGGCGTGATCCTGCTCATCGCCTGGCTGCTGTCCAACAACCGCAAGGAGATCCGCTGGCGCACCGTGGCGTGGGGGCTGGGCCTGCAGGCGGTCTTCGCCCTCATCGTGCTCAACCCGGTGGTGAGCGACTTCTTCTTCAGAACGGTGGACCGGGGGGTCAAGGCGCTGCTGGGCTTCGCCGAGGCCGGGATGGACTTCGTCTTCTCCGCCACGGTCCCGCACCAGGTGAGCTACATCAACAACCAGGGCACGATGACGACCGAGATCATCGTCGGCCACATCAGCCCGGTGCTCAAGTCGTTCGCCTTCTGGATCCTGCCCACCGTGATCTTCTTCTCCTCGTTGATCACCCTGCTCTACCACCTGGGGATCATGCAGTGGGTGGTCAAGGGGATCGCCCGGGCCATGGTCCACATCATGAAGACCTCCGGCGCCGAGACCCTCTCCTGCACCGCCAACATCTTTGTGGGTCAGACCGAGGCCCCGCTGCTGGTCAAGCCCTTCGTCGACCGAATGACCAGGAGCGAGCTGATGGCGGTGATGACCGGCGGGTTCGCCACCGTGGCCGGCGGCGTGCTCGCGATCTACGTCATGATGCTGCAGGGGATCCCGGGCGTGGCCGGCCACCTCGTCACAGCCTCGATCATGGCTGCCCCCTGCGCGCTGGCCGTGGCCAAGCTGATGTTTCCCGAGACCGAGACGCCCGTCACGGCCGGCACGCTCCAGGTCGAGGTGGAGCGCCCCGACAGCAACGCGATCGAGGCCGCGGCCCGCGGCGCCTCGGAGGGCATGACCCTGGTGCTCAACATCGCCGCGATGCTGGTGGCGTTCGTGGCGCTGATGGCGATGCTCAACGCCCTGCTCGCCCTGTTCGGCACCAGCGTGCAGCAGATCCTGGGCTGGATCCTGTCGCCCCTGGCCTGGACCATGGGGGTCCCCTGGGACGACGCGACCCGGGTGGGCCAGCTGCTGGGCGAGAAGCTGGTGCTGACCGAGCTGATCGCCTACAAGCACCTGCAGGAGATCCTCAGCGGGACCCATGCGGTGCTCAGCGAGCGCAGCGCGGTGATCGCCTCCTACGCCCTCTGCGGCTTCGCCAACGTGGCCTCGATCGGGATCCAGATCGGCGGCATCGGCGGCATGGCCCCGCAGCGCCGGGGCGAGCTGGCGCAGCTCGGGTTGAGATCGATGTTCGCCGGCGCGCTGGTGTCGTGTCTGTCGGGGACGATCGCGGGCATCCTGGTGTGATTCGTCCTGGTGCCCCGGTCACGGGCGTTGCCCCCCCGAGGAGCGTTTGGGATTCGAGCGGTCATCATGAGTGACGAAGCACACTGTGACGCGAGAAATCGCATGGCCCTTGAGACAGCCAGAGACACACGGGACTAGTTTGGATCGGCGCGAACACCCCCGGGTCAAGTGCAGTGCATGGGTTCGCTGCGTCATCGCCGACGTGGGGGATGGGGGGAGCCGATACGATGTGTGCAACCTGAGCATGGGGGGCCTCTTGCTGTCCACCGCGGGACCTCTGCCTCCCCTGGGACAGTGGGTGGAGCTGTGTTTGGTCGTGGAATACGAGCCTCGTATGATACGGTTGCAGGGTGAGGTTGTACGTCACGCTGACGAGGGCGAGCGATTTGCCATCCGTTTCGTCAACCTGGATCGTGACCTGCGGGAGCTCCTCCGCGGGTTGATCGACGAGCTTTCAGATCATGGCACGCAGAGCATTGAGGACGCGGACCGCATTTCCTATCATCTCAGGAAGCGGGACAAGCTATCGCCCGACATACTGCCGATTGTGGAGGCCGCTCTTCGACGGAGGAAGCGTGGGGCAGCCGGCCGGCGCGATCATGGTGAGCCGCGAGCAGAGGATGAGCAAACCAGGATCCCTTTGGACAACTCAAGGAAGAGCATAGGCATGTCGAGCAACGAATCAGAGGATTCCCGTCGGGATTCGCAAGAAGGCGAAACGAGAGAAGTGAGTGGAACGACCGAGACGACCGGCGATTCGGCCGCTTCCGATGCGCCAAAAGAGCCAGACTCGAAGGTGCTGATCGGTGACGAGGTAGAGGCCGTGGGCGGCGAGATCGGACAGCAGAAGGCCTTTGGCGACCTGGAGCATGCCCTCTCCGAGGTTGTGGGGCAGCTGCCTCCTCAGGATCCGGAAATGGATCAGAAGGCACAGCGACCGACGAGAGAGTTGCCTCCCTCCGAGACGACCAGCGATTCGCGCACGGCAGAAGATACGGATCCGTCAGATGACGGTGCGGCCGCGACAGGAAGGACCAGCAATGACGGGGGGACGGCCACCGACACAGGAGAAACGACAGAAGATACCGGCATTGCGGAGTTCGGTGGCGAGCTGCAAGTGCTCTTCGAGGATGTGGAGAAGGTGCCTCCTCAGGATCAGGAAACGGACCTGGAAGCACAGCGGCTGTCGACGAAAGATTGGCCTTCCATTGGGAAGGCTGGAAAGGACCCGGCCACGGAGGCCAGAGTACGAATCGAGTGCTACCGTCGGGAGGCCGCCACCGCTGACGGACACACGGCTGCCGGGCTCCTGAACGAGGTGGCCCGTCTGTACGAGGAAGTGCTGAACGATCCCCGTTCTGCCATGGATGCATTCCAGGATGCTCTGGCTCACGATCCCGCATCACCTCCAATCCAAAGAGCCGCCCTGCGGCTGGCGTCCAGGGAAGGCGACCTTCACCAGACGATTGAGCTGTTCACGATGGCTGCCGACGCTGCAACGGGCAGCGCAAGACTTGGCCTGCTGCTTGACATGGCCGCGTTCCAGGAGCTGAGGCTGGGCGATGGGGAGAAGGCCGCCGAAACCTACGAGCGGGTGCTGCAGGAGGATCCGGCGAACATGGCCGCAGCAGAGGCCCTGCTGTACATCCAGCTCCGGCAGGGCAACTGGTCCAGGGTGGCCAACCTTTGCTGCGAGCTGGCCGGCTACGAGGAGGACCCCAAGAGCCGTTGCTCGCTGCTGTTGGCCGCGGCGCTTTCCAATCACGGCGATGGTGATGCCGGTGCGCGGGCACGACTGGCCGCCCAGGCGCTGGAAGCAGATCCAGCCTCGGACCTGGCCCTGTCCTTGGCCGTGGCGCTGCTCCGCAAGCAGGGAGACTGGGAGGAAGCGATCCGTCTGCTGGAAGAGCAGGCGGCGGCTCGGCCGGAGGAGGAGGCGCTGCTCCTGTTCCAGGCCAGCCAAATGCTCGCCGATCAGCTCGGGCAGGTAGGGGACGCCATCTCCCAGGCCGAGAAGGCCCATCAGAGCCGTCCCACCGACGTGGTCCTGCTCGACTGGCTGGCCGAGCTCTACCGCCGAGAGACCCGCTGGTCCGAGCTTGTGGGGGTGCTCAAGAAGAGGGTGGAGCTCGTCGACGTGGAGGATGAGAGGGTGGAGATCCGTATCCGTATCGCGGAGATTCTGGAAACACGGCTCCACCAGCCAGAACGGGCCATCGAGGAACTCGCGGAGGCCTTGGCCAGTGGGGCGGATCTCCCCACCCTGCAGATCCTCGGCCGGCTATACGCCCAGGCCGAGAGATGGGACGACCTCGCCAGGATGCACCTTGCCGAGGCGGACGACTGCTCCCACCCGGGCAGACATGCTGCAGCGCTCTACCGCCTGAGCCGGGTCCTCGAGGAGAAGCTCGACAGGAGGGAGGAAGCCATCGCCCACCTGGAACAGGCCCTCGATCTGGATGACTCCCATGCACCGGCACTGAGGCTACTCCAGGATCTGTACCGCAAGGAGGAACGATACGGCGAGCTGTTGGTGCTCTATCAGCGGGAGCTGAAGCGGACGGAGGCGGTGGATGAGCGGGCGAGCTTGCTGGAGACCATCGCTTCCCTGCTCGATTCCCGACTCGGAGAGCGCGAAAAGGCCATTGAAGCCTACCGCAAGCTCCTCGATCTCCAGCCCCAAAACCAGTCGGCCATGCGGGCTCTGATGAGGCTATTCGAGGCAAAGGACGACCATCCTGCCCGCCTCACCATCATGCGTGCACTGGCAAACAGCGTCGAGTCCAAGAAGCAAAAGGCCGAGCTGCTGACCCGGATGGGCCAGATCATCGAGGAACACCTGAAGGATCCCCCGCTGGCGCTGGTCCACTACCAGGAGGCCCAGGGCCATGACTCCACATCACAGGACCTGTATCGGCAGATAGGGCGGCTGCTGCATCAGGTAGGGCGGTGGCAGGACCTCGTTGACCTCTACCGTGAGCAGATAGAGACAGCTCACGAGCCCGGCGACCGGATTCGCCTGCTGTTCCGCATGGGCTGGATCCAGGAGCAATACCTCAATGACCTCGCGGCAGCGAGGGAGTCCTACCAACACGCCCTGTCCGTCGACATTGGCTACTGGCCAGCGCTGCGTGGCCTCCGCCGCGTCGCACAGCAGGTCGAAGATCTGCACAAGGTGGCCGCGTTGGAGACCCCTATCCTGGAGCAGATGGCATCCGGTGCCGACAAGACCGCGGCCCTCGTCCGGATAGGGCTCATGCTGGGGGAGGACGCCAACGATCCGGATCACGCACAGCAATGGTATGCCCAGGCGGTCAAGGAGGATCCGGACAACGGACTGGCGCGCATGCTGCTATTGCGGTCGTACGTCGAGCGCGATCAATGGGAAGACGTGATCGAGATGCTGTCCCCTTTTGCCGCTGCTCTGGTGGCCGCGGCCGGCCTGCACAGCCCTGAGAAGGCCCTGCAGCTGATGGAGAAGGGGCTTGAGCAGGAGCCCGGCTCGCTCGCATCTGCCCGCTGGGTGGAGGCGCTCAATGCCGCAAGGGGTGATCGCAGGGGACAGGCACGGGCCATCGAGCTACGGGGGAAGGGGGAAAGCGCGGTGAATAGACGGGCTGCAACCCGCTTTCGGCTGGCCCATCTGGCCGAGTACGACGAGGCGATCGATCAGGACCCGGTGCCTATCTACCGGGAGATCCTGCAGGACTACCCCAGCGACGCTCGAGTACTAGGCGCGCTGGAACGCGTGGCATACGCGACCGACGACAACGAGCTCCTGCTGGAGGTGTTTCAACGCCATGGGGAGCTGGGGCCGACGGGACGGGTCAAGGCACTGGCCTGGGCGAATCGCGCCAACCTGCTCACGCGCATGGGAAGGGAGCAGGATGCCGTCCAGGACTGGCGGCGGGCCCTCGATGTGGATCCGCTCTGCCGGCCGGCCTATGAAGCCCTGAAGCTGGTCTGCTCGCAGAGGAATGACGAGGAGACCATGAGCTGGGTTCTCGAGCTGGGGCTCGATTCGGTCAGCCACCCCGAGACGCAGGCTCTTGACCTCATCCGGCGGGCCGACCTTCGCCGGCAGAAGGGAAACTGGGAGGGAGCCGTCGCAGATCTGGACCGGGTGCTGGCGGCGAAGCCTGCCCAGCCCAATGCGCTGGAACGAATCGAGCAAATACTGCGCGAGCAGGGGGACTTCAAGGGGTTTGCGGGCAGGCTGCTGCAAGCAGCGAAGCAGACCTCGTCTCCCAGGCACCGGGCCGAGATATGCCTCCAGCTCGGTCTCGTGTACCAGCATGAGCTCAACGACCTGCGTGAGGCGGAGCGGTTCCTGTCCAAGGCGATCGACGCTGACCCGAACAATGTGAAGGTCCTGCTGGCAGCGGCGGAGCTCCGCGTGAAGCTGGATCAACCAACCGAGGCCCTGGCACTGCTCAACCGTGTTGTGCTGAGAGCCTCGGACAAGGAGGACCTGTGCCGGGCCCGACTCGAGATCGCACGCATCTGCGAGGCTGTTCTCGGAGACAGCATTCGCGCCCGGGAGAGCATTGCAGCCATCCTCCAGCAGGACCCGAACCACCTGGACGCACTGCGCCAGATCGTCCGCCTGGCGGACCCGCTCGAGGATCGGGAGGACCTGGAGGCCGGCCTGCGCAAGCTCGGTGAGCTGGAGCAAGATCCAGCCCGGAGAGCCCAGTACCTTGTCTCCCTGAGTCGACTTGTCCGTGAAAACCTCGGCCCGGACGCCCCGGAGGCCGAGGAGCTGCAGGAACGGGCCATCGAGCTGTGGCCTGGGAATGCCAACTGGCTGCAAGGCCTGGTCGATAGCTACGAGCAAAGAGGCGCATGGGTGGAGTTGGAACGGATCCTGGCGAGTCAGATCAATAACCTGGACCTGGAACATCGCCCCGCCTTCATGCTGATGCATGGCAGGGTGCTGGGAGTGCATCTGGACCGGCAGGATGATGCCAGAGACGTCCTGCGCGCCGTCATCCAGGGCGATCCAGACAATGAGCCGGCCCTGGAGCTGCTCCTCCGACAGATCGATGTTGACGCCATCGAGGATCCGGCGCTCCTCGACGAGGCCATCGAGCTGCATCGGTTCATGCTGAGTCGCCATCCGCTGCTGGTCGATTCCCTTCGGGCGCTGCGCAGGCTCTGCAAGCAGGCGGGCAGGATCGATGAGAGCTACTGTGCCGAGTCTTGCCTGGTGCTGCTCGGCGCGGCAACCGAGGAGGAGGAGTATTTCCACAAGCAGAATCGAAAGCGGGCGCCGACCAAGGCCGCCGGGTCTCTGCAGCGCGATCAGCTGGAGCTGGTGGCCTTGCCCGATGCAGACCACCCGGCCCGCAGGGTGCTGGCAGCTCTCGGCCCCCATCTGACCGAGCTGGTTCCAGTCGACTTTGGCCACTACGGACTCGAGAATCTCGAGTGGGGGAGGCTGGGGCATCAGCACGAGGCCAGGGAAGTAACCTCCTACTGCGCCCAGATCCTGGAAGTTGAGCGCTTCGAGGTCATGGAGGCATTTGGCGGCGTCCCGCGGGGCACAAGTGAGCCCGGCGCTCGCCCGACCCTGTTGTTGCCTCGGAGTTTGCAGCGGCTCTCCGTGCCGGAACAGCGGTTCCTCTGCGGCAGACTTCTGACCCGTGTTGCCTTGGACACCGAGAGCCTCGATCCTGGACGTTCGGAGCCCCTGTCGCTGCGGACCCTGGAGATCATGCTGGTCGCCCTCCAGCGGACAGACGATGCCGCTTTTGGCGAGGATGTGGCTCCCGTGGCCATCCTCAACGACATGGTGCAACGCCTGCGCCAGCTGCTCGGAGAAGATGAGCTCAAGGCCGCCCGGGAAGCGGCGGCCGAGGCATGGGCCGGGCCGGGCCGTGATCATCTTGCCCGATGGATCCGTTCCACCGAGCTGGGTGCCTGCCGCGGAGGGATTCTGTGCTGCGGGAGCATACTCAGCGGCTGGAGTGCCCTGACGAGCACCAGCGACGATCCACTCGCCGAGGATCTGCGGCGGGATCTGATCAGTTTCACCGCCTCGAAAGAGCACGCCGAGCTGCGCCGCAAGCTCGGGACTGCCATCCAGGAGTGACGGGACAGCCACGGCCAGGCCGGCCAGAGCCCGGACAATGATCTCTGCCTACACGGGCGGCTTTTTTGCCCACGTCCGTCACCTGGCCCACAATTGCTGGGCGCAGGTATCCCCACGGAGCAGAGATGACCAACGCCGAACAGGTCCAAGCAGCAGCCGACATGATCAACCAGGCCGTCGCGCCGCGCAGGCCCGCCATCGGCATGGTGCTGGGCAGCGGCCTCGGCAGCTTCGCCGACACGCTCGAGGATCCGGTCGCGGTGCCCTACGGATCGATCCCCGGCTTCGCCCGGAGCAAGGTCAAGGGGCACGCCGGCCAGCTCGTTGCGGGGCGGGCGGGTGGTGTCGAGGTCGTGTTGATGCAGGGCCGTGTGCACCTGTACGAGGGGCATCCGATCGAGCAGGTCGTGCTGCCCGTCCGGTCGCTGGTCCGCGCAGGCTGCAACGTGTTGATCATCACCAACGCCTCGGGCGGCATCCGCAACAGCCTGGTCCCGGGCGACCTGGTGGCGGTCACCGACCACATCAACCTCACTGGCCGCAATCCGCTGGTCGGCCCCAACGAGGACGCGCTTGGTCCCCGCTTCCCGGACATGAGTCAGGCCTACGACGTCGAGCTGCGCAGGCTGCTGCACCAGGCGGCCGTGGACGAGGGGATCACGCTGAAGGAGGGGGTCTACGGCTGGATGATCGGCCCCTCCTACGAAACGCCGGCCGAGATCCGCATGCTGCGGGCGGTGGGGGGCGACCTGGCCGGCATGTCCACCGTGCCTGAGGTGATCGCGGCGCACCACATGGGCGCGCGCGTGCTCGGGATATCGTGCGTGACCAACATGGCGGCGGGCCTGGGCGGAAAGCTGTCCCACGACGACGTCAAGCAGACCGCCGAGCTCGTGGAGACGGCCTTCACCGCCCTGCTCAACCGGACCGTGGCGCTGATCCAGCAGGAGGTGCTCTGAGATGGCCAGGCGCTCCGACTGGGACCGGCTGGCGGCCACGGCGCTCAGCGTCAGGCGCGGCGCCTATGCGCCCTATTCCCGCTTCAAGGTCGGCGCGGCGTTGATGACCGAGGATGGGGTGGTGGTGCCCGGCTGCAACGTCGAGAACGCATCCTTCGGCCTGTGCATCTGCGCCGAGCGCAACGCCATGACAACCGCCGTGGCGCTGGGTCAGCAGAGGTTCACCACGATGGCGATAGCAACCGGCGCCTCCCCTCCGGCTCCTCCATGTGGCATGTGCCTCCAGTTCATGGCCGAATTCTGCGTCGACCTGGAGCTGCTGTTGGTCAATGACAAGGGCGAGCGGCGGACCACCAGGCTCTCGCGGCTGCTGAAGCGCCCCTTTCGCTGGAAAGGGGTCCAGTAGGCCGAAGCTGACAGGAGGTGTGCGCTGGCCGGCGTGAAGCCCAAGGGGGACTACATCGCGGGGAGATTCGTCCGACGTCGCAACCCGGAGGGCGAGATCCCTGCGGTGGACCCGGGAGACAGCGACGCGATCATCGGCGACTTCCCGGTCCACGCGTCGGCTCCGGCGGAGGCGCTGGCCGCAGCCCGCGACACGCAGCCCGCCTGGGCGGCTCTCCCGCCCGCAGAGCGGGCGACCCAGCTACGCAAGCTGCGCGCCGAGATCCGCAATCGAAGCGACGACCTGGTCGCGCTGATCTGCGCCGAGACGGGCCGGCCGTCATGGGAGGCCCGGGAAGAGGTGCAGTCCATGCACGTGGAGCTCGACGGGTTCATCGAGCACTCCCTCGCCGAGCTGTCGCTCTGCCGGCCCCCTCCGGTCGAGAGCCAGGTCCGGTTCCGCCCGGTCGGAGTGATGGCGGTGATCACACCCTATCCCCAGGCCGCGTTGCTGATGCACCTCGACGCAGTCGGCGCCCTGCTGGCGGGCTGCTCCGTGGTGTGCAAGCCGTCGGAGCTGACGCCCGCGACCGCCCAGCTCTACGCGGAGATCGTCCACGAGGTCGACCTGCCACGCGGCGTGTTCAACATGGTGCAGGGCGACGCATCGGTGGGAGACGCGCTGGCCAACGATCCCATCACCGACGGCGTGCTCTTCACGGGGTCGGCGGCCGCGGGGCAACGCCTGCTCCAGTCACTGCACGGCAGCCAAAAGGTGATCCGGACCCTCGTGTCGGGCAACGCCGCCGCCCTGGTGATGGACGACGCCCAACTGGAAGAGGCTGCCTATCAGATCGTCATCGGAGCCTGCACCACCGCGGGCCAGCGATGCACCAGCACCCACACGGTCCTGGTCCACAGGCGCATCGCCGACCGCCTGCTCCAGCAACTCGTCGGCCTGCTGGAGCAGCTCAAGGTCGGCTACTCAACCGACCCCGACACCTTCATGGGCCCCCTGATCAGCGCCCAGACGGTGGATCGCTACCTGGAGCAGCTGAGACAGATCGGCGGCCTCGGCGGCAAGGAACTGGTCCACGGCGTACCTCTGTCGAGTCGTCGACGGGGGTTCTACGTCACGCCGTCGCTGCACCAGGCGCCGCTCGAGGCCCTGCGGGCCATCTGTGGCCAGGAGTTGATCGGCCCGCTGCTCGTGGTCTGTGTCATCGACGACGTCGAGCAGGGGGTGGAGCTGGTGCGGAGCGCCTCCCCCGCCTGTCTGGTGCTCTCTGTCTTCTGCCGCAGCCAGCGCACGCTATCGAAGGTCTGCGCGCTTCACCCGGCTGCCATCTGTCTGCGGAACCTCCCGACGACCCACCTGCCCTCCCGCCTGCCGCTGCAGCCCACCGCGATGGGCAATGGACTGCCAGTGGGAACCCTCACCGCACGTACCTGCACCCGCATCACGGTGCTCGTGGAGAGAGAGGCGGCCCTGGACCTGACCATGCTGCCTCCGGGGCTGCCCAGGGCCTGAGGGGGTCGGAGGGGGTCGGAGGGCGGCCCTTCGGGCCGGGCCCGCCAACACCACCAGCGAGCTTCTGCTGCGCGACAGGGGCCTGCGAGCGCATTGTGTCCCGATAGCCAGGCGGCCAGGCGGCCAGGCGGCAGGCCCCGTATCGACGCTGGCGCCCACCGTGTTACAATGGGCCGGCGCGGGGAGTCATGGGCCAGCAAAAGGTACTCGTAGCAGATCGCAACCAGAGCTTCCTGGACAAGACCAAGGAGATCCTCTCCACGGTCGGGGTGCAGATGGTTGCAGTGCAGACCGGGGGCCGTGTCGTCGCCATCTGTCAAAAGGAGCTTCCGAACGCCGCCCTGCTCCACGTGGATCTGCCCTCGTTGCCCGGCACAGAGGTCTGCCACCGCCTCAAGACCCAGGTGGATCCATCGCTGCCCGTCGTGCTGATGTTCTCGGAGGAGAATCGTCGCGTCTCCGAGATCGCCGAGCAATGCAAGGCCGACAACTACCTCGTCCGACCCCTGAAACGCACCGAGCTCCTGTTCTGCATCCGCGCCGCGCTCCGCATGCGCGAGCTGCTGTGCGAGGTAGCAGCCTCGGCCCATGTCGAGGACAAATCGTCGGGCAAGCCCTCGAGCATGGTGAGCCAGGACATGTTCCAGGCCTTCCTCGCGCTCGAGCTGCGTCGCGTCGACCGCTATGGCTTCCCGTTGAGCCTGATGGACGTGGGGGTTGATCCGCTGCCCGAGGACGCCGGCATCTGGAGCAGAGCCCTCGATGACCAGCTTGGCCCTGCACTGACCAGCGCCATCCGGGCCACGCTGCGGGACATCGATGTCTCCACCGCCAAGACCAACCGCGAGCTGCTGGTTCTGATGCCTCACACCGACGGAGAGGGGGCCGCGCTGGTGGGGAGACGGATCTGCCGCACCATCTCTGCCCAGTCCTACCACTTCGGGCGGGCTCGCATCCAGCCCACGGTCTCGGTCGGTGTGGCCTGCGTTCATGGCGAGCGGATAACGCCCACAGACCTGCTGGCGCGGGTCAAGGGCAACCGCGCACGGGCCATGGACGCCGGCGGCAACCGCGTGTTCGTCTCCAGCTAAGGACCCTGTGGCGCCGCTCAGCGCTCGTCGCGAACGGCGAGCACCAGCAGGTTGTCGTGGGCGTAGCCGTGGGCGATGTAGAGCAAGTGCGACTTCCAGCGGAACCCGGCGCGCTCGAGCAGGATGTGCATGCTGGTCCCACCAAAGAAGAACAGATGGTCGGGGTTGGCGAAATCGCAGCACAGGGGCGTCTCGAGCACCAGCAGGCCCCCCACTCTCAGCAGCCGTGCCAGCGAGCGAACCGTGACCAGGGGATCGCTGACATGCTCGACCAGATGCAACATCGTGACCAGGTGGTAGCGCCCCCATCGCTTCCGATCGTCTGCCGCCTGCTGCAGGTCGGCCACTGTCGCGCACCGGTTGTCTCGTCTGAGGGCGGCCACCTGCTGCGGGTTCGGATCGATCCCTTCGACCCTCCAGCCGCGAATGCCGAGCACATCGAGATTGAGTCCGTTGCCGCACCCGACGTCCAGCGCCTGTCTCGGCTGTCCCAGCGCATCCTCGTACGAATCGAGGCCAACTGCGCTGTAGCACCTGTCCCTGTGCGCCCGATAGGTCTCGGCATCCCCCGCGCTTAGCCCAACGTCAGGGCTGCGCCGCAGGTCGCTGTAGAACTGTCGCAGCACACTCTGGGCTGGCCGTGGTGCGCAAAAAACGAGACGACATCGCCCACAGACGTGGAGTCTCCGCTCGCCAATCACCATGTAGTCCAGGTTTCCGCTGCCGCAGACGGGACAGCTCAGATCCCCTCTCCACAGCCGGAGTCCAGCGGCAAGGATCCGTCGCGAAGCCCTGGCGGACCGCATCAGCTCCTGCCAGATCGTCCGTCCGGCCGGTAGAGTGAACCGAGGTTCGTTCCTCGGGTCCCGAGGCGGTGAAGGCGCCGACATCGTCGGCGGAGTATCTGCCCATTCCTGCTGTCGATCCAGCGCGTTGCCGACGGATGGCGGACGAGTTTTCTTGAAAAATGCCCCCCCGCTGCCTATGCTCCCCTCGTGACGGAAAAGCTCAAGAAAATCTGCCAACTAGTGACCTTGGCGCTGGTGGGAGTCCCCACAGTCGCCGTGGCGCGGCCACCCGAGACCATTCCGATCTCTCGCATCAAGCCCGGCATGACCGGCTATGGCCTCACCGTCTTCTCCGGCTTCAAGATCGAGCGGTTCAAGGTAGAGGTGATCGATGTGCTGAGGAACTTCCTGCCAAACCAGGATCTGTTCCTCACACGGGTCGATCACCCGCGCCTGCGTCAGACAGGCGTGGTGGGCGGGATGAGCGGCAGCCCGATCTTCCTCGACGGCAAGCTGGCCGGAGCTCTGGCCTACGGCTGGCGCTTCGCCAAGGAGCCCGTGGCCGGCATCACCCCGATCCGGCCGATGCTCGATCTGCTCAAACGCAAGGCGCGCGGCCCCGAGCAGGCGGGCTTCGCTCTCAAGTTGCCTCGACGCACCAGAGAGCGGCTGGCCTGGCTCTCGAGCCGCCCAACGAGCGCTGACCCACAGCGCTGGTGGCGCCTCCCCTTCCCGCGGCCCAGCCCACCAACGCCGGGGATGATGACGCCGGTGACGGTGCCGCTCAATGCCGCCGGTTTCGCGGGGGAGTCGATGGCGTTGCTGCGCAAGGCGTTCGCCGGCTACGGTTTCGAGCCGGTCCAGGGCGGTGGCACGGGCAAGGCCGAGGGGCCGTCCACCTACCAGCCGGGCGGGGCCATCGGCGTCCAGATGGTCAGCGGCGACATGGCTCTGACCGCCACCGGAACCGTGACGTGGGTCGACTCCAAGCACGTGCTGGGTTTCGGCCACCGCATGTTCAATGCGGGTGAGATCTACATCCAGGCCATCACCGCCCGCATCAACCACACCCTGGCCAGCCTGTCCCGGTCGTTCAAGCTCAGCAGCCCGGCCAGGGTGGTCGGGTCGCTGGTCCAGGACCGACAGGCCGGAATCCTCGTCGATCCCGCGCGCCAGATCAGCACGGTGCCTGTCGCGGTGACCATGCGGTTCCAGGGCCAGACCCGACAGTTCAGGACCCGGGTCGCGCATCATCGGCTGTTGACCCCGACTCTGGCCACCACCGTCTTCTCCAGCGCCCTGTCCGAGGCGCTCGCCGACGTCACCCGCGCCACGATCAAGGTCACCACCCGTTTCAACGTCAAGGGCTACCCGCAGGTCAAGCTCGAGGACTACCTCTACGCCCCGACCGGACCCCGCCTCACGGCGGTGCTCTTCTCCCGCGGCCTGCGTGAGCTGCGCAGCGTGCTGGACAACCCGTTCAAGCCGGCGTACGTCGAGCGGATCGATTTCGACGTCGATGTCCAGTTCAAGGACGACGTGGTCGATATCACCGGGATCCGCATCGCCACCACCAACGTCGGCCCCGGCGATCGGATCAACCTGCAGGTGACGTTCCGCCCCTTCAGCGGTCGCGAGTTCACCAAGGTCTATCCGCTGCAGATCCCGCGCTCTCTCTCGGGCTCTCTGCTGGTGGCCGAGGTCTCGAGCGGGGATCGAGCGAAGCCCGACCTCGCCCCACCCGAGAACCTGGGCCAGCTGCTGCACAACATGCAGGAGGGCTACCCGGCCCGGGCGCTGGTTGTGAGCCTCAAGGTCCCGACCGAGGGAGTGAAGGTCCGCGGTCGGGTGATTCGCGACCTGCCGTCCTCCGTGATCGACGCCCTCAACACCGGAACTCAGGTGCGCTCCGACGAGCTGTTCCAGACCGTGATCCGCCGGGTGCACGGCACCCGCCGCGTGGTCGCCGGGCAGAAGCAGATCCGCATCCGTGTGCGACCCAACGAGGTGAACCAGTGACCCGCTCCCGCCTGTTCCTGACGCTTTCCCTCCTGGTGGTCGGGCTGGCGCCAGCACGCCCGCTCAACGCCGTGTCCACCGCCGCCTTCAAGGTCTCCACCTTTGACGAGCTCAACAAGGGCGAGCCCAAGGGCACCTTCATCTCGTCCGAGGGGCAGGTCGTTCCCGGACGTTCTGCGACCCGGATCAAGTCGATCTCCGCCATGGTGTTCTCCTCCGCCCGCGGGGCGGACGGCACGGTCTACTTCGGCACCGGAGACGAGGGCAAGCTGCTGGCGGTCAAGGGCGGCCAGATCAAGGAGATCGCGGACCTCAAGGCGGTGCTGGTCACGAGCCTCGCTCCGGGGCCAGGAGGGAGCCTGCTCGCCGCAACGATGCCCGACGCCAGGGTGCTTCGAATCGAACCTGGCACCGGCCGCTGGAAGCAGCTGGCGAAGCTGCCCGCCAGCCACGTCTGGGCCCTGTTGTACGACGCCAAGGCGCGTCGTGTGTTCGCCGCCACCGGTTCCCCTGGCAAGATCTTCACCATTCCGGAGGCGGGCGGCGCCCCGAAGGAGTACTACGATCCGGGGGAGAAGCACCTGCTCTGCCTGGCCCGCACGCCCCGCGGTTCCCTGGTCACGGGCAGCTCCGACAAGGCGGTGCTCTACGAGATCACCGCCAAGGGGCGGGGGCGGGCGGTGCACGACTTCGACGCGACGGAGCTGCGCGATGTGGTCGTCACCGCCGATGGATACATCTACGTCGCGGCGAACAAGTTCGCGCGCAGGACCAGCGGGCTGCCGCGCTTCGATCGGTCCAAGGACGGTGAGGAGGGCACTGCGGTCAAGTCTTCAACGAAGAAGCCAGGCAAGCCGCCCAAGGTCCGCGACCAGGAGCTGCGCCCTGGAGCCAAGAGCGGCAAGGGCGCGGTCTATCGCGTCGACATGTCCGGCAACGCCGAGCAGATGCTGGACCTGGACAAGGGCTACTTCACCGACCTGCAGCTCGACCCGTCGGGGGTGCTCTGGGCCGGAGACGGCACCAAGGGCAAGGTCTACCTCATCCGCCGGGACCGCACGGTGTTGACCGCCTTTGACCTGGCCGAGAGACAGGCGCTGGCCCTCGCCGTCGACGGCAAGGAGCAGTACGTGGGCACCGGCGACGCTGGTGCGATCTACCGCATAGCCCCGGGCCCCGGCCGCAAGGCGCTCTACCTCAGCGATGTCTTCGACGCGAAGTTCCCCGCCCGCTGGGGCAACCTCAGCCTGCAGGCCCTGGGCAACCTGCGCGTCGAGAGCCGCAGCGGCAACACGGTGAAACCGGACCGAACCTGGAGCGGGTGGAAGGCCTCCGGCGCCATCGTCGGTGCGACGACCCGGATCCAGAGCCCGGCCGGACGTTACCTGCAGCTGCAGTTCACCGTCCCGGCCGGGGGGGTGCTGCGCAGCTTCGCCGCTTTCTACCGTCCGACGAACCAGCGCACGCGTGTTACCGAGATCGAGATCGAAGAGGACAAGAAGGACAAGAAGAAGCCGCGCACACAGCAGATCAAGCTCAAGTGGAAGGTGGACAACCCCGACAACGACACGCTGGTCTATCGTGTGTTCGCCCGGGAGGAGATGGGGCTGTCCTGGCGCAAGATCAGCGGCGTGGAGCCGCTGGAGAAGGCGGAGTTCGAGTGGGACACCGAACCGGTGCCCGACGGCTACTACCGCATCAAGGTAGCGGCATCGGACGAGCAGTCCAACGGACCGGAGTCCGCGCTGAAGGGCTCCCGCGTCTCCGCCCGCCTGCTGGTGGACAACCGCAAGCCTGATGTCCTGGGTCTGGTGGT
>Ga0180009_10001560_pt1 | contig 27920 bp, 25 predicted proteins | sample OS_PC_MetaG_FD_123537 | JGI IMG/M metagenome (GOLD analysis project Ga0180009, IMG submission 123537) | Groundwater microbial communities from the Aspo Hard Rock Laboratory (HRL) deep subsurface site, Sweden - OS_PC_MetaG | ecosystem: Environmental > Aquatic > Deep subsurface > Groundwater... | reverse complement strand
CTGAAGGCGCGCATCCTGCTGGGTATCGACGAGTTCAACGCCTCCCCGGTGGTGTTCCGCTGGAACAAGTTCGATCTGGGGTTGCTTTGATGTGTAACTCTTGTTCAGGAACGGACTACTAGTGCTGGTCTTGATCTTCACACTCCTGGTCCAGCGACTCGAGTCGCGCATGGACAAGGCCAACAGCGGGAGGCAACGTGATACGCGTGCGCGGATTGCATAAGCACTTTGGTGCGCTCCACGTGCTGAAGGGCATCGACCTAGACGTCGAGCAGAGCGAGGTGGTCGTACTGATCGGGCCGAGTGGTTCGGGCAAGAGCACGTTGCTCCGCTGTCTCAACTTCCTCGAGATCGCCCAGGAGGGGACGATAGAACTCCTCGGCAAAAGCGTCGTTCCTGGCAAGGACGACCTGGACAACGTGCGTGAGCACGTAGGTATGGTCTTCCAGCACTTCAACCTCTTCCCGCACATGACCGCCCTCGAGAACATCACCATGGCGCCCATCAATGTGAAGAAGCTATCGAAGGACGAGGCAGGTGCCGCAGCCCGCGATCTACTCCAGCGTGTGGGCCTCGCCGACAAGGAAGGCTCCTACCCCTCGCAGCTCTCCGGTGGCCAACAGCAGCGGGTGGCGATCGCCCGTGCTCTGGCCATGAGTCCCGACGTCATGCTGTTCGATGAAGTGACCTCCGCACTCGACCCTGAGCTGGTAGGTGAGGTGCTCCAGGTGATGAAGGACCTCGCGAAGAGCGGCATGACAATGGTCGTGGTGACCCACGAGATGGGCTTCGCGCGCGAGGTGGCCGACCGCGCCATCATGATGGACGACGGACAGATCATCGAGGACACCACGCCCGAACTCCTCTTCACCGCGCCTACTCACGAGCGGACCCAGCGGTTCCTCAGCCAGGTGCTATGAGACCCGCTCTCGACGCATCACGGCTCGCCGCCCTGCGCGCGCCGCAACAGCCGATAGCGCAGGAGAGCGGAGCCCAGGTGGAACTCAAGGCGGTCCAGCGGATCGCGCAGACGCCGACCCGTCAGTTCCTCGATGCGCCGGAGCCGGTAGCGCAACGTGTGACGGTGCACGAACAGGGCGGCGGCAGTGGCCTGCAGGTTGCCGTCGTTCTCCAGGTAGACCTCCAGCGTCTCAAGCATGCGGCGGGCGCGCACGGTGTCATCGGCCAGGGGTCCCAAGGCAGAGGCGGCGGCCGCGTCCAGATCCACCCTCCGGCGCTCCATGTCGGCCACAAGGCGGAAGACGCCAAGGTCGTGGTGCTCCAGCACAACCGGGGCTCCAGGCAAGAGCGGCCCGAGGCGGGCGGCGTCATGGGCTTGAACCGCGCTCCGCGCGAACGCCGGGATGTCGTCTGCCGGCTCGCCCAAGCCCGCCGCCAACGGGCCTTCCCCCGGTCGCGGCGCACCCCAACGCTCCAGCACCTCGCGGGCCAGTCGGGCCGGCTCGGCTGGGTCGTCGGCACCGATCAGAGCCAACACGTCGCCCTCGCGTTCCCGCACCAAGACGCTCCTATCGTCGCCCACGAGGACATCCTCGACGACACGAAAGAGGCGTCCGGCCGCCGCACGGCGGGCCGCAAAGGCCTCCCGGCTGACGATATCTACCGCCCCACCCGCACCGCGGGCCCCGAGGCCGGCCAAGCGCATCCCGAAGACCACCGCAACGTGAGGCCTCGTGAGATCGCACCCGAAACGTCGGGCCTGCTCGGCGACGGAGACCGGGTCGCGGGCGCTCGTGCCGGCAAGGACCCGATCGAGGAAGTCGCCACGAAGACGCCGGGCTTCGTCCGCCACCGCCTCCCGGCGCATGAGGATGAGCGCCCCCACCGTGGAAGCATGGCCCAGGGCCACCCGGTCCAGTTCCTGAAGACTGCCCTTCCGTTTCACCAGGATAAGGACACCGAAGCGGCGGTCACTCGCCCGCACGGGGACGGAAAGGCCCGAATAGGCACTGCCCGTCTCCGCGTCGACCACGGTGGCTTCCAGAGGCGAATCCAGGATGTCACCTCCAAGCTTAGCGCGCAGCCGTGCGAGCACCGCGGAGCCGCGCTCGCCGAACGACTCGCCGGCCTCGGCAAGCCGTTCCCCTCGCTTGTCGTTCGCCGTCACCCAACCGCCCGTCCGGTGGGCGACCACTGCGGTTATGTCGTCCAGGCTTCGATCGCCCAGAGCGAGTTCGGTGAGCTCCCGGTGGACGCTCTCGGAGGCGTGCATGAGCTCGTACTGACGGTTGACTATTCGCTCGAGCAGGACGCGGGTGATGTCGGAGAAGCTGATGTTCGGCGGGAGTTGGATGAGGGGCAGGCCGTGCTCGTCGGCCTGCTCGATCATCTCGGAGGGCACCTCCTTGATGTAGAAGCCGGTGAGCACGGCCACGCCTGCCAGATTCCGCTCCGCCAACTCGGAGATGTAGGTGCGCCGCCGTTCGAGGTCGTTCTCCAGTTCGTAGGCGGTGGTGACCAGGAGCTCACCTTCCTGGAGCAGTCTCACGTCCTCCAGCACCTCGACAATGGTCACCCAACGTATGACCCGATCGAGCCCGCGCCGGCCTCCGACGAGGCGCCCTCGCGCGAGGGGCTCGAGTTCCATCGCTTCGCGCACTGTGATAGCCATGATGCTGGGTTCCTCCCGGTTTGGACAAGTTGCACCATCGGACCCTCTTCACCACGGTGCGGAGGGCCACCGGTTACTACGGATTGTACAACAGACCATGTTCCAAGACCCCACGCCCAACGACACAGTCTGGGCCGTCGCCCGCGCCGGCCCCGGCGCGCACACGAGGAGACGACCGTCACATGCCCCTGATCCAACCATTGCTCGACGGCGTCTACCCTACTGTGGCCTATGGGGACGGTGTCTTCCTGACCGACAGCGAGGGCCGGCGCTATCTCGACGGCTGCTCGGGAGCCGTCACCGCCGGGCTCGGTCATGCACTCCAGGAGATCGTTGACGTCATGGCAGAGCAGGCGCGGCGTGTGGCCTTCAGCTACCGCCTGCAGTTCCGCAACCAACCGGCCGACGACTTGGCCGCCCTCCTCGAGGAACTCGCCCCCGGGGACATCCGCTGGACCTTCTTTGTGAACAGCGGCTCCGAGGCAACCGAGACCGCCCAGAAGATGGCCATACAGTATTGGCGGGAAGCGGGCCGTCCCGAGAAGACCGTCGTTCTCTCGCGCCGCTTGAGCTACCACGGGATCACGCTCGGCGCCCTTTCCATGTCCGGGCACCGCGCGCGCCGGAGCCTCTTCGAACCACTGCTCACGCCCAACGCGGTGGTGGTGCCCCCGTACTGCTACCGTTGCCCGCTCGGGAAGACGTATCCGGAGTGCAACGTAGCATGCGCCGACGACCTCCAGCAGAACATCGATCGGCTGGGAGCCGAACAGGTGGCCGCGTTCGCGATGGAACCCGTCATCGGTGCGGCGGGCGGCGCCATCGTGCCGCCTCAGGGCTACTTCCAGCGCATCCGCGAGATCTGCGACCGCAACGAGGTCCTGCTCATCGCGGACGAGGTCATGACGGCGATGGGGCGGACCGGAGCGATGTTCGCCATGGAGCATTGGGGCGTCGAACCAGACTTGATCGCCCTGGGCAAGGGACTGAGCGCAGGATACACGCCTCTGGCCGCCACCTTGGCGAGCGACCACCTGGTGCAGACGATCCGCGCCGGTTCGGGCGCGATCATGAGCGGCCACACCTACTCGGCGAACCCGCTCTCCTGCGCCGTCGGCCTTGCGGTGGTGCGCTACGTGCAGAAGCACGACCTGGCGCGGAGGGCGGCAACCCTTGGCCCGACTCTCGGTGAGCGTCTGGAAGGACTTAGGGCCCGCCACCCCATAGTGGGCGACGTACGCGGCCTCGGATTGCTGTGGGGGCTCGAGCTCGTGGCTGATCCGGTAACCCGCACACCCTTCCCGACCAACGCCCGGGTCACGGCTCGGCTGGTAGCCGCGGCGCAGGAGCAGGGGCTCCTGATCTACCCGGCGCTCGCCGGAGCGGGCGAGGGGACCGGCGACGCAGTGATCGTTGCGCCGCCGCTGACGATCGACGAGGCGGAACTCGGCCTGCTCGGCGACCTTCTGGACCGGTCACTGACAGCTCTGGAGGACACGCTGTGATGAACGTCCATCCGCCCTTGCCGCCGCGCGAGAACAAGGTGGTTTCGCTCGCTCGCGCCCTCGAGTTCTTCCACGACGGGATGACCCTGATGTACGGCGGATTCGGCGGCATCGGCACTCCGCCCACCCTCACCAAAGGCATCCTCGAGAAGGGCGTCACGAACCTCTCGCTGATCGGCAACGACGCCGGCTTCCCCGAGGTGGGACCCGGACCCCTTTTCGTGAATCGCCGAGTGCGGCGACTGCTGGCCTCACACATCGGCTCGAACCCGATTGCCGGCGACCAGATGAGCCGCGGCGAACTCGAGGTGGAGTTCTCTCCCCAGGGCACATTGGCTGAGCGTATCCGCGCGGGAGGCGTGGGGCTCGGAGGCGTGCTCGTCGACGTGGGCCTTGGCACGGTGGCGGAGACGGGCAAGGCCACGCTGGAGCTGGAGGGCCGCACCTACCTGGTGGAGCCCGCCCTCACGGCCGAGATCGCCATCGTCTACGCGGCCAAGGCCGACCCCCTGGGCAACCTGGTGTTCGACAAGACCGCCCGCAACTTCAACCCCTTCGTCGCCATGGCCGGCGACATCACCATCGCCGAAGCCGACGAGATCGTACCGGTAGGCGCGCTCGACCCCGAGTGCATCGTCACCCCGGGCATCTTCGTCGACATGGTGGTGCAGAGCGAGGGCATCCACTGGACCTGGATCTGGGAGCAGCGGAAGGAGCAGGCATGAGCACGCCCGCACCGCCGTCTGCGGCCGCTGGCAGCCACCGGGACGCCGCCAACCCCGGCGCGTCCGCCAACCCCGGCGCGTCCGGCCCGTTAGGCACCCCCGCCGACATCCGCCGCCGCATCGCCGCGCGCGCGGCTCGGGAGATACTGCCGGGCACGGTGGTCAATCTGGGCATCGGCGTTCCGACCCTGGTAGCCGACTTCGTGCCGCACGACATCGGAGTGATCTTCCAGGCCGAGAACGGCATGCTCGGCTATGGGGCAGCTCCGCCTCCGGGCCACGAGGACGGGCACCTCACCAACGCGGGGGGGCTACCGGTGAGCGAGACGCCCGGCGCCTCCTACTTCGACAGCACGGTGGCATTCGGCATGATCCGTCGCGGACGGCTTGATATGACCATCCTCGGCGCCCTGCAGGTGAGCGCCAGAGGCGACCTGGCGAACTGGCTCGTGCCCGGCCGCCGCGTGCCCGGCATGGGCGGCGCCATGGAGCTGGCCCAGAAGGCACGCAGAGTGGTGGCGATCACCACACACACCAGCAAGGACGGCGAGCCTAAGATCGTGTCCGAGTGCACCTTGCCCCTGACGGCCGAGCGCTGCGTGCACCTCATCGTGACCGAACTGGCCGTGATCGAGGTGACTCCCGATGGACTGGTACTGAGGGAGGTAGCGGCGGGTCACTCGGTGGACGAGGTGGCGGCGTTCACCGGCGCACCGCTCTTGGTGCCGACGCCACCCGGGGTGTTCTGAGGCGCACGGCGACCCACGCGGCCTTCGGCCGACCGGCCCGACAACGCCCGGGCGAACCCGAAGACCGAACGACCAGAAGGTAGGGCGATGGAGCAAGTGATGCAGAAGGCAGTGATCGTGGCCGCCCGCCGGACCCCCGTAGGGGCCTTCGGCAAGTCACTCCGCGACCTCCCCGCGGCCGAACTCGGTCGTATCGTACTCGAAGCCCTGATGGCGGACAGTGGAGTCGATGCCTCACTGGTGGAGGAGGTGGTCTTCGGCCACGGCTACGTGCACGGCGGCGGCCTGAACTCGGCCCGCATCAGCTCTCAGCGGGCCGGCTTCCCCCTCGACACCCCCGCCTACGTGGTGATCAAGGCCTGTGGCTCCTCACTGAAGGCCGTGACTCTGGCAGCTCAGACCATCATGACCGGGCAAGCCGACGTCGTGGTAGCCGGTGGCGTGGAGAACATGACGCGCACCCCCCATCTCCTTCGCGACCACCGGTGGGGGACACGGCTGGGCGACACGATCGTCGAGGACGCCATCTTGGCCGACGGCCTCACGTGCTCCCTGGCCGGCGTGCACATGGGAGTAACCGCCGAGAACCTGGCCCGCCGCTACGACATCACCCGCGAGGAGCAGGACCTGTTTGCCATCGAAAGCCACCGGCGGGCTCATGCCGCTCAACAAGCCGGTCGCTTCGCCGACGAGCTCGTTCCTGTCACCGTGCGCGACCGCCGTGAGACCCGGCTCTTCGTGGCCGACGAGAGCGTGCGCCCGGATGCCACCCTCGAGAGTCTGGCCAAACTGCCGGCCGTCTTCGTGGAGGGTGGCACCGTCACCCCCGGCAACTCCTGTCCCATGAACGATGGAGCCTCGGCCGTGCTGATGATGTCGGAGAGGAAGGCCGCCGAACTGGGCCTTGAACCCCTGGGCGCCGTGCGCGCCTTCGCCGCCGCCGGCGTGGACCCCACCGTCATGGGCATAGGACCTGTCCCTGCCACGCTGAAGGCCTTGGCCCGCGCCGGTCTCACCCTCGACGACATCGACCTGATCGAACTCAACGAAGCCTTCGCTGCGCAGAGTCTGGCGGTCATCCGCGAACTCGGGCTCGACCCCGCCCGCGTGAACGTCAACGGCGGCGCCATCGCCTTGGGCCACCCCGTGGGCGCGACCGGCGCAAAACTCACCGGAACTCTGCTCCACGAGATGAAGCGCCGCGGCGCGCGCTACGGACTTGTCACCCTGTGCATGGCCGGTGGACAAGGCATCGCGGCCATCTTCGAAGGCCTCGGCGGACAGGACCGTTCGAACGGAGGCGCCCGATGAACCCTGCGGACCACACCACCCCGCCACCCCCTGACCCCGCCGCCTCGCCCCCGGACCACACCACCCCGCCCTCCGACGAGTGGACGACGCCCCTCGATCTCCGCGACCCCGTGAACCGTTGGCTCGACGAGCGGCGCGACGACGCGATCGACCTGCTCCGCCGCCTCGTCCGGGCTCGAAGCACCCAAGGCCACGAGAGGGCCGCCCAGCAGATCGTGGCCGAGCACCTGCGCATCCTCGGGCTCGAGGTAGACGTCTGGGATCCCGACGGGCCCACCTTGTCCAACGATCCCTACTTCTGCTCACCGCGCACCGACTTCGGCGGCAGCCCGAACGTGGTGGGTGTGTGGAAGGGATCTGGCGGCGGACGCTCGATGATCCTGAACGGCCACATCGACGTGGTCCCGGTGGGAGACCCGAGCCAGTGGACCCGCGATCCCTGGGCCGCCGACGTGGACGAGGGCCGGCTCTACGGTCGTGGGGCGAGCGACATGAAGGGCGGCAGCGTCTCCCTCCTGTTGGGCGTGGCGGCGCTGAGATCTCTTGGGGTGCGGTTGAAAGGCGACGTGATCGTGCAGAGTGTGGTCGACGAGGAGTCCGGAGGCGCGGGCACCTTGGCCGCCATACGCCGCGGCTACCGGGCCGACGCGGCCCTCGTGCCCGAGCCAACGGGCATGCGCATCTTCCCCAAGCAACAGGGATCCCTGTGGTTCCGTCTCACGGTAGCGGGCCGCGGCGCCCACGGCGGAACCCGCTACGAGGGAGTGAGCGCCATCGAGAAGACCCTGCCCGTGCTCGCCGCTCTCGCCCACCTGGAGACCGAGCGCAACGCCCGCATCGACGACCCCCTCTACGCCGGCTCACCCATCCCCGTCCCCGTGAACGTGGGCTCGATCAAGGGCGGAGACTGGCCCTCGATGGTGCCTGACCGCGTCACCCTGGAGGGGCGGCTTGGCGTCATCCCCGGTGAACCAGTGGAAGCGGCGCAGGCGGAGATGGCAGCGGCTCTCGGAGCCATCGCCGACGACGACTGCTGGTTCGCCGAACACCCCGTGACGCTGGAGTGGTTCGGGGCTCGTTGGCTTCCCGGTGATGTCGACGAGGGATCGGACCTAGTACGCTCGCTCTCCGCCCGCTACCGGGACGTCCTCGGTGAGGACCCGGTGATCGCGGCCTCCCCCTGGGGCACCGACGCTGGTCTCCTGGCCGCCGTCGGAGATACGCCCGGTGTGGTGTTCGGCCCCGGCACGACCGCTGTCGCCCACTACGCCGACGAGTACGTGGAGATAGACCGCGTCCTCGAGGTGGCCGCGATAGTCGCCCTGACGCTCGTTGACTGGTGTGGGGTCGCCCGGTAGGAGCGGGCGAGGACCAGACCGAGCGACGCTCACGCCTGCCCCCATACGGATCGCCGCGGCAGCACCAGTGAACGTGGTCCGGCGGGTGAGGCGTTTCTTGAGCAAGAGCTCGTTTCGGAATGCTCGCGGCCGCCGGCTGCGAGGGCGAGCTGCTCGGACTTCTGTCTCTGTGCGGAGGTTCGCGTAGGGGTCCGGCGCCGCTGCGCCACGCCGGTACGGCGCAGTGTTGGCGTGATCCGCCCACCGCACACGAGACACTCTCGATTCCCTGGGTAGTCGGCCCATTCTGTCGGCTATACTCGGAGTTGCGGGACCTGGTGTCCACACGATCGAGATTCCTCGGCCGTGCCTGCCATCCGGCGGCGGTGGCCGCTCTCACCGGTGGCATCGCAGCCGCGACGCGGAGGGGTGGCAGAGCCTGGTTTAATGCACCGGTCTTGAAAACCGGCAGGGCGTCAAATCCCTCGCGGGTTCGAATCCCGCCCCCTCCGCCTGTGTGCAGGAGCTCCTCCAGGGTCACCCGCCAAACGTGAACCCCGACCACCTTTCAGTCGGCAATGCCGCGGCCAACCCGGCTGTGACAGCCCGCCTCACCGCATCGCGGGTGGCATCAAAGTATGTGCTGCGTTCGCCTGTTGCCTCGTCGCAGTAGAGGCCCCGCCTCACTTCGATCATCACCGAGGAGACACGATCATCCTTGCCGAGGAACTGGAGTGGTACAAACGTTCCCGCGAATGGGCGATCGATCTGCACGCGAAGACCCTCCTTCCCAAACGCGTTGACGAGCACTTCGGTGAGCGCCGGCGGCGTGTGGAAGAGATCCGTCCCTATGCAGATGTCGGGTTGGTGGGTGTCCTGGTCGGGCTCGCTCGGAAGGGGGATCGAGGCGAAGGAGTGGCAGTCCAAGAGAAGAGCCATGCCGAAGTGCTCGACCGTCGATGAGACCAGCGTGGTCAGCCCTTCGTGATAGGGCTCGTAGAGTTCGCGGATCCGCCGCTCTCGCTCCTCGTCGCTGATGGTGGCCAAGCGGGCACCATCCGTGGTGCGCGTGTAGACGACGCCCTGACCGAAGGTAGCCATCGGCTCGTCCGTATCGTCGACGAATCGCTCGGGGTCGAAGACCACGCGTGACAACGTGTTGATGAACATACAGCCGCCTGTGTCCAACACCCAAGAAAAGAGGCGGTCGGTGTGCCAGTCGGTGAGCCGCACCAACTCTCGCTGGAGGTCCGAGTCACTGAGGACGATACTCTCCCGTCGCACGCGCGGGGGCACGACCGTCGACGCATGTGGCACGTGTGCGATGAGAGGCGCGCGACTGCCCCTCGGCATGACAAGTCTGAACGGCGCGAACGGCATGACATCACCTCGGATGTGGAGCGCGGACTCCAGTCTACTCTCCAACCAAGGTCGGATTGACCTACCCGCGTCCCGGGCCTAGAATAGCCATATTAGGGGGTTGAGATAGCCATCTAGGAGCGGAAGTGGCCAGGAGGTACTCGATAGCCGAAGCGCGCGACAGCCTGTCGAAGGTGGTGCATGCAGCCGAGTCCGAGGGGCCCGTCACGCTCACCCGGCGCGGGCGCCCGGTCGCTGTCGTGGTGGCAGAGGAGGAGTATCAACGGCTACGGGCAGCCCGACCAGGGTTCTGGGACGCCGTCTCCGCCTTCCGGCGATCGGTAGACGTCTCCGACCTCTACGTCGAAGAAGCCTACCGCGACGTGCGCGACCGCAGTCCTGGACGCAGCATCCCGGCGTGACCGCGTGCCCTATCTGCTCGACACGAGCATCATCTCTTGAAGCCGTGGCGGTTCAGCCGCACCCGCGTGTCATGCGAAAGCTAGCTCGCCACCAGGAGGATTCGGTCACGGCGGCTCCGGTCTGGCACGAGCTACTGTACGGATGCCTGCGGCTCCCGGAGTCTTCGCGGCGCGATCGACTCCTGCGCTACTTGGAGGAAGTCGTGGCCGCCAGCTTGGACATCCTGCCCTACGATGCGCTGGTGGCCGCGCGGCACGCGGCCGAGCGCGCCCGACTCGAAGGTCTTGGTTTGACGGCCCCGTTCGTCGATGGCCAGATCGCGGCCACGGCTCACGTGCATGGCCTCGTGCTGGTCACCCGCAATGCGCGCGACTTCGACTCCTTCGAGGGGCTACAGGTGGAGAACTGGTTCGACGCCTGACCGGCCGCACCGGCGCCGCTGCCTGACTGCACAGCCAGCGACCGCGCCGGGCGTGGGCGCCCGGGCCGGCCTGGCGCCGCCGCACGCGCGGCGTCGGAGTCAACTCGGCGGAGCGAGCACCTGTGCGAGACCGACGAGTATCCCCGCGGTGGCTCCCCAGATACGGCGTCCCGGGTAGGGTAGGACGTAGTAGGAGCGTGTCTCGCCACGCCAGACGATGCTCTCGCGATGGTGGTTCGCCGTATCGAGCACGAAGCTCAGCGGCACCTGAAAGACGTCAGCCACCTCGCGCGAGTCGAGGGCGAACTCTACGGGCGGCTCGATCCACCCCACGAACGGGAACACGCGGAAGCCCGTGATGGTCTCGTATGCGGGGAGGCGTCCCAAGAGATCCACCCTCTCTGGCGCCAGGCCGATCTCCTCGAACGCCTCGCGCAAGGCAGCCGACTCCGGCCCGTCATCGCTCGCTTCGATGCGGCCTCCCGGCAGGCTGATCTCGGCGGCGTGGTCCTTCAGGTGGGCGGCCCGCTGAGTCAGGATGACGTGCGGCCCCCCGGGATGCGCGAGCAACCCCACGAGCACGGCCGCCGGGATCCCCCGCGCAGGGGGCGACCCACAGCCCTCGGTCGACCCACACGCTTCCTGCAGCCGAGCACGCAGCTCTTCGCGATCTACGGGCTGACTTCCCGACCCGGGTGGAACTCCATCTTCTCTCATCATCGGCTAGAGGATAGCAGGCACCGTCGCTGCGAACGGCTCACACGCCGCTCCCTGCGCAATACGCCTGGGATCTGGGGTACTCAAGCGCGATCCCTCCTGAACAATGGTGCTCAACTCACCACCAGGCTGGCGCGCACGTCCTTCATCAGCATCATGAGGTGGAGCGGGTTGGTGGACGAAGACTCGAAGCCGTAGCGCAAGTAGAATGACTGAACGTCCTCGTTCTTCGCATGGACCAAGACGGCCCGCGCTCCAATGGCATCCGCAGCCGTCGTCGCGCGACGCAGGGCATCGACAAGCATGGCCTCGTCCAGCCTGCCGCCACTCTCGGACTCGTCCACGGCGAGCCTGGCCAGCAGAACGACCGGAATCGGTTGCCGGCCTTGGCCCTTGGCCGCACGGGGAGTGGCATCCCCTGGCTCGACTGCGCCGGCTGCCAGCGTGAAGAACGCCACCACCCGCCGACCTCTCACCGCAACGTAGGTGCGCGACTTCTCAGCCCGCTGGTCGGCCAATGCCCTCTGGCTCAAGTAGTGGTCGAGGGCGGGCACCCCACACCGAAAAGCCCCCACGTCATGAGAGGCCTCTAGCAGTTCCGGTTCCGCAAGGGGGAGCAAGCCACCCGGAAGTCCCTCACTCTCCACGGAACGGACTGGGCCTCTGAGCCGCCTCCGCTAGCCCTGGGGCGATGCGAGCCGGGCGATCGAGCAGCTCAACGAACGCTTCCCACCGCTCCGGTGGAACCGTGAAGCGCGTCTGGTCGGCGATCACCTCTTCGGCCGACCGGAGTGCGGCTTCAAGCACGAACCGACTCGTGCTCATGCGAGCGATCCGCGCAGCCTGTTCAAGCAGCTCCTTGTCTCCGTGGCCGGCTCGGATATTGAGACGTTCCGACCGGACGGTCGACCCCTGCCCGACAGTCATGAGTGAAGCCTCCATGAAAGACACCCCATCTTGTACGTACATTGTACTCACGTGAGAGCGGACTGTCCACTGCCACGAGCCTGTTCTTCGAACCGTGGGAGAAAGTCCCTTCCCGTGCATTCGTTTGTACGTCCAAGACTAGCGGACGGATGATGGGTCGACTCTCGAACCTTGGTACGAGATAGGTTCGCCCTGCGGGCGCAGCCCACGGTCGATTGGTCGTCAACAACGAGTCTTCGGTCCCACTACCCCCCGTCGAACCGATCGAGCTCCCCCCACAGCACCTGATTCCGAGCCCCAGCGCCCAGGGCCCGAGCCACCTCCCGTTTGGCCACCTCCCGTTTGGCCTCCTCCGCCGACCGCCCCTTCAACATGCCGTAGCGCGCCGCCACTGTCGGGGTGCGGCGCCCACGGTGTTCGACGTGCCCAGCGTGACCCCGGCATCAGCCGGGTGCGAGATGCCCACCCGGGGTGGAGTGCCGTACTCCAGGTGGGCCGCCTGCGGCCAGCCCTGCTCGTCGGACTGCCCTCCGCGGGCCGTAAGGATCCCAAGCCGAGCGAGGTCTCGACTGCGCAACCCCGGCCGGCCGTGGACAATGCGCCGCCAGTGAGCGGGCACCGCCGAAACACCCCACCGGGCGCCGAGTAGGGCGCCGGCGATGGCGGCCACGGTGTCTGTGTCGTGGCCGGAGAGCAACGCGGCCACGGTGAAGCCGTTGTTGGGGAACCGCCCAGGATCGGCTCCGTCGGCCTCGTCAAGCCACGCCGCCCACATACTGCGGCGCTCGGTGGGCAGGTGGTCGAGGCCCCGGCGCACTCCCTCGAACGTGCCATCGGCGACAGCGACCGCCACCCCGATCGACCAGAGTACGCACGAGTCGCCGGCCAGGGGATCGGCATGGGTGAGTTCGGCCACCGCGCGAGCCGCGGCGGCGGTTTGATCGAGGTCGCCCAGGGAGGCGAGCCCGACGATGCCGGTGCGCATGAGCGCCCCGTTGCCTGCGGTGCGCCCGGTTTCGCGATGCATCTGTGCAGCGGCCGCCGTCATCCGGGCGCGCGGTGTGCCCACGGCGGAGCGGGCTGCGCGCAACACGTGCCTCGTCTGGATGCCCACGTCGCTTGCCCCCGTGGAGCCCCACTCGAGGAACCGTTCCGCGATGTGGTCGATGCTATCCGACGCGGTGAGGTCCGCGCCTGTCGCGGCCACCTCGGCGATGCAGACGGCCATCTGCGTGTCGTCGCTGTATTCACCGGGCGCGTAGGGCCCCAGACCCCCGCCGATCATCTCGGGCTCACCCTCAGGCGGCTGAGCGAACTCATACGGCACGCCCAGCGCATCACCGCGGAGGAGCGCACATCCAACGCCGACTGGGTGGCACGCGGCTCAGCGAGACGAGAGCGAGATCATGGCGACATAGGAGACACCGTCGTCCAACACTACTCTGATCCGCCACAACCCGGCGGAAAGTGGCCTGGTCTGTGGCTTGGTCTCAAGGTTGAACACGTACTGCTCCTGAGCTTTGTTGTATCGGAACGTGTTGCCCGACTGGGGCACATTCGAGGTGCCCGGCCGTTCGACACCGGGGACTCCGCCCACGACCTTCGCGACGTAGATCCTGGCGACCGCGTCGACCACGGGGCTTCCGAGTGCATCCCTGAGCTGGAACTTGACTGGCACGATCTGGCCAAGCTTGAACGCCTTGATGCCGGCACCTAAGGGCTGCCCGAACCCGCCGAACACCCTGTTCGGCACACCGGTGGCAAACGGCGAGAGGGAGGTGACCGAACCGCTGATCGTGTGGTTGGTCGTATCGACCGAAGTGGTCACATCGATCCATGTGCCCAGGGCCTCGTCATGGTGGTAGAGCCGCAGGGTCTGCGGGTCACCGAGGAAGCCGGGGTCGTACGGCAACGTGATCGTTATGGGTCCCGAGTACACCGCGGTCGAGGACACGTCATAGTAGACGCCGTTCACCTGGAAGCCCGTCTGGGTTGCCGGCGGGTCGGGGCTGCCGGCCACTGTGACACCCCCTCCGGTCAGTACCGTGGAGAACACCAACGTGACCGCGTTCATCGTAACCGGCACGTCGATCCCAGCGGGCACCGTGGCGATCGTGGCCGTGTTGCTTGGACCCGACTCATTGCCGGCGTTGTCCACCGCGGTCACGTAGTACCACTTCTGGATACCCGGCGTGACACCGTTGAGTTGGCGTGAGACGGCACTGGTGCCGCCCAGGAGCACCGAGGAATCGCCGTCGTAGATGCGGTAGCCGGAGATTCCGCTCACGGGATCGCTGGCGGCTCCCCAGGAAAGCGTGACGGCGGTCGCACTATCGGCGGAAACCGAGAGGAGCGTGGGCGCGGACGGCGCGGACATGTCCAGCTTTATCGACCTGACGTGGGTCGTCTCCTGATTCTCCGAGAGATCGACGGAGTAGTAGTAGAGGGGGTGGTTCCCCTCGTAGGCGGCGAAGGGACTGGAGTAGGTCTGCCACCAGCCACTCCACGTGGTCTCCCACTGAAGGTAGGTGGCACCCGCTTCGTTCGAGGTCAAGGTGATGGTGGGGGTCGTCTTGAACCAGCCATTGTCACCGTCGGGGACGGCCGGGCTGGTCGACAGGGACGTGATCGGCGGTGTGACGTCGGCAGGGCCGATGTCGTAGGTGAGAGCGTAGGTGCCGGGGAACGAGGTGCTGGTGAACGCCGCCCGGAGATAGTACGTGCCGCCCGCGCCCGCTGGGACCACGTACTTGAACTTCTCGGGGTATCCGCTGCCGGCCGATGTGGCCACTGGGCCACTCGAGAGGTCGGCGCTGCCCGGCGGGTAGAGATACAGGTCGAAATCGGTGTTCGGCTGCCCGGCCAGACTCGTCATGATCTGCTCGCCCTCGGCCAGACTCACACTGAAGACATCGTTCTCGTCGAACCAGAACTGCAGGGCGTCGTTGATGGGTGAAGGCGGCGCGGGTACGCCGGGTATGTCGTTGTCGGCATCCATCGCGCTGTAGGTGATGACGTAGCTCCCGCGCCCCGACGCGGCGTTGACCCGCAGGTAGTACGTGCCACCCGCACCCGCGGGGGGCAGGTAACTGAGCGCCTTGGGATACGTCGAGCCGGTGGACGAGGCCACAGCACTGCCCGATCCTCCCGCGGCCAGGGAGGCATCGGTGGTCCCGGGTGGATACAGATAGAGGTCGAAATCCGTTCCAGCAGGAGCGGTCATGCTGACCTTGATCCGCTGGCCCGCGCCCACAGCGATGCTGAAGATGTCGTTCCGATCGCCGGCGCTGTCGAGGGACTCACCGTGGGTCGTGGCCGAACTGGGGGGCGGCGCCGGAGCCCACCAGTTCCCATCGATCCGGTTGTTGCCGACAGGTACTTCGTTCGCCAGGTTGATGCCCGTTATCCGGCCGGTGCCAAAGGATGAATCCCAGCCGGGCGTCCCCTTGTCGTCGACCAGCTTCGTTTCGATCACCTGCATCACCTGCTCGGCCGTGTACTCCGGGTTTCGGCTGAGGACGAGAGCGGCCAGACCCGCGACCATGGGCGTGGCCATCGAAGTGCCGCTCAGATAGTCGTAGTCTTGGGCGATCCCGGCGCTGTTGAAGCCGACCGCATAGGTAGGCATCGTGCTGTAGATGTTCTCGCCGGGAGCCGAGACATCGACGCTGGCGTTGTAGTTGGAGAAGGCGGCCTTGGTATCCAGGTTCGTCGTGGCGCCCACGCTGACGACGCGCGCGTAGCTCGCAGGGAAGTTGTGCGCATTGGCTCCGTCGTTCCCCGCAGCCGCGAACAGCGCGGCCCCCTTGCCGTATGCATAGAGGACGGCGTCCTGCTCCAGGCTCGAGGTAGTCCCGCTGCCGAAGCTCATGTTGATGACCTTGGCTCCGTTGTCGGCGGCGTAGTGAAGGGCCTCGATGATGTCGCTGCTTCGGAGGGAGCCATTGGAGCTCCCGGCCTTTATGACCATGATCCGGGCTCCGTAGGAAACACCCGCGATGCCCACGGCGTTGTCGATCTTGGCGCCGACGATGCCGCTCACGTGAGTTCCGTGGCCGCTGTCATCCTGAGGATTGGCGTTGGCGTTGGTAGTGAAGAACCAGTCGTCGTCGGTGTCGACCGTCCATACCGTGCCGTCCCACCAATGCTGCATGCCGCCCCTGTATGGGTCCGACTTGTAGCTGGCCAGGCTGGAGGCATTGCCGTACACCTGATAATGGTTGGTGGCGTTGACGGCGGTGGCCCTGAACAAGATGTAGTAGGTCTTCGCACTCAAGGTGATGGGAGCGCTCAAGGTCACGTTGACAACCCCGGCCGTAGTGCCCACATCGCCCGGGGCTACGGAGGCCGTCGCCAGGTTGGAGCCGGTCAGGGCATCACGCACCACGATCTCGATTGTGGAGGTCGGCGTACCCACCCGGCCCACGAACAGGCCCACCTGGGTGAGCGGCCGGCCGGTGCCCCATATCGACTGGCCTCTCCAGTTGGTGTTCGTATCGCCCATGTTCCACACGGCGTTGATGTGCGTCTGAGAGATGCCGGCCATGTTGTAGCCGTTGACATCGTCCACGTATCCGTTGGCGTCGTCGTCGACGCCGTTGTCTGCTATCTCGCCCGGATTGCGCCACAGGCTGTTCTGGAGATCAGGGTGGTTCTGATCGATGCCGGTGTCGATGACCGCCACGGTGACGGGGTTGGAATCGCCCCTCTCAGAATCGAACCAGGCGACTTCCGCGTCGATGTCGGCGTCCACCCGCCCGATGACACCCTTGATCGTCTGCCCGTTGTTGAACAGCCCCCATTGGTTCACGAAGAAGGGATCGTTCGGCGTGGGTATCACCGTCGCATACCGGATGTAGTTGGGTTCGGCGGATACGACGTCGCTGCTGCTTCTCAGTTTCTTGACGGCCTTGTCCACAGACACGCCGGCTTCGAGTTGCAAGAGGTGCACGTCCTTCTTGCCTTTTGGCCCGAGTGCTTTGAGCGCCCTGCGGACCCCCGCACCTGCCTGCAGCTGCGCCCGCTTGGCCGGACCCACGCCTTCCTTGAACTTGACCAGGACTTGCCCCGGTACGTAGTCGAAGCCGCCGGCGAAGGAGGCTGCAACCGGCTGGTTGTCGGACCCGACAGAGAGGGCATGGTCAGAACCGGCGAGCATGAGAAGACTAAAGACCGCGAGCACGGAAACAACGGCAAGGGCGCGAGTCCTTGCCGTCCGTGCGACCACCCTCCCCCGGTGGTGAGCGTGAGAGCCCGGCGACTTCCTCATCGTCACTCCTCTCGAAGCGATTCCAGAACCGCAACTCAGTATGCTCCTCAAGTGGCAAAAGATGCAAGCACACAGGGAAGGGTTGCACACTTCGTCTTATTAGGGTACCCTAATCCACACTAGACGGTATTGCTAATACCTCGACTGCGCGGGTGGGCTTGACCCGTGAAACCGGCGGAGGCCGGGCGCGCCGACGTCAGTCGCGGGGGAATCGGAGGATATCGTGGCCACGTCGTTTCTGATCACCCTGCGAGAGGGCATCGAAGCCGCTCTGGTCGTGGGCTTGGTGCTGGCGGCCGTGCGGAAGACCGGTGCGCTCGGGATGATGCGGTTCGTGTGGTACGGCGTGGGCGCGGCGGTCGCCATGAGTGCCCTCGTGGGCGGGGGTCTCGCCCTCACTGCGGGTAGCCTCTCTGAGGAGGCGGCTGAGGTCTTCGAGGGAGTAGCGAGTCTGGTTGCGGTGGGTCTGCTGACCTTCATGATCTTCTGGATGCGGTCACAGGCCGTCCACATGAAGCGGGACATCGATGGCCGCGTGCAGGCGGCGGCGGGCATCGGTTCGGGCTGGGCCCTCGGCCTGCTGGCGTTCGCCGCAGTCGGCCGCGAGGGTCTGGAGACGGCGCTGTTCCTGTTCGCCTCGTTCTCGGCGACCGATGCGTTGGCCGCGACGTTGGGAGGCGCCGGTGGCCTGGCCGTGGCGGTACTGCTCGGGTACGGTCTGTATCGTGGCGGTCTTCACCTCGATCTGCGCACGTTCTTCCGGGCTACCGGGGCTCTGCTCATCGTGCTTGCCGCCGGGATGCTGGCGTACGGACTGCACGAGCTGCAGGAAGTGGGTGCCGTGCCGGTCATGGTGGAGCACCTATGGGACATGAACGGGGTGCTCGACGAGAAGGCGGGCGTTGGCGCCTTCCTCAAGGCGCTCGTTGGCTACAACGGGAATCCCTCGCTGGTGGAGGTCGCCGCATACTGGGCGTACCTGATCGGTGTCGGCGCTCTGTTCCTGCGCCCGGAGCACTCGACGACGCAGAAGCGCCTGAACGGTCCGGCCGGCGGCGCCGTCGCGCACGGAGCGTAATCCGGGGAGGATCCAGCCCTCGCCCCCGCCCGCTTGGCACCGCAATGACGCGGCCGCCACACGGGCGGGACGTTGCCCCCAGCGGGCGCCCCCAAACAGGTATCCTGATCGGGACGGGTCGTACGCACCGACCGTCATCGTTCTGCGCCACGTGCCGAGGGGGTAGTCGGATGAAGATGAAGGCGGCGGTCTGCAGGGAGCACGGCAGACCCATCACCATCGAGGACGTGGAACTCGCCCCGCCGAGGGACACCGAGATCCTCGTGCGCACCGCCTTCACCGGCTTCTGCCACACCGACTGGAGCATCGTCTCGGGCGCGCTCGACTTCCCGTTGCCGCTGGTGCTCGGCCACGAGGCGTCGGGCGTGGTAGAGCAGGTGGGGTCGGCGGTCACCCGTTTGAAGAAGGGCGACCGCGTAGTCGCCACCTGGATGATCCCGTGCGGCACGTGTCGCCTGTGCACCAGCGGGCGTGGCCACATCTGCAGCGTCAGCGACTCGCTGCACGGCCTGGGTGGACTCCTCGACGGTACGTCGCGGCTGACGGGAGCCGGCGGCGAGAAGCTCCACCACGAGATCTTCGTGTCCGGGTTCGCTGAATACATGGTGCTGCCCGAGGCCGGCGCGGTGAAGGTGGTCGACGGCTTCCCTCTGGACCAGGCGGCGGTCATCAGTTGCTGCGTACCCACCGGGTTCGGGGCCGTCGAGAACGTGGCCAAGGTGAAACCGGGGAACTCGGTGGCTATCTGGGGCATGGGCGGGGTTGGGCTGAACGTAGTCGCGGCCGCGAAGTTCAGAAGGGCCCATCCCATCGTGGGGGTCGACCTCGAGGGCCGCAAGGAGTCGATCGCCCGCGAGATGGGTGTGACTCACTTCGTCGACAGCACAAAGCAGGATCCGGTGCCCTTCATCAAGGAGTTGACGGACGGCGGCGCGGAGTTCCGCTTCGACGTGTCCGGCGACCCCGGGGCAGTGGTACAGGCCTACTGGGCGCTGGGCATGGGCGGCACGCTGGTCATGGTGGGCATCCCGCCGGTGGGCTCCGTGACCCCCCTACCGCTTACCTACACTCCGCCGCAGAATCGGAACATACTGGGAACCCTCTACGGCAACGTGCGTACGCACCACGACCTTCCCGTCCTCATGCGTATGATCATGAAGGGCGAGTACATCGACCTGAGCAAGCTGGTCAGTGGTCGCTTCAAGCTCGACGACATCAACGACGTCTACGACGCCATGACCCGCCGTGAGATCGAGGGCCGCTGGATCTGCGAGTTCGCCTGAATCAGAAGGTCGCCCCTACCACCCAGGGCGAGAACTCCGCTTCCCCAAGGCCGAGTGCCTCGGACTTGGTGCGCCGGCCGGAGGCGGTCTCAAGTATGAGGTGGAAGATGCGCTCCCCGGCTTGCTCCACTGTCTCGAGGCCGTCGACGATAGTGCCGCAGTCGACGTCCATGTCGCCTTCCATGTGACGGTACAGACGAGAGTTGGTGGCCAGCTTGATCATCGGTGAGGGCACGCATCCCGCCACCGACCCTCGCCCGGTGGTGAAGCACACCAGGTTGGCTCCGCCGGCCACCTGCCCGGTCACCGACACCGTGTCGTACCCCGGCGTGTCCATGAAGACGAGGCCCCGGGCGACGACCGGCTCGGCGTACTCGTACACCGCCCGCAGGGTCGTCGTGCCGCCCTTGGCCGCCGCCCCCAGCGACTTCTCCAAGATGGTCGTGAGGCCCCCGGCCTTGTTGCCGGGTGACGGGTTGTTGTCGAGTTCGGCGCCGTTCCGCGCCGCGTAGTCCTCCCACCAGCGGATGCGGGCGAGGAGCTTCTCGCCCACCTCGCGCGACGCCGCCCGCCGGGTCAACAGGTGCTCGGCCCCGTAGATCTCGGGGGTCTCCGAGAGGATGGCGGTGCCGCCGTGGCGCACCAGCAGGTCGGCGGCGGCGCCGAGCGCGGGGTTGGCACTGATGCCCGAGTACCCGTCGGAGCCGCCGCACTCAAGGCCCACGACGAGGTGCTCCGCGGACACGGTTTCGCGCCGTGCCGCATTCGCCGCGGGGAGGAGCGCTTCGATGCGGGCGATCCCCGCCTTCACCGTCTTCGCCGTGCCGCCCTCCCGTTGGATATCGAGCACGTGCAGCCCGTCGGAGGGTTCGAGCTCGGCGCATTGGAACCAGGCGTCCACCTGGTTGACCTCACATCCCAGGCCGACCACCAGCACAGACGAGAAGTTCGGATGGCGCACGTGGCCGGTGAGGGCACGGCGGAGCATGTCCATGCCCTCGCCCGCGATCGCCATGCCGCAGCCGGTGGCGTGAGTGAGGGCAACGACTCCGTCCACGTTCGGGTAGTCGACGAGTCGGCCGTGGAAGTGATCGGCTATGAGTCGGGCGACTCCGGCGGAACAGTTGACCGAGGCGATGACGCCAAGATAGTTGCGTGTGGCCACGCGGCCGTCGGCGCGCACGATCCCTTGGAAGGTGGCGGCGGGCCGCACGCAGTCCACCGGTCTCGCGTCGGCGCCGAAATCGTGCTCGTGCTCGAACCCGCCGAACGCCAGGTTGTGCACGTGCACGTGGTCGCCGGGTCGGATGTCCGCCGTGGCGAACCCGATGATCTCGCCGTAGCGCCGCACCGGGGCGCCGCAGTCGACGGCGCCGATCGCTACCTTGTGTCCCGCGGGGATGGACGAGGCGGCGCGCGCGCCGCCTTCCGTCAGCAGAGCCCCCTCGGGGATGTCGACCCGAGCGAGGACCACGTCGTCGGCGGGATGGAGGCGGATCGTCTGCGCGGTGGGCTGAGGCATGCGTGCAGTCTATCTGGTGGCGCCGCCTCCAAGCCACCACCCGCCGGGCAGTCGTGGGTCAGCAGCCGACCACCACCAAGCCCATCGCCCGGGCGGCCGATCCAAGCGCCTCATCATGGGTAGCCATGACGAGGGCTTCGCGGGTAACGTCGCGCCAGAGCAAAGCCGTGGACAGGTGGAGAGCGTCAAGCGTGCCCAGAGCGACCGGGAAGGGCTGGCTCGCCCGGCGCATAACGGAGTCCGATACGCCGACCAGCTCCATCGTCTCCAGCGACCGCACCACAGCCTCTCGCCTCGAGACGATCTCACCCTCCGCCACACCGTGGGTCACGCGAAGTCGATCGAGCGTCCGAAGGCTCTCCACCTCCACCAGGGCGCTCGCCACCCCTCGATCGATGGTCATCCACTCGGCCAGCGAGTCGGGTTGGCCGAGGATCACGCGCAGAAGGACGGACGAGTCTACGTACGCGATCACCGCGTACCTCTCTCCTCGAGAAGGAGTTCCACGATGTCGCCCGCCACCGACAATGGAGGCGGCAACGGTACGTCCCGGAGACGGATTGCGCCACTGAGCGGGGGCCTCACCTCGAGGAGTCGCTGGGCGTCATCGATGGGCGATAGCTGCGCGACGGGGAGGTCGCGACTCAGCACGGTGAACCGCCGCCCGAGTCTCACCTCGCGCAGGTACCGGCTGAGGTTGTTCTTGAGCTCGGCTACGGTCACAGTCCGCATCCGGTCATTATAGCTCTGGATAGCTACTTATGGCTAGAACCCCGCGAGGGGACCTCCACTACCTCAAGGCCTTCACTCCGTGCCGCGTGCGCCTGCCGGCGATCGCTGGTGACGAATAGGTCGGGCTTGACGGCGCGGGCCCCCGCAAGCTGCATCGCGTCCAGAGTGCGCAACGGATACTGCTCGAGACAGTCGATAGCGAGATCGATCACCTCGGGGACGACGTGGCAGACGACGGCATCGCTCAAGTCGAGAAGCACGATGGCCTTAAGTCGCTCGTATTGTTCACTCGTCACGTGACCCTCGCGCGCCAATCGCCGGAATGCGGACACGCACTCCGGCAGAGTGAGCGCGGACACGATGAGGCGGTCGGCTTCGGCGAGGACGGCAGCGATCGTGTCGCTCCCGGGCTCGTCTACGTAGCGCTTGACGAGGGCCGAAGTGTCGAGAAACACCCTCATGCCTTCGCATCGTCCTCGGCTCGACCGCTGACCACCACCTCGGACACACTCGCCCCACGCACCTCCAAGCGCTCGACAGGTCGCTTCCAAGCTGGCTCTTCCGCCGGAATGGGCACCACGTCCGCGATCGGTCGACCGTTTCGGTACACGCGAACCACCTCCCCCGCCTCGACGGCGTCGAAGAAACCCTTAGCATGTCGTCTGAACTCGGTGAAGGTTGCTTGCCGCATGACCGCTACCTCTCATGTCTATGTACATAATGATGTACATCATACAGCAGATCGCAGCGGTTTGATCAGCGAGGCAGGGTCACCACGCCGAACGGGCATTCAGAAGCGACGATGTGCACTCTACGTGGCGAGCGCGGAGTCGCCTCTACGCTAAGAGGTGGAGTCTGGGGCCCCCTCAGGTCCGGTGCGCCCCGCCGCGCGAGGCGCCCGACCCCACGACGATCACGATGCAGGCATGGGCCGAAACGGCGGATGTCTCTCGCCCAAGGTCTACCCGCCGCTCCGCGAAGAGCTACCCCTACGGAAGCCAGGTGACGCGCGCCGCTTCCCTGGGCGGCACCCGCCGGTAACGGTAGCGAGGCAGGCCAAGCATAAGAGCCCCGTACACCTGGTGACCGTCAGGCAGGCCCAATAGCTCCCTCACGGGATCGTGGGCGTCGGCCGCTGCCATGAAGTAGCCCGCCCAGCAGGCTCCCAGCCCCATGCCGTGAGCAGCCAGCTCCAGGGTGGAAAGCGCGATCACGCAGTCCGCGGCCGGCCGGAAGCCCCGTGTGGAGGCGTGAGCCACGATGAGATGCGGGGCCCCGCGCAGGATGCGGTCTTCGCCTTCGTCCCACGCCGCGACGAGCTCGGGGTAGACGCCGACTTCGCGGAACCAGTCGGCCACGAGGCCCGCGGCCGTCCGCGTCTTCTCCCGGCTGTCGAGCACGGTCCAGTGCACCGGCTGCATGTTGCGGGCCGTGGGAGCCCACCGAGCCAGATCGATCAGCTTCTCGATAGTCACGTGCGGCACCGGCTCCTCCCGGTATCGACGCACGGAGCGCCGTCCGGTCGCCAGACCCGCCACTGCTTCGGGGGAGAGAGCCGGCCCTGCGTCCATCGGCAGACAATCACCGGGGGCAACACCTTCGAGGGTCAGCGCGGCATGCGGACACACCGCGAGGCAATGGCCGCACGAGATGCAGTTCGGCACGTCCTCCGGGGCGAGTACCGGATATCCGTCGACATCCTCTTGGATGATCCGCGCCGGGCACTCGGCTATGCAGATGCCGTCGCGCGCGCACAGCTCATGGTCGATGACGATATGGCTCATCACGTCTCCCTTGGGGTGAGTCCCGCTGCGGGTCGGCCGAGCAGCGGTCGCCCGGCGGCTTCGTGGGTGGTTCGTCGAAGATGTCGATCCTATCTTGGATGTGGTCGTGAAACGAGCCCAGCGGCCGCCTCGGCCGACCAGGCCGTCGGAGTTGCAGGTGCCGCCTTCACCGCCCCTACTCCTCCGCCCCTACTCCCCCGTCCCGATGACCACGGTCTCGACGATGCCGGCATCCACCGTCGGCGGTGACGACCACGTCCAGTAGCCGACTCCGAGGACCACGCCCAAAGTGAGGAGCACCGTGAGGAGCACGATGGCGAGGGTGCGTGCCCCGCGGCACCGGCGAGCAGCCGGCACCGCCCGGGAATCGGGAGCAATGACGGGCGCGTACGCCGGCCGGTACCCGGGAGTCAACATAGGTGCGGTGGGGTAGCGAGGCGCGACGGGGTACGCGGGTGCGGTGGCGTGGGAGGCCGGTGATCCCGGAGTCGCGGCCGCCGTCTCCAGACGCGCGCCGCACGCGTTGCAGAACTTGTTGGTCTCCGGCGCCTGCCACCCGCATGTCGAACAGTACATCGGCTACTCCCTCATTCTTGACTCCGGGCCCCGCACGCCGCGGCGTCCCATCAGAACTTCGACCGCAACACCGCCCACCACTCCCGCAGCACCCCAAGGAACGAGAGGCGGTAGAAGCCGTCGGTCCACCACTGCTCTGCCGCGAGCTGCGAGCGGTATCCGGCCACGACCCCCACAGCTCCCGCCTGCGCCTCGCCGAGCACCACCATGTCGTCTTCGGCAAGGGTCGCCCCGTCGTCGAAGAGGGCGCGGCCGGAGAGCACCAGCACCTCCGCCCCGCCCTCGGCACGGGCCGCTGCCACGAAGTCGGTGTCGAGGCCGATCACTTTGGCGTCGGGGTGTAGGGTCGTCCAAGTGCCGGGATCGGTCTCGCCGATCACCACCTCGAAGTGCCCGCCGCCCGCCCGCTCGAGCGAACGGAAGCGTGCGCTGCCTCGCCGCACCCGCACCGTGACTGCGTCGGGGGTGAGGTTACCCAGTGCGATGAGGGTGTCCGGGGCCAAGTCGATGGTTCCCCACGCCTGCCCGGCCACCGACAGGCGGATCTTGGCCCGGCTGTCCGGCCCGGTGCCAACGTGCTCCCAGGGCTGCACGTCGTGCGGGAATGCGGTCACATCCACCCGGGTCTCCCCGCCGGCGTCCAGCCCCGAGATGTACACCGAGGCCTCACCGTCGACCACCTGCGCCCTGGTATCGCGCAGCGGCGCCCGGGGGATATCGGTCACGAGCCAGCCCGCCACCCACCCGAACACGGTGTTGGACCCCGTGATGGGGACGCCCGGTAGGGGGATGTCGGAGGAGTGGGTCACTCCGGACATGATGTGGCTGGAGACCCCGTTCAGGTAGGCAGAGGTGCCGGTGACTACGTAGTCGCTGCGCACCCCGTAGATGTTGCCGTATTGCACGTCGGGGCTCAGGTGCCGGCCCACCGCCTCCCCTGCGTTCAGGTGCGCCAGGAAGGCGCTCCCCGAGTAGAGCTGCTGGGAGGCGCGCGGGTGCTTTGCGGTGATCTCGGCCATGATGTTGCCGAGACACTTGTCGATGAAGTTCGCCCCGTGGTTCGGAGTGCCCACCATGATGATCTTGCGCACATTGGTGGGGTGCGGCGGCAACCCGTAGGCGTACTCGCGGGCGATGAGACCGCCCATGCTGTGACCCACCACGTCCGCGCGTGCGGCCTTCAGTCCGAGGGAGGCGTAGCGGGCGACCTCGCGGGCGATGTCGGTGCCGAGGCCCTCCGCCTGATCGTGCACCCCCTGGTCGCCGAGGTAGTACTCGTTGATGACAGCATCGAATCGTTGTCCGGCCAGGAAGGCCTGCAGCTGGGCCCAGGTCGCCCGGCTGCCGCCGAAGCCGTGCACGAGGAGCACGGGGGGCCGCACGACGAGGACATCGACCACCACCGGAGTCTCGCGCCCGGTGGGATCGGTGTAGAGGAAGGTAAGGGGCACGGGGGCGGCCCAGGGCCGGCCGCCGTTCGCGTAGACGGTCTCCGCGGCTCGGGCACTTCCGATGGTCGCACCGCCGGATTCGGGCAGCGGTATCTGCTCGGTGAGCCGGGCGCTGTCCAGGTAGGGGGGCGGCACGTACTCGAGTGCCGCCGTGCCATCTGTGAGCGCGATGGCGCCATCGGCGCCGAGGGCGTCCCCGCGAAGGGTGCCGAGGTCCGGGGCGGCCACCCGCAGGGTGCCGCCGCCGTCGGCGCCGAGTGCGATCTCGATCAGGAGGGCGGTGCGGCCGTCGGCCACCACGCCCGCGTATGGGGTGTCCGAGCCCGGTTCGCGCTCCGGGCGGATGTCGAGGAGGCCCACGGGGATGGTGACCTCTGTGGTCATGCCTTCAGAAGTCACGGCAAAACGGTATTCGCTGAGGGTCTCATCGTCGTGGGTGACGGTGAAGGAGGCCCCGCCGCCGGCATCGGTGGTGCCGCTCAGGTCGAGTCCGTGGCCCATCAGAGAGACACCCTTGCCCTCCACCTCCACCCCGGTGAGAGTGACGCGTACGGTGACGGAGTCCCCGAGACTGGTGAAGGTGGCGGGCGAGGCGGCGGCGCTGAGGCCCTGCTCGATCGGCGGGGGCAGCGTCTCGAGGGTGCCGCCGCCGGAGCCGCCGCCGGAGCCGGACTTGCCGGAGAGGACGTCGTCGACCACGTGGGCGACATCGACAGCGAGGGTGATGTCGTCCACCTCGAAGAGCCTCACGATCACCCAGTACCCATCGCGATCCCACCAGACGCTGGTCCCCGTGTACGCTACGCCTTCCCAGGTGGTTGTACCGGAGCCGCCGTGCCCCACGACATCGTTGACCGCGAACTCTTTGATAGCCACCGGAGATACCGATGACCCGGGGAACATGGTGCCCTCAGGGTCGCGAGCGATCATGGTGATGAGTGAGTGCATGTCCCGCGCCGCTTGCGCGCTCGAGAACCCTGCGATCTCTATCTGGACTCTGTCGCCCCGGTACCTTGACACGATCGTCCACCCTCCGGTGCCATCGGGGCCACCACCGGCAGGGTCGTACACCGAGTCGACGCCCGTGACCCCCGCAGCCCCAAGCGCCGCCTCGAGCCGTGGGGTGAGATCGTCCTGCGCAAGGGCTGGTGACGCGCCCGCGGTCATGAGTCCGGCGATGAATCCGACGAAGGCAAACACGAGTATCGTGACGACAAACACTGGTGCGGTCGAGACGCGATCGGCGCCGCTCGGTGGGCTGCAGAGCCCCAGGCGGATAGCGAGGGCGCGGGGCGAAGCGGTTCTCGGCCGCCGCCTGCGCAGTGATGCCCCGATACTCGGCCTAAGGCCGAGGGGGCCGTCGCGGCGGTATCGGGGCATACGGTATTCCCCTTCCCGGCGGTGCGGAGACCCGCAAGTGCATGCGCGCCACCACGTTGCGTCGGAGGTTTGTACCCTTAAGCATATTGGGCGGCAAGCGGTATGTAAAGGCGAGGCGCGGCAATCGCGCGCGGTTTGAATGGTTGTGCGGGGCGAGTCCCATCTCGCGGATTCCCGCCGGCCACCGTTCCCTTGTCTGGGCCTTCGGACGTTGGTGCCCGGGAGATCACGCGATACACTCGACTCACGACTCCAGGCGACCGCGGACCAGTCTAGGAACGGAGCGCCATTGGCAACAGGCGATCGGCACCAGAGACCGCGGAGATCACCCGCGAACCCAGACGGCCGGAGAGACGACGCCAAATCCCGGGTGCCGGCGCCTATGTCCGCACGCACGGATCCGCGCGCGGCCAACCCACGTCGCATGAACGGGGCACCCCACGTCCCGGACTGGCGCTACTACCTGAACAGGCAGGTGTGGGCGACCGCCATCATCGGCCGAGGGACGTCCCCCGGCCTCGTGGAAGCACTAGCCGAGTCCGCGTGCCGGGTAGAGAGGTTTCCCGCCGAGGGGGTCGACGCGGAAGCGGTGAGCGACCGGACCGGCCCCGCCGACCTAGGAGCTTGTCGGGCAATCACCATCTGGGATCCCTCTATCCAAGGTCCTCACGACGGAAGAAGTGATGGACGGGTGATGTCTCATGAGTCCGATGTGGTCTTCATGAGGCCGGTGCTGCGG